>OEQV01000067.1_pt1 | contig 30526 bp, 30 predicted proteins | sample 1539821 | NCBI WGS metagenome assembly OEQV01 (sample SAMEA3891244, study PRJEB23780) | metagenome | biome: terrestrial biome; feature: animal house; material: water of meat washing | place: Italy | collected 2015-05-12 | reverse complement strand
CCTTCAGCACAAACGGCGCCATTTGAATTTCCTGAAAAAACGCGTCTAATTACGGCAGATGATGCGGTCAAAACCATGGGGATGTTTGCCATTTGTATCAGCTTTGCATACTTCATGACAGCGGTAGCTAAAGGGCAGTGGTTTGAGCTACCAAGTTTTGTTTGGGCACTGATGTGTGGTGTGGTTTTACGTAATATTTTAGAGCATGGGTTGAGAGTTCAGGTTTTTGACCGCTGCATCGATGTATTTGGCAATGCTTCACTGGCACTGTTTTTAGCCATGGCGTTGATGTCCTTACAGCTTTGGTTGTTGGCAGATCTAGCAGGTCCTTTAGTGATTATCCTGATTGTTCAAACACTGTTCTTAGCACTTTATTTGTACTTTGTGACTTTTCGTGTGATGGGTAAGAACTACGATGCTGCGGTACTTTGTGCAGGCCAATGTGGTGTCAACTTAGGTGCGACACCGACAGCAATTGCCAATATTCAAGCGGTAACCAATACCTATGGACCATCCCATAAAGCCTTTTTGATCATTCCGCTGACGGGCGCATTCTTTGTCGATATTGTGAATGCTTTTGTGATTCAGCTCTCAATTGGTATTTTGGGTTAATATTTTTAGAGATGATATCGTTAATAAAAAAGCACTTTAGGGTGCTTTTTTATTGGTTACGGTTTTGTATTTGAATGATGTGCACTATCTAAAATATCAGAAATATAAAATCTATAGACATTAAAAAGCCCCATGGTTAGGGGCTAGTCGTATGCACATCTAAGGCACATACTGTAAGAGGCTCATCTCATACTGCGTGTATTAAACCACATTTACACAATATTTGCAGCAATCACTCAATCATAATGAGGTCTGATTTATTTTCGAGTTTCAAAGGGCGTAAGGCAAAAATTGAGCGTGTATGACGTACACCTTTCATTGAGTATAAGTTTTTACGCAAAAAGCGTTCATAGTGTTCTGCATTTTTTACTGCGACTTTAAGTAAGTAGTCGTAATCGCCAGTTACTAAATGCGCTTCAACCACTTCAGGCATGTAAGCCAGTGCTTCACTAAATTGCTCTAAGATTTCATCATCATGGCGTTCAAGCGTAATTTCAATAAAAAACAGCTCATTAATCCCAATGGCTTTTGAATTAATCTTTGCTGTATAGCCTTCAATGATGTTGAGATTTTCTAGGCGTTTTACACGTGTCCAGCAAGGAGAAGAGGACAGCCCAACTTTCTCAGCCAACTGGGTAACGGTGAGGCGGCCATCTTGGCGAAGTTCAGACAAAATACGGCGGTCAATTTTATCTAAAACGTAGTGAGCGTCATTCATAACGTATTCCTGCGTATAATTTTCTTTATAAACTATTTTATGTGAAAATATTTCTCAATAAATACTCAAAATAAGCAAATAAAAGAGAAACACTCTGCATCGGTCATGACTACAATAAAGTGATTCAATCAAAGTCATTTGGGAAATTGGCTTTGATTTGCAACCAGCGCCCTTAAAGGGAAGGGTGCCTTTTATTGGCGCTGTTTGCTGACTTATTTATTGTATTTTTTGCGTTTTTGATCTTTGTTTAAACCAATAAGTTAGGGTTAAGCAGCCAATCCAAAGTGGAATCAGCATTACTGCAATTCGCATATCAGGTGTGAGCCACATCACCACTAAAATACCAAGCATAAATACAATACAGATATAGTTGCTGATAGGGTAAATCAAAGTTGGAAACAAGGTTGATTTTTGCAATGCCAGCATACGTTGCTTGAATTTTAAATGGGTCAACGCCAACATCATCCAGTTAATCACAATGGCTGAAACTACAAGACTCATCAGTAGTTTAAAGGCTTTTTCTGGGAAGATATAATTCAAGACGACACACAGTAAGGTCACCAACGCAGAGCATAAAATGGCTGCATAAGGGATGCCGCGTTGGTTAATTTTCTTTAAAAATTGTGGGGCATTGCCTTGTTCTGCCAGACCTAGCAGCATACGACTCGTGCCATAGCTGGTACCGTTATACACCGATATAGCTGCGGTTAAGACCACAAAATTCAGCACAGTTGCAACGCCTTGACTACCTAAGGAGTCAAATATCAAAACAAAAGGACTACCGCCTTCTGCGATTTGATTCCATGGAAACAATGAGAGCAGAACAATGATCGTAAGCACATAAAACAGTAACACACGGTAGACAATTTGATTGACTGCTTTAGGAATAGTTGTGGTCGGATTTTTAGTTTCCGCAGCTGCAATACCAACGAGTTCAATCCCGCCAAAGGAAAACATAATGATGGCCATCGCCATGATTAAGCCAGAAATCCCATTGGGAAAGAAACCGCCTAGAGCCCAGAGGTTGGAAATAGAGGCATGTGCACCACCGTGACCACTTGCCAGTAACCAAGCGCCATATCCAATCATGCCAATGATCGCGAGAATTTTAATCATGGAGAATAAAAATTCTGTTTCACCAAAGACTTTGACATGCAGCAGGTTGATGGCATTGATCAGTACAAAGAAACCAAGTGCTGAAATCCATGTGGGAATTTCAGGCCACCAATACTGGACATAGAGGCCGATGGCACTTAGTTCCGCCATGCAGACCAAGACATTGAGCACCCAATAGTTCCAGCCCGACATAAAGCCCGCAAAAGGGCTCCAAAACTTATAGGCAAAATAACTAAAAGAGCCACTCACGGGTTCTTCAACCACCATTTCACCCAACTGGCGCATCATGAAAAATGCAATTAAGCCCGCCAGTGCGTAGCCTAAAATAACGGAAGGGCCAGCCAGTTTAATGGTTTGCGAAATGCCTAAAAATAGGCCTGTACCAATAGAGCCGCCTAAAGCAATCAGCTGAATATGGCGGTTGCTCAGCCCATGCTTAAGCTGGGGTTGCTGTTGTGCAGACATGATTCATCCATCTCTAGCACATGCGATAGACATCACATGAACTATGACTTAATAAAAATTCGTGGTGGAAATATAATATTTATTTATCGATTAATGAAATTAAATTTATCAATAGCGTTGGTTTTTATCTGAAAGCTGCAGTTTTGCGGTGAAAATAAAGCCAGTCAAGCAAGTGCTGCTTGAACTGGCGATAGGCTTGGCTTGATATGTACCGCCTTAAGATGAAAGCTGTGCTGCAATTTCAGGCCATAAGTTTTGATGGGAACGCTTAAACATCGCCATATGTCCAATGACTTTATGGCCATAAGCCTGTGGTTTGAGTTCAATTTGATCTGTTTGTGCATTTGGGTAAAGGCTGAGTAAGCCTTTGACATTCACTTGCGTGGCAATTTCATCATCCGATGCCCAAATGGCTGTGATTGGACAGCGAATATCACGGTGGAAGTCATCTTGTACTGTTTTGCCTAAGGCATTGATTACATAACCTGGTTTGCTGCAAAACTGTGCCCAATCACGCGCCACATCTTTAGGTAGGTTTTCGCCCATGCCAATGGCATTGGTTGGTCCGTAACCTAAGGTATAGCGTGCAATAGGAAAGATCAGTTTAAACATCACAGGAGCCAGAAGTTTGGTACGACCTTTCAAATCTTTTACGTGTCCGGTTGAGCCTGCAACAGCAACGACTTTTGCGACTTTTTCATAGTTTGGGTTAATGCCTAAAAGTTGCCCGCCTGCACTATGACCGAGCAAGATCACTTGTGTCGCTTGGGTTTTATTCAATAACACCTCCATCGCCGCTGGGATATCCAATTGCCCCCATTGCACGATGCTGGCTTTCGACTTTTTAAGTGGTTCATGCAGAGACTCACCAATGCCGCGAAAATCAAAAACCAAAACGGCATAGCCTTGTTCGGCAAGCCATGATGCAAAATGGTGGTAAAACTGTTGGGTAATACCTGTGGCAGGGCAGATTAAAACAGGTAGGGCTTGTTGTGTGCCTTGGGCTGCATAAAAGCGTCCACTGAGTGAATAATGGTCAGAGCAGGTAATAGCTAAAGTTTCGTAATTTTGCATAATCGGTTAAGCATAGAATTTTTTTCTACTCTACCTAAGTTCCAAAAAGAAACTTGTCTAATCTATGACTTTGAAGTCAAGTAGATCTGTATAGAATAGAGTGAAAATAAAAAAGGAAAACACATGCAGTTTGTTGAATTAGATATGTCGGTAAAATTTGCACTTTTGTTTAGTGGGATTTTTCTGTTTGTTGGGATGCTGACAGGGGTATGGAAATATGCACAAATACGCCATTCACCGCAGTTTCGCGCGCACTATTATGTTGATATCGCACACCGCAGCAGTTTGTTATATGCACCTGCAAGTTTAATTATTGCGGTAATGGCCGCAATTTCAGTCTGGCCTGAACCTGTGAATATGCTGTTTGTGGGAATTAATTTATTCTTTTTTAGCTTTTCGATACTGAGCTATATTGTGCATGGGCTATTGCAAGACACCAATAACCAATTTCGTAGTCCGCATGTTTTAGGCAAATGGACTTTACCCAAATCAATCATGCTGATGGCAATGATGGCATTGGTTGTGGGGGAAATTGTGGCGACGTTGGGTTTGTTGTGGGGAATGTTTTTAGGTTTATTTTAAGTTGTTCTTATAGCTTTTTAATTTTTATACTTTTACAAAGGTGGATGACTAATCATCCACCTGTTTGCTAGTCAATTGACTGTGTGGCCTTTCGGAATTTTTGATCGACGACTGCCCATAAATAAAAGGCAAATGATACGACGATAGCGTAAGCAAAATATTCAGCTTTAAGGTTACCTTGAATTAAGCCATGCATGATCATAATGACCATTAGGGCAATGGTGGTACTTAAATACGTCACCATATTCTTGTTTGCCTTCAGAGCGTTAATGAAGACTTGCTTGTTGAAATGTAATGATAACATCTCCATCCCTCCTTGAGTTTTTGACTAAAAACCAATGTGTTTAGTCGGATTAGTTCTTAATGTTGTACTGCTAAAACTTGCGTTGATCAAGAGCAAAAACAACTATTTTTCAGAGAAATTATGCTATACCAATCAGAAAATATGTATGTAGCATTTTTTTAGTGAATAAATAGTATTTCGTTACGGTATAAGATGGCAAATAAATGATGCATGTAAGCTTATACATAGATTGTATAAAGCAATATTGATGCCATGAATGGCTTGCTAGGACAGGCTTTAAAGAATTTTTTATTTTCTAATATTAAATTTATAAGAGATATGAAGGTGTTGATATACGACTTTAGCGGTGTATATGAAATGTGTCAGTATGTACAAAAACTGATGTAGAAAGAAATGAAACAATATGTGTCCATTTGGATAAAATGTGACAAATATTGATCATGCTTAAAATCAGGTTTGGGTAAAACCAGACTTTAACAACATCAGTTTTTGCTTACTTTTTCACTTTGTCGATTACAAAAGCAATTACAAAAACCACCAATGATGGGATAAGCCATGCAAGGTTTTGTTCTGCAAGAGGTAAGTGAGTCAGCGCATAAGGCAGTTCAAAGTTCGCAACTTTTAAACCGTCTAGAAGACCAAAGACCAAAGACACTGCGGTAACAGGTGCAATCACTCGGCGAGGATGATTAAAGAATTTCCAGCCAAAGCTCAGCATAATCACCACAATTGCAGGTGGATAAATTGCACTTAAAACAGGCACAGAAAAGGCGATGAGTTTGGTTAAACCTAAGTTTGAAATAATGAAAGAGAAACCAATCAGAATGAAGACCCAAACTTTATAGCCAATTTTAGTGATTGAACTGAAATATTCAGCACATGCACAGGTCAGGCCAATCGCAGTGACCATACACGCAATAAAAATCATGGCAGAAAGGAAGATAGAACCTAAGTCACCAAATGCATGTTGAACATATGCATGCAGGATCACTGCACCATTGCTCGCATTTGCTGCGACTTCATGGCTTCCAAGGCCAAGTTTAAATAAGCTGAGGTAAACTACAGTTAAACCAATACCAGAAATGATACTCGCAATAACTGCATAACGCGTAATCAGTTTAGGGTTGCTGACACCGCGTGAACGAATGGCTTGAATAATCACAATACCAAAAACCAAAGCACCTAAAGTGTCCATGGTTAAGTAACCATTTACAAAACCTTCAGAAACAGGGCTGTCGATATAATTATTGATGGCTGGCGGAACGAAACCCGTTGGAATCATCATCGCCGCAATGCCAAGGATGGCCAAAGATAAAATCTTTAGTGGCGAGAGTACATAGCCAACCGTGTCTAAAATCTTGTTTGGATACAGTGAAATGAGGGTGACTACACTAAAGTAGATTGCACTGTAGATCAGCAAGCTGCTGCTTGATGTTCCAAGATAAGATGAAAAACCAATTTCATAAGAAACGGTTGCAGTACGTGGTGTCGCAAAGAGTGGCCCGACAGTTAGGTAACACGTAATGGTTAAAATGAGGCTGGCTATTTTACCCAAAGGTGAACTTAAAATTTGAATCGAACCTTCGACACGTGACAGCGCAATAATGGTGATTACAGGTAAGCCCACAGCAGTGATTAAGAAACCAAAAGCTGCTAGCCATACATGCTCACCCGCTTGTTGAGCCACAATCGGTGGAAAGATAATGTTGCCCGCACCAATGAAGAGTGCGAAAGTCATAAAACCCAAAGCAACAATATCCCGAGTACGCAGACTTGTCATAAAAGGGAGATCGAGTTGAACAAAGGGGACGATTTTAGTGCATAAGTGTTTTTTTGGCTAATTTATTTCATGGGTAGTATTAAATTTTTTTATAAGATGAAAAGTGAATATATCAACTTGTAAAAAATAGGTTGATATATGTGATTGATTATCCATTTTAAAATAGAAAAATTATAAATATGAAAAGCTTGAGGCGCTATTTTTCCTAAATTAAAAGTTGTAGTGCAAATGCTTTAAAATTACACAAATTTTTTAAAGGCTGGTTGTTGGAGGCTACCCTAAGATTTAAGTTTGAACAAAAATATTGAGAAAAGGTCTATACTTGCGACTTCATAATTGAGGATATTTCAATGCGTGGCTTAAATGTGAGCATAAAAACTGAACAAGATGTAGAAAAACTTCGTATATCTGGTCGTTTGGCTGCCGAAGTTTTAGCGATGATTGGTGAACATGTAAAGCCGGGTGTTACGACTGAATATCTGGATGATATTTGTCATGACTTCATTGTAAATACCTTAAAAGTGACGCCTGCCAATATTGGTTATCATGGCTATACCAAAACCACCTGTATTTCTCCAAATGAAGTGGTCTGTCACGGTATTCCATCGCCGAATGTTGTACTCAAAGATGGCGATATTATTAATATTGATGTGGCGATTATTAAAGATGGCTACTTTGGTGATACCAGTCGTATGTACTATGTGGGTACAGTGAAACCGGAAGCCAAAAAGCTAGTCGATACGACTTATGAGGCGATGGTTGCAGGTATTCATGCTGTGAAGCAAGGTGCAACGCTTGGTGATATTGGTTATGCCATTCAAACAGTTGCGCACCGTGAAGGTTATAGTGTGGTACGCGAGTATTGTGGTCATGGTATCGGCAAGGTTTATCACGAACAGCCAAGCGTATTGCACTATGGTCAACCAGGTAAGGGGATGCAGCTTAAAGCGGGCATGGTGTTCACGATTGAACCGATGATTAATATGGGCAAAGCGCATGTCAAAGAGCTCAAGGACGGTTGGACAGTCGTGACTGCCGATAAGTCTTTAACTGCGCAGTGGGAGCATATGGTACTCGTGACTGAAACCGGTTTTGAGTTACTATCACCTTGGCCTGAAGGTACGGGCAGTTATCCAGAAATTTAAGTTGATGTTTTGTCGGTGATTAAATTTTAGACTTTGGTCTAGCTTTGTGGTCTAAAAGCTAAATTAAGTCTTAAAAGCAATCACTGATATTTCTGAACCCCTTTATTTATCGGGTTTTTGATTTTATATGATTAAAACTTATACATGCAAGCTATTGGTCTAGACTTCATTTTGTCACTAAAATTGTTTCCAAGATACTCGCTGTAGTTTCTTATTTTGAAAGTTTATGAGCTTATCCACCTCGGTTAAGCTCTTTTTTTTGCCTCATGGATTGGCTCAATGTCATTGAGCATGTGTAGAGTTTAAAGTGATTTATTTGAGCTAAGGTGTTCAATTAAATAGTCAATAAACACGCGGACAGCAGGCAATAAACCACGACGTGAAGGATACACCGCATGAAAAATACCGTGTGGTGCTTTCCAGTCGGGTAGGACACGAACCAGCTCACCACTTTTCACCATATCTTGTACGATGCTGTCTGGAAGTAAGGCAATGCCGCAGTTCTTACGGACCAGTTGAGCCAACATACTCAAATCAGAGCCCATCACTACAGGATTGACGCGTATTTTCTTTTGTTGCTGCGCATCATTATGCACGATGATATGTTGATCTAAATGCTCATCAACCATACTCAGTATATGATGTTGGCTTAAATCTTCAGGTTGTTTCAGTTCGCCAAATTCATTTAAGTAGGCTTGGCTGGCAAATAAATGCTGCTCGATATTTTCAAATTTACGAATTACCAAACTTGGATCATCGTCTAGATTGGAGCGAACCCGCAGCGCGATATCAAAACCTTCGTTAATAATATCCACACGGCGATTGGTCACCATCATTTGCACTTTAATTTCGGGATAGGTTTTTAAGAAGCTTGGTAAAATGCGTGCAATTTCGTTTTGTGCAATCGATACTGGCAGGCTGAGTTTAATGACGCCACGCGGTTGTAAACTGAGATGATCGACCAAATCGTGTGCAGCTTGTGCAGCATTCATCATCACTTGCGCATGACGGTAAATATTCATACCAATATCGGTCACTGCGAAATGGCGAGAGCTGCGTTGAATTAGGCGTACACCCAAGCGCTCTTCGAGGTTATACACGCGTCGACTGAGCTTGGATTTAGGAATATCTGTTGCGCGTTCGGCTGCGCTAAAACCACCATGTTCAACCACTTGAGCAAAACAATAAAAATCATCTAAATCGCTTAACATTCACGATGTCCATTTGTGCAACGATAGGCTTAATTAAAAAGTGATCGTTGCAGTTTGTCAATTTTGAAATTGTAGAGATTTAATTGAAAATACTCAGCTATTTTAAGGGTTTCGCTGAGTTTTCGCTTGTTTGAGTATTTCAAGCACCACTTTATATTCTTCAAGTCGTGCAAAGTCGTGTGCTGTTGGATTGTTTATGCGCGTAAGGTTCATATTATCGAGTACATCAACATATTTCACTTGGGTTGCAAGAGGGTTTAATACAGTGCGCTTAGCCGCTTCCAAACGTGATTCACCTGTTTGTTTGGTCAGTGCTTGTATGGATTGAATGATCTCGGCACTAAAGCCAAGCGCTTCTAAGTCTTCAGCAGTCGTTGCGGTGTCTTCCAAAATGTCATGCAACACCGCAATGATTTGTAGGGTGGGATTGGAAAATTGCAACATGAGGCGAAGTGGATGCAAGATGTAAGCTTGTCCGCCCTTATCGAGTTGGCCAGCATGTTGGGTTGCAGCCAGTGCAATGGCTTTTTCTAAAGTCGACATGATTATTCTAGGTACTTTATCCTATGCTAAACTTCGCAGCATCTTTGTTTAAAAACTAAATTATGACTTATCAATTGATCCCACTAGACTGTGAAGCGACAGATCCCGTAGCGTGTCCACACTGCCAACAACAGGTAATTGATTGGTCTCAGGAACAATACGTTCAGCCTTGTGAGCATACCTTATTTATTGCGATGGATATTGGCTTTGAATATATCACAGATGAATTTGAAGCGACCATGCAGCGCAGTGTTGATGATCTCCATGCACATGATGATCAAGTGATTATGTTTGAAGAGTTAACTCAAGCCAGTTACCCAAAATTTATCATGTTAAAAGCACCACTTGGTGTTGAAGGCTATTCACGCTATTTAGGCTTTACGGCTTAATAAATAAAAGCGCCATTGCGGCGCTTTTATTTGAATCTGTCTTAGTTTTCTAAAGCTTCTTCTTCACTTTCATCATCTGCGGTATCCATACCCAGCTCTTTAAGTTTACGCGTAAGGGTGTTACGCCCCCAACCGAGTAACTCAGCCGCATGCCGTTTACGGCCACGGGTTTGTTGCAGCGCAGCAATGATCAATGTACGTTCGAACATTGGGGTGGCGATATCGAGAATTTTCATCTCGCCATTTTTCAGCTTTTGCACAGCCCATTGACCCAATAACTCGTCCCAATGGTGGACTGCAATGCGATCAAGGTTATGCGCGGCTTGTGCATCTTCACCTGAGCGGGTAATTGGAATTTGCTTCAGTTCTGATGGTAGGTCTTCAGGATAAACTTCACGTCCTGTAATCATGACCGTTAACCAGCGGCAGGTGTTCTCGAGCTGACGTACGTTGCCTTGCCAAGGCAGCTGTTGCATATATTCTTGCGTTTCAGGACGAAGGATTTTAGGGCTGACGCCTAATTCTTTGCCTGCACGTGCCAAGAAGTGTTGCGCTAACATTGGGATGTCTTCGCTACGATGCGCCAGTTTTGGAATGTGAATGCGAATCACGTTCAGACGGTGATATAAGTCTTCACGGAAGCGACCATCATGTACCAATTTTTCTAAGTCTTGGTGCGTTGCCGCGACAATACGTACATCTACTTTTACTGGGATATGCCCACCAACACGGTAAAACTCGCCATCAGCCAAGACACGCAGTAAACGCGTTTGTGTTTCAAAAGGCATATCGCCAATTTCATCTAAAAACAGCGTTCCACCATTGGCTTGTTCAAAACGACCTTGGCGTTGTGTATTTGCCCCTGTAAAGGCACCTTTCTCATGACCAAAAAGCTCTGTTTCAATCAGGTCTTTTGGAATCGCGGCCATGTTGAGTGCAATAAAAGGTTTGCTGCTCCGTGGTGAGTGGCGGTGTAAAGCATGCGCAACTAACTCTTTACCTGTACCAGATTCACCATTAATCAGCACTGTAATGTGCGATTGAGACAAACGACCAATTGCGCGGAAGACTTCCTGCATAGCAGGAGACTCGCCAATGATTTCGGTCGATTGAATCGGTGGTACCGTTTTTGCCGATTCTTGCTGCTGCATTTTGGTGATGTGCAAAATCGCACGATTCACTAAAGCTAAGGCTTCATCAATATCAAAAGGCTTGGGTAAATATTCAAATGCACCTGTTTGATAACTTGAAACAGCAGACTCTAGGTCGGAGTGAGCCGTCATAATAATGACAGGTAGATCAGGATAGTTGGCTTTAACTTTCGCTAAAAAAGTTAAGCCATCTATGCCGGGCATACGAATATCGGTCAAGATCACATCGGGTGCATCTAAACTGAGTTGGTCTAAAGCAGATTGAGCTTCTTCAAAACTTGTGACGTCAAAACCTTCTTCTTTGAACGTTTTTTCCAGCACCCAGCGCATGGCGCGATCGTCATCAATTACCCATATTTTATTTCGCGACATGGTTTAACTCCCAAGGTATATATAAGCTAAAAGTTGTTTTTCCGGGAACAGATTGGCATTCAATCATTCCGTTATGTTGATGCATAATATTTTGCGCAATACTTAAACCCAGTCCTGTGCCTTTAGCACGACCCGTGACCAGTGGGTAAAACACGGATTCTAAAATTTCTTCTGGAACGCCTGGACCATTGTCTTCGATATCAATCCGTACCACAGAGCGTTGCAGTACACCATTGATGGTCACTAAACGTTGAATACGGGTGCGTAACATTAGTTCAGGTTGGTGGTCGACAAAGAACTCTTTATTTTCAGTCATGGCTTGCACTGCATTAACGCTAATGTTCAACATGACTTGTATCAGTTGATCACGATCGGCCATCACTTCAGGTAATGACAAATCATAATCACGGGTGATCTTAATTTTCTTTTTGGTTTGGTTGGTAATGAGTGAGCGAACACGCTCTAAAGGCTCATGTACATTGACCAACTCATAACTTGGGAGCTGACGTGAACCAAGCATGGTGTCTGCTAAATTACGTAAGCGATCGACTTCACTAATAATAATGTCGGTGAACTCGCTATATTGCGGATCATTGAGGCTACGTGCTAACAGTTGTGTAGCACCACGAATCCCGCCCAACGGATTTTTAATTTCATGTGCAACACCACGAATCAGTTGGCGTGCGACCTGATGTTGTTGTAAGAAGTTTTCTTCCTTGGAAATTTTGAGCATCCGATCAATCGGATTGATCTCAATTAAAAGCAAAGGATGATAGGGTTTATTTGAATTCAACTGTGACACGGTATAGTCAACATGAATATCTTTAAAGTTGACCTTAATGATGGCTTCACGACGGGTGTAGTGTTGTCCCGAGTTTAGAGTATTGAGAAGTGCTTCTTCTGTATTGAACTCATCATTGGGTGCATGGAGTAAATTAAGCGCAGGTTGGCCAGAGGCACGTAAAAGACTGATATCAAATAATGCTTCGCAAGAGGAATTTAAGTAAAAAATATTTAATTTACTGTCGACCAATAAAATCGCAGTGGTCAAATTGTCCACTAAAAGGCGATAGTCGATAGAAATAGGGTGATCCATTAGCGAATGTATCCTGTATTAAAATAGCGCAATGGCATCTTGATAAAGCATTAACCGTTCCAAATAGCGGACTGAATTGATGCAAATAAAGCAAAATGCACGCCAACTTTGATTTTGTATAGTGAAATGAGCACACTTTTTTTGCGGAATGCGCTGTAAATGAACGATTAGCTAAAGATATAGCGGATTCTAAAAATCAAGTAAACTGAAAGTGACTTAAAATGGTGCGTTATGTTAATTCTACTACAGTGTTGGTTTTATTTTGGTGCATTAAACAAAGAGTGTGGAATCGATCTGTTTTTATAAACAGAAAAGACATACAATACGCGCATTCTAGTGGAGCGCAGATTCATGAAATCCCCCAAAGTCGGTTTTGTTTCTTTAGGTTGTCCTAAGGCATTGGTTGATTCCGAACGAATTTTAACTCAGTTGAAGACTGAAGGTTATGATGTAGCATCAGATTATGATGGTGCGGATTTAGTTGTTGTAAATACCTGTGGTTTTATTGAATCTGCAGTGCAAGAGTCTTTAGATGCCATTGGCGAAGCCATGAGTGCGAACGGTCGTGTAATCGTTACGGGCTGCCTAGGTAAAGACGAAGACAAAATTCGCCAAATGCACCCAAATGTCTTAAAAGTGACAGGGGCGGCTGCATATCAAGAAGTGATGGAAGCCGTGCACCAATACGTGCCTGAGCCACCAAAACACAACCCATTTATTGACCTTGTTCCAGAACAAGGGATTCGTTTAACGCCGAAGCATTATGCGTACTTAAAAATCTCAGAAGGGTGCAACCATCGTTGTACCTTCTGCATTATTCCAAGTATGCGTGGTGACTTAGTGTCTCGCCCAGTCGGTTCTGTTTTAGAAGAAGCGGCTGCGCTTAAACGTGCCGGTGTAAAAGAAGTACTCGTTATCTCCCAAGATACTTCTGCTTACGGCCTCGATACCAAATACAAATTAGACTTTTGGAATGGTCAACCTGTTAAGACGAAGTTCTATGACATGTGTGAGGCCTTAGGTCAACTGGGTATTTGGGTGCGTTTGCACTATGTCTATCCATATCCACATGTGGATGCAGTGATTGACTTGATGGCACAAGGCAAAATTTTGCCTTATTTGGATATTCCATTCCAACATGCAAGTCCAAAAGTTTTAAAACTGATGAAACGACCTGCGCATAGTGAAAATACACTTGAGCGTTTAAAGCTGTGGCGTGAAAAATGTCCTGACTTGGTGATTCGTTCAACCTTCGTTGTGGGTTTCCCTGGCGAAACTGAAGAAGATTTTGAAATCTTGCTTGAGTGGTTGAAAGAAGCACAACTTGATCGCGTAGGCTGCTTTACCTATTCGCCTGTTGAAGGTGCGACAGCAAACGACTTGCCAGATCACGTGCCTGAAGAGATTAAGCAACAGCGTTATGAACGCTTTATGGAAGTGCAACAGGCGATTTCTGCTGCAAAACTTCAAAAGCGTGTTGGTCAGAAAATGACGGTGCTGGTCGATGAACTGGATGAAGAATTCCCAGTTGCGATTGCACGTTCATACGCAGATGCTCCTGAAATTGATGGCAATGTCTTTGTGGAAGATATTGATAAAAGCCAGATTAAATCAGGCGATTTGTTAGAAGTCGAAATTACCGATGCAGATGAATATGATCTGTATGCACAATTGATTTCGATTAAATCGAATTAAGACACAAATAAAATTTTAAAATTTAGATATTGGAGTTATTGCGATGTTGGATTCTAAAAAACCACGTTTTGAACGCATCTTACTGAAACTTTCTGGCGAAGCATTGGCTGGAAATAAAGATATGGGTATTGATGCTCAAGTACTTGATCAAATGTCTTTGGCAATTGCGCACTTAGTGGGTTTGGGTGTGCAAGTCGGGATTGTTGTGGGTGGTGGTAACTTATATCGCGGTAGTCAATTACAAAAAGATGGTTTGGTTGGTCGTGTAACCGGTGACCAAATGGGTATGCTTGCAACCGTGATGAATGGTTTGGCATTACGTGATGCTTTGGTACGCCGTAATATCAAAACTCGTTTGATGTCAGCATTGCCAATTGGTGCTGTGGTTGAATCATACTCAAGCCGTGATGCGATTCGTCACCTAACACAAGGTGAAGTTTGTGTGTTTGTCGCAGGTACAGGTAACCCATTCTTTACCACAGATACAGCAGCATGCTTACGTGGTATCGAGATTGAAGCCAACCTGATCCTAAAAGCAACGAAAGTTGATGGTGTCTACAACAAAGACCCAAGCAAATATGATGATGCTGTTAAATATGACACCTTAACTTTTGACCAAGTGTTAGATGAGAAATTGGGTGTGATGGATTTAACAGCGATTTGCTTGTGTCGTGACCATAATGTGCCGCTTCAAGTCTTTGACATGAATAAAGCAGGTTCATTGCTTTCAGTGGTTATGGGTGAAAAAGAGGGTACTCACGTAACGAACTAATGTACGTGACCTCGAAAGCTCTTTATACTACACGCTATTTTAGAATTTATATCTTTTCGAATTAAGTAAGGAAGATCACATGATTAACGATCTTAAAAAAGACGCAGAAGACCGTATGAACAAGTCACTTGACTCGTTAGAACACGGTTTTGCCAAGGTTCGTACAGGACGTGCGCATCCATCTATCTTAAACGGGGTAATGGTTCCTTACTATGGCTCAGATGTGCCATTAAACCAAGTGGCAAACGTGGGTGTTGAAGACTCGCGTACATTGTTGGTTCAGCCATTTGAGCGTACGATGGTTGCGGCAATTGATAAAGCGATTCGTGAATCAGATTTGGGTTTAAACCCGATTACGGCTGATGCGATTCGTGTTCCAATGGCTGCATTGACGGAAGAAACACGTCGTGACATGCAAAAAGTTGCGCGTAACGAAGCTGAAAATGCAAAAGTTGCAGTACGTAATATTCGCCGTGATGTACTGGGCGACATCAAAGCATTGTTGAAAGAAAAAGAAATTTCTGAAGATGATGAACGTCGTGCATCTGATGATATTCAAAAAATCACAGATAAGTTTGTTGCTGAAATCGACAAACGTCTTGCGAATAAAGAAGCTGAGTTGTTGAAGGTCTAACTTGTATAATGACCGATTCAGAAGATAAGCTTACTCTTCCAAAACATGTTGCCATCATCATGGATGGCAACAATCGTTTTGCCAAAAAAAATGCAATGCAAAAGGGCGATGGTCACCGTGAAGGAAAAAATGTCCTTGACCCGATTGTTGAGCATTGTCGAAAAAGAAATATTCAAGCATTAACCGTTTTTGCTTTTTCGAGTGAAAATTGGAAGCGCCCTCAAGCTGAAGTTGATTTGCTCATGAAATTGTTGGAAGACACGATTCATGAACAGTTGCCTCGTATGCATCAATATCAAATGTCCTTACGTTTTATTGGTGATCGTTCTAAATTATCTCCGCAATTGCGTGACTTAATGTTGCATGCCGAACAAGACACTGCTAATTTCGACAAGATGACTTTGACCATCGCAATTAGTTACGGTGGGATGTGGGATATGGCGCATGCGGCTAAGCAGATTGCACTTGCTGTTCAATCTCAAGCGTTAGATCCTGAGCAAATTGATGAACATATTTTTGGCCAATACGTAAGTTTGAGTGATTTACCCGCTGTGGATCTATTGATTCGTACAGGTGGGGATTTTCGTTTATCGAACTTTATGTTGTGGCAAGCAGCTTATGCAGAGCTTTACTTCACTCCAACTCTTTGGCCAGAGTTCAGTGTAGAAGAGTTTGATGACGCCTTGGCTGTATTTGGTGGGCGTGAACGTCGTTTCGGGAAAACGACGGAACAAATTCTACAAGATAAAATTGAGAACTAATAAATGTTAGAGCGGATTATAACCGCATTGGTTTTGGTGGCCGTTGTACTGAGTTGTATGTTTGCAACCCAGTCACACTATCCAATGTTTGTGCTGATGATTATTGCGGCAGGGGTTGCAGGCTATGAGTGGTTTAAACTCATGCCCCGTACAACAAAAAATGTTAATAAACCTCTAGCATGGGGTTTTGGTTTACTAAGTGCTGGCCTTGCTACACTTGCTTTATACTTTAACGATATTGCGCTTCTACTTTGGGCTGCCTCTATCCTATGTTGGCTGCTAAGCCTGTATTGGGTTAAATCCTATCCAAATTATGATGCTTGGTATAATTCAACCCTTAAGGTGGTTGGGATTGTTCTGATATCTTCAGCTGTGACCGCTATTTTTGCACTATGGAAGATGTCTCCATGGTGGCTAATGTACCTGTTTTTATTGGTTTGGGGTGCTGACAGCGGGGCATATTTTGTTGGGCGTAAACTGGGTAAGCGTAAACTTGCACCTGAAGTGAGTCCAAATAAATCGTTGGAAGGTCTCTATGGTGGTGTGATTACGGCCATGATCATCGTGGTTGCTGTTGAAATCCTCTATTTAGACTTAACGTACGCACAGCATTTATTATTTCTTATTTTATCTGTAGTGACTGTATTTAGCTCAGTTTTAGGTGATTTGTTTGAGTCTATGATTAAACGTCGTGCTGGAATTAAAGACTCAGGTCGTATTTTGCCAGGGCATGGTGGGGTATTGGATCGTATTGACTCGTTACTGGCTGCTGCACCTATCTTTGCTGCGGGTGTATATGTGTTAAAACTTATTGGCGTAGATTTGTAAATGTCTCAATCTGTTTGTATTTTGGGTGTTACGGGTTCGATTGGGCAGAGCACCTTAAAAATATTGCAACAACATGCTGAAAGCTACTCTGTGTTTGCTGTTACGGCACATAGTCGGATGCAAGAGCTTGTTGATATTTGTCAGCAGTTTCAACCGAAAATTGCAGTTGTACCTCAAGCAAAAGTAGATGAACTACGCCAGCTACTAGTCGCAGCCAATTTGCAAAGCATTGAAATTTTGGCGGATGAGGCAGGCCTTATCGCGGTTGCTGAACATCCAGAAGTGGATGTGGTGATGGCGGCGATTGTGGGTGCGGCAGGTTTAATGCCGACGCTAGCAGCGGTAAAAGCAGGAAAGCGTGTCCTTTTGGCAAATAAAGAAGCGCTGGTGATGTCGGGTGACATCATGATGCAGGCTGCTCATGATCATCAGGCTCTTTTACTTCCTGTGGACTCTGAGCATAATGCAATCTTCCAATGCTTGCCGCAGACCTATTTACAAGCTGAGCGTCACGGACAGCCGAAACTCGGAGTCTCTGGTATTCTTCTGACTGCATCCGGCGGGCCATTTCTAAAACATAGTTTAGATGAATTACACAATGTAACGCCTGCGCAGGCGTGTAAACATCCTAATTGGTCCATGGGGCAGAAAATTTCGGTTGATTCGGCGACCCTCATGAACAAAGGGTTAGAGCTAATTGAAGCTTGTCATCTTTTTTCAATCGAAGAACATTTTGTTACAGTAGTTGTGCATCCGCAGAGTATTATTCATTCCATGGTGCAATATGTGGATGGTTCAACATTGGCGCAAATGGGAAATCCTGATATGTGTACGCCGATTGCACATGCGTTGGCATGGCCTGAGCGTATTCAAACCCATGTTCCAGCTTTAGATTTATTTAAAAATCATCAGTTGGATTTTCAAGCGCCTGATACACATCGATTCCCAGCATTAAGCTTGGCACGTCAAGCGATGAAAACTGGGGGTACAGCCCCTGCGATTTTAAATGCTGCCAATGAAATTGCGGTTGCTGCATTTTTAAATCAACAGGTGGGGTTTATGGATATTCCTGCTATTGTTGAACACACTTTGAATACCATCCCACATCAAGCAGCAACACAACTTGATGTTATTTTAGAAGCCGATCGAAACGCACGTCATGTTGCTCAGCAATATGTGGTGAATATAGGAATTTAAGCATGAGCGCCTTGTTTATGATTGTTGCGGCAATTTTGCTTTTAGGCCCACTTATTGCAATACATGAGTTTGGGCACTATTTTGTTGCGCGTAAATTGGGCGTAAAAGTTTTAGTTTATTCCATTGGTTTTGGACCAACGGTTTTAAAGTGGACCTCTAAAAAGTCAGGTATTCAATATCAGCTTTCGGCATTGCCCTTGGGTGGTTATGTCAAAATGCTAGATGAGCGTGAAGGTGATGTTGCTGAAGAGGATGCGCCCAAAGCATTTAATCGTCAGTCACCTTGGAAGCGTATCGCAATTGTTGCGGCTGGCCCATTGATTAACTTGGCATTTGCCATTTTTCTGTTTTGGATTTTGTTTTTGCCTGCACAAGAGCAGTTGAATACACGTGTGGGTAAAGTGCTACCTAATACACCTGCCGCACAAGTTCAAATGCAAGTGGGCGATAAAATTACCGCTGTTGATGGCTTAACGACACCCACTTGGGAAAAGTTGAATTTTGCCTTGGTTGATCGTGTAGGTGAAACGGGATCAATCCAAATTCAGGCCGAACGTGCGGGACAAGTTAAGACATTTAGTTTGCCTATTCAAAACTTCTTGAAAGATCAAACACAGTCTCCGCTTGATGTTCTGGGTTTTACGCCTTATCGACCTAAAATTCCTGCGGTCGTGACTAAGTTGAGCGAAGATGGTGCAGCCATTCGTCAGGGTATGCAACAAGGTGACAAAATTGTCGCGATTGATGGCATCAAGATGAATGATTGGTTTGATGTAGTTCAAGTGGTTCAAGCCTCGCCTGAGAAATTGTTAAAAATTGATGTGCTTCGCCAAAATCAATTGGTACAACTTGAAGTGATGCCACAAGGTAAACGCGACAATATGGGCAAGGTTTCTGGTGTCTTAGGTGTACAAAGTGACCCTGGGAAAATCAGTATTCCTACAGAATATAAACAAACGATACAATATAATCCTGCCGAAGCCTTCATGATGGCGGTGGATAAAACCGGTCAACTGTCGAGTATGATTTTGAACTCGATTGTGAAAATGGTGCGCGGTTTGATTGGTCTAGACAACCTATCAGGACCGATCACGATTGCCAAAGTCGCAGGACAAAGTGCGGAAATGGGTTGGCAAACTTTTATCTCATTTATGGCACTGATGAGTGTAAGTTTAGGGATATTAAATTTATTGCCTATTCCTATGCTTGATGGTGGACATTTGGTCTATTATTTTATAGAACTAATACGTGGTAAACCTGTTTCTGAACAAATACAATTGGTTGGTTTAAAAATTGGTATGGTATTGCTCGGAAGTATGATGCTTTTGGCACTATTCAATGATTTTATGCGTTTGTAAAAAAGCGTAGATACGGAATTAAATTTTACATCGGAAAAAACTGGCATGCAGCACACACATTTATTTATGCCTTTGGCGCTCATCAGTGCTATGGCAACAGTACAACAAGTATATGCAGCAGAAGATTATATAGTACGTGATATTAAGGTTGATGGACTTGTTCGTTTAACGCCAGCAAATGTCTATGGAATGATTCCGTTGAATAGTGGGGATCGTGTGAGCGATGCAGCACTTGCCAATGCCATTCGTAGTTTATATGCAACAGGTTTGTTTGATGACATTAAAACAGAAAAGCAGGGTGATACGCTGGTTTTCAAAGTTGTCGAACGCCCACTAATTTCTAAAGTTGAATTTAAAGGTAATAAACTCATTCCTAAAGAGGCCTTGGAAGAAGGCTTGAAGAAGATGGGGATTACCGAAGGTGAAGTGCTGAAAAAATCAGCGCTACAAACGGTTGAGTCTGAGCTTGAACAGCAGTACATGCAGCAAGGTCGTTATGATGCTGATGTCAAAGTTGTGACAACAGCGAAGCCGAACAACCGTGTAGACCTTACTATTGAGTTTGTTGAAGGTAAGGCTGCAAAAGTTGTAGATATCAATATTATTGGTAATACGGTATTTAAAGAAAGCGAAATTGAACAAGCGTTTGCGGTAAAAGAAAGTGGTTGGACGTCCATTATTTCACGTAATGACCGTTATGCACGTGAAAAGATGGCTGCAAGCTTAGAGTCTTTACGTGCACTTTATTTAAACAAAGGCTATATCAACTTTAATATCAATCACTCAAGCTTAAATTTAAGTGAAGATAAAAAGAATATTTTTGTTGAAGTTTCAGTGGATGAAGGCGAACAGTTTAAATTTGGCGAAACCAAATTTTTGGGCGATGCTTTATACACCCCAGCAGAGCTGAAAGCTTTACAAATTTATAAAGATGGCGATATCTATTCACAAGAAAAAGTGAATGCGGTTAAGCAGTTGCTTCTACGTAAATACGGTAATGCGGGTTATTACTATGCAGAAGTGAACGTCGTACCTCAGATCGATAAAGAAACTCATCTGGTGGATTTAAATTATTATGTGAATCCAGGTCAGCAAGTAACTGTGCGTCGTATTAACTTTACCGGCAACACGAAAACTGCGGATGAAGTATTACGTCGTGAAATGCGCCAAATGGAAGGTGCACTCGCAAGTAATGAGAAAATTGATTTATCTAAAGTTCGTTTAGAGCGTACAGGCTTCTTTAAAACTGTAGATATCAAACCAGCACGTGTTCCGAACACAGCTGATCAGGTTGATTTAAATATTAATGTTGAAGAGCAGCACTCAGGTACCAGTACTTTAGCAGTTGGTTTCTCGCAAAGCGGCGGTATAACCTTCCAAGCGGGTCTAAGTCAAACCAATTTCATGGGTACAGGTAACTCTGTTGCCATTGATTTATCCCGCTCAGAAACACAAGATTACTACAACCTAAGTGTGACGGATCCGTACTTTACGATTGATGGTGTACGTCGTGGTTATAACATGTACTACCGTAAAACCAAGTTGGATGAAGACTATAACGTCAACAACTATGTGACGGATAGTTTTGGTGGTGGTATCAATTTCGGTTATCCAATTGATGAAAACCAAAGCATTAGTGCGGGTTTAAACATCGACCAAACTGAAGTCACCACAGGTCCGTATGTATCGACCTATGTACGTGATTACTTGTTGGCGCATGGCGGTAAGGCAACTGGCAAAGCTGAAGATGTTTGTATTGGTACTATAGAAAACTTGTATGAGGATCCTGCTGATCCAACAAAAATAACTGGTACGAAATGTAATGGTCAGACTGTTGATTATGATAATGAATTTAACGGTGATTTCCTAACGTATAACTTAAACTTGGGTTGGTCATATAACACTTTAAACCGTCCGGTGTTCCCTACATCTGGTATGTCGCATCGTGTAAATGGCGAAATTGCATTACCGGGTAGTGATGTTGAATATCAAAAACTGACTTATGATGCTCAGGCGTACTTCCCATTAGGTAAAGACTTCGTACTTCGTGGCTATGGTAAGTTGGGTTATGGTAATGACTTACCATTCTATAAAAACTTCTATGCAGGTGGTTTTGGTTCGGTACGTGGTTATGATAACAGTACCTTAGGTCCAAAATACCCAGGTGTGACTTATAGTGAATCAAGATCTAAAGATTATGATTTTGAGGAAGTAGGTGGTAACGCACTGATCCAATTTGGTACAGAATTGGCTTTACCTTTACCATTTAAAGGGGACTGGACGCGTCAGGTTCGCCCAGTTATCTTTGCTGAAGGTGCGCAAGTGTTTGATACACAGTGTGATGTACCATCTGGTCAGTTATATATGACTGGAAGTAAAACTGATGCTGGTGTGGATGCGAAGCAATACTGTAAAGACAACTTCGGTTTCGAGCTTGATAACATGCGCTATAGCGTGGGTGTAGGCTTTACTTGGATTACGATGATTGGTCCATTGTCTCTCAGCTATGCATATCCATTGAATGATAAAGATGGCGATGAAACAAAGAACATTCAATTTGAAATCGGTCGTACCTTCTAAGGTCGACCTTTTCTCTACATGAAAGATATAAATATGAAAAAACTTCTTACAGCTTTAACACTTACAGCATTAACTTCTACAGTGGTGAATGCTGCTGGCTATGGTGTTGTGGATCTTGAGCGTGTTGTTGAAAATAGCACCTATTTAAAACAGCAAAATTCGAGTTTTCAACAGAAAATTCAACCGCAAAGTACGAAGCTTGATCAACTTAGTAAAGAGCTTCAAGACTTACAACAGCGTTTACAAACAGGTGATAAGCTGAGCGCTGCGGATAAGCAAAAAATGGTGACTCAGTATCAAACCAAAATGAACGAGTTCAATACTTTACAACAAACCATGCAAAGCAGTGTGCAAAGCTCTATTCAGCAAGTACGTACTGTATTTGATGGTCGTGTAAAGCAAGTTGCTGAACAATTGCGTAAAGAAAATCAATTAGATGTTGTTTTGAATAAAAACTCAGCACTTGCCTATGACGCTAAGTATGATTTAACTGATAAAATGATTCAAAAGGTTAACGCAATTAAGTAATCAATGAATCCTCAACAGTACCGCTTAGAAGATCTTGCTCGTTTAGTCCAAGGTGAGTGTGTAGGTCAAGCTGATTTAATCCTTAAGGGATTAGCAAGTCTAGATTCGGCAGAATCTAGACATCTTGCATTTGTAAATGGTGAAAAGTACTTAGAGCAAGCACAGCAGTCTAAAGCTGGAGCATTCATTGTTACAGCTGATCTGAAAGATCACTTGGTTGAACATCAAAACTTTATTGTTGTTGCCAATCCTTATTTAGCCTTTGCCATTTTAACCCATGCTTTTGAGGTTAAACACACTGAGCAGGGCATTGAAAGCACTGCACAGATACATCCTTCTGCAATCATCTCAGATACTGCTTATATTGGTCATTATGTGGTCATTGGTGAAAATTGCGTTGTTGGCGATGACACGATTATTCATTCACATGTCAGCATACATGATGGGGTTGAAATTGGCCGCAGCGGTTTAATTGAATCGCATGTAAATCTGATGTCATGCAAAATTGGTGATCGTGTCCGTATTCATGCCAATACTGTGATTGGTAGTGAAGGTTTTGGTTTTGCCCCTTATCAAGGGAAATGGCATCGAATTGCTCAATTGGGTTCGGTCATCATTGGAAATGATGTACGGATTGGTTCAAATTGTAGTATTGATCGCGGTGCATTGGATGACACAATTTTGGAAGATGGTGTCATTATTGATAACCTTGTGCAAATCGCCCATAACGCTAAAATTGGTGCCAATTCGGCTTTTGCTGCCAATACTGCAATAGCCGGTAGTACAACCATTGGCAAAAATTGCATCGTAGGTGGTGGGTCTGCAATTGCAGGGCACTTAAATATTGTTGATAATGTCACTTTAACTGGAATGTCAATGGTCACAAATAATATTTCTGTGGCTGGAACATATTCTTCAGGAATTGGACTGTTTGAAAATCAAAAGTGGAAACGCACCGTTGTTCGTTTAAGACAATTAGCAGATGTGCCATTGACCCAATTGGTAAAAAAACTTGATCATATGCAGGCTCAAATCGAGTCCCTTGAATCAACAATTAAATTGCGTAAATAGAAATATGATGACTGAGTCGAATTCTACTAGTTTCACGAAACCTGAATTGCCAATGACGATTCAAACTATTCGTGAGTACTTACCACACCGCTATCCTTTTTTATTGGTCGATCGTGTTGTTGATGTGACTGAAAATGGAATTGTGGCGTATAAAAATGTGTCTATTAATGAAGAGTTCCTTCAAGGCCATTTCCCTAATTATCCAATTATGCCTGGTGTTTTGATTGTCGAAGCATTAGCGCAAGTTTCAGGTATTCTTGGTTTCATCATGAACAATGAGAAACCAAGTGAAGGTTCTTTGTTCTTGTTCGCAGGTGCAGAGAAAGTTCGCTTTAAAAAGCAAGTCGTTGCAGGCGACCAATTGGTGTTAAAATCAGAATTGGTCATGCAGAAACGTGGTATTTACAAATATAATTGTATTGCCACCGTTGACGGTGTAGTAGCAGCATCTGCGGAAATTATGGTTTCGCATCAGAAAATAGAGCAATCATGAGCAATAACGAATTTATTCACCCAACAGCAATCATCGATGCATCTGCCGTGATTGCAGCAGATGCAAAGATTGGACCGTATTGTATTATTGGTCCAAATGTCACTATTGGTGCAGGTACGCAGTTACATTCGCATGTGGTGGTCGGTGGTTATACGCGTATTGGAGAACAAAATGAAATTTTCCAATTCGCAAGCGTGGGTGAGGTCTGCCAAGATCTAAAATATGCAGGTGAAGAAACCTGGTTAGAAATTGGTGACCATAATAAAATTCGTGAACATTGTAGTTTACACCGTGGCACGGTTCAGGATCACGGTATAACCAAGATTGGTAGCCATAATTTATTGATGGTAAATACGCATATTGCGCACGACTGTGTGGTCGGTGATCATAATATTTTTGCAAACAATGTCGGCGTGGCTGGCCATGTTCATGTAGGTGACTATGTGATTGTCGGCGGTAACTCGGGTATACACCAATTCTGTAAAATTGACTCTTATAGCATGATTGGTGGTGCATCATTGATTGTAAAAGATGTCCCTGCTTATGTGATGGTTTCTGGTAATCCTGCACATGCTTTTGCGATGAATGTTGAAGGCATGCGTCGTAAAGGTTGGTCTAAAAATGTGATTCAAGGTTTACGTACTGCATTTAAACTGATCTATAAAGAAGGTTTAACGACAGAGCAGGCTTTAGAACGTATCCGTGCAGAAATTTTGCCTGAAGTTGCTGAGGTACAGCTGCTTATTGACTCATTAGAACAGTCAGAGCGTGGCATTGTGCGTTAAGCTTATTCCAAAGATAAAAAAAGACACTTCGCGTGTCTTTTTTTATATCTATAGGAAAATTATTTTTTAAAGAAAGAGGCTTCTTCAGACTTAGGATATTGCTTAAGGAGTTTGGCTTTGTATTGGTTGGCCTGAGTCGAGTTTTTATCCACTTCTTTTGCAATATTATAGAGTTGATAGACTGCTCGAGGCGCACGCGAAGAGTTTGGGTATTGGTTTGCCACAATCCCGTAGTTCTTTTTCGCTTCTGCATAGTTGGTAGGTTCAATCGCTAAATTAAATTCCGCTAACCAGAAATATGCATTGCTGATGTAAACACTGTTGGGGTTGTTTTTAATAAAATTTTGCATGGGTGCAATCGCTTTCTTCGCACCACCTTGCTTATAGGCATCCAATGCGACAGTATACGCGGCTTTTTCTAGCTCAGATGGCTCTGATGTGTTTTGCGTACTGACCACTACAGGTGCTTTGTTTACTGCGGCTGCGGTTGTGTTACTGCTGGGGTTGGTGATTGTGGTGTTACTGGGAGGAGTATCCTGTTGGTTATCCTCCGTTGTGGTACTCGCTTCAGGGTCTACTTTTTGCTGAAGTAACTCTAAGCGTTGATCTAGGTCAGCGTAACGGTTTTCCAACTCATGTTTGAGTTGAGCGATCTCGTTGTCTTGCTCTTCAAGTTTACCGCGTAAGCTACGCAAATCACTTTCTAATTGTTGGTTCTTTTGCATGATTTGCCAATTAATATTGGTTGCTGTTGCACTCGCACCTGTGTCTACTGCGACGCTGGTTGGATTGACACTATTGTTCGTTGCTTGGCTTAAGCCGCGAGATTCAATTGGAATATTGGCGAAAACAGGCGTTGTGCAAAGTAGGGTGAGGGCACATAGGCTATGCTTCTTTAGCATCATAAAATATCCGTGTTATAAGGCTTTGATGGGGAACACATCAAACGAAATTCATTTACCCCATTAAAAACGGCAACGTTATGAATTGCAATAAGCTTTTACATTGTTGTCGTATATTTAGGTAAATGAATGTAGCCTAGTCGTTACCAATAATTGAGCGATTTTTCTTAAGTTTGTTTTATAAATAGTCAATTGAATGAAATGCTTATTGAAAAGTCGTTTATAGGCTTGCAACTTAGGGAAAAATCTCTATACTCTGTTCTTGCAATGGTAGCCCTGCCGGTTACTTCGCAATTGTACTCTACGAACCCCGCCAGGACCGGAAGGTAGCAACGGTAGTAGAAATATGATGTGCCGAAGGCTTGCTGGTAGGGTTGCCACCATATTCATTTATTAAAAATACCCCAATCTCAACTTTGAATAAGGCTTTCCAGCTGTAAAGGTGGATTTCCTAATCGTGTATTTAAAATTACTGCAATGGTATGTGAAAGAATCTTACGCGTAATTCTATGCGTTAAATGCCATAAATCTTTAGCTCTTACTTTTTGAATGTGAAATCGTTCAGTTAATTGACCTATAACAGTCTCAATTTTTCTACGAGCATTCATGAGCCTCGCCATAGCTTCCTTAGACCTGCTATCAGTCATGTTCTTTCTATAAGGTGTTTGTAAATCAATATCTTGGTACTTAAAATAGTGTTTTAATTCAGGTCTTAAGTATCCTTTATCACCACCAAGTAATCCCTGAATATCTTGAGTAATTTCTGGTGCAACATCACGTTCATCACAATGAGCTGGAGCAAAAGTATAGCCTGTAATCATTCCTGAAAAGTTAATAACGATATGTCCTTTGAAACCATAATATTTTTCTTGTTTAGCCGCACAATAACTAAAACCTGCAGATTCTTTGAAGTTTTTATGTTTTTTTGCTCTAGCATAACGACAAACAGGTATAGGAAAGCCATCGATAAAATGAATATTATCTAAACCGAAAACAGATTTTAGTTGTGACATAATCTGTTGATTTACATGCCATAATTTTGCACAATGTTTGCAAAAATTAGGATAGGAACCTAATTTTGGAAACCATTCAAACCAATTGTGTTTAAAGTAGAACCAGATATTTTTATCAGAATCTAAGCCAAGAAACTCTCCCACAATTTGTATAGTAAGAATTTCAATATCACTTAAAGCGGGTGGAAATCAGAGATGGATCCGTAAATTTGAACAACTCCTATAAGTGATATTCTGCTCCTCAAATGATGTTATAAACATCAATATATGGAGTATTTTATGGCACGTAGACCAAGAAGAAATCATTCAAATGATTTTAAAGCTAAGGTAGCACTTGCTGCGATTAAAGCAGAAAAAACACTTGCTGAATTGAGTGCTGAGTTTGATGTTCATCAAAACCAAATTATTGACTGGAAAAATCAATTGATCTCAGCTTCCTCGCAAGCTTTCGATCAATCAAAAGCTCCAACAGAACCACCCATCGATCTAAAAAAACTACATGCAAAAATCGGTGAGCAGGCATTAGAAATTGATTTTTTAGAAGGTGTGTTGAAGAAACTGGGCCGCTTCAACCACAAAAGTTAATCGATGACTCACTTCAGATTTCAGTATCTAAGCAAGCTAAGCTGCTGAAAGTCTCCCGTGGTTGTTATTACTATCGCCCAAAACCTGTGAGTGCATCAGATCTGAAGCTGATGCGGTGTATGGATGAGTTACATATGCAATACCCTTTTGCAGGTAGCCGTATGATGCGTGATTTGTTGAATCGTCAAGGACATCATATAGGACGACGTCATACACGTACTTTAATGAAGAAAATGGGTATTCAGGCGTTATATTGCAAACCAAATTTAAGCCAGGCTAATCAAGCTCACCGTAAATATCCATATCTGCTCAAAGGGTTGGCTATTCAGCGCAGTAATCAAGTGTGGTCTACGGATATAACGTATATCCCTATGGCAAAAGGCTTTGTTTATTTATGTGCTGTGATTGATTGGCATAGCCGCAAGGTACTTGCGCATAGGGTATCGATTAGTATGGAGGTGGATTTTTGTATTTCGGCTTTAAATGAAGCGATTGAAAAATATGGATCACCTGAAATATTTAATACAGACCAAGGCAGTCAGTTCACCAGTGATGCATTTATTGATGTATTGAAATCAAATGGCATTCAAATCAGTATGGATGGTAAAGGTCGATGGGTTGATAATGTGATGGTTGAACGATTATGGCGGAGCGTTAAATATGAAGAGGTGTATCTCAAAGCTTATAGCAGTGTCACAGATGCGAAAAAGCAATTGAGTGCATATTTTGAATTTTATAATTTGAAACGACCTCATTCGAGTCTGGACAAAATGACTCCAGATGAGTTTTACTATGACCAGCTACCACAACAAAATAAGGTAGCTTAACTAGAGCAGAGTATCACTTATAAATAAGCTTTTAGTTGTTCAAACATGTGGGACCACCTCTAACTCTCACCCGATATTTGTACCACATGACAGTGATGTAATAGCCGATCTAACATCGCAGCGGTCAACGTGACATCATCCGCAAATGACTTAGACCATTGGCTAAAGGGTAAGTTACTCGTCAATATCGTACTGCCTTTTTCATAACGCTTGGCAATCACGTTAAAGAACAGATTCGCTTCTTCACGTCCAAACGGTAAATAACCAATTTCATCGATAATCAGTAACTTTGGTCCCAGTACCGCACGCTGCATATAGGTTTTCAATTTACCTTGCTGATAGGCTGTACTCAGTTGCAGCATTAAATCCGCTGCGGTAATGAACTTGATCTTAATGTTGTTCATGATGGCCTTATAGCCTAATGCCATAGATAAATGCGTTTTTCCTACTCCGCTAGCCCCGAGAAACACCACATTTTCTGCTCTAGCAATAAAGCTCAGATTGAACAGTTCAATCACCTGTGATTTAGGGGCCCCTAGGGCATAATTAAAATCATAGTCTTCCAGGGTTTTGACTTGAGGCAGGCCTGAGAGTTTCATCAGTACCTGCTGACTGCGCTGTTGCCTGGCAGCATATTCATGCGTCAAGATCGCTTCAACAAAGTCGGCATAACTTCCATCCTGACCTAATGTTTGTTGTGCATGATGTGACCATTGTGATGCGATGGCAGGCAGATTGAGCTTTTGGCAAAGTTGCTCTATACGGTCGTATTGCAGATTCATCAGGAAACTCCCAGCAACTGGTCATATACCGATAAGGGATGCTGCAAACTCTCGTAGGGCATGACATGCTGTGCTGCTGCAACAGGTACAGTGCCAGAACCTGTATCTGATTGCGGTAATGGCGTAAATTTTTGCTGCTCCTGTTGCAGTCGAACAGCCGGTTTTTCTTGCGTGGTGGCATGAATCCGCTGATTGGCGGTTTCATGCAGCCACCGGCCAATGTGGGCATTGGCGACATCAACATCTAACAGTAAACCCGAAGTCTTCAGGCTTGCTTTCAATGGCACAATAAAGCTTGATTTGAGGTATCCATTAAAGCGTTCAACTTTGCCTTTGGTCTGTGCACGGTAGGGCTTACATACGCGAGGACGAAAGCTGTATTTCTTGGCGCAGTCGAGCAGTTTGGGGTTCCATTTATGCTGCCCCTCCTGATAGGCATCCCGTTCAATCATGATCGTTTTAGCGTTATCAAACAGGATTTCCTGAGGTACTCCTGCAAAGAACTGAAATGCATTTTCTAGACCATCGATCCATGCATCGGTACGTTCATGATCATAAAATTTCACGAAAGTCGCTCTGGAATACCCTAATGTTGCGACAAAGGCTTTTAAAGTCGTGTTGTTGCGTCGAATTGTGGTGAAATCCACCTGCATTTGTTGGCCAGGTTGGGTTTCAAAACGAATGATCGGTTCCGGTTTGGCAACTGGTTTTAATGTTGCAAGATATTCCCTCAAGATCCTGATCTTTCCTGGATATCCCAACCTTAAAATTTCCTGGTAGAGCACAACAGCAGGAATCCATTCAGGATGAGCTGCGTTTACACGTTGGAGTAAATAGGGTTTATATGGGTCAAGGATACTTATTCTAGGCTGTATACGCTGATACTGAGGTGTGGTGTTTTGCCGTAAATATTTACGTACGGTATTTCTGGACACCCCCAGTTCACGACTAATGGCTTTAATAGATTTACCTTGCTGATGAAGTATTTGGATTGTCACTGCTTGCTCCAAAGTTAACATGTTGAGCAGTCCAAAATGACCGCTATATTAACCAAGGGGGTCAGTTTTTAAATGCCATTAGGGGGTCATTTTTACACTGCCGCTAACAACTCATCTCATAGTCAAACATTTTGGCTATACGCATCACGGCATATATGC
>OEQV01000066.1_pt1 | contig 30885 bp, 35 predicted proteins | sample 1539821 | NCBI WGS metagenome assembly OEQV01 (sample SAMEA3891244, study PRJEB23780) | metagenome | biome: terrestrial biome; feature: animal house; material: water of meat washing | place: Italy | collected 2015-05-12 | reverse complement strand
GTCTTAAATTTGGTTCGATTAAGATCGAAAAAAGTCTCAATGGGAAAACAGTCCTAAATATTCGCACCAGTTTAAATGCTGAATTTAATCAAGAAAAGATTGAAAAGTTAGAAGAATTTCTTGCCGGTTTAGATGACCACCCATAAAAATTATAAATTTCCACTGTGGAAATTTATAATTGAGTATCCAATATTTTTTTAAATATTGGGTACTGCTATTTATCATACATATTGAATTAAAAAGTGTTAAAGGGAAAAATGCTTACCAGAACGGTAACTGATCTTCTGATGGATCTAAAATTTCATCCATATCAGAATCAACAATATTTTTATCTTCATGATCTGCCTTTTTAGGCTTAACAGATTCTGTTGAGCCTAAGTTGTAAATTTAAAAATTAGCCATTTCAACAGTATTGAGTTTATACAGCCAGTATCAGCTGAGATGGTTACGATAGAAAAAAATTGGAAATGCAAAAAAAATCACTTGAAGTCCTGACCAAGTTAAGTGCAGTTTTGATATTAGATTTACCAGATTTTATTCGACATTTTATCTTGAATCTTAAAAACAAGCTGGATGCTTATATCAAAAGAATTCTTAACAAGGGTGAAAAATCCCATAAAGGTGTTGATGAATTTGAAATTCTAAAATGGTTAATCCATAAAATTTCTTTAGATTTGGAACAGGTTCCAAAGCACAAACATAAAGAGGTACATGCTGTTCTATTTACATGTTTTTTTACTCAATTGTCCGATACCTTAGGTTTGCCATTATCACGGTATATGAAGGTGGGAAAAAATCCGCAGCGTTGTGTTCAATTGAGTGCAAACACTTATAAAAAATACTTTGGCCTGAATAAAGACTTGAAGCTCAAGTTCGAACGAAACCTGAATATCAATTTTTACCCTGAAAAATTATGGTAGCTTTATGAGCCAAACTGATGAATTGTCAGCTGACAAGCAAATTAAACTATTGGAAGAATGGGTCAATCAACCCCTGAGTGTAAAAAAACAAATTTTGACTCAGCTCTTGGCGCAAGATCAGCAGGCACAGGAACTGTATGCTGCTGCTCACAAAATACATGTGGTGATTAAAAATAATCGGATAGTGACACAACAGAAATTATTAGCAGGGTTAACGCAATGGGCTAAAAGTGCATCTATAGGAGAACTAAGCGACCAACAAAAAGAAGTATTTATCTATTCCTATCTTTGTACTGCAGCCTTGTGTGAAATACTGAAGGAAATCATCTTGTTAGAGCCTCAGATTACAAGGGATGAAAAGGATGAAAAGGATGAAAAAAAGGTTATTCTAAATAATTGTAAAAACAACCTCTGTACACGACAAATTTCACAGAACCCTTATCCTATCAGGATTCTGCCTTCTTAAAATTGCCAAAATTTCCTTAAACTCTTCTTTTTTCCCAAAACCAATTAAACGCTGAATCGCCATTTGAACATAGTCTAAACCATAGCGAAATAAACTCATTGAGAGTCGTCCATGCTTCTTTATTTTTATCGCTTTTTTTTGATCATGTTGCCATTCACCCGTTAAGTAACACCAACAGAAGCTTATAGCTAACACCGCAATCAATTTTTTCACTCGTCTAGGGTCTGTCAAGCGCGTATTTTCAAGATTAAACCCGCGTCCTTTGAGACAACTGAATAAGGTTTCAATTTCCCAGCGTAATGCATAATCCTGAATAGCATTGGCATTAAACTGAGGAGAAACGACGAGTAAAAGCTCTCCATTTTCTAACTGTAGTGCACTTATATATAGTTTCACCCGACCAACCAAAATCCGTCGTTTACGACATTCAATTTGACCAACTTTAAGATGGCGAAATAAATCACTAATTTTATGATTCTTTCCTAAATGATTGGTGACAATGAAGTTTTTTTAACACGAATGCAGAAGTTGATGTCTTGTTCAATTAACCATGTAAACCACTGCTCACCGATAAACTCTCTGTCTGCGAACACATTCACAATACGGTCTTTACCAAAAATGGCTATAAAGCGTTGAATCAAAGCAATGCGCTCTTTCGTATCTGAATTTCCACGTTTATTAAGCAATGTCCAAAGGATAGGTATCGCTATTCCACGATAAACGATTGCGAGCATCAGGATATTAATATTTCGTTTTCCCCATTTCCAATTGGTTCTATCTAAAGTCAGTTGCACTTGGTCGAATGAAAACATATTGAAAATCAACTGAGAAATTTGACGATAATCAAAATACTGACCTGCAAAGAAGCGCTGCATACGTCGATAAAATGATTGTGGTAAGCACTTGATGGGCAAGGCTTTAGATGCAGAAGAAAGATTACATGTTTGCTTTAAAATAATCACAAGCATGATGAGCGCAAAGCACTTTAAATGTGACTTGTTCCATTTTAGATATTTGTTTAAGATAAGATATAACTCATTGAGATGTGTCATAGTATTCGTCGTTAGAAAACAATTATTGTGACATTATTTCAATGAGTTATCTATTTTTGTCGTGTACAGAGAAATATTTTATTTAAATCGCTGTTTCTTTCTACTTTTTATGGTGAATATCCACTCAAAATGCTGTTTTCTCAGTCAATTTCTATCTTAGAACCCAAAACAGCCATTCTATTTCTAGAATGGCTGTTTCCGATCATCACAATATATTTAGAACTTCATACTGATACGCGCCCAATAATTACGTCCAATATTATTGAATTGTTCTGTTGCAGCATAACCAAAACCTGAACTTCCAAGTTTATTCAAATGCTCGGCATAGTTTTTATTCAGCACATTATCTATTCCGACTGAAAGGTCTAGATCTTTTTGGATATTATAAGTCCCATTTAAAGACAGAGTTCCAAAACCTTTACTGTCTTCTAAATCGTATCCAATGATATTGCCTTCTCGATAGCTGGTACGATCTTGTGCTGCCACCACACGCCATAACAAACCGAGATTATATTTCTCTTGCACATAGCGTAGATTGAAACGTCCTTCTAATGGTGCAATTTGCGGTAAAGCGGTGTGATCCGTTGTATTTTCACCCCATGCATACATGGCACTGATGTCCGCTTGAATTTGATCCGTCAACTGGTAAGCCACACCTGCTTCAGCACCTGCAATGGTTGCATCGACATTACGCGTGTAAGCTTTCAACTCCTCTTTTTGGTTTTTTGGGTTTTTAGTTTCCACATATTTAACCAAAATATAATCTTGAATTAAGCCTGCATAAACCGAAGCCCATGATTTAAATGCACCCTGTTCATATTGATAACCTGCATCAAACTGCGCGGTTTTTTCATTCTCTAAATCAGCAAAGGTCGTACCTGCACTTTGATGGTATTTGGTACTAAACAATTCCCAATAATCAGGCACACGCTCTACATAACCTAATCCTGCGTAAGTTTTAACATGTTCCGCAAGTTCACTTTCAATTCGAATAAAACCACTTGGCAAGGTTTCTTTACGCTCTGTATCTATTGCTAAGTTATCGATCTTCGCTTGATCGAAACGTGCACCTGTCACCAGTTTATGCTGATCATTGAATACATAACTCAGTTCACCGAAAGCCCCATAAGACTCAAATTCCATATTGGTTTTAAAGGGAGAGTTCATACTCGGCATAGCATACATAATCATATTGCCGCCATGCTTATTGTGCTGCGAGTCTATTCCTGTCATTAGGCTAACTTTGTCCCATTCAGAAGTCATTGCAGCACGTGCATTCAAAGTACGGCGCGTTACTTCCATTTCCATCTTATTCGGCACAATCATCTTCATACCATGCATCGTCATGGTCGTTGTCGGTGGCGTTCTTAAGCGAAAATTATCCATGACATGATCGTTATAGCTATAGTCCACTTGCGCTTCGACTTTCTTGATCACCTCGCCAATGTTTTTCTTTTCAACATGTAAACCTAGACTTTCACGAGCAAACTTAGAGCCATCCATACTACGTCCAGCATAGACTGCCTCACCATCACTCTTCCCACCTTTCAGCTCTATCCATGTGTCCTCATTTGGAGTCCAGCCCAGCGCGAGATCTGCATTCCACTTTTCCCAATCGGACGGAACCGTATTGCCAGCTCCATCTTGATAACTATCTGCAATCGAACGGTTGGCATTTAAACGTGCGTATTTCGTTTCATCACCAACAGCGGCTTCAACATTCTGATCCAAACGACCATAAGAGCCAAGCATGACACTGGCTTGTCCGCGATAAGGTTTCGCCGAAGTGAGCTGTTCAGGTTCACGTTCAAAAATAACAGTTGCGGCTGAACCCGTATGCGCATACTGAACAGTTTGTGGCCCTTTTACGACCGTGATTTTGTCGTAGCTTTCAGGAGAAACATAAGAAGCAGGATTATCCATACGACTTGGGCATGCACCTAAATTTTCCGTACCATCTGTGAGGATTTTAATACGTGAGCCAAACATACCGCGGAAGGTGACGTCACCATTCGCGCCGCCATTTTTGATTTGGTTAAAACCCACAATACTTTGTAGGTAGGCTGCACCATCAACCGCAGGAATTGGCTGAGTGGGTTGTTTAGGGTCGGCATGTACAATCAGACCATGGGCATCATTGCCCTGCTGAGCCGTCACCACGATAGGTGCTAAAATGTGCGCACTGTCTGCTTCAGCGGCAAAGACTACGCTTGAAAAACAAGCAAGAGAAATCGCAGCCGCAAGAGGCTGTAAAAAGAATGTAGGCTGAGCCATTTTTATTCTCACTGAATCTATAAATACAACTAGGCTAGAGTCCGTTAAGACCCGAAAAATATATGTCTAGGTTTATACAAACAGTGGCGGTGCTCGCCCTTGAGGCAGTAAGAAGAGTTGTTGCAGTGCAAACCAAACATGCGCAAAGGCTTTTTGGAATGCAATTAAACGGACTTGAATACGGTCAAGTACCGCTTTTAACTCTAAATCAGGCGGCAGCACGAGATTGCCATATACCGTACAGTATTGGCATTGATGACTTGCATCATGATGATTGTGTTCGGCAGGTTGTGAACTGAGTTCATGCTGAGCCTGCATTTCATGATGATGTGTGGAATGCTTTTCAGCATGAGAACTGAGATGTTCAACTGGTTTGAGTAAAAGCGCACGCGAAATGGTTTCACAGACCGGCGCAATTTGATATTGCGTCGGTAGTAAAGGCTGTAAAAAAACAGCAATCTGTAAAAACACGGCTACACAAGACAGTAGCAACGCAGCTCTAAAAAACAATCCATTCCATCCGAATTGAGAACGCGGCCAGTATAACAAAGCCCAATCGAAATTGGGCTCACTTTAAAGATGATTTTTAAGCAAAAAAACTTAACCGCGTTTCACAGCTACTTTGTCTTTTTGGCGCTGACGAGTCAATTTTTCCACTTTTTCACGTGCGCGTTGACGCTTCAGTGGTGACAAATAGTCGACGAACAATTTGCCATTTAAGTGATCCATTTCATGTTGAATGCAAACAGCGAGAAGTTCGTCAGCTTCGATCTCAAATGCTTGACCTTCAAGGTTAATTGCTTCGATCTTTACGCGTGACGGGCGCTCAACTTTGTCGTATATTTGGGGAACTGATAGGCAGCCTTCTTCATAGGGCTGCGTTTCTTCAGTCAATGGGGTAACTTTGGGGTTAATGAATACCAAAGGTTGATCTTTATGTTCAGATAAGTCCATGACAATCAACTGAATATGACGATCAACTTGTGTCGCGGCAAGTCCAATGCCTGGCGCTTCATACATGGTTTCAAACATATCTGCAGCCAGCTGACGAATTTCATCAGTAACTTCTTCGACGGGTTCTGCAATGGTACGAAGACGGGGATCAGGAAAACTTAAAATAGGTAATAAGGCCATACTGCGTCCTCAATTATGCCATTGATCAAAAAACCAAATGAAGGGAATGCTTGATCAAAAAAATGTGTGTAATATCGTTATTATAACGCAACTACATACATAATTTTAGGAATTATGATAATGAAAAAGGTTTTTATGGGCATGCCATCTTTTAGTGCCTTGGGGTTTAAGCAACACATGTTAGCACTTGCGGTTTGCGTAAGTGTTGGCGCAGGCGTCATTTCAACAGCTCAAGCGGCGCCTACACGAAATTACAATCCACCTGCTTTAAAAGCCAATGCACCGAATGTTTATGTGGTGAAAAAAGGCGATACCCTGTGGGATATTTCTAAACGTTTCCTAAACAATCCTGTGCGTTGGCCTGAAATTTGGGCCAGCAATAGACACGTCAAAAATCCGCATTGGATTTTCCCAGGTGACCGCTTACTGATGTGTACTCATGAAGGCCGTCCAATTATTGGTAAAGATGAAGGCGATGGCTGTGAAGGGATTATTCGTCGTTATACAGGCGGCACTAAACTTCAACCTCAAGCACGCGTTGAGTCTTTAAACAATGCCATTCCTGTCATTCCACTGGAATACATTAAAAACTGGCTTGAACACAGCACTATTCTTTCAGAGGAATCTTTGGAAGGTACACCGTATATCGTTGGTGCTGCCGATCAGCGTGTGATTGCAGGTAAAGGTCAAACCGTTTATGCACGTGGCCAAGGCATTGAAGTCGGTCAACGCTACGCGATTTACCGTGAAGGCGAACCGTACATTGTGACGGATGCAGAGGGCAAAAAACAAAATCTAGGTCTAGAATTGACTCAGGTTGCTTCAGCCATTGCCATTCGTGGTGAAAATGACATGTCCACTTTAGAAATCACAGATTCGTATAATTCTGAAGTACGTCGTGGTTATCGCGTACTGCCTGAATACGACGCCATGCTTCCAACCTTGTTCTACCCAACACATGCACAAGATGTGACTGGGGGTGGACAAGTGATTCGTGTTCAAGGTTCGATTGGTCTAGCTGCGAAGCATTCAGTTGTAACCATTGACCGTGGCACAGTGGATGGCGTTCAATCGGGTTATGTGTTCTCGGTTAGTCAAAAGGGTCAAGAAATTCGTGATCCGAAAACCAATGAAAAACTGACCCTTCCAACGGAGCGTATCGGCAACATCATGGTATTTAAAACCTTTGACCGTGTCAGCTATGCTTATGTGCTCGACAGCGAACTACCAATGAACTTGGGCGCGAAACTTTCTCCCTCTGTAGTGGATGAATAATCCGTTGCCTTAAGGTGTATATATGCTGAACTCTTTATCACATGAACAGATTGCAACAATCACCCTGTGGTATTTAGTTCAGCATTCTTTATCGAGCTTTCAAAAACTACAACAACATTTTGGCACAAGCACAAAAGCTGTTGCTGCCTCCAATCTTCAGATCTGGCCAAATCTCGGCTTACACAAAAGCCATCTACAACGTGTCGCAGAAATCCAAACACCTGCTGGACAAACCAAATTACAAACTTTATTGCATGACGTCCAATCCAGTTGTGATTTTATTTTGCTTGATAGTGAAAGTCATTATCCCTCGCAGCTGCTGCCCTATTCTGACCGGCCACCGATTTTATTTGGTCAGGGTAATCCACAAAGCCTATTACAACCTCAAGTTGCTATCGTCGGCAGTCGAAAACCCAGTCCACACGGCAAACAAGTGGCTTATGACTTTGCCTATTACCTCGCCGAAAAGGGCTTTTATATTTGCAGTGGTTTGGCTGAAGGCATTGATGCAGCGGCACATCAGGGCGGCTTAAAATATCAACGTACCATTGCAGTGATGGGCACGGGCTTAGATCTCACTTACCCTTCCCAACATCAAGCCCTGCGTACGCAAATATTAGAAAATAATGGCTGTATCATTACTGAATTTTTACCACATACACCGCCTTTACAGCATAATTTTCCACGGCGCAACCGCATCGTCAGTGCATTGAGTTTAGGGGTTGTGGTTGCAGAAGCCGCACTCAAAAGTGGCTCTCTTGGCACAGCCAAATCTGCTGCTGAACAAGGGAAAACCATTTTTGCGATCCCCGGTCATATTTACAGTGAACACCATCAAGGCTGTCATCAACTGATCCGAGAAGGGGCGATTTTGGTCGATCATCCTGAGCAAATCATTGAAGACTTGGCACTCCCCACTCAATGGCATAGCCAATCTCAGTCACAAGAAACCACCCCAAGTGCTAGTATTGAGATCCCATCTGATTTACTCGAACTTTATAATCAACTGGATTGGGTGGGACAAAATATGGATCAACTTAATTTCAAACTTAACACCGATATTGCCACACTCACTAGCCAGTTAATGGAACTGGAGATTTTGGGGCTCGCACAACAACAGGCTGGCAATTATCTGCGTTGCCGTTCCAGCCAATAAGGTTCACAATAACCCTTTATGAATCAATAAAAGGTACAAAGTGTAATGATTACCACCTCTGTGACTGAAGCGGCGCAATGTTTAAAACAAGGTCAAGTTTTAGCATATCCAACAGAAGCAGTATGGGGTTTAGGCTGTGATCCGTATAACGAACAGGCCTTTCTAGATATTTTGCAGATTAAGCAACGCCCGATTGAAAAAGGGGTAATTTTACTGGCTGGGCAAATTGCTCAAGTTGAACCGCTTTTAGAACATTTAGATCCCCACATCCGTCAACAAGTGATCGACAGCTGGAGCGATCGCAGTCCATCAGAACGCGCAACCACGTGGTTGTTACCTGCAAATGAACATATTCCAACATGGATTAAAGGCAATCACCCTAAAGTTGCTGTACGGGTAACCACACATCCGATTTGTGTGGCGCTTTGCAATGCCTTTCAAGGCTTTATTGTCTCCACCAGTGCCAACCCCGCTGGATTGCCACCTGCTCGTTCACTACAAGATGCCAATCACTACTTTGCGCAACAAGTGAATTATCTGAATGGTGACCTAGGCTTGAGCCAAGAACCGAGTCGCATACTCGATGCCGAAACTGGCGCAGTGGTTCGTGCCTAAAAGCGTGCTCTTTCTCAGGATTTTTACTGAAAAATAGACAAAAAAAAGCTCAGCCATATAGGGATGGCTGAGCATAAAAAAGGATGTGTAATCACATCCAGAGGGTCTGAAAACTGATGAGCAAACACTTAATACCCGTTTTGACATTGGCCTAAGTTTGCAGTGCGCGTATTATGTAGCAAATTGCTTTTCTAAACAAATAGATTTTTTATATTAAAAACAGCGTTAAAACGCTGATTAATGGAGATAATTAAATTATAATTCAAATTATCTACCTATTTTTAATCAGCTTTTGCATACATTAAATACATTCATCATCTAAAATAGCATTAATAAATTAACTTATTAATGAATTATTCTATTAAAAAAATAATTCAAATGATCGTTTTTTAATCAAAATCAATCCATCGAGTTTGCTAAAGGTGGCGTTTTTAATGCTGTTTTACGCTGTGCAAGTAAAATACCACAGATAATGACCACACCACCGACTGTATGATAAACCGTCCACGCCTCTTTCAACCAGACATAGGCAATCACTGCGGTAAAGACTGGCATCAAGTTCATGAAAATACTGGTTCGATTCGGCCCTAAATGGGTAATGGCCAACATCCACAGTAAAGGGGCAACTAAGGAAGGGAAAATGCTGGCATACATAACACTTGCCGCATTTTGACTATTGATTGAATCGAGACCGAAATAGGCAATAAAAGGTAAATGGTAAAGCAGTGCAAAAAAGATCTGCACATAGAGGCTCAACATCAAGGGAATTTGCAATTGCCACTTTTTCAAAAACACCCCATAAAAGGCATAGAAGAATACCGCAACCACCATCAGGACATCACCCAAATGCCCACCCGATTGAACTAAGCCTGCAAGATTGCCCTGCCCAATGATATAAACCAAACCTGCAAAAGATAAAATACTCCCGATCATCGCAAAACGATTTGGAATATCTTTTAAGATCAGCAGTGAAACAAAAATGGTAAAGATCGGAATAAAGGCATTAATCAGTCCCATATTGGTCGCGGTCGTATAGTGCGCTGCGGTGTAGGCTAAGCCCTGATACAACACCAGACCAAATGCACTTAGCACTGCCAACTGACCCAAATGCGCTCGGATTAATGCCCACTGCCGACATAAAGGTCGCACGACAAAAGGTGTTAACAGAATGAAGGCAAAGAACCACCGATAAAAACTAATACTGACTGGCGAAATGAAATCAGCTACATAACGCGTAACGACAATATTGATCGACCAAATGAGTACGGCAATGATAGGGAGACTCAAAGCCCAATACATACGTTGTGTTGTGGTACTCATTCTTTTTCCCGTTTAGCTTTTGTTTGCAAAATTTAAATGAATGGTAAAACATTTTTATGATTTATTCGAATATCATTTGGGTATCACACATAATTGATACATTTATCTTAAAATATAAAATTCATAAAAAACATAATATTAAGACAATATAAAACTATACATTTCAATAAATTGATGCATTTCAGCAGCTTCACTCTACAAAAACACCATAGAACAATGTCAACGATCTCTGCATCGTATTGATGCTGTTCTAGCGAACGTATTTTTTAATTGATTGGTCATTGCTCTTATAGACTTTGGCCTACAAAAACATATTTCCCGATAGAAGGATGTCGTTATGAAAAAGTTACTTTTAACCACAGTTTGTATGGCCACACTTACTTTGGCTGCGTGCGAAAAAAAAGGAACTGAGCCAGCCGTTGAACAAACGACGTCTGCATCTGAAGCGACCTCAACCGAAGCAACCACTATCGTTGCTAATCATAGCAATAACAATATTGCCGATATTCAAGCCGATTTGTTAGCCGTACAAACGCTATCGAATGCCAAAGCTCAAGAAGCCGCCGCGTTTCAAAAAGAAGTGAGTGCAACCTTAGAAAAAAAGGATCCCGCTCAAATTAAAGCAATGGTTGAAAAAACAGAAACCTATGTGAAGCAATTTAATGATGAATTAGATGCCTTAACCTTAAAAAGTGCTGAAGTAGATGCTTTACGTGAAAAAATGCAGGACGCCAATGATCTGGGTGTCGAGCTCACCAAAGAAAGTACAAAAACAACGCCAGATAGCGCGAAAATCACCGAACTACAAAACAAAGCAACTGAATTGCAGAAATCGATCATTGCTGACGTAACGGCTTTGGAAGCGAAAGTCAAAGCAGCTCCAGCATCTTAATGACCTCCCTACTCTTTAAAGCAAGCCTCGGCTTGCTTTTTTGTTGCGATCAATCAGCAAATGGGCGTGACTTTGTCGAACGCTTCCAACACAATAAAATGCACATCGTATAAGGACACGCAAATGAGCACTTCGATTTATAACATTCCTGTCAAATCCATTCAGGGCGAAGACATCAACTTAAACCAATACCAAGGTAAAGTTCTCTTGGTGGTGAATGTGGCATCTAAATGTGGCCTCACACCGCAGTACGAAGGTTTAGAAAAACTCTATCAAGACAAAAAATCACAGGGTTTAGAGATTCTAGGTTTTCCTGCCAACAATTTCTTGGCACAAGAACCGGGTTCAGATGCTGAAATTCAAGAATTCTGCTCCTTAAACTATCAAGTAGATTTCCCGCTTTTTTCAAAAATCTCGGTCGCAGGGGATGATAAGCATCCGTTATATGAAACGCTCACCCAAGCGGTGCCTGAACGTATTGGTGAAGGCCCTTGGTGGAAAGACTTGGTGGACTATGGTTTAACACCGAACGAACCACCTGAAGTGCTGTGGAACTTTGAGAAATTCTTAATCAATAAAAATGGCGAAGTGGTTGCGCGTTTTGCACCAGACATTACGGCCAATGATCCGCGTATTGTCGATGCTATCAATGCTGAACTGGCCAAATAAGCCTGAAGCTGTTTATAAGCAGTCGAATTTAACGGCTGCTTATATTTTTATTTTTTTAAATGAGTAATGACACTCGAATCGGTTCGATCTTCATGATTTCTTCTTTATTTTGATGATTTTACAACACTTCATTCACGATCAATCAAACACTTCACTCTATGATGCATCTATCCGCTCAAGACAACCCAAAGTGAAGCTCATGAATACATTTATAAAAGCAGCCGTTTTATCTATCTCAACCGCATTGATTGCCCTTCCTGCACTAGCAGCACCACAAGAACAACATCAGCAACATCAAACCGCTCAGTCACATGGACATGCGCAAAAGCAGACTTCAAATGGACATCAACAACCAACCCATGCCACTGTCAAAAAAGCCAACCGTCCATCTCAAGACTGGAAAGCAGGTCAAAAACTCCCAAGCGCTTACCATAGCAATGCCTATAAAGTAGATCACCAAAAATACAAAAAACTCAGCAAACCCGGTAAAAACCAACAGTGGATTAAAGTGAATGGCGACTATGTACTGACAGACATTCGCAATCATTCCATTATTAAAATCATTGCTGGTTAAACTGCTGTAAATGAAGAGTGCTCAGGCACTCTTTTTTTGTTTTAAAAAGTTTTGTTATGACTTTGAAACCCAGCATTTTATCTACACATTTTGCCCTTATATTAAAAAACACATAGCCCAATATTGATTTGATGATGAAAAAGCTTTTACAAAACTTAGTTCTTCCTTTTGCACTGTTTAGTTCAGGCATCCTACTCATTGGCTGTGAGCAAGCAACAGAGCCGAATCAGCAAGACATCCAGACTGAGACCTCTGAGCAAAACCAATCTGCGAGTACACAAAACCCTGACAAAGCTGAACTGAAAAGTGGCAACATGCTCTATATCGTGCGTGATGTGGCAGATATGCAATTAAAAGCAGGTGAATACGTCACTCAGCTGCAAGAAACCCAAAGTGACTTGCAGGCCGCAATTGAACAGCACGATCAGCAACAGTTGCAACACGCCGCGACAGCTTTACAACAACAGCTCACAGGTTTCAATAATGCCTTGAATGGCCTGAATCTTAAAACCCAAGAAATCAATGATATCCGTGAAAAATTACTGTCTGCCAACCAACAAGTTTTAGCTTCACCTTTTTTAAATGGACAGGTGGATTTTAGCCAAGTCGACTTTAAAAAGATGCAACAGCAAATGGGCACGATCCAATCTGAAATGTTGAAACTGGCTTCAATGATGATTCCTCAGCAAGCTGAGAATGATAGTTCAAACACAAACCAATCTTAAAACATTTAAATAGTGGTGCTTTCAACAATAGAGTAGGAGAAAATGACTGCAACCATTTTCTCCTAATTTGATTGAGGCACGATTTCACACATGCAGCTGATTATTTTTATGGGCATCCAAGCTTCGGGAAAATCGAGCTATTATCTGCTGAATTTGGCACATAGCCATTTGCGCATCAACCTCGATATGCTGAAAACACGGCATCGTGAAAAAATCATTTTTGAAGCAGGACTGGCCTCAAAAACCAAAATGGTGGTTGATAATACCAACCCTACGCCAGCCGATCGTGCGCGTTATATTGCCAGTGCTCAGGCCGCAGGCTTTGAAATTGTTGGCTACCTCTTTGAGACTGAGCTTAAAAGTGCGCTGCAACGCAACCGCCTACGTGAAGGCAAAGCCCGCATTCCTGAAGTCGGAATCAGAGCCACCGCTCAAAAATTTGAACCTCCACACTATGCTGAAGGCTTTGATGCACTGTATAAAGTTCGTATTCTCGGGCAAGGTGAATTTTCAATTTCACCCATACAGATTTGAAGCTTTAATGAAAAAACATTAACTATTTCTCATTTTTAGGCTACCATGTACAAATAAGAAACACAGAAAAACATTTTTATAATGAAAAAAGTCATTCTTGTGATCGCCTGTTTAGCAATCATCGTCTTTGGCGGGATGCACTTTTTAATGCCTGAAAAAACCACGCCACACTTAACCCAGTTTTTTTCTAAAGAGCATAAAGAAGTTCAACGTATTCAGGACTGGCTCAAATACAAACAACAGCAGCAGTTACTTTTGGTCGATGTTACAAGCCCTGTCAGCCCCAAACAACAAGGCGCTTATGCTGAATACATCAAACAAAAAATTGAGTTCAACCAGCAAAATATTCAGCGCCTGCAGCTCAGCCGCTATCAAAGCAAAGCGTTTAAAGAGCTACAACAGCTCGAAATTCATGCGCTAGAGCAATGGAATACCTTATTTCAAACGCATATTGTAGATGCCTTCGTTGAACAGCAACATTTCACTGAAATTCCAGCCGAAGAATACCAACAATTTGATGCTGAAGCGCGCTATGCCTTACAAAAGCAAGAAGTTTTGGTTCTCGAACACTTACAACAATTGCTGCAACACAACAGCCCATATCTGTCTGACATCGATCATAGCCTGCTCAGTGATTGGCTTTATTACCAACTGATGCAACATGAAATTCATCCAGTTATCTCTGAATGGTTGGAAGTCGAAACAGATATGCCTGATCGAAGCCGTCAAGATGCAATGCAAGACCTGAGACTATATAAGCGGTTTAACCCCAATACCGATGAATATAAGTACATCATGTCACTCGAAACACAGCTTTGGCATGCCGAACACCCATCTTCAAATTTGCTTGCACAGCCGTCCAATACCATGTCCAATTCGGATATCGAAATCGATCCAGAGATTGTGATTCCTGAAGATGAACCTCAAGTTGAGCAAATCAAAAAGTTGATTGAGACTCAACACAATAGCGTTAGCCGCATGATGTTCAGCCAATTGCGTCAAAGCTTTTTGAAATAAATTTAAAATAATGCTTTGAGCTCACACCTCATCAAAACGAAGACTGTTCCTGAGTTTTGCTCTGTGCTAACCATTCTTTAAAAGCCTTTTGCATAGCGTGACGCTCATATGGCTTGGCTAAACGTGCTTCCATCATTGAGAAATCACCCTTATAAGCTGCGTCAATCATGGCTTTGGTCAGCTCCTGAATACTCGCGCGACCCCGATGTTCATATTGTAATATTTCTTCTGAAGTCAGTACCAAGTCCCAACACGACACCACTGAGCTCATGTCGACTGCAATACTCAGATAATAATGCTCAAAATCTTGGTAAAGTTCCCAAAAGTGGGATTCATGCGCAATCAGGTTCATCTTCATCTTCGCTTACAGAGAAGCTTTCAAAATATAACTTCTGTTGAATAAAAGATATGCAACTTTAGATAGCTATGTCCTTGCTTAACGAAATATATCAAGCATAGGAGCATTGATTCAGATGAATTTTAAAAATTGTGTATTCAAAATATTCTACAAGCCAGCATACAGTTAAAAGACGAAGCACTATCATGCAAAACAAAGATTGCATGTATGCAGCAGACCAATCCAGTCCATTTGAACAATGACAACTAAGAAACCAACAAACTCATCATGAAATAAGCAATTGACGCATTTTTATCAACAGACATAAAAAAAGCCACCTTTCGGTGGCTTTTTTTAATCTCAAACCGTCTCTTATTGAGCGCGGTTTTTGATTTTGCGGATGGTTTCCAACTGAGCAGCAGTTTCTGCAAGAGCAGCCAAAGCAGCAGCAGAGTCCAAGTCGCTCTTTTGATTTGCAAGCAATTGTTCAGCGTGTTTACGCGCTTCAAGAATTGCTGCTTCATCTAAGTTTTCTGCACGGACTGCAGTATCTGCAAGAACCGTAACAACATGCGGTTGAACTTCTAAAACACCACCAGATACATAGATTAACTCTTCTGTACCGTTTTCAAGCAGAACACGGATTGTACCCGGCTTGAGTAAAGTTACTAGTGGCGCGTGACCAGGCATAATACCTAATTCACCACCAGCACCTTTAGCAATTAGCATCGTTACAGCGCCAGAGTACAAAGACTCTTGAACACTTACAACATCACACTGCATAGTCGACATGAGAATCTCCTAAATTAGGTAACTAATTAAAGTTTCTCAGCTTTAGCAATTACTTCGTCAATACCACCAACCATATAGAACGCTTGTTCTGGAATGTGGTCATATTCACCAGCTAAAAGACCTTTAAAGCCACGAATCGTTTCTTTAAGCGGTACAAGTTTACCAGGAGCACCAGTAAACACTTCAGCTACGTGGAACGGTTGAGAGAAGAAACGTTGGATTTTACGCGCACGGTAAACAGTCAACTTATCTTCTTCTGCAAGTTCGTCCATACCAAGAATCGCGATGATGTCTTTCAATTCTTTATAACGTTGAAGAACGTTTTGAACTGAACGAGCGATCTCGTAATGCTCAGCACCCACTACTAGTGGATCTAACTGACGTGAAGTTGAGTCAAGTGGATCGATCGCTGGGTAAATACCAGAAGATGCGATGTCACGGCTCAATACTACAGTTGCATCTAAGTGAGCAAACGTAGTTGCAGGCGATGGATCTGTTAAGTCATCGGCAGGTACGTATACCGCTTGGATTGACGTAATCGAACCAGACTTAGTCGATGTAATACGTTCTTGAAGAACACCCATCTCTTCTGCAAGTGTCGGTTGGTAACCTACTGCAGATGGCATACGACCTAGAAGTGCTGATACTTCAGTACCTGCTAGTGTATAACGGTAGATGTTGTCTACGAACAATAGTACGTCACGGCCTTTGCCGTTTTCGTCTTTCTCGTCACGGAAGTACTCAGCCATAGTCAAACCAGTCAACGCTACGCGTAAACGGTTACCCGGTGGCTCGTTCATCTGACCGTAGACCATTGCTACTTTGTCTAGAACGTTTGAGTCTTTCATCTCGTGATAGAAGTCGTTACCTTCACGAGTACGCTCACCAACACCAGCGAACACAGATAAACCTGAGTGCGCTTTAGCGATGTTGTTGATCAACTCCATCATGTTTACAGTTTTACCAACACCGGCACCACCGAACAGACCAACTTTACCACCTTTAGCGAACGGGCATAGTAAGTCGATGACTTTAATACCAGTTTCTAAAAGGTCAGTAGAAGCTGCTTGTTCAGCATAAGAAGGTGCTTGACGGTGAATCGGCAAACGCGCTTCAGTCGCAACTGGACCAGCTTCGTCGATTGGGCGACCAAGAACGTCCATGATACGACCCAAAGTCGCTGTACCCACTGGTACAGAGATTGGAGCGTTAGTATTCGTTACGTTCAAACCACGCTTAAGGCCTTCAGTAGAACCCATTGCAATAGTACGAACTACGCCATCACCAAGTTGTTGCTGAACTTCTAATGTAGTTTCAGTGCCATCAACGTGGAGAGCGTCATAGATCTTAGGAACGCTGTTACGTTCAAACTCGACGTCGATAACCGCGCCGATGATCTGAATGATACGACCGCTACTCATTGCTGTCTCCTCAATTCAAAATAATGTTAAACGGCAGCGGCACCACCAACGATCTCAGAAATTTCCTGAGTAATCGCGGCTTGACGCAGCTTGTTATAAATAAGTTGTAGGCTCTTGATCAAATCACCTGCGTTGTCCGTTGCAGCTTTCATTGCAACCATACGAGCTGACTGCTCACACGCGATGTTTTCGATCACGCCTTGATATACCACAGACTCGATATAACGAACCAATAAGCCATTTAAAAGCTCTTCAGCTTCAGGCTCATAGAGATAATCCCAACCGTATTGACGGTTAAGGGTCTTGTTTTCTTCAGCAGTTGCTAAAGGAACAAGTTGTTCGATTTTTTGATTTTGAGTCATGGCATTGACAAAGCCGTTTGACACAAGATAAATACGATCTAACTCGCCTTTATCAAATGCGTCTAACATCACCTGTACAGAACCAGATAACTGTTCAAGGCTTGGTGTATCACCGACATTTGTCGTAGCACCCAGCACTTTACCGCCGTAGTTTTTAAAAAACGAAACCGCTTTTTGACCAATTAAAGCAAATTGAACTTCAATTGACTGCTCTTGTTGCTGTTGTACGTGTTTAACCACTTTTTTGAACAAGTTAATGTTCAAACCACCAGCAAGGCCACGATCTGAAGACACAATGATATAGCCAACGCGCTTCACAGGGCGTTCAACCATATAACGGTGTTTGTATTCAGGATTCGCTTGAACCAAGTGAGCAATTACACGGTGCATATTTTCGGCATACGGACGGCCTTGAGCCATGCGCTCTTGCGCACGACGCATCTTAGAAGCTGCTACCATCTGCATCGCGCGAGTAATTTTCTGCGTGCTTTTGATACTAGCTACTTTGGCGCGAATTTCTTTTAAATTTGCCATACGCTTAACCTAGTATTCGAAGGCCCTTTCGAGCCCTCGAAGGTTGATCCGTGAACCAAACCAAAACTAAATCCAACTGAAGTTGAAATTAGTAAGTTTGAGTCGCTTTAAAGCTTTCAATACCTGCTTTGATTGCAGCTTCGATGTCTTTGTTGTAATCACCAGTTTCATCGATGTTTTGCATTAACGCAGCATTTTCTGAACGGAAGTAAGAGATTAACGCAGCATCAAAGTCTACGATTTTCTTCACTTCAACGTCAGCCATGTAGCCTTCGTTAGATGCATAAATTGAAACAGCTTGGTCAGCAATTGAATATGGAGCATATTGTTTTTGCTTCATTAATTCAGTTACACGTTGACCATGTTCAAGTTGCTTACGAGTTGCTTCATCAAGGTCAGAAGCGAACTGAGCAAACGCTGCCAATTCACGGTATTGCGCCAAAGCAGTACGGATACCACCAGACAATTTTTTGATGATCTTAGTCTGCGCTGAACCACCAACACGAGATACAGAGATACCCGCGTTCACAGCAGGACGAATACCTGCGTTGAATAATGATGTTTCAAGGAAGATCTGACCGTCAGTGATCGAAATTACGTTCGTTGGTACGAATGCAGATACGTCACCCGCTTGAGTTTCAATGATTGGTAATGCAGTTAATGAACCAGTTTGGCCTTTAACTTCACCATTCGTGAATTTCTCAACATAGTCAGCAGAAACGCGCGAAGCACGTTCAAGAAGACGAGAGTGAAGATAGAATACGTCACCTGGATACGCTTCACGACCTGGTGGACGACGTAATAACAATGAAATTTGACGGTAAGCAACAGCTTGCTTAGACAAATCATCATAAATGATTAGTGCATCTTCACCGCGGTCACGGAAGTATTCACCCATTGTACAGCCAGAGTATGGAGCCAAGTACAACATTGCTGCTGGATCGGCTGCAGCTGCTGCTACAACAGTGGTATACGCCATAGCGCCAGTTTCTTCTAGCTTGCGCACAACGTTAGCAATAGTCGATTGTTTTTGACCAATAGCTACGTATACACATTTAATGCCAGAGTTTTTCTGAGCGATGATCGCATCGATCGCCATCGCTGTTTTACCAGTTTGACGGTCACCAATGATCAACTCACGCTGACCACGGCCTACAGGGATCATTGTATCTACTGATTTATAACCAGTTTGTACAGGTTGATCCACTGATTGACGCCAAATTACGCCTGGTGCTACTTTTTCAACAGCATCAGTTAATTTTGCATCAATTGGGCCTTTACCATCAATTGGGTTACCCAAAGCATCTACTACACGGCCTAAAAGTTCTGGACCAACCGGAACTTCTAATACACGACCTGTGCAACGTGCTTTTTGACCTTCTTGAAGGCTTAAGTAGTTACCTAAAACAACGACGCCCACTGAATCCTGTTCTAGGTTCAGTGCCATACCGTATAAGCCGCCGTCGAATTCGATCATTTCACCGTACATTGCATCAGCAAGGCCGTGAATACGCACAATACCGTCGGAAACCATAACAATGGTCCCTTCGTTTTTAGCGGTCGCGCTGGTGTCCAGATCGCCGATACGCTGTTTAATGAGCGCACTGATCTCGGATGGATTCAGTTGTTGCATTGCGCTATACCTCAATCTTTTTAAAGTTCAGTCTTCATATGCAATTAAGCAAGAAGACGAGTCCGCATTTTTTCTAGCTTGTTAAGCGCAGAATCATCTATCACTTGGTCGCCTGCACGAATAACAACACCAGCAATAAGCTCTGGTTTAACTTCTACAGAAACATTTACTGCAGCTTCAAATTTTTTCTCTAAAGCATGTGCAAGTAATTGTTCTTGTACAGAAGTCAATGGGAATGCAGATTCAATCACTACATCCACAGTATTGTTATTCTGTGATTTGAGCTGCTCGTATTCAGCAGAAATTTCAGGAAGAAGCGCCAAACGGTTGTTTTCAGCAAGCAATGTCAAAAAGTTTGACACTGCTGCAGTTTGGTCTTCGCCTAATACTTTTGCAAAAAGACTTACCTGCTCAGCAGGAGTAAGCTCAGGGCGAGTTAAGAAAGCTGAAAATGCTTCGTCTTGCACCGCAGCACTGAGCAAGTTCAATGCAGATGACCAAGAGTCAGTTGCATTTTGCTCAGAAGCGTAAGCAAATGCTGCTTTAGCGTACGGGCGTGCCAACGTCAAGAGTTCAGCCATAATCCGCCTCTCTTAAAGTTTAGCAGCCAGCTGAGTCAGCATGGCATTGTGAGCTTCAGCATCAACTTTTTGGCTAAGAATTTTCTCAGCACCTGTTACTGCAAGATCAGCAACTTGTTGACGTAATTCTTCACGAGCAGAATTGATTTCTGTATCAACAGCTTCTTTTGCTTGTTGACGAATACGCTCACCTTCAGCTGACGCTTGAGTACGAGCTTCTTCTACCAATTGTGCACCGCGACGGTTCGCTTGTTCGATCAATTGAGCCGCTTGCGCTTTCGCTGCATCTAATTCAGCTTTCACTTGAGCTTGCGCATCCGCAAGATCAGCTTTTGCTTTTTCAGCAGCGTTTAAGCCATCAGCGATTTTACGCTGACGCTCACTAATCGCATTGATTAGTGGTGGCCATACAAATTTCATGCAGAATGCGACAAACATCGCAAATGCAATCGCTTGGCCAATCAATGTGAGGTTGATATTCATTGCTATTCCTCAATAGTTTAATTTAGGAATTAAGCTGATTAACCTACAAATGGATTAGCAAAGATGAAGAACAAGCCAATACCAACACCGATCATAGGCACAGCATCAAGAAGACCCGCGATTAAGAACATACGAGTTTGAAGTTGTGGAGCCAATTCTGGTTGACGTGCAACAGCTTCAAGGAAGCGACCGCCTAAAAGACCAAAACCAATCGCAGTACCTAAAGCACCAAAAGCGATCAAGATAGCAGATGCAATTGCAACTAGACCTAAAGTGAGTTCCATGATAATTCCTCAGAGGTTAGGTTTATACCAAATTAAATTAAAAAATTGTGCGCCCAACCATCCAGTGATAGTTGGGCATTACCATTAATGCTTTTCGCTTGCCATGCTCAAGTATACGATAGTCAGCATCATAAAGATGAATGCTTGTAGCGTGATAACAAGAATGTGGAAGATCGCCCAAGGCACAGACAACGCCCATTGGATCCAGAACGGTAATAATGCGATAAGGATGAAGATTAACTCACCTGCATACATGTTACCGAAAAGTCGCAGAGCCAATGAAACTGGACGTGCAAGGAATGTTACTAATTCAAGAATTAAGTTCACTGGAATCAATAACGCTTTTGCAACTGGGTTACTTGGGTTAAATGGGTTAAGTGCTAATTCGCCAACGAAACCACCAATCCCCTTTTCGCGAATACTGTAGAACAAGATCAGTACAAATACAGATAAAGACATACCTAGGGTAATGTTTGGATCTGTAGAAGGTACAACCTTGAAGTAAACGTGATGAGGATCCATACCAAATACACTTGCACCAATCAGTTGAGCTGTATACGGAATAAAGTCAACTGGGATTAAGTCCATTGCGTTCATGAGGAAAATCCACACGAAAATGGTCAATGCAAGTGGCGCAATTAAGCGTGATTTGCCATGGAAAGTGTCGCGAACACTTGAGTCCACAAACTCAATGATCATTTCAATTGCAGACTGGAACTTGGTTGGAACACCAGAGTTTGCAGCTTTCGCTACGCACCAGAACAACAAACAGAAAATCACACCAAGAGTGATAGACCAACCCATTGAATCCAAGTGAATAGCAGTGAACCCCATCTGTTGAGCTTCTTCAGCAGTCTCAGCCAACTTCCATGAACCGTCTGGCATTTTGCCATAAGTCATATTCGTCAAGTGATGCTTGATATACTCGGTCGAAGTAAGGGCATGTTCTTCAGCAGCCATAAATCACACCTGGTCAATGTCAAATACAAATAGAGAGAACGAACATCGCGTGCTGCTTGATATCTCGTTCATCTCCTAAAAAACTTTTCAATTTTTTGTAGTGCTTATTAAACTCGTTTTTGTTGACGCGACACCCAAAATGGAGCAACCCACGTCATGGTTTGAACGAGCATAAAACCACAAAACAATGCCACCGCTGACAACGGTTTGACATTGCTTAAAATTAAAATGAAACCAACAATCACAATTGCAAACTTACCCATCATGCCTTTATACATGTTCGCAAGAACTTGTTTAGAAGCGCGAGCTCCTGCTGCTCGAAACGACTGCCATGAAAAATAGCAAGTCGCAAGCCAACACACGAGCGCACCTAATGCTGCACTCAGGGCTGCGGTTGAGTCTTTCACGACCCAGCCGATCAAGGCTGAAACAGGAATCATACATGCTTGTAAGAGGACTAAAGCTTTCGCTAATCGTCGGTCAATCAAGCGACTAGTTCGGCTCATTATTTATTCACTCACAACAATCATGCTTGACAAGTTTAGCTGATGATTATTTTTAATCGCAGGCATTATAGAGTTACACCCCTGAACATGCAATCTTTTCCCGACCTAAGTCGAGTTTTTTTCTATGTTTAAATTGCTTTTAAACTAATCAATTATTGTTTAATTTTTGCGTCACTTTCGGGTGTTTAGCACACATTTATGCACATGATCGGCCAATTGCTTCCACGCGCTGACAAAATCCCCTGCCCCAGTCATGCTTTCATCAACCGCTTGGAAAACCAATGGGTTCAACTTTTGATATTGTGCTTGACTAGCATGCACTTCAGCCAAAAGGCACATCTTTGAATAAGGGCGGCTGTCATTTAAGTATTTGATTTGCGCAACCGTAGGCGCAATATGTGGATCATCTGTCAATGCGCCTGCAAAGCGTAAGTTTAAAGGTCGCTCCAGGTATTGATAGGCATCATGAAAAGACCAATATGGGCGAGCTTGGGTACTTTGACTATATATAGCTGAAGCTTGCAACATTTTCTGAGCAAAGATTTTGGCATTGTTCCAGTAGCGCTCCTTATACTCAGGCATCTGCTGTGAACGCAGGCCTGCAATAAAGAAACCGATACGTACCGCATTGTTTGGGTCAAGCCAAACATGGGTATCGATGGTATTTTTTAAGGCATCACCACGGGTATTTCGTAGTGGTAAGGCATTGATAATGCCTGAATCTAAAATAGAAACTGCTTTATCATTGGGGGTCAGGAGTTTATCCAGCGGTGCTTCATGTGCTCGTCCCAACCAAATAACCAAGCCTGCATCCTGAATGATTTTACGATGCATTGGGGTCAAACTCACATCATGTCCAGATTGATCTGCCAACAATAAGGTTGGTTTTTCAATGCCTTTCGTCACTTCCTGTGCAATCAAGTAAATCGGCTGTGTAGAAACAACCAAGTCTTGCGTCCAAGCAACACTACTAAACAGCGCAAACGCAAAAAAAGCCAAGAAACGGGACATGGGGAGCAATCACTAGAAATACAATTAGTGTTATAATATAACAAATCGACAAAAATACCTATGCCTAATCGAAACTCTCTGCGCTTCATGTTAAGATTTAATGTCGTTTTTCTTTTATAAATTTTGCACTTGAGGTTTGTTATGAGCGCTTGTTCTCACGAACACCACCATGCTTTACATGATGTGCATGGTCATCACAACGTTGAGACGCGTTTGGCTGAAGCAGAAGTCTTGTGCGCAACAACTGGTGCGCGCCTAACCCCCTTAAGAAAAGAAGTCTTGGCACTGATCCTGAATGCGACAGGCCCGATGGGTGCGTATGACTTGTTGGCTAAAATTAAAAGCAATGCCGACCGCCCTGCTGCCCCACCGACGGTGTACCGCACCTTAGACTTTTTATTAGAAAAAGGCCTCATTCACCGACTCACCTCGATTAATGCCTATATTCCGTGTTGCCATCCCCGTGAAGGCCATCAAGCAGCCTTTCTCATTTGCACTGATTGCAAATCTGTGACCGAGGCCTCTGCACAAGGATTATTACAACAACTCGATGCACTTTCCGCAGCCGATGGTTTTACGGCACAACATAGCATTATCGAAATTTCAGGAATTTGTCAGCAGTGTCGCCACAAATAAGCCTCGATCCTGTTCTGGTCGAACTCTCCCAAATTAGTGTTCGTATCGATGAACGCGACATTTTAAAGCATGTCGATTTTGTCTTACATGAACGGGAAATTGTGACCCTGATTGGCCCAAATGGCGCGGGAAAATCCACGCTCATTAAAGTGCTATTGGGTATTGTTCACCCTAATGCTGGCGACATTAAAACAACAAAGCCACTCAAGTTTTCTTATGTACCACAAAAATTTAATCCCTCACATAGCCTACCGCTTAGGGTGAAAGACCTTTTGGCTTTGGAAAAATGCGATCCTGTAATCAAGCAAGAAATTATCCACGATACTGGGATCAGCAAACTTGAAAATTCTAAAGTACAGCAGCTTTCAGGTGGGGAACGACAACGCGTTTTACTGGCTCGTGCACTGTTACGTCAACCCGATATTTTGGTTCTCGATGAACCGATGCAGGGCTTAGACATTCAGTCTGAGGCTGAGCTGTACGACTATGTGCGCAGTTTACCCGCCAAATATGGTTGTGCTGTGCTCATGGTTTCACATGATTTGCAGTGGGTCATGCAAGGAACTCATCGTGTGGTGTGTTTGAATAAACACATTTGTTGTAGTGGCCTGCCTGAAAGCGTGCAACAACACCCTGAGTATCAAGCCATTTTTGGTACCAACCGCGTGTTCTATCAACATCATCATGATCACTGCGCACATGGTGATAGTGCAACGCCTTGTCAGCATGACGCTCGCCCACACATTCACCCTGAACCGGAAGCTTAACTCATGATGGAATGGTTACAACTGCTGTTGCCTGCATGGATTATGGGCACGCTTCTGGTCTTTTTGACTGCACCACTGGGCTGTTTGATGCTATGGCGTCGCATGTCATTCTTTGCCGACACCATGGCACATGGCACGTTACTGGGTGTCGCGATTGCAGGAGCAATGGCGTTGCCCCTGTGGATGGGTGTGGCTTTTATTGCGGGCTTGTTGGTGGCGATCCTTTGGGTTTTGCATGATCCGCGTTTACCTAATGACGCATTACTCGCACTCTGTTCTGCGACCTTGCTCTGCTCGGGTCTGATGTTTATTCAACATATTCCAAGCTTAAGACCTGAATTACTCAGCTATTTATTTGGTGATTTGCTCACGATCACATGGGCAGACCTGCCCGTTTTTGCGACTGTTATTGTTGTTGCATTGGCAGTGCTTTATAAAAGTTGGCAAGCTCAAATTCAAATCGCGATCGATCCTGATATGGCCGTCAGTGAAGGTGTCAGTGCGAAATGGCAACGTTTGATTTTTATGTTGCTACTGGCTTTATTTACCATTTTAGCGCTTCGTGCAGTGGGTTCTTTACTGATGGGTGCCTTGCTTGTCATTCCAGCACTCACCGCTCGACTGCTTGCCCACTCTCCAAAACAAATGGTGATTTGGGCCTTTGTGATTGCGCAAATTGGGGTGACGGTTGGTTTATGGTCCAGTGCAGGGCTAAATACTTCTACAGGACTCAGCATTGTTTTAACCATGTCGATTCTGTTTGCGTTGATTTTTATCGCGCAGAAGTTTAAAAAACTGACATAACTAAATGAGCCATAAACGTTATTTTATCAGCGCATGTCTACTCGGACAAAAAGTCCGTTATGACGGCAAAGACTGCTTAGTCTCTCAGTTAGTTGAAACCTTGCTCGATAAAAATTATGTCAGCTTATGCCCTGAAGTCAGTGCAGGACTTCCAACCCCGCGTCCCGCAGCAGAAATTCGCCACGGGTCAGGTGCTGATGTTTTATTAGGCCACGCACAGGTTTTTTCCTCAGATGGTCATCAGATTAGCGAGGTCTTTATTCAAGGTGCTTACAAAGCTTTAGCATTAGCGCAAGCCAATCACGTTACCCATGCTGTGCTCAAAGCCAATAGCCCATCTTGTGGCAGTGATGGCATCTATGATGGCTCATTTACTGGGCAAAAAATTGTAGGGGAAGGAATCACTGCCGCCCTATTTCGTCAGCACGGTATACATGTGGTTACCGAACAACAGTTTTTAGTAGAATTGACGCAGACTAAACTTACTGATGAACCAAACTAAGCAGTCCCGCCGCACAACTGAACAACACTGCGAAAGTACGATTGAGATATTTTTGCTGTCGCGGGGATTTTAAGAGTTTTAAAACTTTCGCTGCCAATCCCGTATATCCTGCCATCACAATCAAATCAATCGTGACCATCGTGACGGCCATCACCGCATATTGACTCCACTGCGGTTTAGACAAATCCAAAAATTGCGGTAAAACTGCCAATAAAAAGACGATTGCTTTGGGATTGCTCATATTGATCAAAAAGCCATACATCACCAATTTGGAACGTGATTTAGTCGGTTGTTCTTGTTGAATTTCAATCGATTGGATGGGTGCCATCCATTGTAAATAAGCCAAATACAATAAATAAGCCACACCAAACCACTTCACGGCCCAAAATGCCCAAGGCGTTGTGGCAAAGAGTACCCCTACCCCAGCCGCCACAATACCGATTTGCACCAATAAGGCGAGTTGTAAACCCAGCGCATTCCAATAACCATGCCGAAAACCGTAGTTAAGGCCACTCGACATTGACGCAATGGCCCCTGCCCCTGGAGAAATACTAATGATCCAACATGCGAGTACAAAGCCCAGCCAAATTTGAAATGACATAGTGGTATTGAGAAAAAAATGACATTTAGATTATATGATCTTTCATGCTTTTAGGGTTTATTATTCATCAATGAATTTATCACTTAAGGCTATGAAGCTGAAACTGCATAAGGCACAATAAGTGCAGCCAATAGAAATAACAATTTTTTTAGGAGCCATGAATGACCGCCCAATCTGTAATTCTACCATTACCTTCAGATCATGCCCGTTTTATTGTTTTACGTTTAAAAGATTTAAGTATTGAAGAACTTAAAGAAAAATTAGAAGATTTATTTTCCACCCGTGATCGTCTTATTACCCAACATCCACATGCGCAAATTAAAACGGCTGTTGCTTTTGGCCCTGAACTTTGGGCACAACTTCATCCTACAGCGCCTGCAGGGTTTAAACAGCTAGAGCCCATTTATGGCTCTTTCAATATGCCTGTTTCACCTGCGGATGTTTTAATTCATATTGCGGCTCAGCGTACCGATATTTGTTTTGCCCTTAGTCAATCGTTCTTTGAAGGTATCCAAGATAAAGTTGATGTTTTAGATGAACGAGTCTGTTTCCGCAATTTTGATGGTCGAGATTTGACTGGTTTTATTGATGGTACTGAAAACCCACAGTTTCCTGATGATCGTGCTGCAACGACCTTATTAAGTGAAGATGCAGGAGTATTCGCAGATGGCTCTTTTATCTTTGCGCAACGCTATTGCCATGATTTGGAAAAGTGGAAAAAATTAAAAGTTGATGCTCAAGAGCAAGTCTTTGGACGGACAAAACTTGAAAGTATTGAACTAGATGATGACGTTAAGCCTGAAAATTCTCACGTTGCACGTGTCGTGGTTGAAGATGATGAAGGCGAAGAAATGGAAATCCTACGTCACTCGCTTCCTTATGGCGATGGTAAAGGTGAGCAAGGTTTATTTTTTATTGCCTATACGAAAGACTTAAGCATTATTGATGCGATGTTATTACGTATGTTTGGCACCAGTGGTGATGGAATTCATGACCGTATGCTTCATTTTGTGACTCCTGTGGACGGTGCTTATTATTTTGCGCCGAGTGAGGAGTTGTTAGAAGAAGTGTTGGAAGGGTGATTTTTAAATGCTTAACTATAGTAAGGGCCTACTGTAGTTAAGCTAATCTTTTACAATTCGGCTTTCCATACGCTATTTTTCATCAGCTTCCCATCTTTAATATGTAATGCAATATTATATTGAGCAGCTCCACCACTACTTAATGAGTTGATTATGTATAAATCATTGTTTTTCTGATAAATCTGAAAATCAGCAAGTTCATTCTTACTACTGAGCCCATCTTTTGGAAAAAAATAGTTTTCCAATTGATCTGAATTAATAATAATTTTTTGTTCTTGGATCTTAACTACAATTCTGTTCAACTGAAGAAAATTTGCAGTAGGGAGGTCACCATCCGTACCATAAAAAGCCTTCCCTTTATACAAACTGTATAACTCGCTCCCCTTTAGACTTTTGGAATAATTTTTTGAATTCAAATCCGCATCCTTCGCTGAGATCTCAACTGTATATAAAGAATTCCTATATAAAACAGTTTTAACATCATATTTTTTTAATTTTATTTTGTTATAACTATCAAATCTATTAATTCTATTATTATAAATATAACCATTCACACCAGACGATGAGTTAATAAAGCAAAAATTATTCACAATATCATCTACACATGAAACTATTTCTCCATTCTTCTGTTTAGATATAACCTTAGAGCTCAAATCTGCTAATTCACGAACATTAACATAGCCATCTTTATCTTGAATTAATCCAAAATCAGCATAAATACAAGTACTAATTGTCATTAAAAAAGGAAAAAAGATATAATTCATTTTATTTTTTCTCATTTAGGGTAAGTTCCTTTTTTATCGCGAATGTATTTAATTTTTATATTAGGATATTGACGCTGAAAGTTTATGATTTTTTCTGCCAAAATTTCAACATCCTTATTCTGCGCACGAGTACAACCCATTGTAACGCGCCAGCCCTGCTTTTCAGCGTAAGGATCTTTTAAGCCAGAGCCTCCTCCATGAACCCAACGAGCCCTTGTATCAGTACTACGAATTTTAGTAGTTCCATATGCTGCCCCCAATTGACTTGTCCTAGTGCCACCAGAAATAATTGTATAAAATCCAGTGAACATCCCATCAGCGTTACTTTTAGCTTTACTAGACACTCTACTTCCTGATTTGAAGCTAAAAAGTTTGTTACCTAAATGATCATAGAAAACAGTATATCCTTCTTTGGGCTCTTCAAACGGGCCATAATCCATATCTTGAAATGTATAAATAACAGCCATCCCATCAGATATTTTCACTTTCACATCTTTTGTATTCCCATTCAATTGCGTTTTATTTTTATCAATTTTTGGAGGCTCTTTTACCTTTTGATTATTTACCGCTTCTTTTGCTACCGGAGTACTCAACTCAATCATATTATTAAATTGTTGAGCACTGTTACTAATACTACCCGTCGGCTTCGCTGTGTGATTCTTCGAAAACTCAAGAATATCTAAATTTAAATTACCTAAACCAATATTATTGAAAATTTGCTTTAAAGCACTATTAGATGGTTTGTGCCTCAAGTATTTATTTATCTTTAGTTTCTTCCCAACTGCAATATTATTTATGTTACTTATTTTATTATCTTTTGCTATTTCCTCTATAGTAGTGCCGAATTTTTTAGCAATTCCTGCTAAGGTGTCACCCGATTTCACACTATAGCTTTCACTCACACCCAAAAATAGAATCTGACCAACCTTTATCTTGTTCTTATCTTGAATATTATTATCTTCTATAATTCTATTTACAGTTGTAGCATTAGATTTAGCAATTTTTTCTAGAGTATCCCCTTTTTTTACAACGTATCCTGCTGTAGAACTAGTCTGTATTAAATCTTTGTAATTATCAGGAAGTATAATAGTAATTATTTCATCACCAATTCTTGAGAGTATAGATTTAGACTCTCCTTTTGAATTTGTTTTCCCCAAAATAACATTTATTTCTGTTTCACTACCCCTATCCATTGATAAATGTGAAGGCTTTTCATTACTCGAATTTTTAACAGTTGCCAAAATATAATTTTTATTCTCAACATCTGAACCATTATTATCCGTTAGTTTAATTTTGGTTTCTACTTTTTGCTTCAGTAGAGCCGTTAATACTACCAATTTCTGTTTGAAAATTCTTTCATACGCTCTAATTGCATCCTTCCTCCATTTGAAATTATATGCTCGCTGCTTACCACGATCATCATTATAATATCCCGGACCATCATGATGAAGCATATATATTAATTGCCAGTATTTCTCATCACTAGGCTTAAACCCCCAATTAATAGCCAGCTCTTTATTAAATAAAAATGCAACCAAAACACCATATGATCCGATAGTTGCATCAAAAACATTGTTTCCTCTCATATCAATGTCTACACCAATCAGCTCTTTAGCTCTTTTGCTAAATGCATTTGCTGTATCCTTTGTATATTGTGCAAGTCCTGCGGCACTGGTGGTTCCAGCCGCTGCATCTGGATTAAAACCAGATTCTGCTAAACAAATTAATAAAGTATAAGCCGTTTCCTTATAATCAAGGTTATACCTCGAACATAGCGAAATAATAATGTCGACTATATTCTTAAAGTTAGCCTCTTCAATATCACCATATATTCTAGAATTTCCTTTATTTTTTTTATTGGTTGGTATAGGGATACTGATCAAAGAGTAATCTACAATTTGCTCATCTGTATAAGCATAACCTTTTTTTGGACGCAATATCTCATATATATTAGACATTATTCTTCCCCATAAACTGCATTAGCAGATATAACTTTTATTCTTTTTATTTTCATATTATCTATAATTTTTTTAGCGTCTTTTTTTGGAGTAATAACTCCATTTAAATTTAAAACAACTGGTTTTCTAAATTTATTAACCTCTTCAACAGTCATTGCATTGATGTTATTTGAGATACCTTGATTTAGGAGAACAAAACTATTTCCCTCATGCTCTATACATGAAAAACTAATAGGGCTTAAAT
>OEQV01000060.1_pt1 | contig 32337 bp, 30 predicted proteins | sample 1539821 | NCBI WGS metagenome assembly OEQV01 (sample SAMEA3891244, study PRJEB23780) | metagenome | biome: terrestrial biome; feature: animal house; material: water of meat washing | place: Italy | collected 2015-05-12 | reverse complement strand
ATTCTTTCCCGTCCGATTGACGTCAGCCGTTATGGCGTGATTTACGCTGGCGCGCAGAAAAATATCGGCCCGGCTGGCCTGACAATCGTCATCGTTCGTGAAGATTTGCTGGGCAAAGCGAATATCGCGTGTCCGTCGATTCTGGATTATTCCATCCTCAACGATAACGGCTCCATGTTTAACACGCCGCCGACATTTGCCTGGTATCTATCTGGTCTGGTCTTTAAATGGCTGAAAGCGAACGGCGGTGTAGCTGAAATGGATAAAATCAATCAGCAAAAAGCAGAACTGCTATATGGGGTGATTGATAACAGCGATTTCTACCGCAATGACGTGGCGAAAGCTAACCGTTCGCGGATGAACGTGCCGTTCCAGTTGGCGGACAGTGCGCTTGACAAATTGTTCCTTGAAGAGTCTTTTGCTGCTGGCCTTCATGCACTGAAAGGTCACCGTGTGGTCGGCGGAATGCGCGCTTCTATTTATAACGCCATGCCGCTGGAAGGCGTTAAAGCGCTGACAGACTTCATGGTTGAGTTCGAACGCCGTCACGGCTAATGCCGAAATTTTGCTTAATCCCCACAGCCAGCCTGTGGGGTTTTTATTTCTGTTGTAGAGAGTTGAGTTCATGGAATCCCTGACGTTACAACCCATCGCTCGTGTCGATGGCACTATTAATCTGCCCGGTTCCAAGAGCGTTTCTAACCGCGCTTTATTGCTGGCGGCATTAGCACACGGCAAAACAGTATTAACCAATCTGCTGGATAGCGATGACGTGCGCCATATGCTGAATGCATTAACAGCGTTAGGGGTAAGCTATACGCTTTCAGCCGATCGTACGCGTTGCGAAATTATCGGTAACGGCGGTCCATTACACGCAGAAGGTGCCCTGGAGTTGTTCCTCGGTAACGCCGGAACGGCAATGCGTCCGCTGGCGGCAGCTCTTTGTCTGGGTAGCAATGATATTGTGCTGACCGGTGAGCCGCGTATGAAAGAACGCCCGATTGGTCATCTGGTGGATGCGCTGCGCCTGGGCGGGGCGAAGATCACTTACCTGGAACAAGAAAATTATCCGCCGTTGCGTTTACAGGGCGGCTTTACTGGCGGCAACGTTGACGTTGATGGCTCCGTTTCCAGCCAGTTCCTGACGGCGTTTTTGATGGCGGCGCCGATGGCAGCCGGTGATACCCGCATCCACATCAAGGGAGAGCTGGTCTCCAAGCCCTACATCGATATCACCCTGCACATCATGAAGCAGTTCGGGGTGGTCATCGAGCACGACAACTACAAGCTGTTCTACATCAAGGGCAACCAGACCTACATCAGCCCGGGTGACTTTCTGGTGGAAGGGGATGCCTCCAGCGCCTCCTACTTCCTCGCGGCGGGCGCCATCAAGGGCAAGGTGCGGGTCACCGGCATCGGCAAGCACAGCATTCAGGGGGATATCCACTTCGCCGACGTGCTGGAGAAGATGGGCGCGCGCATCACCTGGGGTGATGATTTCATCGAGGCTGAGCAGGCGCCGCTGCACGGGGTGGATATGGACATGAACCATATTCCCGATGCGGCCATGACCATCGCCGTTGCCGCGCTGTTTGCCGAGGGGCCGACCTCCATTCGCAATATCTACAACTGGCGGGTGAAGGAGACCGATCGTCTGCACGCCATGGCGACCGAGCTGCGCAAGCTGGGCGTCGAAGTGGAGGAGGGGCATGACTTCATCACCGTGACCCCGCCGACCCAGCTCAAGCACGCCGAGATCGATACCTACAACGATCACCGGATCGCCATGTGCTTCTCGCTGGTGGCGCTGTCGGATACCCCGGTCACCATCAATGATCCCAAGTGCACCTCGAAGACCTTCCCGGATTACTTCGACAAGCTGGCCAGTATCAGCCAGCGTGGCTGATCACTGACAAACCCGTCATCACCGACGCTTCGGGCCCGCGCTGAGCGGGCCTTTTTGCCTTCCTCACCCGCACCGCCATTTCGCTTAGCATCATTTCAATAACTTGCAAGATTGCCATATAAAATAGTTTTGTGATTGCTGTAATTTCCTATTTACACATGCGCTGTCGCGGGCTATGTTGAGATTTCCTAATCGCAGTCATCTAGCAGGAAGCCTTGTCATGCAGCATCAAACCGACGACGTTCGTATCAGTGAAATCAAAGAGTTATTACCCCCGGTTGCGGTGCTTGAGAAGTTTCCGGCTACCGAGGTGGCCTCGTCCACCGTTTTTGAATCCCGTCAGGCCATCCACAATATCCTGGCCGGCGAAGATGAGCGTCTGTTGGTGGTGATTGGCCCTTGCTCCATCCACGATCCGGTGGCCGCGCTGGAGTACGGAAAGCGCCTCAAGGCGTTGCGCGACGAGCTGAAAGGTCAGCTGGAGATCGTGATGCGGGTCTACTTCGAAAAACCGCGCACCACAGTGGGCTGGAAGGGGCTGATCAACGATCCGTACCTCGACAATAGCTGCAAGATCAACGACGGTCTGCGCATTGGTCGCAAGCTGTTGCTGGATCTCAACGACATGGGGCTGCCGACTGCCTCCGAGTTCCTCGACATGATCACCCCGCAATATGTGGCGGATCTGATGAGCTGGGGCGCGATCGGTGCCCGTACCACCGAATCCCAGGTACACCGCGAGCTGGCCTCCGGTCTCTCCTGCCCGGTGGGCTTCAAGAACGGCACTGACGGCACCATCAAGGTGGCCATCGATGCCATTGGTGCCGCCAGTGCGCCGCACCACTTCCTGTCGGTCACCAAATACGGTCACTCCGCCATCGTGGCGACCCGCGGCAACCCGGACTGTCACATCATTCTGCGTGGTGGTCGTGAGCCGAACTACAGCGCCGCCCATGTCAGCGAAGTTGTGAAGGGGCTGGAGAAGGCCGGTCTGCCACAGAAGGTGATGATCGACTTTAGTCATGCCAACAGCAGCAAGCAGTTCAAGAACCAGATGGTGGTGGCCGAAGATGTAGCCGGTCAGCTGCGTGCCGGCAGCAAGGCGGTGTTTGGTGTGATGGTGGAGAGCCATCTGGTAGAAGGCCGTCAGGATCTGGTGGAAGGGTGTGAACTCACCGTCGGCCAGAGCATCACCGATGCCTGCATCGGTTGGGCCGATACCGAAGTGCTGCTGCGCAATCTGGCGGATGCCGTCGCAACCCGCAACGCCCGTTAAAGCATGCTCTGCGGCGTTGTTGATAGTGAACACGCAAGGCCGTAGTTGAGCGAAGCCAAATCCAGAAAGCAGAAGCGCGACCCTCGGGTCGCGCTTTTTCGTTGGTGAAGTGGATTACCAGCGGTAGGTTTTCAGCAGTGCCTCCAGTTTCTGGCACTGCTCCACCAGCTGGATGCTGGCGAGGTTGGCGGCGTGCGCCTGACCCAGGGTGTCGTTGGAGGTGTTGCGAATATCGCTCACCGAGCTGTCTACCTCATGGCAGACCCTGTCCTGCTCTTCGGCCGACTGGGCCATCTGGGCGTTGAGGTCGTTGATGCGGGCGATGCGCTCGATGATGTTCTGCATGGCTGCCAGGGTCGCTTCGGTCTTGCTGATGCTCTCATCGGCTTTGCTTTTTGCATCCCCGATCACCGTAACTGCGCTCTGGGCCTCATTTTGCAGGGCGGCGATCATCTGGGAGATCTCTTCGCTGGCGGCGCGGCTGCGGTTGGAGAGGGCCCGCACTTCATCGGCCACCACCGCAAAGCCACGGCCTTGCTCACCTGCCCGGGCCGCTTCGATGGCAGCGTTGAGGGCCAGCAGGTTGGTCTGTTCGGCGATGCCGCGGATCACGCTGATGACGCCGCCAATCTGGCTGCACTGCTGTTCCAGTTGGCCGATGGTCTCGGCGGTGCGCAGCACCTCGCGGTTGATATGGTCGATGGCCTTGATGGTGCGCTCCACCACATCCTCGCCCTGACCGACCACGTTCTGCGCCTCCTGGGTCATGCGGGCGGCTTGCAGGGCGTTGCCCGCCATGTCTTGTGAGGTGGCGGCCAGCTCCTTGATGGCGGTGGCGACCTGATGGGTCTCCCCTTGCTGATCGGCAATGACCTCCTGCGAGCGGCAGGTGCGCGCTTCGATCTCGGTAGCGCTCTCCACTACTGTGACGCCATTTTCCCGCACTCGCAGCATCAGGGTGCGCAGGGTCTCCAGGGTCACGTTGTAATCCCGGCTGATGGCGGCCAGCTCGTCCTGACCGACGATTTCGATATGCTGGCTGAGATCCTGGGCGTTGACCCGGGCGGCAATATCACGCACCCGCCCTACGGTGTCGCGCAGGGAGAGATAGGCGCCGATCATCAGGTAGAGGTAGAGCAGCAAGCTGGCGGTCAGCGGCGCGGTGACCCACCAGAAGTGGCGTTGGTTGGCGGCCAGCCGCTGATGCAGGTCGGCCTCCAGCCGCTGGCGTACCTGGCCTGCCAGCGCGGTGATGGCCTCGTCCATCTTATCCCCCAGTGCCTGCACCTCCTTGGTGGAGAGCTGCACCAGCTGATCCTTCATCATCTTGTTTTCCATGGTCTCGACCCCCTGACGCACCAGCTGCATCAGGGCATCGGTCTGCTGACCCAGCTCGGCGCGGTAGGCCGGTTCAATCTGGTAGAGCAGGGTCAGATCGGCCTCCAGCTCCTGCAGGGTGGCGCTGATCAGGTCAAGACGAAAACGCAGGCCGCTGTAGCCCTCTGCCTGAAACAGGCCGAAGTCGGCGATGGTGGCGGCGCGATCCCGCACCTGGGCCAGCAGGTCGCGCAGCTGCGGCAACCGCTCGCTGGCGAGGATCACCATGTAGTAGGTACCGAGCGCCGGATCCTGGATCAGGCTGCTACTGGCGGTAATGTGCTTGTAGAGGTGGCGCACCTCGGTCAGCAGCTTGTCGTGGCGCAGGTTGCTCTGCTCCACTTCCAGCTTGCCCGCTTCACTCTGCAGGGCGGCCCAGCCCTGCTGGATCACCTCAAAGGAGGGGTTGTTCTGGCGGGTGTCGGCAAAGGCTTGCAGGCTCTGATCAACGGCTTGTGCGGCTGCCTTGACCTGATCATCACCGACCGGATCCACTTCATAGGCGTGACGGGTTACCAGATTGCGATGGGTGAGCAGGGCTTGCTCGATAGCGGGCACGGGGGTGAGATTGACCACTCCCGCCAGCTCGCGGTTGGCCTGGACGTTGTCATCCTGCAGCCGCCCCAGCAGATTGGTCATGCTGTAGGCCAGTGGCAGCAGCATCAGGCAGGACCAGAGCAGGAATTTGTATTTGAAGGAGAGCTGATTGCCCAGCCGGATGGCCGGGTTGAAAATCCATTTCATATGAGGCCTCGATACCCGATAGGACGGGTCTATGCGGTGATGCCTGAATAGTACTCTGCGCAGGCCACCTTGGGGGAGGCCGCATTGCAAGTTGTGATCTCTTTGGCTTTTTGCCCCGACGCCTCCTCTGATGCAATAGAAAACGGGCCACCCGAAGGTGACCCGTTGTTGATGAAGGCATGTCCGGTTGCAACCGATCAGTTGAACGCCAGGAAGGGCGAGACACAGAGCAGCAGGCCGGTGACGATGATGATGTAGAGGGAGGTGCCCTTGTACTTGTGCAGCGCCGGTACCTGATAGACCAGATAGGCCGGGATGAGGCAACCCACCATGCCGAAGATGGGGCTGCAGATGGAGGTGAAGCTCAGCACCGGTGCGTTGAGCACGATGGCGCCCCAGGAGAGCATGACGGTAAACACCATGATCCCTTTGCCTACCAGACCCTTGTTGATGCGGTTTTCCGGCATCACGCGGCGCAGCAGGTTCATCGCCAGACCCTGACAGGCTTCACGGAAACCGAGGTAAACGCCGAAGTAGGCGGTCATCACCGCGAAGATGTTGAGGGTCAGGCTGAGCAGCTTGAGGGTCTGGCCGGGCATGCCCTGGGCCACCAGGGCCAGTGCGGAGATGTTCTCCTCGGAGGCTTTGACCGCCTGATCGTGACCCATGGCCAGGGTGAAGGAGACCGCGTAGAAGAACACCACCACGAACAGGATGCCGAAGGCGATATTCATGGCGCGCATCGCCTTGAAGCGGGCCACTTCCAGCGACTTTTCCCGCGAGCGGTAGGAGATCACCATGGGGCTCAGGCTCTGGATAAAGAGGATGGAGGTGAGGGTGAAGGGGAGCATGATGATGGCATCCTTCATCCAGTCACCGGCAGCGGGCATGGCGGTGATGTTGGCCGCATCCCACTTGTCCACCATCATCAGGCCGAGCACGGCCACCACGCTGATCTTGGTCAGCACCATAAAGGTGGAGATCTTGAACAGCAGGTTTTCGCCGCGCGAGGCCAGTGCCACCAGACCGCAGATCAGCACCAGACCGTAGAGCGGGTTTTCGGAGAGCAGGCCGTCGGTGACGCCGAAGCTCTGCAGGAAGGAGGCGCTGTCATTGGTGATGGCGGTGGAGTAGACGAAGACCCAGATCACCAGCATCACGAAGTAGAGCGCGCCGAGCAGCATGCCCCAGTTCTTGCCGAGGTAACCGGTGATGACGCTGGGGTAATCCTTGCACTCCGGCGAGGTGGCCAGGGTGTTGATAAAGAGGCGCTGGAACATGTACATGGCCGGGTAGCCGATCACCGCAGAGAGCAGAAAGACCCACAAGCCCATCAGACCCACCTGTACCGGCAGGAAGACGATCCCTGCGCCGATGGCCATGCCGATGCTCATGATGATCCAGCCCCAGTCGGTGCTGTCGAAGCGAACCGCTTCTTTCCATTCCAGGGTGCCCATCGCGGGGCTGGTGAGAGTAGTGCTGTGCGCGTCCATTAAAACCTTCTTTTTTGTAGGGATGTGGGAAAGCGGCGCAAATATAGTTGAATGAAACTGTCATAAACAATGCCCATAAGAGTACTTTTGTTCAAATCAGGATGGTGATCACGGTTTATATTGAGGCCGAAAGGTGCCTTTAAACGCCATTTTTGTATCTTTTTGTTGAATGGATAAAATAAAAAGCAAATAATGTTGAACGGAATGAGATTCATGATTGCAAAAAAAATTGCACAAACAGGAGTGGCTATATGAAACGCATCATCACAGCAGCAGCGGCACCTGACGCTATCGGTCCCTACAGCCACGGCACTGCCTATGGCGACCTTATCTTTACCTCCGGTCAGTTGCCGGTCTGCAAGCAGCAGGGTGGTGTGGTGGAAGGGGGGATTGCCGCCCAGACCCGCCAGTCACTGGAAAACCTGAAATCCGTGCTGGAAGCCGCTGGCGGCTCGCTGGATACCGTGCTCAAAACCACCTGCTACCTCGCCGAGATCAGCGATTTTGCCGCGTTCAACGAGGTCTATAAAGCCTATTTCCAGAAAGATTGTCCGGCGCGCAGCTGCTTTGCAGTGAAAGATCTGCCGATGGGCGTCAAGGTTGAAGTGGAAGCGATCGCCCATATCGCTCGTTAATGCTGATAAAAAGGTTCAAGTGATGAAACAAGCGTGGCAGCAGTATCTGCAGATTATTCAACAGGTTGTCAAACCAGCGCTGGGTTGTACCGAGCCAATCGCCGCCGCCTATGCCGCGGCTGTCGCCGCCCGGCAACTGGGCTGTGAGCCCGGTCGCCTCGAGGTTGCGGTGTCGGACAATCTCTATAAAAACTCGATGGGTGTCTATGTGCCGGGCACCGGCAAGATCGGTCTGGCCATTGCGGCTGCCGCCGGTGCTATCGGCGGTAACGCCGATGCCGGACTGGAGGTGCTGGCCGCCATTCAGCCCGAGCAAGTAATCACTGCCCAGGGGCTGATCGATGCCGGCAACGTGCAGGTGAGCCGCACCGCCGCCCCCGAGTTTATCTTCTGCCGCGTGACCGTTTATGGCACTGATGACAAGGGTGAAGAGCACAGCGCCGAAGTGACCCTGTGCGGCGGTCATACCCGCATCGTCGAGCAGCGCCGCGATGGCGAGGTGACCTTCACCGCCGATCAGAGCCAGGGCGGTGCCACCGGTTCCATCTGCGATGGCGTCGATATCAGCATCGCCGCCATCTACGAGTTCGCCACCCAGGTGGAGTTCGAGCAGATCAAGTTCATCCTCAAAGCCTCCGAGCTCAACGGCAAGCTCTCTGCCGAGGGGATGAACAACCCCTATGGCCTGGAGATCGGCCGCACCATGCAGCAGAACATCAATGCCGGTCTTATCGGCGAGGATGTGATGAACCGCATCGTGATGATGACGGCGGCCGCCTCCGATGCCCGCATGGGGGGCGCGACCCTGCCAGCCATGAGCAACTTCGGCAGCGGCAACCAGGGCATTGCCGCCACCATTCCGGTGATGGTGATTGCCGAGCGCTTTGCGGCCAGCGAAGAGCAGCTGGCTCGCGCCCTCATCATGAGCCATCTGGGCGCCATCTATATCAAGTCCCACTATCCGCCGCTGTCGGCCTTCTGTGGCAATACCGTGACCAGCGCGGCCGCCTCCATGGCCATGGTCTATCTGGCGGGCGGCAGCTTCGAGCAATCCTGCTTCGCCATCCAGAACGTGCTGAGCGACAGTGCCGGCATGGTGTGCGACGGGGCGAAAGCCTCCTGCGCCATGAAGGTGAGTACCTCCTCCGGCGCGGCGGTGCGCGGCTTCCTGATGGCCCTCAACAGCCACTCGGTGTCGGGGCAGGGGATCGTCGCCGGCGACGTGGATCAGACCATCCGCAACGTCGGCCAGATGGTGAAGGAGGGCATGTCTGCCACAGACAGCACCATTATTGATATCATGTCCGCCTGATGTCCCTGTCGGTTGCTGCCCGGCGCCCATTGTCCGGCAGCAACCCTTGCAAGAAGGTCCCATTGTGAAGCTGCAAGAGTTGAGTCCGAGCGATTTTGAGATCCTCAAGTCGATGGAGAACATAGTGGACGGCATCGCCGCCATGTATGGCCAGCACACCGAGGTGCTGCTCCACAGTCTGGATGTGCGCAATCCCTCGATCGTCAAGATTGCCAACGGCCATATCACCGGCCGCAGTGTCGGCGCTCCCATCACCAATCTGGCGATGATGAAGCTCAAGAGCGGGCAGGATATCTCCAGCCCCTACATGACCAAGTGCGCCACCGGCAAGACCCTGCGCTCCATCACCACCGTGATCCGCAACGGGGAGCACAGGGCCATCGGACTGCTCTGCATCAACAGCGACATGGATGCCCCGTTGCAATCCGTGCTGCGCACCATGATGCCGGAGTGCATGCATCCCCACGAGAGTCATGCCACCCCGGAGGTGTTCGCCCGCAACATCGACGAAGCGCTCAACAGCACCATCGACACCGTCAGTGCCGAGGTGCGTGGCAACGAGGCGGTGCCCCCGTCCCAGAAGACCCGGGTCATCGTCAACCAGCTGCACGACATGGGGATCTTCGAGTTAAAAGACAGTGCCCAGATTGCGGCGCGCCAGCTCGGGATCTCGGTCCACTCCATCTACCGCTATCTGCGGGAGATCAAGAAGGGCTGAGCCGGTTCACTCTGGCCAAATTGACAGCAAACGGGTCGGCACTGACCCGTTTTTTACGCCTGCGTTTACACGTCTGTTTGGGCCATCCCCCGGGCTCATCTGCTATCATCGTCCCCCTTATTTTTCTATCTATCTGAACGTGCTGGAGAAACCATGTCCCGACTCATCTATCTGCTGCGCCACGGCCAGACCCGATTCAATGCCGAGCAGCGTCTGCAGGGGCGTTGCAACTCCGATCTGACCGACAAGGGCGAGGCGCAAGCCATCGCCATGGGGCGGCGGCTTGCCGACGAACTGGCGGATCCCGCCCGCTGGACCGTCTATGCCAGCCCGCTCGGCCGTGCTCGCCAGACTGCGCTGCTGGTGTGCGAGCAACTGGGGTTGGCGGCGGATCGCATCGTCTGGGACGATCGGTTGATGGAGCTGGGGATGGGGGAGTGGGAGAGCTGCCAGATCCCGGCGCTGCGTCTTGCCCACCCCGAGCTCGATACCGGCAAGGGGGACTGGTATCTGCAGGCACCGGGGGCCGAGAGCTTCGAGAGCATTCAGCGCCGGGCACACCAGTGGTTGCAGGATCCCGCGCTCGCCGAGCGGGCCATCGTCATCTCCCACGGCCTGCTCGGCGCCATGCTGCGCGGCGTCTATGCCGATCTCGACTATGAGGCGACCTGGGCACAGGAGTTGCCGCAAGATGCCTTCTATAAGCTGCAGGATGGTCATATCACCCGCATTGCCTGCTGACAGTCGCTGACGGCGGTGAGCGTGGTAGGCGTTGGGTTGAATGGGGTTGCGATCAGGGGATCAGGATCCACTCTCGTCTGACCCCGTTGTATACCGAGCTCAGGCCATATCGTTGCCAGATGTCGGCCATGGCATCGTCGAATACCCCCAGCGTGAGGGCGGCGCGCAGGCGTTTCACTGTGTTGGGTGGCAGTTGCGGGTGACAGGCCAGCCAGCGTTCGACCCGGGCCAGCACCATCACCCGCTGGACCGGTTTCCCTTGGACGGGGGCGCTCACCAGCTCGGGGAGTACGTCACTGATCAGCAGATCGAAGCGACCCGCCTGCAGCATGGCGATACCCTGGCCAGCCTTGGGTAGCAGTTCGTAGCGGATCGCCGCATTGTCGAGGATCTCTCTCAGCTCGGCCACATCGATGGCACCAATGCGATAGTTGCGTAGCGCCTCGATATTGCTCAGCGGTTTCACTGTGCCCTGCCGGGCATAAACTGCCAGGGTGATCGGGGCAATACGTGCTACATAGCGGAGGGTTTCGGCATTTTCGGCGGAAAAGTGCACGGCAAGCCCGCAGCTGTTTGGCTCGGTCGTCACTATCTTGAGCAGGCGGCGCATCGGCTTGGCCTGAAAGTGGATCTTGATATCCTGCTGCTGCGCCAGACGGGCAAAGGCATCGACATAGGGGCCGCTCAGCCCCTCTTTGCTGACCTGAATGAAGGGGGCGTAGGCATCCGCATAGATGTTCAATACCGGCTCGGCTGATGCGAATCGGCACCACAATGCCAACAATACCCACCATCCTCTCATCGCCTCTCCTAAGGATGTACAACCAGTTCCACGGGGGTCTGAACTATGCCGGGCAAATCGGCTTGGGGCGTGTTCTGGGCCAGCGCCTTGAGAGCGAGATCGAGGGCGTATTGTGCCTGCTTGCCCGGATACTGGTCTGCCGTTGCCGCGACAGAGCCATCGCTGAGGTAAGAGTGGATCCCCGGAATGTTGTCATAGCCGCCGAGCAACACCTTGCCCTTTAGCCCTAGCTCAGCCAGCGCTTGAGCGGCACCGATGGCCATATTGTCATTGCCACAGAGCAGCGCTTTGACATCCGGAGTTGCCTTGAGGAGATCGATAGTTGCGCTCTTGCCCTGAGCAACGTCCCAGTAGCCGCTGCGCACTCCGGCCACTACCATGTCAGCGGCCCGCAGGGCGGCCCGGAATCCGTCACTGCGCGCCCGGCTGTTGATGGCGCCGGGAGGCCCTTCTATCAGACCTACCTTGCTGCCTGCTGGCAGCGCTTTGGCGACATATTCCCCGACACTGCGTGCGCCGACAAAGTTGCTGGGGCCGACGAAGGGGATATTGACCCCCTCCAGCACCAGCGCACGGTCATCGAGTTTATTGTCCATGTTGATGACCAGAATGCCTGCTCGGATGGCCTCCATCAGTACGGGCAGCATGGCGACCGAATCGGTCGGCACCACGATCAATGCGTCCACTTTTTGGGCAATCATGGTGCGGATGATCGCCTCCTGACCGCTGACATCGACCTCTTGCTGGATGCCTTCCAGTTGCAGTGTGAGGGCCTCCGGATGGGCTTTGGCGTAGCGTTGGGCCCCTTTCGCCATCTCGATGAAGAACTCATTGCGAACGGATTTGAGCACCATGCCGATGGTCGGTTTGGCTGATACCTCACTGACCGCAAACAGTGCCACGGCCGCCCACAGCAAGCATTTTTGCCAACATCTGGTCATGTTACCTCCGCCCTGTCGGGCTAATCATCCAGCGCCACGATGTTGTCCAAGTATATGTCAGCCATCAGCCGGAGCAGGCTTTGGGGACAAGGTAACCAAGCGGGCGGCAATGAGGTTTGGCAACGGCGGTAAAGCGGGGATAGCGCACCGGGATCGGCCGATAATAGCTGGCAGTCGTTGGCATCAAAACAGATGACTGCTTTTCGTTTAATTCGACAGCAGACCAGTCGATTTTTGCCGCCGTTCAACACATCAGAGCACCTTATCGCGGCAAGATGAGGTATCTTATGCCCCGATTTCATCCATTAAACGGATCCGAGACCCCATATGATCATCAAACCCAAGGTTCGCGGCTTTATCTGCACCACCACTCATCCGGTCGGTTGTGAAGCCAATGTTCGTCGCCAGATTGCTTATACCAAAGCCAAGGGCACCATCGAGAATGGTCCCAAGAAGGTGCTGGTGATCGGCGCTTCCACCGGTTATGGCCTGGCCTCCCGGATTGCGGCTGCCTTCGGTAGCGGCGCCGCCACCCTCGGCGTCTTCTTTGAAAAAGCGGGCACCGAGTCCAAGACCGGTACCGCTGGCTGGTACAACTCCGCCGCCTTCGACAAGGCCGCCAAAGAGGCGGGCCTCTACGCCAAGAGCGTCAACGGCGATGCCTTCTCCAACGAGTGCCGTGCCAAGGTGATCGAGCTTATCAAGCAGGATCTGGGTCAAATCGATCTGGTGGTCTACTCCCTGGCCTCTCCGGTGCGCAAGATGCCGGACACCGGCGAAGTGGTGCGCTCTGCCCTCAAACCGATCGGTGAGGTCTACACCACCACCGCCATCGATACCAACAAGGATCAGATCATCACCGCCACCGTCGAGCCGGCGAACGAGGAAGAGATCCAGAACACCATCACCGTCATGGGCGGTCAGGATTGGGAGCTGTGGATGGCTGCCCTGCGTGATGCCGGCGTGCTGGCTGACGGCGCCAAGTCCGTGGCCTACTCCTACATCGGTACCGATCTGACCTGGCCAATCTACTGGCATGGCACTCTGGGCCGCGCCAAGGAAGATCTGGACCGCGCCGCTGCCGCCATCCGTGGCGATCTGGCTGCCAAGGGCGGCACCGCTCACGTGGCTGTGCTGAAATCCGTGGTGACCCAGGCCTCCTCCGCCATTCCGGTGATGCCGCTCTATATCTCCATGGCCTTCAAGATCATGAAGGAGAAGGGCATTCACGAGGGCTGCATGGAGCAGGTGGATCGCATGATGCGCACCCGTCTCTACGCGTCCGACATGGCGCTGGACGAGCAGGCCCGCATCCGCATGGATGACTGGGAACTGCGCGAAGATGTGCAGCAGACCTGCCGCGACCTGTGGCCGTCCATCACCAGCGAGAACCTCTCCGAGCTGACTGATTACACCGGCTACAAGCAGGAGTTCCTGCGCCTGTTCGGTTTCGGTCTGGACGAGGTCGATTACGATGCGGATGTGAATCCGGATGTGAAATTCGACGTGGTCGAGCTCTGAGTCTGACTCAAGTGAAAACAGGGCCCCGCGGGGCCCTGTTTTTTTGGCAAACATTCCGCTAATTTGCGGAATTTTATTATCAGCGATCACCTTTTTCCCATATCAAACCCGCTAGTCTTGCGCTGATCGGATCACAGACGGCATTGCCGAGGAACGGAAGCTATGACCACTCCAAACGAGGCGCCCAAGAAGCGCCAACTCCCCACTGTCTATACCCTGCTTTTCATCATCATCGCCCTGATGGCCGCCCTCACCTGGGTGCTGCCAGCGGGCAAATATGACTATGTCACCGCCAAGACCCAGCAGCCGGTGGCGGCAGCGGCCGTGGCCGATTACAGCGGCGACGAGCGGCTGTTGCCGGTGCCCGGCAGCTACACCGAGTTACCCGCCCACCCGCAGGGGGTGTTCGAGGTGCTCAAGGCCCCCATTCAGGGCTTTCACAAGGCGGCCGACGTGGCGCTGTTCGTGCTCATCATCGGTGGTTTTCTCGCGGTGACCATGCAAAGCGGTGCGCTCGATGCCGGGGTGGGGGCCATAGTGCGTGCCTTCGCTGGCCGTGAGCGGCTGCTGATCCCGGTGCTGATCGCCCTGTTTGCCCTCGGCGGCTCCACCTTCGGCATGGCGGAGGAGACGGTGGCCTTCTGGGCACTGATCGTGCCGGTGATGATGGCGGCGGGCTTCGATCGCATGGTGGCGGCGGGGATCATCCTGCTCGGCTCCGGGGTCGGGGTGCTCGCCTCCACCGTCAACCCGTTTGCCACCGGCATCGCCTCCGGTTTTGCCGGCATTCCCATCGGTGAGGGGATTGGCCTGCGGGTCATCCAGTGGCTGCTGCTGGTGATCTTCGCCTCCTGGTTCGTGATGCGCTACGCCAAGCAGGTGCAGCAGGACAAGTCCCGCTCCGTGCTGGCCGACATCACCTATGACGACGAGTTCTCCCAGATGAAGAGCGGCAACCTCGCCTTCACCGGCAAGCAGAAGCTCACCATGCTGGTCTTCTTCGGCACCTTCCTGCTGATGATCTATGCGGTGGTGCCCTGGTCGGATTTGGGGATCGATGTGCTGCCCACCTTTGGCTGGTGGTTTGACGAGCTCTCCACCCTGTTCTTCAGCGCCTCCATCCTGATTGCGCTGATCAACCGGATGCCGGAATCCAACTATGTGGCGACCTTCCTCAACGGAGCGCGGGATCTGATCGGGGTGGCGCTGGTAGTGGCGGTGGCGCGCGGCATCTATGTGGTGATGGAGCAGGGCGTCATCATCGACACCATTTTGCACTGGGCCGAAGGGCTGGTGACCGGACTCTCCTCGTCGGTCTTCATCCTGATGGCCTATCTGGTGCACATCATCCTGAGCTTCTTCATCCCCTCCACCTCGGGGCTGGCGACTGTCTCCATGCCGCTGATGGGGCCGCTGGCGGACTTCTCCGGCATCTCCCGGGATCTGGTGATCACCGCCTATCAGTCCGCCTCCGGCTGGATCAACCTGTTTGCCCCCACCGCCGCCCATCTGGTGGCCGGTCTGGCGCTCGCCAAGATCCCCTACGATCGCTTCGTGCGCTGGGTGCTGCCCTTCATCATCGGGGTGGCCCTCATCACCATGGCGGTGCTGGTGGCCGGTGCCCTGCTGCACGGCTGATGGCACGGATAAAACCACAGATAACAAAAAGGCTCCCGCGGGAGCCTTTTTCATGAGCTTTGCTTACTGCTTGTAGCCCTTGAGGAAGCGGGCGAGGCGGCCGATGGCATCCTCCAGCTCCTCTTCGCGGGGCAGGAACACCAGCCGGAAGTGATCCGGTGCCGGCCAGTTGAAGCCGGTGCCCTGTACCAGCAGCAGCTTCTCTTGCTGCAGCAGGTCGAACACCATCTTCTGGTCGTCGCGGATGTCATACACCTTGGGGTCGAGGCGCGGGAACATGTAGAGCGCCCCCTTGGGTTTGACGCAGGAGACCCCGGGGATCTCGTTCAAGAGCTCCCATGCCTTGTCCCGCTGCTTGCGCAGGCGACCGCCCGGCAGGATCAGCTCGTTGATGCTCTGATAGCCGCCAAGGGCGGTCTGGATGGCGTGCTGCATCGGCACGTTGGCACACAGCCGCATGGAGGCCAGCATCTCCAGCCCTTCAATGTAACCGCGGGCACGGCCTTTGGGGCCGGTGATGACCATCCAGCCCTGACGGAAGCCGCAGGCGCGGTAGGCCTTGGAGAGGCCGTTGAAGGTCACCACCATCACATCGTCACACAGGGTGCAGACGCTGGTGTGGGAGATATCGTCGTAGAGGATCTTGTCGTAGATCTCGTCGGCGAAGATGATGAGGTTGTGCTGGCGGGCGATCTCGATCACCTCCAGCAGGAACTCGCTGCCGTAGACGGCGCCGGTCGGGTTGTTGGGGTTGATCAGCACCAGGCCGCGGGTGCGCGGGGTGATGCGGGCGCGGATGTCGTCGAGATCCGGATACCAGTCAGCCCCTTCGTCGCAGCGGTAGTGCACCGCATGGCCACCGGAGAGAGTGACGGCGGCGGTCCAGAGCGGGTAGTCGGGGGAGGGCACCAGCATCTCGTCGCCGTTGTTGAGCAGCGCCTGCATCGCCATCACGATCAGCTCGCTGGCGCCATTGCCGATGTAGATGTCGTCGATATCGACCTTGCGCATCCCTTTTTGCTGGTAGTACTGCATCACCGCTTTACGGGCAGAGAAGAGCCCCTTGGAGTCGCAGTAGCCCTGGCTCAGCGGCATGTTGAGGATCACATCCTTGATGATCTCTTCCGGCGCATCAAAGCCGAACGGGGCCGGGTTGCCGATGTTGAGCTTGAGAATGCGGTGGCCTTCGTCTTCGAGACGGCGGGCTTCTTTATGCACCGGGCCGCGGATGTCATAGCAGACATCGTCGAGCTTGTGCGACTTGTCGATTGTGAACATGGTGAGTGTGATTCCTTCCCCACAGGGACGCGTTGGCGAAAAAGGCGATTTTTAGTATCAAATTTCTTTTCCCCTATTCTTCACAGAATTGAATGCTAGAACAATCCTCTTTTTAGAAGAATTCCCTGATTTTTAGCCCTAAAACAGGGTTGCTAGAACGTTAAATTCAGCACGATCTTTGGTGCTAACCAAGGTTAACTAGTGAAACATGGGGAACGAATTAACAAAGCTGCCTGACTGTGTTGCAATATCCGGATCCTGTGGCACGATTGGCTTGTGTAAAAAATCGTCTTCGTCCCCCTTTTCGATGAGTTGAATGGCACCAACGGTGTCATCGTTATGTGATCCGCTCATCGGTGTCTATTCCTGCGAGGTTTTCCCATGCATGCACCCGTTCCCGGCCGCTATCGCCACTTCAAGGGGGGTTACTATCAAGTGCTTGCCCTGGCCCTGCACACCGAAACCCAGGAGCAGCTGGTGATCTATCAATCCGAGCAGGATGGTCAGGTCTATGCCCGCCCTGTCGCCATGTTCATGGAGTGGATTGAGCATCAGGGGCAGGTTGTCAGCCGCTTTGCACCGGTAGGGAACTGACCACCTCTCCGTTTTGATCGTTCAACAGATGAGCAGTCGAGCGAAACGGTGTCACAAGTTGTCGCATGACGCCCTTGGGTATGAGATGTGCAGCCGGCTGTCTTAATGATAAATCCCTTATCTAATCAACTAATTGTGACGAACATCACATTCAATGAGCTCTGCCCGCCGGGTTCGCAATCTGGACTCACACTCCCATAATGCTGCGCTTGTTCAAGCATGGGCCCTTCTCGGGTCTTGTTCGGTGTTATCTCAAATGGGAGAAATAATGTGAAACCTGTTGCTGCTGAGTTTATGGGCACTTTCTGGCTGGTATTGGGCGGGTGCGGCAGTGCCGTGCTGGCTGCAGCCTTCCCTCACGTCGGGATTGGTCTGCTGGGGGTCTCGCTGGCCTTCGGTCTGACCGTGCTGACCATGGCATTTGCCATCGGTCATATCTCCGGTTGTCACCTCAATCCGGCCGTCACCGTCGGTCTGTGGGCGGGTGGTCGTTTTCCGGCATCCGGTGTACTGCCTTATATCGTGGCGCAAGTGTTGGGTGGCATTGCCGCCGCTGCCGTGCTTTACGTGATTGCCAGCGGTCAGGCCGGGTTTGATCTCTCTGCCGGTTTTGCTTCCAACGGCTACGGTGAGCACTCTCCGGGTGGTTACAGTCTGACTGCCGCACTCGTATGCGAAATGGTGATGACCGGTTTCTTCCTGTTCGTCATCATGGGCGCCACCGATAGCCGTGCGCCTGCCGGTTTCGCGCCGATCGCCATCGGTCTGTGCCTGACCCTGATCCACCTCGTCAGCATTCCGGTGACCAATACCTCGGTCAACCCGGCCCGCAGTACCGGTGTTGCGCTGTTTGTCGGTGACTGGGCTATCAGCCAGCTGTGGCTGTTCTGGGTTGCCCCGATTGTCGGTGCCATTCTGGGTGCGCTGGCTTATCGCCTGGTGGCGACTGAGCAGAAGTAATCATTTGCGAAACAAAGTGTGGTATCGACACGCCTGCGGGCGTGTTTTTTGTTTCTGGAGGGGCGAGAAAAGAGCATTAACCGAGGCTAACCTCAGAGCCCTTTGGCCTGCAGCATCTCTTTGTAGCGCAGGTGGAGGAGCTGGACGCGCTCCACATAGGCACGGGTTTCCGCATAGGGCGGGATACCGCCATGTTTTTGTACGGCGCCCGCGCCGGCGTTGTAGGCCGCGGTCGCCAGCGCCACGTTGCCGTCATACTGCTTGAGCAGTCCCGCCAGGTATTTCACCCCGCCGAAGATATTCTGCTCCGCCAGCAAGGCATTGCCGACCCCCAACTCCCGCGCCGTGGCGGGCATCAGCTGGGTCAGCCCCATCGCCCCCTTGCGGGAGACCGCCAGCGGATTGAAAGCGGATTCCGCATGGATCAGCGCCCGGATCAGCGCAGGCTCAACCTGATAGGTTTTGGCGGCCGCCTTGATGGTGCTGGCATAGTCATAGAGAAACAGCCCTGTGGTCTGCCAGTTGACGCTGGATTTGGGATCGCAGGCGAAGCAGTCGTTGAACAGCAGCAGCTCGTAATGGCCCTGTTCTGGCGCCATGTCGGAGTAGCGTACCACCCCGTTTTGTTGCACCGATTTATAGACCTGGATCTGCTTCTTGCCGTTGGTGGCGACTGCCGCTGTTTGAGCGGTGTCGGGTTGTGAGGCGGGAGTGGCATCTTTGCTCGGACGCAAGGGGGAGGGCGCAGCGGTCAGGAAGATCACCTCCGCGGGAGGGGGAGTCTGGCTCCATCCGCTCAGGGGGATCAACAACATATGGCCTGCCAGCATCCATGCTTTCAACCCTAATACTCCTTCTTGTGATGACCATGTTGAGTAAAGCATCATGACGAGGGCAGAACAAGCGGCGAGCAGGGGGCAAATGACCCGATTCGGTGACCGGGATCAAAGTATCCACCGCAATAAAGGGTTGTCATCGTGAAGCCGTGCGTTGGCAGTCAGGCCGTGGGTCATGGCCTCTTCCACCGGTTCAGCAACGTCGCCATGACGCCTGCTTTTTTGTTGACGAAAGGCATGCTATCGTGCTGGCGTCAGCTGGTCGGATTAGCTCACCGTATCTGGCACTAATAATTGATTACCAAAGGATTTGTCTGTGACAAGCAAGCTGGCGATGGAACTCACCTTCGAAGAGTACTGCGACGCCGACCTCTCCCTTATCAGGGACTATTACGAAACGACGTTTTCCCACTATGTGCCGGATCTGGCCGAGCGGATCTTTGTCGTGCGTGATGCTCACTGGCTGGTGGGGGCGGTACGGTTGCGGGACGAGGAGGAGTTTTACCATCTGTGCGGCTTTCGCCTGTTGCCCCACTACCAGTCGCTGGGACTGGGGTCACGGCTGTTGCAGCACGCTTGCCACGGTCTGGCGGACAAACCGGTGGTCTGTCAGGCGCTCCCGTTCGAGAAGCCCTTCTATCTCAAGGCCGGTTTTGCCGATATGCCCCTCAACCAATTGAGCGGGTCGCTCTTCTCCCTCTACGAGCGGCAGCAGCAGCAGGGTTATCAGGTGGAGCTGCTGGTACGGGATACCACCCAGCCCCTCCTGAATTGAGCGGTTTAGCGGGGTTTGGTCAGCAGGTGGATCTTGCCCGGTGACAGCTCCAGCCCCAGCAGATTCTCCTTCAGCCAGGCCTGATCCGGATCCTTGTCATTGAGTTTGTAGACCGGTTTGGTCTCGAGCCGCTTCTCCATGCTCTGCAGCAGCATGTTGAGCATCAGCCCGAACTTCTTCTCGGCCGCCTCCGGCTCCAGCTTGTACTCCACCAGCTTCATGTTATCGAGAAACAGCGCGCTCTGGGCCTTGTCATAGCGGGGCCTCGCCTCATAGGTCATCTGCAGGCGGGCGTCATATTCGGTATTGTCTGGCAGGGCGATTTTGAGCTTGCCCTTGCCATAGACCCGGGCGGTATCGGGGCGTTGGCGACCGATCTGGACATCGCTCTGCTCAAGCGTCACATGGGCCTTGATGATGCCCGGCAGCTCCAGCTGTTTGTCGACTTGCACCTGAGATTGCAGGTACTGGTTTATCTGTTGCTCATTGATGTCATATGAGCCTTGGCCTAGCATGGCCAGGCTGAGCAGCATAGATTGCAGGATCATGCGTGCGACCTGATAGAATGGATTTGCCTTACAGCATACCATTGCGGCCGGTTGGGGTCTGCCCACCGCACTGTTTGTCGATGAGAAGGAGCCCCCGTTGCTCAACGGTCTGGAACATGATCTTCAACTGCTGTTTTCCCGTTTTCTGGGTTGGCTGCTACTGCTTTTTCATACCGTGATTGTCACCGGTGTGTCGTTTCGGGTGGTGATGAAACGCCGTCCCATCGGGGTGTCGCTGGCCTGGCTGGCGCTGATCTATGCCATTCCGTTTGCCGGGGTGGGCTTCTATGTGCTGTTTGGTGAAATAAAGCTGGGGCGCCGCCGTGCCGAGCGCGCCCAGGCCATGTATCGCCCTTATGCCATCTGGATCCGGCAACTGGCCCGTCTGTTCCCGCAGCACTGCTGCGAAGTGGGCGCCAAGGCACAGCCGCTGCACGATCTCATCCAGGGACGGCTCGCCATGCCGATGCTCTCCGGCAACCGCATGACCTTGCTCAACAAGCCGGACTGGATCTTGCGCGAGATTGCCCAGGATATCCGTCGCTCGACGCTCTCCTGCTATCTGGAGTTCTATATCTGGCATCCGGGCGGCGATGCCGACGAGGTGTGCGAGGCGCTGATTGAAGTGGCGCAACGCGGCGTGGATTGTCGCTTGTTGCTCGATTCGGTGGGCAGCAAACAGTTCTTCCGCTCTCACTGGCCGAAAAAGCTGCGCAAGGCGGGGGTCAAGCTGGTGGAGGTGCTGCCGGTCGGCGCCTGGCGCATTCTGTTCCAGCGTCAGGATCTGCGGATGCACCGCAAGCTGGTGGTGATCGATGACAGGGTGGGTTACACCGGCTCCATGAACATGGTGGATCCCCGTTTCTTCAAGCAAGATGCCGGGGTTGGCCAGTGGGTCGATATCATGATCCGGGTGCAGGGGCCCATGGTGCCGCTGATGTGGTCGATCTTCGTCTGGGATTGGGAGATGGAGACCGGCGAGCGGCTGCTCGACAGCCTGCAACACGATCCCGAAGCCTGGCCCCAGACCAACTACCGTGCCCAGCTTATTCCGTCCGGCCCCTTCGTCGGTGGCGACTGCATCCAGCAGAGCCTGCTGCTCGCCATCTATCAGGCGCGCAGCCATCTGGTGCTGACGACCCCTTACTTTGTACCCGACGATCCGCTGGCGGCCGCACTCAGTTCGGCAGCGGCGCGCGGAGTGCAGGTGCAGCTGGTGTTGCCGGCACGCAACGACTCCATCATGGCCAATTACGCCTGCAACGCCTTTATGGAGGAGCTGCTGGCGGCCGGGGTGGAGATCTACCGCTACGATGCCGGTCTGCTCCATACCAAGAGCGTGCTGGTGGATGACGACTTTGCGCTGGTGGGGACGGTCAATCTGGATCGGCGCAGCCTCTGGCTCAACTTCGAGGTGACCCTGCTGGTGGACAACCCCTCGTTCGTGGCCCAGATGACCCGGTTGGTGCAAGGCTATATGGCGGAAGCCACCCCGATGACCCTGGCCAAATGGCAGGCACGCCCCTGGTACAAGAAGGCGATGGAGAACATCTTCTATCTCTTCAGTCCCTTGCTGTGATGTTGTGGCGAATCGCAAGAATGTTGGGGCGCCATCTGATTGCACTTGCCTCGCCCCGAGTACGCCCCTAGAGTGCAGTGACAACTCCCTGGAGACACATGGATATATGAAAAAGATAGTGGCCCTCGCCGTGGGTGCGGCACTGGTAGGTGGTGGTCTGGCGGCGTGCTGGTACACGGGCAACAGCTTTGACAACATCATGGCGGAGCAGATCGCCAAGGTAGAGCAAGAGACCGGCATCGACATGCAGTGGCAGCCGGGCAGCAGCAACCTCTTCACCCGTGACGGGATCCTGAAGGTCGTGGTGACGCCGGAGGAGCTGGCTGCCATCGACAGCGAGCTGGAGGGCAGTCAGCCCATCGAGCTGCAACTGGTGGTCAAGAGCCGGATCCTGCCGCTCTATATCAAGAGCCACCTCCTGCTCGATACCCATAATGGCACTATGGCGCCGGTCTTTACCGCACTGGGCATGGAGCAGTGGGAACTCGGTCTGGAGTCGGTCACCAGTCTCTGGACCCAGGGTAACAGCAGCCGCTTCTGGGCCAATGAATTCAAGGTCAAACAGGGGCTGGACGAGTTCAGCTTCCTGCCCCTGAGCGGCGAGTTCCACGGCAATCTGGAGGGGAATGGTCACCTCACCATGACCTGGCAGGGGATGACGGTCCATGAAGAGCAGAGCAAGATGGACTTGGTGCTGGCCGATCTGAAAGGGAGTGCCGACATTGCCGAGATCAGCGGTGTGCTCCTCTCGCCCCAGAGCGAGATGACCCTCTCGGCCCTCACGGTGCAACTGCCTGACAGCGTCAAGGTCGCCCTGCAGGGGATGACTACCGAGACTCAGCTGACCGGTGATGATGCCCAGACCCTCTCCAGCAGCTATCAGATGAAAATTGCCAAGCTGGATCTGGAGAACGAGACCGACACCCTGGCGGTCACCGACAGCAAGCTGGCGCTCAACCTCAACGGTCTGGATCTGGAAGGGTATCAGGGGTTGCAGGCCGCCGGTGGCAAGGGGGTTGAAGATGCCGCCATCCAGCAGGCGCTGGACAAGATGCTCAAACGTGGCGCGACCCTGGAGCTGGCCGATCTCAGCGCCAAGCTCAACGGTGAGGCGGTGACCATGAAGGGGGACGTGAAGCTGGCCTCCACCTCGCTGGAGCAGCTGTTCAACAGCGACGCGGGGATGCAGGCCCTCTCCGGCGTGCTGCATGCCAGCCTCAGCGACAAGCTGGGCAAGGCGGTGCCGCAACTGGCCCCCATGCTCGATCAGCTGACCCTGATGGGTTATCTGAAGGCCGACAAGCAAGCGCTGACCTCCGAGCTGAAGCTGGAGAAGGGCGCGGTGACGGTAAACGATCTGCCGCTCTGACACTCGGCGCAGAAACAACAACGGCTCCCGCGGGAGCCGTTGTTGTTTCTGGCGTTTGCATACGGGCCGTGTGGGCGAATTACTTGAAGACCACCGTCTTGTTGCCGTAGACGAACACCCGCTCGTTCAGTACCAGCTCCAGCGCGCGGCTCAGCACCGATTTCTCCACATCCCGACCCGCCTTGGCCATGTCGTCCGCACTGAAGGCGTGACCGACGTGGATCACGTCCTGTTCGACGATGGGGCCCTCATCCAGATCGTCGGTCACGAAGTGGGCGGTGGCGCCGATCAGCTTGACGCCGCGATCAAACGCCTGCCGGTAGGGGCGGGCACCGATGAAGGCGGGCAGGAAGGAGTGGTGGATGTTGAGGATCTTGCGCGGATAGGCCTCGACGAAGCTCGGGGTCAGCACCCGCATGTACTTGGCCAGGATCACATAGTCAGGCTCATAGCTGTCGATGATGGCGCGTACCTGCTCTTCATGTTCGGTCCGGCTCAGATCCTCGTGACTGACGGTGTGGAACGGGATATCGAACTTGCCGGTGAGCTCGGCCAGGGTGTCGTAGTTGCCGATCACCGCGACGATATCCATATCCAGCGCGCCCGCGTAGTTCTTCATCAGAATGTCGCCGAGGCAGTGGGTCTCCTTGGTGACCAGAATGACGATACGCTTCTTGCCCGCCTTGACCAGACGACGCTGGGCGCCGGTGGGCAGGGCATCATCGAGGTCGGCCAGCAGGGTCTCGTCGTTGAAGCGCCCCTCCAGCTCGGTACGCATAAAGAAGCGGCCATTCTCGTGATCCACAAACTCATCGTTCTTGATGATGTTGAGCTGGTGCTTGTAGCAGATGTTGGTGATCTTGGCGATGAGCCCTTTGGCATCCGGGCAATCCGTGAGCAGTATTTTCTTTTCCATCTCTGTCATTTTCCGTTTGTGGTGTTGGCGCTGCTGTCTGCGCAGGCAGCGTTGTTCAGGCTCTTTTTCGGGCTCTGTTTTTTGTTTCCGGAACTATGCCATAAACCGATCCGCGCCATAAAGAAATTCGCCAGTCACGGCCTCTCGCGCTGGCGAGCGGGCCGCAGAGCGCGATCCCGGGCGCAATGTTGAAACGCTTTTCAGCCAGCGGGGGATTTTGGCTGGTATCTGCAACCGTTTTTCTTTAGGCTGTCTGCGCTTATTCTCAGGGCGGGGTGCAATTCCCCACCGGCGGTATCCCGATTGACTCGGGGAGCCCGCGAGCGCCCGACTTGGCTGATTGCCGGGTCGGGGTCAGCAGATCCGGTGAGATGCCGGAGCCGACGGTCATAGTCCGGATGAAAGAGGATAAGACAGACCTTGCCGTGTTGGCCCTTGTGGGCTGGCCGCTGCATGCCCGTCTCTGTCTGCCTTTCCATGCCCTGATTCTGGTCCTTGTCTTGTTTAGGAGTTTTACCATGAATCAGTCTCTACTCAGTGAATTCGGTGATCCCGTTGCCCGTGTCGAAGCGGCCCTGTCTGCCTTGCGTGCCGGAGGCGGCGTGCTGGTGGCCGACGATGAAGATCGGGAGAACGAGGGCGACCTCATTTTCGCCGCCGAATCCATGACCAATGAACAGATGGCGCTGATGATCCGCGAGTGCTCCGGCATCGTCTGCCTCTGCCTGCCCGACGAGCGGGTTCGCCAGCTCGAACTGCCGATGATGGTGGAGGCCAACTCCAGCCACTACCAGACCGCCTTCACCGTGACCATCGAAGCGGCGCAGGGAGTCACGACCGGTGTCTCGGCGGCTGATCGCATCACCACCATCCGTGCTGCTATCGCCGATGGCGCCAAACCGGGCGATCTGCATCGCCCGGGTCATGTGTTCCCGCTGCGGGCGCGAACCGGTGGGGTGCTTACCCGTCGTGGTCATACCGAAGCGACGGTCGATCTGATGCAGCTGGCTGGTCTCAAACCGTTTGGTGTGTTGTGTGAATTGACCAAAGAAGATGGCTCGATGGCGCGTCTGCCAGACCTGGTTGCGTTCGGTCGCAAGCACCAGATGCCGGTGCTGACCATCGAGGATCTGGTGCAATATCGTCAATTGTTGTCAGAACGTACAGCCTGAGCCTCATACGAAATTGTAATAAGGCAAAAATTTGGTTAACCTTTGTCCGTGCCCCCACCACACGGCACTCATTTTTTAGACGAATCTGGACAAAAACTGTTCATTCAAAAAAAAATGAGGGTTTTAATGCATTTATCTGTGGTGGGGACTATGCAAAGTAGGATTTTTTTGTGCCATAATCACGCCGCTTGCTAAACGTCTGGCGAGTTCAAGGGAGCTTTAAAAATGAAAAAATTGTTGTTGGTAGGTGTTGTTGGTCTGTCCGCTCTGCTGGGCGGTTGTGCAAACACCAGCGAACTGGAAACTTCCGTTCAGAATCTGTCTAACAAAGTTGACCAACTGGCTCAAGATGTTAGCGCAGTTCGTGCTGATCAGTCCAAAATCGCTGCTGATGTTGCCGAAGCCAAGCAAGAAGCTATGCGTGCTAACCAGCGCATCGACAACATGGCTACTTCCTACAAGAAGTAATCCATGCGAAAAAAATGGCGCAGTTTTGCGCCATTTTTTTTTGCCTGAAATTCACCGTATCTCCACTATTCCCACAGCACCTTCTTCGTACTTGACCCATGAGGTCATGCCGGTCTCCCGGCACTCCCCCATCATTACCAGCCAGTTCGATTCCGATCAGTAGAGCAGACTATAGAGTTTGCGACGGTAGCTCTGCGCCGCCGGCGTGCTGCCCATGGTCGCCAGAATATCGAGATAGGTCTTTCTGGCATCGCCGAATGCCAAATCCCGCTTGAGGATCTCCAGCAGCAGTCCCAACGCCTCTTCCTGACGGCCAGCCTGGTTGTATTGCACCGCCAGCTCCTGAGTCAGGGCAAAATCATCGGGTTGTTCTGCATGGCGGGCTTCCAGCGCGCGCAGCTCCGGGCTGTCTGCCGCTTGCAGGGCCAGCGCCAGTCGTGAGCTCAGGGTATGGAAGTGACCATCCTGCGCCACCATCGGGATGGTGCCGAGGCGCTCCTGCGCTTCCTCCAGCAGGTTGAGGTCGAGCGCAGCTTGAATGAGCCACAGGCTGATGTCGTGACGTTCAGGGGCCAGCTGGTGTGCCTTGGTCAGATGGGCATAGGCGATGCTGGGCTGCTCGTCAGCCAGTGCCTGTTGCCCCTTGGCCAGCAACTCTTCCTCTTCTTTGGGGGCGAAGGCGGCGAAATACTGGCGCAGGGTGGCTTCATCCTGCGGCCCTTCGATGATCCCCTGTTCGTCAGGGCGACCCTGATGGAACAGCACCAGCGCGGGCAGGGCGCGCAGACCGAGCTGGCTGGCCAGCGGCTGCAACTGGGGATCGTTCATATCCACCCTGGCCAGGGTGACCTGCTCATTGGCGGGCCCAACCAGTGATTCGATCAGCGGTGTCATCCCCTGACACTCCGGCATCTGCGGAGCATGGAAATAGATGACGACCGGCTTCTTCATGGACGCATCGATAAGTTCAGCGTGAAAATTCTGGGGAGTAATGTCGACGATCATGAGTTGGACTCTTCAGAAAGGGTGTTGAGTAACATGGGGTTGAGCGACTGGCAATTCAAGCGCTCATCCAGTCGGTAAAACGTCACGGGGGTTGCCGCTGTCGCAAGACTGAGCCAGCCGCTGGCAAAGGGCCAATCCTGTACCTGATAAGGGGTGTCATCGAGCCGGTTGTCGAGTCGCCATCCTTCCTCCGGGAGAAACCGCACCTTCTCCAGTCCCGCCGCTATGCCGCCACCGTGGGCTTTCAGTACCGCCTCCTTGCGCGACCAGAGCCGGTAGAAGGCGCTCTCCTGCTCTTGAGCGGGCAGTGCGCAGAGCCACTCATATTCACTCTGTGCATAAAACCGGCGGGCCAGGGGGAGGGGATGATGCCGCCGTTTGCCCAGTTCGATATCCACCCCAAGCGGCCCCTGCGGGCAGAGCGCCAACACCAGCCAGCTGCCACTGTGGCTCAGATTGAACTGCCAAGCATCATCATGCAGTCGGGGCTTGCCGTGGGGGCCGTTGCAAAATTGCAGACTGGCGGCAGGTTGTTGCAGCCGCTCGGCCAATAGCTGGCGCAGCAGGGCGCGGCTCACCAGATATTCCTGACGCCGTTCAGGATGGGTCATGGTTTGCCAGATATGCTGCTCATCGGTTGACAGCCATTCAGGCAATTGAGCAAGCAGTTCCTGGCATACTCTGGCCGGTTTTAACAAAAAAAGATCGGTTTCGATCATGATTTTTCACTTTAAAAAGGTGCTGAAGCAGGGATAAAAGCCAGTTATCTATGAGGCCCAAGGCTCTTTTTGCGATTGTATATTGTTTGGGCATGATCACATTAATTATGAAAAATCGTGCATTTCCTTGCAAAAATGTGAGCTTGATAGGGATTTTCACTTGCCTCGATAGAATTCTTGGATATAGTCGGGTGCTGTTGCCTTATAAATTGCCCTTTGGGGCCGTATTTTAACAAGATTTACTATTTAGCGGGGATAAAGGATTGCGCCACCTGATGCTACTGCTGGTCGCGCTCGGAATGGTGGGTTGTGCCTCGGCACCCCAACCCGAGGTCGCGAGCAAGATCGAAGTTTCCATGGTTGAACCTGTCATCGAACCGGAAGCTTCCCAGACACCCGATGTGAATGAAATCCTGACAGTATATAAAGAGTGGCGTGGTGTTCCGTACCGGATGGGTGGCAGCAGCCAGCGCGGTATCGACTGTTCCGCCTTTGCCCGTGAAGTGTTCCGCAATGCCGTCGGTATCGAATTACCCCGCGATACCCGCTCCCAAGTCCACGAAGGGACGCGCGTTTCCAAGCAGGATCTGGTCGAAGGTGATCTGGTCTTCTTCAAAATCAATCGTCGTCTCAACCACGTTGGTATCTATGTCGGCAATGGCGAATTCATCCACGCCTCGACCCGTGCCGGTGTGACGCGCTCCAAGCTGGACAGCCAATATTGGCGCAACAAGTTCTGGCAAGCTCGCCGGATCGATATCTGAGTCAGGCTGGACAAACGGCTCGCAGTACGGACTGTTTTTCCAACCTCACTTGAACCGGGCTCGATAGCCCGGTTTTTTATTGCCCTCGTTTAGACTTTCCCGAGTCAAATCACTATAGTGTGGGCCCGTTTTCTTCGGCAGGCTCAGCATGAAACCCCGCATCCCATCAGCCGGTGGCCCCAAGTCGGGCGACCGCAAATCCGGACTTCACTCCCGTAATCGCCATCAGGCGGGTTACGACTTTGAGGCGCTCTGCCTGCGAACTCCCGAGTTGGCTGCCCACGTCTTTATCAATGACTACGGCACCCGCACCATCGATTTTGCCAATCCCGATGCAGTGAAGACCCTCAATCGCGCCCTGCTGGCCCATCACTACGGGATTGCCCACTGGGACTTGCCTGCCGGTTACCTCTGCCCGCCTATCCCGGGACGGGTGGACTACCTGCACTGGGCGGCCGACCTGCTGGCCGAGAGCGCAGGCCAGCTCCCTACCGGCAAGGGGGTGAGGGTGCTGGATATCGGGGTGGGGGCAAACTGCATCTATCCGCTGCTCGGCTGCCGCGAATATGGCTGGCGTTTTGTGGGATCGGATATCGATCCGGTCTCGGTCAAGGCGGCCACCCTGCTGGCCAAGAGCAACGGGCTCGGCAATCAGATTGAGTGTCGCCTGCAGGGCAACCCCAACCATGTGTTTCGCGGCATCATAGGGCCGAAGGAGCGCTTCGCCCTGACGCTGTGCAATCCGCCGTTCCATGCGTCGCTGGAAGAGGCGAGCAAGGGGACGGAGCGCAAGCTGCGCAATCTGGGCAAGGAGGTGACAGGCGCCCCTGTGCTCAACTTCGGCGGCCAGAAGGCCGAGCTCTGGTGCGAAGGGGGCGAGGCGGCGTTTCTGGCCAACATGATTGCCCAGAGCAAGGAGTTTGCCACTCAGTGCCTCTGGTTCAGCTCGCTGGTGTCGAAAAAAGAGAACCTGCCGGGGGCGAAAAAGGCGTTGAGCCGGGTGGGGGCGCGTCAGGTACGGGTGATCGACATGGCGCAGGGCAACAAGGTGAGCCGGATCCTCGCCTGGTCCTTCCTGGATGAAGAGGGATTGCGTAGCGGCTGGTCGAGCGCGCGCTGAACCCCCATCACAAGGCCCGACGAGGGCCTTTTTTCATAACGACCCCGATGAATTTCCCCTGCTGGCGGCATCTTTGGCAATCGATTTCCTCATTGGCAGATCGTGCTGGTTTACATGGTGTAAGTAGTTACTTCCGCCTTGGTACAGGTGTACGCCGAGATTTTTTTGCACTTACAGCTGAAACTTTAATAAAATAGGACTGGTTAGACCTCTTTACAGGCATTGAATCAAATAGGGATCGGTAGATGAAAGTTGTCGATTTTCTGAAGCGCAAGCGCGAAATTCTGGCGCAGCACCCCTTTGAGCTCAAGGATTGGCTCTCTCCGGCGATCCGCGACTACTGGCGTGAGTTTCAGCAAAAGGCACATCTTCATCCTTTGCTGGGGCGTGTGCTGGACTTGCAAGCCGAGTCCCAGAGCGAGCAGCAACAGGATGCAGCAACCGTGGCACAAGTAGCCAACGGTCAGCCTGCCGTGGCTCAGGAACCCGCTGTTGAGCTGGGGGCCGAGGCGGCCGAGCTCTATGCCGCCCTGCAGGCTCGCATTGGTGAAGAGACCCATGTCGGCGAGTGGCTGCACGTCAGCCAGCAGATGATCGATCAGTTTGCTGCCGTGACCGGGGATCACCAGTGGATCCACACCGATCCGGAGCGTGCGGCCGCCGAGTCGCCTTTCAAGACCACCATCGCCCACGGCTTCCTGACCCTGGCGCTGCTGCCGCAGTTGACCGGCTCGGTCGATGAGGCCACCCCCGAGTTCCCGACCGCCCGCATGGTGGTGAACTTCGGGCTGGATCAGGTGCGTTTCCCGTACCCCATCAAGGTGGACAGCAACATCCGCGCCCGCACCAAGCTGGCCCGGGTCACCCCCATCAAGGGCGGGCTGGAGTTGCTCAAAGAGATCAAGGTGGAGATCGAAGGGATCCGTCGCCCGGGTTGCGTCATCGAGTCGGTGACCCGCATCTACTTCTGAGCCGCCTCATCGGCATAAATGGTGAAACGGGCCCGCTGTCGTGTTCAACGAACAGCGGGCCCGTTTTTTTGCCTGTTTGTTGCCAACAGTGAGGCGTCAGCCATGGCGCGCTGACTCCAGCTTGATATGACTCACAAAACCGGAGTGGCTGCAGTTAGCCAGCTCTCATTTTGGCGAGATAGCTGCGTGAGGCGATAGCATGTTATGCCACTATTGGCTTCTTACTCCCGATCCTGGAGACAATAGTGCCCATCAATAACAAGATTATTCTGCCACTGCTGCTGAGCCTCACCATCCTGCTGATCCCGACCCACTGGATCCCGCTGGAGGGGATCACTGTGGTCGAGCAGCGAGTCGTGGCCATTTTCGTGCTGGCAGCCCTCTGCTGGATCCTGGAGCCCATCCCCATCTTCGCCACCTCGGTGCTGATCATCGTGCTGGAGCTGCTGCTGCTCTCCGACAAGGGGCTCTGGTTCATGACTGCCGACAAGGCTGAACCGGGGTTTGGTGAGCTGCTCAAGTCCACCGAGGTGATGGCGACCTTTGCCTCGCCGGTCATCATGCTGTTTCTCGGTGGTTTTTTCCTCGCCATTGCGGCGACCAAGTACCATCTGGACGTCAATCTGGCGCGGGTGCTGCTGCGCCCGTTCGGTCAGGATCCCCGGATCGTCATGCTGGGGCTGATGCTGATCACCGCCACCTTCTCCATGTTCATGAGCAATACCGCCACCACCGCCATGATGCTGGCCATCCTTACCCCGGTGCTGGCGGCGTTTCCCGACAAGGACCCGGCCAAAATCGGCTTTGTGCTGGCCATTCCGCTGGCGGCCAACCTCGGCGGGATCGGCACTCCCATCGGCACTCCGCCCAACGCGGTGGCCCTCAAATACCTGACCGGCGAGCATGCCATCTCGTTCGGTCAGTGGATGGGATTTGCGGTGCCCTTCGTGGTGCTGCTGTTGCTGCTCGGCTGGTTCCTGCTGGGGCGCTTCTTCCCGAGCACCCTCAAGCGGATGGATCTCAAGATTGAGGGGCGCTTTATGCAGACCCCTCGCGCCTGGGTGGTCTACCTCACCTTTATCACCACCATAGTGCTCTGGCTGCTGGGGGATCTGCACGGCATGAGCTCCTACGTGGTCGCCATGATCCCGGTGGCGGTGTTCCTGACCACCGGCATCATCACCAAGGACGATCTGCACAAGATCTCCCTCGACGTGCTCTGGCTGGTCTCGGGCGGTATCGCGCTGGGGCTGGCGCTGGAGGACTCCGGGTTGGCCGAGCGGCTCATCACCCACATTCCATTCCACGAGTACTCCACCTTGGCGGTACTGGTCGGGGCCTGTCTGCTGGCGGTGGTGATGGCCAACTTTATGTCCAACACCGCGACCGCCAACCTGCTGCTGCCACTGGTGGCGGCACTGGCGGTCAGCATGCCGGAGCTGGCCGAGTGGGGCGGCAGCCACACCCTGATCCTGGCGGTCACCATCTCGGTCTCGCTCGGGATGTCGCTGCCCATCAGTACCCCGCCCAATGCGCTGGCCCACGCCACCGGTCTGGTGGAGAGTCACCAGATGGTGCGCATCGGCGTCATCATGGGGTTGGTCGGCACCCTGCTGGCGATGGTATGGATCTACCAGATTGCCGCCTGGGGGCTGATCTAGCGAGCCTGTTCGCCTAAAGCAAAGAGGAGCCGATTTGGCTCCTCTTTGCGTGTTGGGGATCCGAGGCTAGAAACTGGCGCCAAGGCTGAGCAGGTGTCTTAATTCGCTCTCCCGGGGTTCCGGGCTGCCTGTGTCGACAAGGATGTCAGCATCTTCCCAATCCAGCTCACTCGACCAGGAGAGGCGCAGATGGTCGTTGAAGTAGTAGCGCAATCCTATGCTGCCTTTCAGATCCTGATTACGGGTGAAATAGGGGGAGGCTTGTGCCAGATATTTCAGATAGCGCCCCTGGCTGAACAGCTCCATTTTCTCCTGCCAGAGGGAGAAAGGTTGGCGATAATCCCAGTTAAAACCGGCGAAGGGGTAGTCAATGACCCGTTCACCCAGAAAAATCTTGGGAACCTCGCTATCTTCACGGAAGTAGAGTCGGCTTAATCCCCCTTGGGCCATCAGCTCCAGTCGGCGGCGTTTGTCGTTCCAGAAGCGGTAGCCTGGCCC
>OEQV01000056.1_pt1 | contig 33420 bp, 28 predicted proteins | sample 1539821 | NCBI WGS metagenome assembly OEQV01 (sample SAMEA3891244, study PRJEB23780) | metagenome | biome: terrestrial biome; feature: animal house; material: water of meat washing | place: Italy | collected 2015-05-12 | reverse complement strand
GTAATCAGGTAATCAGGTAATCAGGTAATCAGGTAATCAGGTAATCAGGTAATCAGGTAATCAAATCATTGGCAGCCCACACATAAATATACATCTACTACATTACATATTAATCATAGATATAACGCGCCAATGCTAATATAGAGGCTTGTCCGCAATATTCACAGGCAAGATTTTAGATAAAAAATAAATATACGTTATTAATTATGCAGACTAACTGTGATCCATCTCTCATGATTTTTAAGCCGATTGATTTCTCAAAGTGGAGTGTTATCATCTAGACATAGAGTAAAGGGCAAACCGATCGAAAGGTCGGGACGCAAAGCCACCGGTCTAAGGGTTTTGATACCTAAGACAGCGGAGCTGCCATCTGAGAAGAGTGATGTTATTGCCGATTTATGGCATTACTCTTTGATTGCGTTGCCCTTTTCGTACAACACCTGTGACGAAAAGGACATAGATATGAAAGCTCAACACACCGCCTCCCGTTTAGTTCGCAAGACAGTTTTCTCTGTATGCACCTCCTTGCTGCTTGGTACCGCATTGTTGCCATCCACAGCTTCTGCGGCTGATGGCTCAGTGACGTTTACTGGCACTATCTATGAATCTCCATGTGATTTTTCTGACAGCAGCGTGACCTGCTATTCAGGCATGAACAAGCAAACCATGCCTTTGGCTCACTTGCAGCAAGCCGGTCAAATCAGCTCAATTAGCAGCACTATCAGCTACAAAGTGACCAATGCCAGCAACATGGCGATCGTGACTGTCAGCTATCTCTGATGACTCATCTGTAGTGACGCTGAAATTGGCGCGAAACAGATGAGCAGGTGGTGTTGAAAGCAACTCTTATCAGGTCGCCTGTGCTACCCATACAGGCGGCCAATATCTTTTCATCCCGCCTCCTCACGAACAAATAGCTGGCTTTGCTGATTGAGTCACCAGTCATCATCCGCCCAGATAATGTGGCTTAAGCCATAGGGACATCTCGCTTTTCCTGGTCATTTGCTGCATGTCTCGTGTTGATTAAATGAGATCTGACACGCACTTTACACAACTAACAACTTCTTCAATAAAGTCGCATGTGAGCCCTCACTACGGCAGCAGGAGTTCAAAAACAGCAAGCATATAAATCAACACTATGCCATTGATTTATATGTCATTTAAAAAATCATTGATATTCTTTTGAGTCCCTGTAAATTGCCTTGCGATTACTCGCAAGACAATACACAAACAAGAACAAAGGGATAAAAATGAACCGTTCAGGTACCGGGTGGCTGCTGCTGGCAGGCCCCCTGCTTTTGGCGACATCCTCGGCGCAAGCCAACTACTCCCCCAATGACTGGCGACAGTATCAGCTGACTGGCGAATCGAGCCGGCAACTGGCCGCTCGCATCACCGAGATCACCTACGAACTCAAGGCGCGCAGCAGCAACGCGCCCTATCAGCAGCTCAGGGTCTACCGTCGCTTCGATTGGCAGAGCAGCGATCTCGCCGCGCTGGCCGAGCAGCAGTGTGGCGAGCCGCAGCTCAAGGTAGATGCGGGCTGGCAGATCCGCTTCGTGCGCTGTGAAGATCGGATTCCGGCGGGCAAGCTCATTCCCGCCAGCAGTTATGACTTTGGTTATGGCCTCAAGCAGGGTCGCTGGGAGCAGCTGGCGGGCACGCCGACCGCCCAGCGGCAGGATCGTCTGCCGCTGCCACAAGCCATCATCCTGGGTCAGAGCGAAAGGGAGCTGGATCGCTGCGAACTCAATGCGCAAGGCCGCTGCGCCGAGCCCGAGTGGCACTATCAGCCGCAGGATTGGCAGCAGTTGCAGGTACTTGAAGAGACCCCGAGCGAGCGGGATGGCCGGTTGGAGCAGATCTTCTTCCGCCTGCAGCCGGTGGCAGGCAGTCAGGCTGCCGCTCAGGTCAGCGAGATCCATGTCTGGCGCCGTTATCAGTGGCAGCTGGATCAGCTCACGCCTCAGCAGGAGTGTGATGAGCCGCAGGAGCGCAAGGAGGGGAGCAACACCATCCGCTATCGCATCTGCCGTCAGGTGATCCCCGCTGGCAGCGAGGTTCAGGTAACGTTGCAAGATAGCGGCTACCAATACCCGGTCGCCGGCGGCGAGTGGCAACCCCTGCCAGAGAGCAAAGAGTGGCAGGAGAGCCGGGTGCTCAATCGCCCCATCGTGCTGGCCAGCAAGGAGGAGCAGCTGGAGTGCCGCCGCGCCAACGGTCGTCTCTGCTCCGAGCCAGAGCAGCCCGATGTGGATCTGCTCGACAGCGATGCCGCCAAACTGGTGGCCGACGTGAGCGGCCAGAACAGTCCTGCCTGGCAGGCGGATTACGGCCACGATGACGCCAAGCTGATGGCGGTGGTGCGCGGCATGCGTGCCCTGCTGGCGGCCAACCAGCCGACCCATCCGGCAATGGACAAGCTGCTCTACTATGTGCGCGCCCACAACTACCACGGCGGCGTTGGCAAAGAGAGTGATCAGGTCGCCCGGGCACTGGCCGGGGTGATGATTGATCTGCTCAACCACCCATTGCTGCTGGGAGCTGAACCACAGGATCAGGCTGGCACAGTGCTGGAAGCCTGGAGCGTGGCGGCGCAGGGACAGCTTGGCCAAGCCGCCTTCCGCCAGAGTGCCGCCCCCATGCTGGCCCAGCTCAACCAGGCGCTCGGCTATGCGGTGCAACATGCGGCGCAGATCAATGGCCACAAACCCTGGGCCGATGGCCTGTTCGAGCTGCTCAATCTGGTCGATCAGAGCGCCTCTTACGGTCAGCAGGCAGACTTCAGCGCAGCGGTGCTGCAACAGGAGGCGGCATTGCGCCAGAGCCTGCTGCAACTGGGCCTGAGCGAGCTGGCCCTCTGGAAACAGCGCGATGGCTCACGGGATCTGTTTATCTTCAACAACATCCTCGATGCCCATAGCCGTCTCTACCAGATGATGCGCTACCTCCATCACACCAGCCCGGATAAGGCGATCGCCTATCGCCAACAGCTGGATCGCGATGTCATCGCCATCATGCGCCAGCAGGGGCTGGTCCCGGGCGGCCAGCATCCGGCCGCCATGCTGGAAGAGGTCTCCCTGACCCTCTCCAGCTACTACCTCACCTACACGGATCGCACCAGCGAAGCCTGTGTCAGCGGCGAGTTCGCCGGGCTTTGTACCCCGATCCGCATGGAAGATATTCTGCCGTTCGAGCACACCTGCTCGCCCACCCTGCGTCTGCGCGCCCAGGATCTGACCCAGGCTCAGGCCGAAGGGATCTGCCGCGAGCTGGGTGATGAAGAGCAGCGCTTCCACCAGCAGATGGAGACAGGCTGGCAACCGGTGGCCGATGATCACAACGAGGCGCTGGAGCTGGTGATCTTCAACTCCTCCGCCGACTGGGGCCGCTACGGCAGCGCGCTGTTTGGCGTCTCCACCGACAATGGCGGCATCTATATCGAGGGGGATCCGGCTCGCCCCGGCAATCAGGCCCGCTTCTTCGCCTATGAGGCGGAGTGGAAACGCCCCGCCTTCCAGGTGTGGAACCTGCGCCACGAGTACGTTCACTATCTGGATGGCCGCTTCAACCAGTACGGCAGCTTCGGCCACTATCCGCTCAACCGCACCACCTGGTGGGCCGAGGGGATTGCAGAGTACATCGCCCACGGCCAGTGCTTTGCCCGGGGTCTGGATAACGTGGCAAACCGCCCCGCCAACCAGCGCCCGACACTGGCGGCGATCCTCCACCTTGACTACGACCAGGGTGGCGAGATGGTCTACTCCTGGTCCTATACCGTGCACCGCTTCCTCAACGATACCGGTCGCGGCGCCAGCTGGCTGGCGCTGGCACAGGCGCTGCGCAATCCGGATCGGCAGCAGGCGATGAGCGACTTCGAAGGGGAGCTGGACCGGCTGATCGCCAACGACAGCGACGCCTATCAGGCGTGGCTCGCCCGGGATCTGCTGCCCTGGTGGCAAGCCAACAAGGAGTCAGACGCCTGCAAGGGTAACGACTCCGCCCACTGATAAACCTTCACCGACCAGAGGGGCTGCCACCGCAGCCCCTCGCTTTATCCTCCCGCTCTCCCGGCCTCTGCTGCGACAACCTCTGCCCGAATGAGGTGCCCGCCCGTTATCAAGCCTGACGCCAGCGGCCGAGTTGTAATAGAATGCCGATAGCCACTCCCAACTTCAGACCCTGACCGCACCGCGCATGAAGAAGTTTGCCAAGATCCTCCTCGCCTGCCTCGTTTTGCTGCTGGCCCTGATTGCCATGCTGCTGGGCTACAGCGAGTGGATCGTCTCGGATGCCCGTCACTACACCTACGATCAGGTGGACAAGGTGCCCTACAACCGGGTTGCGGTGGTGCTGGGTACCTCCAAATATCTCTCCGGTGGCGGCCCCAACCACTACTTCAAATACCGCATCAAGGCGGCGGCCGAGCTCTACAACAATGCCAAGGTGGACTTCATCATCGTCTCCGGTGACAACGCCACCGTGCAGTACAACGAGCCACGCCAGATGCGCCGCGCCCTGATCAAGGCGGGCATCCCCGCCTCCGCCATCTATATGGATTTCGCCGGATTCCGCACCCTCGACTCAGTGGTTCGCGCCAAGGAGGTGTTCGGCCAGGAGCGCTTTACCGTGGTCTCCCAGGGCTTTCATAACGAGCGGGCCATTTTCATCGCCCGCCATTTCGGTATCGACGCGGTCGGCTTCAATGCCGAGGATCCCAGCGCCTATCAGGGGATCCGCACCCGGGTGCGGGAAGTCTTTGCCCGCCTGATGGGGCTGCTCGACCTCTATGTACTGGACAAGGGGCCCAAGTTCCTCGGGGCACCGGTCCCCATCGGTCTGCCTGTGCCTTGCCAGTCACTGAGCACCATCGGCAGCCTGCAACCCTGCCTCAAACAGCCCAAACCGGCGGTGGATGAGGCCAAGCCAGCGGCAGTATCTGCCGCGGTTGCCACCGAGTCGGCTACTCCATCTGCCTCGGCCGTGACTGAACAAGTCACGCTAGCTTTATCCGCTGCGGCAACGACTGAGCCGGTCACTCCCGCCAAATCCGCGGCAGAAACCACCGCCGAGACGCCCAGCGCGGCCTTGCCCATATTGCCGGTGGCCCCTTCAGCCGCCAGCGCCAGCACTGCCACACCATAAACAGACGACCCGCCAACTGGCGGGTCTTGTTATTACAGCGCGGGTTGTGGCGGCTGTACTGCAAACCAATTCCCAGCGACCAAGTCAGCCTCGCGCCGCCTGATAGCGGCGGGCCACTTCGGCCCAATCCACCACCTGATAGAAGGCAGCGATATAGTCAGGACGCTTGTTCTGGTACTTGAGGTAGTAGGCGTGCTCCCACACATCCAGCCCCAGGATCGGGGTATGGCCATGCATCAGGGGACTATCCTGATTGGCACTGCTCTCCACCTGCAATCTGCCCGCCTTGTCCACCACCAGCCAGGCCCAGCCGCTACCAAAGCGGCTCAGGGCAGCCTGAGTGAAGGCCTGCTTGAAGGCATCGAATCCCCCCAATTCCCGCTCGATGGCCAGAGCCAGCTCACCACCCGGCTCACCGCCCCCCTGCGGGCTCATCACCAGCCAGAACAGGGAGTGGTTGGCATGGCCGCCGCCATGGTTGCGTACCGCCCCCTGCAAGGTGGCAGGCAGAGTATCGAAGCGGCGCAGCAGATCCTCAACCGGCAGTGCGGCCAGCTCGGGCGCTCCTTCCAGCGCGGCGTTGAGGTTGTTGATATAGGTCTGGTGATGACGGCTATGGTGGATCTCCATGGTCAGGGCATCGATATGGGGTTCCAGTGCGTCGTAGGCATAGTTCAGGGCTGGCAGGGTATGGCTCATGATGACCTCTGTTCGGATTAATGGAGCCGGGATGAGGGCTCGCTCTGACACAGGCAGTGACCGAGCGAACGCATGATCCCGGCGTGGCTGCCGTGGCGCTGTACGAACGTCAGCAACTCGGCACGGGTTGTGCGGGTATGGCGCAAAGCGGCCTCTCGCAGGCGGGAGGAGCAAGCGGGGGAGTGACAGGTCGCCAGCAGGCAGTCGTGCACATAGCAGAGCAGGTCGGCGGCGCGATCGGGCAGAGTCATGGCCACCAGCAGATCCGCCAGATTGTGGTGAGCCACAACCAGCGCCGCCACCGCCTCATCGGCGTCATGCCACTGCACCAATTGCTGACGAGCCAGCCAGAGCGCCTGCTGATAATGGGCCAACGCCTGATGATACTCGCCGCAGTCAAACAGCCGGTTGCCCTCTCGGGTCTGCTGTTTCCAGTGACTCATGCTGCTGCCACCTTCGGTCGACTCGACCCACCCCTTCACCCAGGTTGCTGTCATATGCTTCACACCAACAAATGATAATAATTATCATTACATGAATCATATCCGGGAGACAAGGGGCGTCGGGATCGCAGCAAACAGCCAAAACAGCGCGGCCACCCCTTGGCAAGGAGTGGCCGCTTGAGGCACCGGTCAGTGGATTCGACCGGCTAATTGGAAGTTAACGGCAGGTCAGATGTTGTTGGCGGGCGAAGGCGGGGCAATTCCCAGCAGCATGTGATCCATCATCCCCACCATGCGCCCTATCTCGGGCTTGGTGATGGTATCGTTGGCCCCCAGTTGCAGCGCTTTCTGGCGGTTGTCATCGCTCATCAGGGAGGAGAACATCACGATGGGCATCTCCTTGTAGGAGGGGGTATCCCGCAGCCGTTTGAGCAGGTGCATGCCATCCATGCGCGGCATCTCCACATCGGTGATCACCGCGTTGACGAAGCCGGAAACCGGCATCTTCTCCTCCTGCGCCAGACGATCGAAATCCGTCAGCATCTCCAGCCCTTCCCCCCCGTCCTTGGCCGTTATCACGTTGTAGCCGGCGGTACGCAGGGTGGTCTCGATCATCTTGCGGATAAAGGCCGAGTCGTCCACCACCAGAATGGTTTTGCCCTGGCGCAGCGCCATCATGCGATCGTCGATGAGCACCTTGCGATCCTGGGTGACGTCGTACTTCTCCATGCTGAGCTCGGGGTTGATATCGGCGATGATCTTCTCGAAATCGAGGATCATGATGAGGTTGCCATCGCGCCTGACCACGGCCACCACGCAGTCGTTCTCCCCCGCTTCCAGAAACTGGCTGGGGGACTCCACATCCTCCCAGGAGACCCGGTGGATCCTGCTGACACTGTCGATCAGGAAGCCGTTGGCCATCTTGTTGAAGTCGGTGACGATCACCACCTTGTGGCTGGGGTCAGGGTTGGTCTTGATGCCGAGCCAGCCCGCCAGATCCACCAGCGGGATCAGCCGATCCCGCAGGGAGAATACCCCCACCATATGACGCTGGGCATTGGGGTAATCTGTGGTCTCCGGCACCCGGATCACCTCGCGCACCTTGGCGACGTTGATCCCGTAATAAGCGGTTTTTTCACGACCGTCCGGTAGCTGCTTCTTGAGGTGAAACTCGATGATCTCAAGCTCGTTGGTGCCACTTTCGGTCAGGATAGATTTACGCTCTTCCCCATCTTTGGACATCATGGTGACTCTCATTCTGGTTGCGCGGGCAGCAGACCGCTGCGGTTTTCCCTCAGTATAGGAATGGAATTCACCCAACGGCTCGGATCTCGGCAAGATTGCAGCGTTAACCGCTTGATCCCGCAGGCTGGCACGATCGTATCTGCCAATCAGGACAACATTGGCGGATGGTGAAATCCATCATGTACTCACAAGGAGCCTGAGATGAGTGAAGGCATAGTCGTGATTGGCGCTTCTGGCGGTATCGGGGCGGCTCTGGTGACACACTGGTTGGCGGCGGGTGTCGGGCCAGTGATTGCCATCAGTCGTCAGCCCGCACCTGCTGGCCTCTCATCGCCGGGTCTGCACTGGCTATGTTGTGATTACAGCGATGAGCAGATGGCAACTGCGGTAGCCCGCATCGCGGAATTGGCGCCGAGACCGCATCGGGTGGTGATCTGCAACGGCATCCTGCATCAGGGGGAGATCCAGCCAGAGAAGCGACTCGAAGCAATCAATCTCGATGCCATGACCCGCCTCTACCAGACCAACGCCTTGCTGCCGCTGCGCTGGATCAGCCAGTTGTTACCGCTGTTTGGCCGCGAGCCTTGCACTCTGGCCGTTCTCAGCGCCCGGGTCGGCAGCATTGGCGACAACCGAGCGGGCGGCTGGTATGGCTATCGCGCATCCAAGGCCGCCCTCAACATGCTGCTCAAGTGTGCCGCCATCGAGCTGGCCCGGCGGGCCCCCGGCGTCAAATTGCTGGCCTTCCATCCCGGCACAGTGGATACCCAACTCTCCCGCCCGTTTCACGCCAATGTACCGGCGGGAAATGTGCAGAGTCCCGAGCTGGTAGCCGACCATCTGATTAACCTGATGAACCGGCTGCAACCGGATGGCGAGCTGAGCTTTCTCGACTGGCAGGGCAAACCTATCGAGTGGTAGAGGAACTCAAGAGACGCGCCAGCAGCGCCCGCAAGCTCTTGATCACGGCGGGCTTGCCCGCCAGTTGCAACCTCGCAGCCAGTCTTCCCCAGTCGGCATATTGCCAGATGGCTGCGATCAGCAGATAACGCTCTTCAGGAGTCAGTGAACCCAGCACAGCCAGATTGCGCGCCAGCCACAACTGCAGGCTGGATTGGCTCAGTTCGAACGGCTTGTGATGCAGGGCAAAGCACTCAACCTCATCGCGCTCGAACTCGCCAAGCTCCGGCGCGGTGACGGTACTGCCTTGCAGGCATTGCCATACCAGCTCGGGATCCAACGCATTCAACTCGCCCGCCAGCAGGGTCGGCAGCTGGCGTACAAAACGCTGCTGCCATTGATTCAACTCGATCTCATGTTCGGGTTTCAGCGCTTTGAGCAGCAGGGCTGCGTGGCAGCCGCTGGCGGCATCCCGCTGCAGGCCGATGCGCAGCACCTCCAGCCCGGCCTTGCGCCAGAAGGGGAGCAGGTCGGCGCTGGCCGAAAAGGCCGAGCCGAGGTAGTCGATGCCAATCTGACGATAGTGCTCCTCAAGCTTGCCAAGCAGCAGCGAACCCAGCCCATGGCGATGCAGCTCGGGGTGGATGGCGATACGCATCACCCGGGCGTAACTGCGCGCCCCCGCCGTTTTGAAACCGGCGTGGGCCAGCAGCGACTGGGGCAGCAGATGGCCGCGCGGACGGCGGCGACCGGCCCAGATCGCCTCGGCCAGCTCGGGCTCTATCTCCCCTTCCCGCGCCACCAGCGCCACACCCAGCAGGCTCGCATCCTGCTCCAGCAGATGGATGTCGAGATCCGGGCTCTCCAGCAGGGACCTGAGATCGCTCGGCGTGGTCTGGTAGTGAGCCAGCACCAGCAGGCCGAACAGCTGGTTGAGCAACGTCTCGTCGCTCGCCAGCGCCTCCTGACTGACCAGACGCCAGCTCGGGCTGGTCGGTGGCATGGGAGTTGCGACTTCGGCATTGAGGCCGAGCAGGCGGAAAATCAGCGGCTCCAGCGGATCGCGCTCACTCCAGCGAATGGGCTCAGAGAGGTGGATCTCCTGCCACTCCGGGGTCTGGCTATCGAGCACCCGCTTGAAGCGCAGGTGAAAACCGCGCCCCGTCCCCTCGTAACCGTGCTCGGTGGTGGCAAACACGATGCGGCTGTGGCGGGCCAGCATGGCCTCGAGCAGCGGGGTCGGAATGGCGGCCGCTTCATCCACCAGCAGCAGATCGGGATTCATCGCCTCGTGCACCAGCCGATCCGGCGAGCAGTAGCTCAGTCCGGTCAGCTGTTCAGGCGTGGTATCTAGCCCGCGAGCGGCGTGGGCAAACAGGGTCGCTACCGTTGCCTGCGAGGGGGCCGTCACCACTATGTTCAGCGAGGGTTGCTGGCGCAGCAGCTCGGCGGCAGCCAGCCCCAGCAGCGCACTCTTGCCTCGGCCGCGGTCGGCGCTCAGCACCAGCGGCCGACGGCGATGGCCGTGCAACACCTTGTGGATAGCAGGTAGTGCCTGTTCCTGATCGCAGCTCAGCCTGCGTTCGGGCCCAAGCGGTTGCCACGGCTGCGAGCAAACCGGCGGCTCCAGAGAGAGGGCAGGATCCCCCGCCAGCAACCGCACCAGCCGGGCGATAAAGCCGTGACCGGCCCGACCCGCCTCCTCCGGCTGGGCCACCAGCCGGATCCGGTCAGGATCCGGCCATGCAGGCCACTGCGCTCTGGGCGGGGTCAGCAGCAACAGCAAGCCACCGGCGCGCAAGGTGCCTGCCAGCGCCCCGAAGGCGTCGGGGTGAAAACCGCTGAAGGCATTGAACACCAGCGTGTCGCACTCCTGACCGAGCCGCTGCAGCGCCTTGGCGGCGGGTTGCGGGGCATAACACTCGGGCCCGGCACCCAGCCAGAAGACGGTCTCGCCGAGCAGGGATTGGGCGCGGGCAATGCACTCGGCCTCCTCCCCCTCCAGCCAGATCAGGCGCCGCTCACCGGCGCGGGCCAGCGCCTCGCGCAGCAGGGTGACCTCTTGCAGTGTCATGAAGCTTGGCTGTCAGCCGGTTTGCGGGGCTCGAACATGCGATCTCCCATCTGATCGATAAAGGTGTGGGCCTTCTGCACCATGAAACGCTCGGCATCGGCCGGATTGGCAAACAGATCGGAGCGGATGAAACGGTGGGTTTGCAGCACGCCGTCCAGCTCCTTGGTGATGCGCCCTGCCAGTCGGTACTGGCCACCTTCGGCCATGGGTTCCGGATAGATGAGATAGCCGGCATATTCGGTGGGAGTGACTTCCGGCGCCTTGGTCGGCTCGCCCCCGAACAGGGCGCTGAACAGTTTCTTGAGCATGGTGATCTCCTCTGGTTGCCAGCATTGTCCCCAAGGGGTTGCACAGTGGCAAGCAGGGGATCTTATTACCAATGGTTATTTGCACTACGAACCATTCTCATTTAGATTTCATCTCATTCCACAAGAGGTGACCATCATGTACGTCTGTTTGTGCCGCGGCATCACAGATACCCAGATCCGCAAAGCGGTGCAGTCAGGTAAAAGCGAATTCCGCCAGCTCAAGCAGTCGCTCGAGGTGGGCGCCCAGTGTGGCAAATGCGTGCGCATGACCATGGAGATCATCGCCGCCGAGCTCGACAAGATGGAGCAGGAGCAACCCGTGCTCTACTACGAAGTGGCCTGATCCGGACACCTCTTTTCTGATGCGACCCGCCAACAGGGTCACCCCTTTTCTCAGGCGAGCTGGCTCGCCAGACCTCTTGTTGTCACTTTTCTGGACTAAGCTCTAACGATCGAAGCCTCAGGCACGAACCAAGGAGCACTGTCGATGAAAGGAGATCCCAAGATCATTGCCCACCTCAACAAGGTGCTGGCCAATGAGCTGATTGCCATCAACCAATACTTCCTGCACGCCCGCATCTACGATGACTGGGGCCTCAAGGCGCTCGGGCACAAGGAGTATCACGAGTCTATCGATGAGATGAAACACGCCGACGAGCTGGTCAAGCGCGTGCTGTTTCTCGAAGGGCTGCCCAATTTGCAGGATCTGGGCAAGCTGCGCATCGGCGAGACCGTCGAAGAGATGTTGCGCTGCGACCTCTCGCTGGAGATGGATGCCATCCCCGACCTCAAGGTAGCCATCGCCTACGCCGAGTCGGTGCAGGACTACATCAGCCGCGACCTGTTCCAGGAGATCCTGGAGGATGAGGAGGAGCATGTGGACTGGCTGGAGACCCAGCTCGACCTTATCGATCGCATCGGGCTGGAGAACTACCAGCAGTCGCAACTGCACCACGGTTCATCCTGAATAGTTATGGCATGAAAAAACGGTTAAAAAACCCGCTCAGGCGGGTTTTTTAATGTCTGGCTGCATAGCTTTTCACACCACTTATCAGCATGAAAAATAAGCGTATTTTTGCTATTCAGGTCGCAAAAACAGACGCCGGGTAGTTGCACTATTGGGGCCCCTCACAGGGACACACAATAACAACATGTGAAAGGACTACATCATGCACTTCCTACCCAACAAGCTCGCGCTAGCCTGCGCCATTGCCCTGTCTCTTGCCGCCTGCAATGACAACAGCTCGAACGCACCTGCAGATCCCGCAGCCACCAAAGCATCCCTGATGCAGACCATGGATGAGGCCCTGCGCGAGAGCCAGGCGCTCGACCCCTACGGTTTTGCCATCGATGCCGCCAGCATCGCCAAGCGCAAGGCACTCGACAGTTCTCTGCTCAAACGGCTGGATGCCCTGGATCCCTCGGTGCTAAGTGAGCGGGATCGGCTGTTCTACGACATGATCCGCTGGGACTTGCAGATCAATCTTGAAGGGTACGATTTACCCCAATCCCAGATCCCGATCCATCACTTCCGCAACCGCGTGGTGGATCTGGCAGATGACGTTGGCGCAGCCCCTGCCAGCGGCAAAGCAGCTCGCACCGTCAGCGGTGACTTCGACTATTTCGAGCACAGCTCGGCCGACCGGGTGGAACCGGGTGATGGCGCATGGCGACGGGATCTCGACCGCACAGACACAGCTCCGGCACTTGCAATGGCAACCCGAGCAAAGACAACAATGACCCCGCTGGCCTGGTACCAGGAACACCTCACCTGGCTCAAGGCATATGATGCCTATCTGGCCGAGGTGAAACACCAGTTCGAGCAGGCCAGTGTTCAGGGCAACACCTTGCCTGATGAGCTGGTAGACCGGCTGCTGGCCCAGCTCAACAGCAAGCTGGATGGCGACATGCTCGCTGGCGCCTACCTCGGCTGGCAGCAGTTGCCGGGGGATGCCGATGCCACACTGCGAGCAGACTACAAAGCCGTGTTGGACAGCATCAACAGCCGTTATCTGGCGCTGCGCGACTATCTGGATTACCAGCATGGCGGCGCCTATGCAGTGCGCCTGGGTAGTGGCGAGTGTGACGACGGTTTCTGTGGCATGACCAACGGGCGCGACTGGTATCGCTGGCTGCTGAAGAAGCACACCACCACCAATATGACACCGGAGCAGGTACATGAGCTGGGATTGAGCGAGGTAGACCGGATCTTCGGTGCCATGGTCAAGGTGTGCCACACCGTTGGCAAGTGCGACAACGAAGACGTGGCCCAAAACAAGCAGAGCGGCCAGATCTACGCCTTCTTCCGCTATCTGAACGAACCGGCTTTCTTCTATCAGAACCCGCTGACACTCTGGTCGGCCAGCCTCAACCCGGACAACGCGGCCGGTGCGACCCTGAGCGGGCCGCAGCAGCAGGCACTGGCCGAACACGAGCGGGCACTGCAGGAGTACAACGTCTTCAAGAGCAAAGCAGCACTGGTGCTGCCGGACTTCTTCGATGCCGAACGTACCATTCCCAAACTGGATTACGAGGTGGTGCCCGTCTCCTATGAAGATGCGCCATACGGCGGGGTGGCCTGGTATCAGGACGGCAACCCGCAGACCGGCCGCAAGGGGCAGTTCTTCCTCAACACCTACTACCCCTATGGTCTGCAGAGCTGGAACATCAGCACCCTGCTGGCCCACGAGGCGGCGCCGGGTCACCACTTCCAGATCACCATCGCCCAGGAGCTGGCCGCCAAGGATCCCGACTTCCCGCAGTACGTGGCGAACGCCTCCTACACCGCCTATGCGGAGGGCTGGGCGCTCTACACCGAGTACCTGGCGGATCACGACATGGGGCTCTATCAGGGGCGCGGTCTCTATGATCCGGCGGTGGGAGACGTGAAGGTCGAGGGCTCGTCCGCCTTCAACAACCAGTTGCAATACTTTGGCCGTCTCAACGAGGAGATGCTCAGGGCGATGCGGCTGGTAGTGGATACCGGTATCCACTGGTATGGCTGGAGCCACGATCAGGCTGTCAACTACATGAAGGAGAACTCGGCGCTGGGTGCCGGGGACATCAGCTCCGAGGTGCCGCGCTACATGGCCTACACCGGTCAGGCGACCTCCTACAAGGCAGGCCAGCTGGCGCTGATCCGGATGCGGGAGTCGGCCGAGCAGGCGCTGGGTGGAGGCTTTGACCTCAAGGCGTTCCACCACCATGTGCTGGAATACGGCATGTTGCCCATCTCGGTGCTGGAGCAGAAGAACAAGCAGTGGATTGAACAGTCGAAGTGATCACAGTTACGGCGCCCGGCAAGGCAACGGGCGCCGCTTTCGATTAGGATACGGCTCTCTGCCAATAACAATGCTACGGACGATTTCCATGGAACAGATTGCACGCGAGATGGCGCCCCACAAACGGGTGGCACTGGTGGCTCACGACAACATGAAGACCCCTCTGCTGAACTGGGTGATGCGCCGCAAGGAGGAGCTCAAGCTCCACCATCTCTATGCGACCGGCACCACCGGCACCATGCTCGGCAAGAAGGCGCAACTGCCCATCACCTGCCTCTTCTCCGGCCCCATGGGGGGCGACCAGCAGCTCGGCGCCCTGATCGCCGAAGGGAAGATCGACGTGCTGATCTTCTTCTGGGATCCCCTCAATGCGGTGCCGCACGATCCGGATGTGAAGGCGCTGCTGCGGCTGGCCGCGGTGTGGAACATCCCGGTCGCCACCAATGAAGCGACCGCCGACTTCATCATGGACAGCCCCCACATGCAGCAGGCATTCAGCGTGCAGATCCCGGATTACGCCGGTTATCTCAAGGCACGCACCGAGTGATCGGCTAACCCGTCATGCAAGAGGGCCGCAACAAGCGGCCCTCTTTAATTGGGAAAATGCATCAGCCAGGGAAACAAACCGGCGCCGGCTTATAGCGCCCGGGCGAGAATGCGTGCCACCCGATCCGGGTCGATATCCTGCTGCTCACCGAGCGCGGTGCGCCCCACCCGCTTGAGGTTGGAGCAGACCGCCGGAATGCAGCTTTCGCTGAGGCCATAGTCGGCCAGCCGGGTACCCAATCCCATCTTCTGGAAGAACTGCTCGGTGCGGATGATCGCCTCCTCGATGCGCAGGGCCTTGTCCTCGCGGGTCGAATGCCACACCCGCTCGGCAAACTGGGCCAGCTTGTCCTGCTTCTGGCTCGCCCGCTCACGGAGCAGTGAGGGGAGCACCACCGCCAGACTCTGGCCGTGATCCAGCCCGTAGAGCGCCGTCAGCTGATGGCCGATGGCGTGAGAGGCCCAATCCTGCGGCACTCCGCAACCGATAAGGCCGTTGAGCGCCAGACTGGCGGCCCACATCAGATTGGCCCGCACCTGATAGTTGGTCGGCTCCGCCAGCGCTCTGGGGCCGTTCTCCACCAGCACCTGCAGCAAGCCTTCCGCCAGCCGATCCTGCACATCGCCCCCGACCGGGAAGGTGAGGTACTGCTCGGTGATATGGATGAAGGCATCCACCACCCCGTTGCCGGTCTGGCGTGCAGGCAGGCTGTAGGTGGTCGCCGGATCGAGCACCGCAAATTGCGGCTGCACCAGCGGGCTTCTGAAGGAGATCTTCACATCCCCCCGGCTCACCACCGAGGTGGGATTGCTCTCGGAGCCGGTGGCCGGCAGGGTCAGCACGCAGCCCATCGGCAGCGCCTGGTGCACGCTAGCCTGTTTGCCGCAGATATCCCAGGGGTCGCTCCCCTCATAGCAGGCCGCCGCCGCGACAAACTTGGTGCCATCCACTACCGAGCCACCACCGACCGCCAGCAGGAAGTCGATGCGCTCGCGCTTCACCAGTGCCACCGCCTCCATCAACAGCTCGTATCTGGGGTTGGCGCCGATGCCGGAGAACTCCTGCCACGTCACCCCTTCCAGCGCCCGGGTCAGCTGCTCATAGACGCCGTTTTGCTTGATGCTGCCGCCGCCGTAGAGCACCAGCAGCCGGCTGCCGGGCGGGATCAGTTCGGGCAGGCTGGCGATCTGCCCCTCGCCGAAACAGATACGGGTCGGATTGGCATATTGGAAGTTGTACACGGCGGACTCCTCGACTGGCTCAATGCGCGGACATTGTGCGCCTGTGGGGAGGTGAGGTCAAAAGAGGTGGCAGAAGCTTGCCCATCGGCGGTCGACACTGGCCCATCGGTGCCGACCGGGTAGATCTCAGAACAGCGGCAGGATCAGGCAGTTTTGGCCTCATCTTTGGATGAGCTCTTCTTGCCGGTCAGGCGATCCATCGCCTCCTTGAGCATCGCCTCTCGCTGCTCGTTGAGCGGCTTGCTCTGCTCCGCCCGCTCTTCCGGCGTCAGCTTCTTGTTGTCGGCGATCGTCTTGAGCTTGTCCTCTATCTCGTTGAACGTCTTGCGATCGAAACCGAGCGCCTTGTCCACCAGCTGCTGCACCACGCCCCCCTTGTCGGAGCTCATATCCAGCGCCGGTGGCAACTTGTTGTTCTTGGCCAGATGTTCGTAGGTCAGCACCTGCTGGGCCTGACCGGTCATGCGCTGGGTGGAGAGGCTGACCATCTCCTCCCAGCCACCGCCCTGACCGCCGCTACTGGCACTGTTGAGGGTGGCGAGGGCGCGGTTGTTGGATGCGCTCTGGGCAAGCTGCTGGCTGTAGGGTTTGATATCCATGGGGGCTCCAATTCGGTGCGCATCTGCGGCAATGGGCACAGGCTGATCCGGTCACATGGGGCGTCAGGCCCCACCATTATCAATTAAACCAGCAAGTTACAGGCCAACTTGTCAGATAGTGCGAGATCCAGAGATATGGCGGATCTCGCCACGCATCCCTCGCAAGCAGGCGTCAGAATCATGACTCATCTGCTGCCAGCTCACGCTGTTTTGGCACATTTTGCCGTCCACGCGCCACGATGCCAGAGAAAAGTCAGGAACCGCAGCTCGATCACAAAATAAACAACCACTCAGGAATACAATTTTGGCGCACATCACAACCAGCCAGCCGTGTCATGGATGATCTGTTCGTAAAACCAATAACAGGCAGACCAATCTGCCGTGCTCACTCCGCTGCCAGTTCGGAGTTGCAGCCTCCCCACACCTCATCCCCTCGTCTGACTCTCACTCACCGCAACCCTTCGGGTACACCTATGAAAAAACACACCTTGAGTCTTCTCTCCGCCACCCTGCTCACCCTGCTTGGCACCAGTGCCGACGCCTGTACCGGCCTTATCGTCGGCAAGGGGGCCAGTGCCGATGGCAGCGTGATGATCGCCAGAAACGAGGATTTTGGCGTCAACAACTGGAACAAGTACCTCGCCTTCCGGCCCGCGCAGCAGAACGAGGGCAAACTCTGGAAACTGGGCAACGGGCTGGAAGTGCCGATGCCCAAGGCATTTTTCGCCTACTCCGCCATCCACGACTGGGATGCCACCACCAGCGACCCGGCAGGCAAATATTATGAAGAGCGCGGCATCAACGAGTTCAACGTCGCCATCTCGGCCACCACCAGTGCCGAGGTCAACGACAAGGCCCAAAAAGCCGATCCGCTGATCGAGAAGGGAGTGATTGAAGCCATCATCCCCACCCTGATCCTGCCGCAGGCCAAGACGGCCAAAGAGGGGGTCGAGCTGCTCGGCCGCTATGTGGAGCAATATGGCGCCGGTGAGGGCAACAGCCTCTATCTGGCGGATGTGAACGAGGCCTGGCTGATGGAGATCGGCTCCGGCCACCACTGGATCGCGGTGCGGGTGCCGGACGACAGCTACGCCATGGTGGCCAACGGCCTGCGCATCCACGGCGTCAATCTCGACAGCGCCGATGTGCTGCACTCGCCCAAGCTGCTGGAGTTTGTACGCGAACACAAACTGCTGGATAACGCCGACCCGAAAGATTTCAACTTCGCCAAGGCGTTCGGGGTGATTGCCGACCCCTACAACGTGGATCGGGAGTGGCTCGGCCAGAAAATGCTGACCGCCAGCCACCAGCAAGCGACCCGGCAGGCGCAATATCCACTGTTTATGAAGCCGGATGCCCCCATCGCCGTGCCGGACGTGGCCAGGGTGCTGAGCGCCACCTATGACGGTACGCCGCTCGCGGGCAAGGCGGAGCGGCCGATCCGCGTCGATCGCCAGCTGGAATCCCACGTCATCCAGCTGCGCAAGGAGATGCCCAAAGAGCTGCAGGGGCTGATCTGGCAGAGCTATGGCGTGCTGGCCGAATCTGTGATGGTGCCGCTCTACAACACCCTGGAAAACTATCCCCTGCCCTATCGCACCGGCAGCGACAGCTACTCCGATGATTCCGCCTACTGGCAGTTCCGCAGCCTGACCGCGCTGGCCAGCGCCGATCCGGACAAGTACCTGCCGCTGCTGCGCGGCGTCTGGAGCAAGGAGAGCAGCAAGCTCTACAAGGAGGTCGCCGTCCTCGACAAGAGCCTGAAGCAGGCCTACGCCAGCGACAAGGCTACCGCCATCGGGCTGGCCGCCGACTACTCCTATGGCCAGTTGGAGCAGACCTATCAGATGGCCAAAGATCTGCGCTACAAGCTGATGACGGATCTGACCAAGAGCAGCGAGAAGAAGTACTCGGAGGAGGAGTTCAAGAAGATCATGAGCCTGTAATCGGCTCGCCAACGCAAAGAGGCTCCCACGGGAGCCTCTTTTGTTTCAGCCAATGCAGCGATCAGCGACGGCTGATATTGAGCGGGCCGAAGGTCTGGGCCACCGGCATGATCTCGATGCTGTTGATGTTGACGTGGGCCGGTTGCTGGCTCACCCAGAGCACGGTATTGGCGATATCTTCCGGCTGGATCGCCTCCACCCCCTGATAGACGGAGGCCGCCTTGGCATCGTCACCGTGGAAGCGCACGTTGGAGAACTCGGTGCCGCCGCACAGGCCCGGCTCCACGTTGGTGACGCGGATGGCGGTGCCCGCCAGATCGGCGCGCAGGTTGAGGCTGAACTGCTTCACGAACGCCTTGGTGGCGCCGTAGACGTTGCCGCCCGGATAGGGGTAGGTGCCGGCGATGGAGCCGATGTTGATGACGTGGCCGCGATTGCGCGCCACCATGCCCGGCAGCAGCAGGCGGGTGAGCAGGGTCAGACCGCTGATGTTGGTGGCGATCATCTGCTCCCAATCTTCCAGATCTGCCTTGTGGGCAGGCTCCAGCCCCAGCGCCAGACCGGCGTTGTTGACCAGCAGATCCACCTCGCTCCAGGCGGCTGGCAGAGCGGCGATGGCGGCGCGGGTGGCCGCCTTGTCCTGCACGTCGAACGCCAGCGGCAGGAACTGCTCGCCCAGCTCGTCAGCCAGCGCGGCCAGCCGCTCGGCACGGCGACCGGTGCCGATCACCTTGTAGCCCGCCTGCACCAGCTGGCGGCTGATGGCTTCACCAAAACCGGACGAGGCGCCCGTTACCATTGCAATCATCTGAACCTCCATATCTACACCGATATTGTTATTTATCTGTTTGAATCTATTCAGATTCATTCATCGCTCAATTCACGTCCGGTCGCCTTGCGCCAGACAAATACCACCAGATGGAGCAGCAACAGGCCCGAGCCACCCAGCGCAAACAGCAGGCCGGTGAGGGCGTTGACCGAGGTGTCGGCGCCGCACCACCACCAGACCAGCCAGCCAATCAGGCCGATGACGAAGGTCTGGCCAGCGCAGACCGGACAGCGCCCCAGCTTGGCCCTGATGGCGGTGGCAAGACAGTTGTCGCAGCTCATCCTGCTCCTCGATTCTGCTCGTGCAACATGATCAGTTGGCCTGTGAAGATGGCTTGCGCGCCTGAGTGCGAGCCACTCTGCGCCGCTCACGCTCCTCGTCGCTCACCAGCGGCAGCACCAGCCGGTGGGCGTGCTGGTCGCGGCCATAGTAGTCCGCCAGCCGCTGCTGGGGACGAAATCCCAATCCCTGATAGAGCGCCAGCGCCTCTTCGTTGGCGTCCCCCACTTCGAGGCGAATCGCCCCCCAGCCAGCGGCCTTGCCCTCGCGGATCACCTGCTCCAGCAGACGGCGGGCCCAGCCCAGACGGCGCACCGTCCAGCGGATGGCCAGCGCCTGAATGACCAGCCGATCCCAGCCTCTGTGCTCCAGCAGGCAGAGATAGCCCATCAGCTGATGTTTCTCATCCAGCAGCAACAGGGTGCGCCCCTTGGCGTGGGCCAGCAGATAGTGCCAGCGGCTGCGGCCAAAGGCGACTTCGGGGGGAAAACAGTAGCGTTCCAGATTAACGATGGCGCCCAGATCATCGGTTCGGGCCGCACGTACGGTCAACACGGGGAGTCCTTGTTCGGTTATTTATCTTCAGCACCAAAAATGCGACTTGTATCACAAGTTACCAAAGCGTCATATTAGGCACTGTAACCTCTTGTTTCCCCTCGCGCCATTGTCGTGCTTGTCGGTGCATCGAAGCCCACTGGGGATCCTGCCTTTTTTCAGGCAGTCTGATCTGTGGAGCCGAAAATATGAGTACCTATGTCATCGTCGAAGAGCTGGGCGACTGGCCTTGCCATGCCGATTATCTGCTGACCGCCCGCACCTATCTGCAACATGGCGTGCCGACCACCGGCGGCCGACCCCGCATCATCAACCTCTGCCGCAATCTGGAGCACCTGAGCGCAGGCTACTACTGCTCGCTGCTGGCCCAGGCCCGCGGCCACCACTGCCTGCCGGGTCTGCAGGCCATCAGCCGACTGCAACCCCAGCAGCCACCGGCCAAGCTGTGGCGCAAGGCACAAGGGTGGCTGGCCCAGCAGAGCGAGGATCGGATTAGAGTGCGCGCCATCTTCGGCCAGTGTGAACAGAGCGAGCTGGCGGGGCTGGCCCGCTACTACTATGGCCTGAGCCAGCTGCCGCTGCAGGAGCTGACCCTCAAGCGCGGCCGCCACGGCTGGTCGGTGCGCCAGCAGCAGAGCCTGTCACCGCTGGAGCTGAGCCCAAGCGAGAAAGAGTTGATGCTGCACCACGCTCAGGCACTGGTGGGGACCGGTGACGAGGAGCAGGCGGCGCCGCTCTACCAGCTCGCCATTCTGGTGGATCCCGATGATGGCCGTGCCAGCAGTGACGGGCTGGCGCTGGAGCGCTTTATCCGGGCTGCCGCCGCCCAGGGCATCCGGGCCGAGATCCTGCCACCGTCGGCCATCGAGCGGCTGCCGGAGTTCGACACCCTCTGGCTGCGTGCCGAAACCGCAGTCGGCCACTACACCTTCGAATTTGCCCGCCGCGCCGAGCAGCTCAAGATGCCGGTGATCGACAGCTCCCGCGCCATCCTCGCCTGCAGCAACAAGCTCTATCTCTACGAGCTGATGGTGCGCAGCGGCGTGCCCATGCCGCCCACCATGGTGGTGACCCGTCGCGGCCGCCACCATGTGGATGAGCTGGTACAGCGGCTCGGCCTGCCGCTGATGGTGAAGGTGCCCGACGGGGCGCAGGGGCGCGATCTCGCCATGGCCAGCGACGAGCAGCAGCTGGCCCGGCTGCTGGACGAGGGGCTGGGCCGCTCCGCCCTGCTGCTGGTGCAGAGCCGGATCCCCGCCGAGTTTGACTGGCGCATCGGCTTTCTCGACGGCTCGCCGCTGTTCGCCTGCCGCCGCTACCGGCCCGAACCCGGCAACCGCATTCGCCGCCGCAAGCACCCCCTCGACATGAGCCGCATCGAGGCGCTGCCGCTTAACGAGGTGCCGGAGCGGGTACTGCAGACCGCCCGCCGCGCCGTCCATCAGCTCGGCAATGGCCTCTACGGGCTCGATTTGCGCCAGCAGGGGCGCGACTGCGTGCTGCTGGAGATCGTCGACAACCCCTGGATCCGCGGCGATATCGAAGACAAGGAGGCGCAGGATCTCTACGAGCGACTGGCCCGTGCCTTCCGCCAGCGGCTGGAAAACCGGGGCCAGACCACCGCATAACCCCGCCATGACTTTGTCGCCCACAATGACAGAGAGGGCCCCGCGATGGGGCCCTCTCTCATATCAAAGCGTGCTGTGGCTGACTTATTGCAGACGCAGGAAACGCCCGCTCAAGGGCGGTATCTCCACCGTCACGCTGCTGCCGCCGATGGCCAGACTCTCGCCACTTTGCAGATCCACCAGCGCGCTGCCGCTGCGCAGTTTGCCCGTCGGCAGGTTGTAGCTGAGCGCCGTGGTGGAGAGGTTGAGCAGGTAGACTATCTGCTCCCCCGCCGTCTGCTTGATGTCACCATAGAGACTGCCCTCGGCCACCAGCTTGACTCGCTCCCCCTGATAGAGGGCGGGATGAGCGGCGCGCATCGCCAGCAGCTGGGCGAGCCACCCTTTCAGTTCGGCCTGCTCGCTGTCCGGCACAAAGCCGGTGACACCGGGAACCTTGCCGTCGCTGCGGGCCACATGGTCATCGCACAAGCCCTGCGCCGCACAATCACCGCTCACCGGCTTGGCAAAGCCCGGCACCTCGTCGCCAAACTCCTCGCCATAGTAGAAGGTGATGGGGCCGGAGCGGGCCGCCATAAAGCTGAAGGCTGCCTTGTGGCGCTGCCAGTACTCGGCCGGATTGAAGTTGCCGCGCTCCAGCAGATCGCCGAAACGCACCAGATCGTGGTTACCCAGCATCAGGTTCGGCATGGCGTGATTCGGGTAGTTCTCCACCTTGTTCCAGCTGGCATCGAGCACGCTGGCCCCCTGCCCGCCCTTGCCGGACTCCTCCACCGCCAGCGCCTGCACGATGCCGTAGCGCAACGGGAAGTCAAAGGCTGAGGAGAGCGCCGGATTGTCGCTGCTGCCGTAAGCCTGGGCGCGAATGTCGTCAGCCCCCTTCCACACCTCGCCCACCATGTAGCCGAGGGTGCCCCACTGCTGACCGGCGGCCTTGCGCGCTGCGCTGGCCTGCTCCACCTCGCTGCGAATGGCGCGCCAATCATCCAGCCCAAGCTGATAGGCCTGATCGAGGCGCCAGCCGTCGATGCCGTACTGCTCGACCCAGTAGCGGGCCACCTCCTTGAAGTAGGCGAGGCTCTCCGGCTTGCTGTAATCCACCAGCTGACCAGGATAACCGGCACCACCGCCGGTGAGGGCGGGCAGACGCCCCTCTGGCGAGGGCTTGCTCACCCCCACCTTGTTGACGTGGCCAAACACCCCGTCGAGGAAGACATAGAGGCCGCGCTGGTGCGCCCCATCCACCAGCTGTTTGAGCTTGGCATTGCTGCCAAAGTTGGGATCCACGGTGAAAAAGTCGCAGGCGAAGTAGCCGGTGGCATCGAGCTTGTTATCGCCGCCTTGCCCCGCGCAGGAGTCGAACACCGGGGTGAGCCAGATGGCGTTGACGTTGAGACTCTTGATGTGGTCGAGACTGTCGATGATCCCCTGCAGATCGCCGTTGTGCTGGGAGGGGCCATAGCCGACGCCGTAGTTGGCACTGCCGTCACCATCGGCAAACGACTCCACCATCACCTGATAGATGCGCAGGTTGCAGGCGGGTTGATCGTCGCCATAGCAGGCACGACTGGCCGTGGCGACCGGAGGGTGGGTGACCGGCGGATTGACGACGGGGGGAGAACTCTCCCCACCTGAACTACCGCTGCCGCCGCAAGCCGCAAGTAACAGGGCGGCCCCGAGCAGGCCGCCATAGCGTAACGTTCCCTGTTTCATTGTTATGTTCCCGCTGTGAGAGCAGGCGTCTGATACGCCTGTTTTTCACCATGATAGCGATGCTCACACAGCGGTGTCTGTGACTGAAAACGTTATCTGACTCAACTGGTTAGAGCACACCCGCCGAGGCAAAACGGTAGTTGACCGAGAGCCAGTACGAGCGACCCGGCTCGGGGATACGGCCGCTCTGCTCGTAGCCAAGCCCCGCCTGACTGGCGTGCACCGACTTGGAGAGGTGCTCGTAGTAGAAGGTGTCGAACAGGTTGTCCACCCCGGCCGAGAGCTGCCACCCCTTGGCAAACTGCCAGGCGCCGCTCAGGTTCATGGTGAAGAAGCCCGGGGTCTCCCCCTGATCCTGACCGGCGACCGTGCCGGAGCCCACATCCACCCGATCCTGCGCCGCCACGGCGCGCCCCAGCAGGGTGAAACTCAGCGCTTCGTCCGGCTGCCAGCCCAGCGCCAGCTTGCCATCGAGCGGCGGCATCTGGGCCAGCGGTTTGTTGTCGCTCTGGTTTTCGCCGTAGACCACCGCCAGACCACCATCGAGACGCCACTGCTCGGCAAACTGCCAGCGCCCCTCCAGCTCGCCACCCCGGGTCTGGGCATCGATATTGCGCACCTTGTTCGACTTGCTGTTGTAGAGCAGGTAGTCCTTGATATCGGCGCTAAAGAGGGAGAGGGTCAGGTCCAGCTCGCGACTGCGCAGGGCCAACCCAGCATCCCACTGGCGACTGCGCTCCGGGTTGAGGGTGAACGGGGTGCTGTCCTTGCTGCGCTCCCAGTAGTCCGGCGCCCGCTCTGCCTGCCCCCAGGCCAGATAGCTGGACCAGCGTGGCGACCACTGATATTCGTAGCGGCCAAACCCGCTGTTAAGACTCAGGGTATCGCTGTAGAGGGTCTGTTCACCGGCGCCATAGCGGGTGGTCTCTACCCGATCCTGCCGGTAACCGCCCTTGTAGCTGTGAGCCCCCTGCTGACGACCCAGTTCGGCGAAGCCGCCCTGCTGCTCGAAACGCAGGGTGCGCTGGCGATCCTTGGTGGCATAGTCGACCCCACTCCGACTGCGGTGCTGATCCCGGTTGCTGTCGAGCCCGGCGGTCAGCAGCCAGTCTGCTGGCAAGGCGATGTCGTTGGCCCAGCGACCGCCGGTGTTGCGGCGATCCGGGTTGGAGAGCATCTTCATGCCGCTGTTTTGCCGCAGGCTGAAGTTGTCCATGATGTGGTCGATGTAGTTGTCCCACAGGGTCAGCTCGCTGCGCTGCCAGTGAGTGGTGATCTGCTCCTGCTTGAGCTTCAGCCCGAAGGATTCGCGATCAAACATGGGGCCATCCATGGTGCGGTCCGCATAGGCGGCGCGGGCATTGCTGCGCTCGGCGGTGAGTTCCAGCCAGGTGTGCTCCCCCGGCGTCCAGCCCAGCTGGGCGGTGCCGTTCTCGCGGCGATAGAAAGATCGCACCTTGTTACCGTGACCATCGCGGTAATCGTCGCTGTCGGAGTGGGTGAACTGACCGCGCAGATAGCCATCGGTCGAACCCGCCGTCATATCCACCATCTGATCATCACGGCCGAAGCTGCCAAAGAGGGCCGAGGCATCGGCCTTGAGACCCGGTGCGGTGAACTCGGGTCTGTCCCGCTCGAACAGCACGGTTCCCGCCAGCGTGGCCCCCTGCTCGAGGGATTGCGGCCCCTTCAGCACCCGGATCCGGTCAAAGGATTGGGGGAACACATAGGCCGTGGGCGGGTCCATCCGGCCGCCACACCCACCGGCCAGCATGCCGCCATCCATCTGCACGTTGAGGCGGGACATCCCCATCCCCCGCAGTACAGGGTCGCCACCGAGCCCCCCTTTGCGCACCATGCTCATGCCGGTGACATTCTTCAGATAACCGGCGCCGTCGGCAGCGGGCATGGGGGAACCGGGCTTCTTGGGATCCAGCGTCACTTCAAGTGTGCTGGCCGGGCGGGTTGCCACCACCACCATGGGATCCAGCTGTTGCACCGGTTCCTGACCGGCAGCGCCGTGACAGGCGAGCCCACCAACCAGCAGGGCAAGGGGTGTGCGCATATGACAAGCCATACATTTTCCTTATGTATTTGTTTGTTTTGTTATTTTCATTCAACCAACCAAACCTTTCAGCAAGGGAAAGGTTTGCCATCAGGCCGCAAAAAAGGCCTGCGGCGCGAAAGCGGCAAGCCTCTGTCAGGTGAAGCGAAGGCAAGTTGGCAAAATGTTGCGCAGGTTTTACCCAAGTTGGCTCAGAAAGGCAAACGGGCAAACATTCCAGTAACAGGAATCTGGCGTTGGCTCACAAAAAATGGGGATTAGCTGAAGGCTTCCCGCTCATCGATGGGAGAGATGAGGTGATAGACCTCATGGGCTGACAAGGTACATCCGACGGGCCACTCCAGCTGGTGGTGACGGTTGATGAAGACCCGGGCGCAGTGACGCTCGCTCTCCAGCTTTGCAAACAGCGGCTGGGTTCGCCAGGGGGTCAGATCCAGCACCCCCGTGGTGCCATCCGATAACACCAGAAACAGGCGCCATCCCCGCACATACTCGACATCGATAAAGACCGGCATCCCTTCGGCTCCGATTGAGATAATTCGCGGCAATTATAAATGGAGTCCCCCCTTCCATTCGCGCTGCGGCTCACATTTTATCCAGCAGCTTATTCTGCACTCAGTAACCGGTCGAGTTCACACTTTTAGATAAGCGATATGTTAATTGCCTCTTTTGGCAAGATAGAGTGCAACCTTATCCACATCTGCCTGTCATAAAAGCACAACAAATAAAAAAGCGTCTGTGGACAGACGCTTACAGGCCCAATCAGGAACAAACATGACAGCTCTAAAACAGCGACTCGGCCCGTTTTGGCCCTTCGCCATCTTCTGCGCGCTCGCGCTCTTCTCTCTCTCTTTCAGTCGAATTGCCCTCGGTTTCTGGCAACTGGAACGGGTGGATGCCGTGGCCGGTTGGCAGGAGATGCTGCTGCAAGGGATCCGGGTCGACTTTGCGACCCTCTGCTGGGTCTGGGGTGTCCCCGCCATGCTCACTCTGCTGCTGGCAGGCCCCCATGCCATCGGCCGGGGCTGGCTGCAACTGATGCGCGTCTGGCTGACCGTCGGACTCTGGCTGATGCTGTTCCTCGAGATCTCCACCCCCTCTTTCGTCACCGAATATGGCGTGCGCCCCAACCGCCTCTATGTGGAGTACCTCATCTATCCGAAAGAGGTGTTCGCCATGCTGTGGGCGGGCCGCAAAGCCGAGCTGCTGCTGGCGGTACTCTTCAGTGGCGCCGTGCTGGCCGGTGGCTGGTGGCTGAGCGGCCGTCTGGTGCGTGGCCTCAGCTTCCCGCGCTGGTATCTGCGTCCGGCCTTCGCCCTGCTGATCCTGGCCATCGGTTTTCTCGGTGCCCGCTCCAGTCTCGGCCACCGCGCCCTGAACCCGGCCATGGTCGCCTTTGCCGAGGATCCGTTGGTCAACTCGCTCACCGTCAACTCCGCCTACTCCCTCTTCTTTGCCATCAAGCAGATGGGTGCCGAGGAGGATGCCAGCCAGTTTTACGGCAAGATGTCCGAGCAGAAGGTGCTCGACATCATGCGCAAGGAGAGTGGCCGTCCGGCCAGTGATTTCAACTCCGATCTGCTGCCCAGCCAGACCTTCAACGAGGCAAGCTTCCAGGGCAAACCGAAGAATCTGGTGATCCTGCTGCAGGAGAGCCTGGGCGCCCAGTTTGTCGGCTCCCTCGGTGGCCTGCCGCTCACCCCCAACATTGATGCGCTATCGCAGCAGGGCTGGGCGTTCGAGCAGCTCTACGCCACCGGCACCCGCTCGGTACGCGGTATCGAGGCGGTACTGACCGGCTTCACGCCGACCCCGGCCCAGGCAGTGGTCAAACTCGGCAAGAGCCAGACCAACTTCTTCACCATCGCGGATCTGCTCAAACAGCGGGGTTACGACACCAGCTTTATTTATGGCGGCGAGAGCCACTTCGACAACATGCGCAGCTTCTTCCTCGGCAACGGCTTCACCACCATCGTCGAGCAGAAGGATTTCGACAATCCGGTGTTCAAGGGCTCATGGGGCGCCTCCGATGAGGATCTGATGGCCAAGGCCGACGAGACCTTCAAGGCGCTGCACAAGGAGGGCAAACCCTTCTTCAGTCTGGTGTTCAGCTCCAGCAACCACGATCCGTTCGAATTCCCGGACAACCGCATCGAACTGTTCGAGCAACCCAAGCAGACCCGCAACAACGCGGCCAAGTATGCGGATTACGCCATCGGCGAGTTCTTCAAGAAGGCGAAACAGTCCGAATACTGGAAGGACACCCTGTTCCTGGTCATCGCCGACCACGACAGCCGGGTCGGTGGCGCCAGTCTGGTGCCCATCCCCCGCTTCCATATTCCGGGGGTTATCGTGGGCGACGGTATTGCGCCGAGAAAGGATCCGCGCATCGTCAGCCAGATCGACATGGCGCCGACCCTGCTCTCCCTGATGGGGATCAGTGCCGACTACCCCATGCTCGGCAAGGATCTGACCCGCATGCCTGCCGACTGGCCGGGGCGCGCCATCATGCAGTACGACAAGAACTTCGCCCTGATGCGCGGCAAGGATGTGGTGATCCTGCAACCGGAACGGGCGGCAGAGGGCTATGTCTACGATGATGCCAGCGAGAAGCTGACCCTGGCGGCGCAGCCGGACGCCTTGAAGGAGGATGCCCTTGGTCTGGCCCTGTGGGGCAGCATGGCCTATCAGAAGAGTCTCTATCAGACGGCCAAGGATGAACGCACCGCCGCCAATTGAGCCGCTCGTGCTGATTCAACCGATAGCAGAATGGAAAAAACCGCCAGCTGGCGGTTTTTTCCATCTACCCATACTGTCGGCCCACAGGCCATTATGGCTGGGGAAAGCAGGGCAGGGAGCGGCTGAACTTGTGCTCGAACACCAGCGAGGTTTCGAGGTGCACCACCTCTTCGCGGGAGGTGAAGTGATCGAAGACGAAGTTGCGCAGGTGCTCGGTGTCGGAGACACAGAGGTGCACCAGAAAATCATCCTTGCCCCCCATGTGGAACAGGCTGATCACTTCGGGCAGCGCCAGAATGGCATCGCGGAAGGCATCGATGATCTGGCGGCTGTGACGGGCCAGCTGCAGGGAGACCATGGCCTGAATGTGGCCACCGAGGGCCTGATAATCCACTTCGCAGTGTGCGCCCTTGAGCACGCCATCCTGCTGCAACTTGCGCACCCGCTCCAGACAGGTGGAGGGGGCAACGCCCACCAGCGCGGCCAGATCCTTGTTGGTCATGCCCGCATCCCGAAACAGATGGGCCAGGATATCCAAATCCAGTTGATCCAGGTTTCTCATCTTAACTCCTTGAACCGCTCAATTTTTTAGACTCTGCCCGTAAACCGGGGCAAACACAACGGCCATTGACATCCCCCCTGCCCCGCCTATCCTTGGCGCCATTCACCGGTCGCAGCCCTGCGGCCACCACGCGAGGATCCGCCATGCACCCGTATCACCCCTTCTGGAGCCTTGAGGTTCCCCGTGTCGACGGTCAGCTGCTGCTGACCCCCTGCCCCGGCACCCAGCAGGTGCCGCTGACCCTGGCGCTCGATCAACTGCGGTTGGCCGGTGCCCACGGGGTGGTGACCCTGATGACAAGCGCCGAGTTGATCCGACTCGAACTGGCGCAGCTCGGCCAGCAGGTCGAGCACGAAGGGATGCGCTGGTTCCATCTGCCCATCGAGGATGATCTGGCCCCCGACGCCGCCTTCGAGGCCGCCTGGCAACAGGCACTACCGCAGCTGCGCGAGCTGCTGGGGGATGGCAAGCATCTGGTCATCCACTGCAAAGGGGGCAGCGGTCGTACCGGTCTGGTCGCCGCCGCGCTGCTGATGACCCTCGGCCAGCCACAGCAAGAGGCGATGGCCGCCATCAAGGCCCACAGACCCAAGGCGTTTACCCTGGCCTGCCACCGCCAATGGCTCGACCAGCTGGCCGAGCGGCTGGCGCAGGGCGACTGACTACTTGCCTCCCTGGTCGTAGGTAAAGACCTTGCCGATATCTTCCACCCGATAGCTGGTGAGCTGATAGACGTAGTAGTTGAGCCAGTTGGCAAACAGCAGATGACCGTGGCTGCGCCAGCTGGCGCGCGGGGTCTTGCCCGGATCGTTATTCGGGTAGTAGTTGACCGGAATGGCCGGGTCGAGCCCCGCCGCCAGATCCCGCTGATACTCCCCGTCCAGCGTCAGGGCATCGTACTCCGGGTGCCCGGTGACAAACACCTGACGACAATCCTTGGTCGCCGCCAGATAGACTCCCGCCTCTTCTGACTCGGCAAAAATCTGCAAGTCGGTCTGGGCACGGATCAGATCGCCATCAAACGCCGCGTAACGGGAGTGCGGGGCGACGAACTCGTCATCGAAACCGCGCAGCAGCGGCTCGTGCTCATCGAGGCGATGGTGGCGGTAAACCCCGGAGAGCTTCTCGCCGTGGGTCTGCTTCTCCATGCCATAGAGCGCCTTGAGCGCCGCCTGCACCGCCCAGCAGAGGAACAGGGTGGAGGTGACATGCTGATGGGACCACTCGATGATCTCGACGATGCGCGGCCAGTAGACCACCTCCTCGAACTCCACCAGCCCGAGCGGCGCCCCGGTGATGATCATGCCGTCGTAGTTGTTGCCACGCACCTGCTCGAAGTCGTGATAGAAGTTCTCCAGATGGGCCTGCGGCGTGTTCTTTGACTCCCTGTCATCGATGCGCAGCAGATCCACATCCACCTGCAGCGGCGAGTTGGAGAGCATCCGCATCAGCTGGATCTCGGTCTCAATCTTCTTGGGCATCAGGTTGAGGATCAACACCCGCAGCGGGCGGATGTTCTGGGTGACGGCCCGGGATTCCGTCATCACGAAGATGTTCTCCTGCCCCAGCACTTCGGCGGCGGGTAACTGATCCGGGATCTTGATCGGCATGCTTACTCCCTGTACTGCATCGGTAAATATGTCTGGACATCCAGAAGCCTATAATAAAGCTCCCGCCCTGTCATCAGATACCTTTTGTATTCACCCCCGCCTTTGACTAGCATACGGCTCAGTGTCTCTCCTGCTTCCAAGATAATGACCGGTATCAAGATTTCCGTAGATCGACTGCAAGTCGGCAACTATGTATCCCTGCCACTGGGGTGGCGCGAACACCCGTTCCTGTTTTCCAGCTTCAAGATCAAAAGTGAAGAAGAGATCGAGCTGATCCGCCGTCTCGGCCTGAAACTGGTCACCATCATTCCCGACAAGAGCGACGTTCCGCCCAAGCCCCTCAATCAGGTACAGCCTCAGCAACAAGAGAGCGCAGACGCCGCCCAGCGCCAGGCCCAGATGCAGCAGGAGAAGGATCGCCGCATCGAGCAGTTGCAACTCTATCGCCGCAACCTGCAGCAGTGCGAGAAGCAGTTCCAGCAGTCGCTGGCGCAGGTGCGCAGCGTGATGAGCAAGATCCAGTCCCGCCCCCTCAATGCCATCGGCGAGGCGCAGGAGCTGGTCAACGCCATGACCGAGCAACTGCTCTCGGTGGACGAGATGGTGCTCCATCTGGTCTCCGACAGCGAGGATGGCAACAACCTCTACTTCCACTCCCTCAATGTGAGCGTGCTCAGCATGCTGCTGGCCAAGGAGTGCTGCATGACGGCCGACGAGATCCGTCAGGTCGGCATGGGGGCGCTGTTCCACGATATCGGCAAGCTGAAGATCCCGAGCCAGATCCTGCGCAAGACCGAGCCGCTGACCAAGCCGGAGCAGAACCTGATGGCCCAGCACCCGCGCTACGGGCTGGATCTGCTCAATCTGGCCAAGGATTTCCCGGCCGAGGCGAAGGGGATCGTGCTCCATCACCACGAATATCTCGATGGCAGCGGGCCGGAAGGGCTCAAGGGTGGCCAGCTCGATCCGCTGACCCAGATGGTGTCGCTGATCAACGAGTACGATAACCTCTGCCACATGCAGGCCAAGGTGCCCTACTCGGCCCTGAGCGGCCTCTACAAGCAGCGCAAGGCGCAGTTCAATCCGGAGTACCTCAGCATGCTGATCCGGTTGATGGGGATCTACCCCCCCGGCAGCGTGGTGCAACTCTCCAACGGTCAGGTGGGGCTGGTGATGTCGGTCAACGCTTCCCGCCTGCTCTACCCCTCGGTGCTGGTCTACGATCCGCGCATTCCCCGTCAGGAAGCCGCCATCATCGACCTGCAGCAGGCCGAACTGTCGATCGCCAAGGTGATCCACCCCAAACGGCTGCCGCCCGCCGTGTTCGAGTACCTCAATCCGCGTACCCGGATCAGCTACTACTTCGAGCACAACAAAGCCTGATTGTGTTGGCCCGAGGCCAACCGTTGCCACCCGTTTAATCCAAGGAGCCTGCCATGCGTATCGAGATCATCAGTACCGGAGACGAAATAGTGACGGGTCTGGTGGTGGATACCAACGCGGCCTGGCTCAGCGCTCTGCTGCTGGAACAGGGGTGGCAGGTGCGCCGTCGCCTGACGGTGGGGGACAACCTCGCCGACCTGAAAACGGTGCTGCAAGAGAGTGCCAGCCGCGCCGAGGTGGTGCTGGTGTGTGGCGGGCTCGGGCCCACTGCCGACGACCTGACCGCTCAGGCAGCCGCTGAAGCCTTTGACCAGCCGCTCACCCTCTTCCCCGACTGGCTCGCTACCATCGAAGCGCGCTACGCCAGCCGTGGCCGCCCCATGGCACAAAGCAATGCCAAACAGGCCTGGCTGCCACAGGGGTGCGAGATCCTCGACAACCCGGTCGGCACCGCCTGCGGCTTTGTGGTGCGAAGTGGCCAGAGCCAGCTCTTCTTCACCCCGGGCGTGCCGTTCGAGTTCAAGCAGATGGTGCGCGAGCAAATTCTGCCGCGCCTCAAACAGCTGGCCGGTGCGCAGATCGATACCGAGCTGCGTCGCTTTTACACCTTCGGTGTCTCGGAGTCGGCGCTCAGCGATATGCTGGATGCCGAACCCTGGCCAGCCGGCATCGAGCTGGGTTACCGCTCCTCCATGCCCCTTATCGAGCTGAAGCTGATCGGCCACGGCGCCAGTGCCGCTGACATGGAGAGTGCCGAGCGCCGACTGCTGGATACGATCCGCCCCTGGCTGGTTGGCAGCGGAGATACGGAACCGGCGCAGCAGATCCTTGCGCTGCTGCAAGACAAACCGCTGACTCTGCTGGAGGGAGAGAGTGGCGGCGCCCTGCTGGCGCTTTGTCACGGCCATCCCCGGCTGGAGGCCAACTTCAGTACGCAACTGGCCGATGAGCTGGCGCAACTGCCGACCGCCGATGCGGGCCTGCAACTGACCATAGGGCGAGAGGGGGCAGAGGGTGTGCCACTGCTGCTCTGCGCCGATGGCCAGCAGATTGGCCAGACGGTCAAGGTCAGCCACCCCGACCCGGAGAGCCGCCGCAAGATCCTCGCCTTTGCCGCCCTCGACATGCTGCGCCGCCATATGCTGGGTGAGCCGGTGCTCGGCGATTACCTCACCCTGGCCAGAACAGCCCAGCGCAGCTGATAAGAACCGCCATTCCCCTGCCAGCGACCCTATGTCGCTGGCGCTGCGATCCGTCTTTTCACTCCGTTTCCAAACAGCGCCCACATTTATCTGGCCGCCATCACCGATTTGACTTCAATTCATTGACCATTCAGAGGAAATATCTGAATACTGCCCACTCTCAGGGTTGGTGACTCGCTTTATTAATCATTGAGAGATTAAATGACAGTAGAGGAGCGAGCCGATCGTTCCGTTCTCATCCAGCAAGGAGATGCGGTGTTAAGCAAAGAGTGGTTGCTGCTATCAAGCGATATGGAACTGGTCTGCCTGCGGATTGCCGCCGGTCTCACCAAACCTGTCACGGAACAGGATGTGCAGGCTCTGCTGCTCGCTTCCAACTGTCGCCGCTATCAGCCGCTGCCCGAGGGGATCAAACAGGCCATCAGCC
>OEQV01000049.1_pt1 | contig 35900 bp, 34 predicted proteins | sample 1539821 | NCBI WGS metagenome assembly OEQV01 (sample SAMEA3891244, study PRJEB23780) | metagenome | biome: terrestrial biome; feature: animal house; material: water of meat washing | place: Italy | collected 2015-05-12 | reverse complement strand
CAATTGATGGCTGTTGCAGATAAAGAGCAGCGTTATTCGGGCACCATTGGACGATATCTACCGTTTAACGATTATCTTCGTGATGAAATACAGCATTACCTAAAATATTTAAAACACTTTCTCTACCTCACAAAAGCCTATCTGTCCAATGAACAAGTACAAGCAATCCATGAGGTCTTCGAGGGTGAACGCCCCTTTCTATTATTTTACGATCCACAAGGATATATCCGAAATTTAGAACTTTCTGATATTCAAAAATACTGTACAGAAATAGCCCTTCAGCGCAATTGGACCCGCCACTTTGCTCGTTATTTTTTTGCACAAGACTGCAATGAAGATGTAGTTAAAGGCATCTTTGGTCATGACGAAGCAATGCAGGGACTGTTTGACCGCTATTCAGCTTTTCAGGCGACTGATTACGATCAAATCAGAACAGCACAAGATAAGCTAATTGAAATATTAGAGCTTAAAAGTATGTCGACATTCAACGGGATCATGATTAAATGAGCAGACATCCACACTCCCTAAAACGACAAAAAAAACTTATAAAAAATAAGGAATTTCTTCTTAAATTATTTAGTGAGAAATGCCTAGAGCTTACACCTGAAAACTATTCCGATGTATATAGACAAGTCGATAATCAACTTTTGGAAAAGTACAAATCTAATACTCGTAGTCATAAAATGGCACGCTTAGAATTCGCGAAATATATCAAGCGTTTTAATCGTTTATCAAATCAAAACTACCCTATTCCTGCAACACCTGTTCGTCATGAAAGCCCCCCACCCCAACAAAATATTGAGACTTTAAAACATGGTAAAAGGGTGACTCAATTTGCCAAAAATTTGATTGCTCACTGGACAGAACATAATGACTTCAGTCCAACTCAATCCCTCGCTTTTTGTTTGATCAGCACAATATTATTTAATGGCATTTATAATGAGAACGAACTACAAAAGTTTTTAAAAATCATTTTAAAAACAAAGAAATTTCAAAGTTTTTTAAACCTAAATCATATGGTAACACTCGAAATCCCGAACCGGAATTTCGGTAATCAGCGTATAAATGACCCTGATTTTTCAGTCAGCTATACAAAAACGTTTGTGCTACACGACATTGTGAAATGCTGGATCTACAGACTTAAACATCAAAAGTTTGATTTATTTTCGGATATTGAAGATGCAGAACATCTGATTAACGCTTGTATTATTGAATGCTTCCCTGAGGAAAAGGTACGTTGTAAAGACCTGTTAAAATACGGTTTTTACTATACACAGTTCCTGAAAAACAGCGGACTGGATCAAATGTCCATTTGTATCTTAAAAAATGAAATTTACAGTTCCAGTCCTCTCGAAAAACAATTAGCAGCTTATTTTATTCAGCCTGAACCCACGCCTACCCATACGATTCAGGAAGTTTATGAAAACCCTCAAGACCAGTCTAAAGTCACTATTGCATTAGATGTTGCCGATATTTTAGTAGAAATACGTCAAGCTATTCGTGCAAAAAACTATAGCGATCAACTCATAGAATTATATGCCAGAGAACAATCTTCAGCCTTGGAACGTTTGCTGCTGTGGAGCATTCTACGCTCAAAATTAACGGAACCTCAACTGGACCTTCTCAATCATATTATTCAGCAGCAGCAACGATTTAAGCGCAAGCTTATACGTGCAGATTTTCAGCCGCTCAAGCAAAGTTCTCTGAAGACCATGTTTTCACAGTTTGCAGTCCATTGGCTGCAGGCAACGCAAGACAAAGATATTTCATCATTTTCAGATGCTGATTTTGAAGATCTGTATGGAGAAATGCTTTTATTAAAGAAAGAAACAACTAGAGCGACTTTACAAAAATGTCTACAGGAGTTTCATCACAAACAGACCTTATTCTTTAACGCACCCACTATCGATCTAGATAATTTAATCCAGGTAAAAATCTGCAGAACCGCATTGATCTCGCCCCATATTTTTCACCACATGCTAGAGCAGCTCGAAAATACTCAAGATATTTCGATTCAGGATAAAAATATATTTAAACTGATTTTTATTCTAGGATTCAGAGTCGGACTACGGATCAATGAAACATTGAATATCTTCGTACGTGATCTATTTATTAATGAAGATGCTGTGATACTCACCATTCGCAACAATCGCAATAAAAATCAAAAAAGCTACTCAGCTTACCGCAAGATTCCCCTGCATCATCTACTTAAAGCCGACGAATTACATACATTTAAAACATATAGTCAGAATAGAAAACGTCTGCTAAAAGAACAGGGAAAATCAGTTACACAACCGCTGTTTTTAAAACAGTCCTTAGAAGAAACTCATGAAAATGAAGTGAATTCCCTATTGAAACAATTGATCCAGACAGTTTTTGGAGAACACAATTTTACTTACCATAGTCTGCGCCATTCTGCATTTAATCATCTTTACCTGATTTTAAAAAACTCAACACTTGCAGATGCATTTACTGACTATAGCCCACATGAGCAATTACGTATCCGTTATGCATTGTTGCGAAACAGAAATACTCAGCAAACCTGGTATGCACTTTCTCATTTTGCCGGGCACCTAACGCCTGAAACCACTTGTTCAAGCTATCTGCATTTAATGCATCTAGCAATTAGCTACCAGCTGAATCAAATGCACAGCCCGCTTCCTAAAGAAGCCTATTTTAACATTCTGAAACATGATGATGCTATTAAATATCCTGTTCAGCAACGGGCGATCAAACAGTTTTTATTTGATCAACTCACTAAAGACCGTTACAGGCAACATGATCATCAATTTCAACTAGGTCAACAGAAATCGCCTGATTCACTGATGCTAGGAGCTCATGACTCAGAGATGACTTTTGAATTATTGCATCACATTCTTGCAGTAGAAAAAGAACAAGACCTTATGTTACCTGAAGCCATTCCTTTGCAAATCGCGCAAAAATTACGTGCTAGAGCCCAGCATTTGAAAACCTCCTGTGTAAACCAAAAAAAATCATCGAGGTTATTTACCACAGATTTTTTAAGGAAAACTCCGAATGCATTGGTCACCATGTTGCCAACCAATCAGGAGGAAAAAAAGGTCATTCAACATGTTCAGGAGCGTTATGCAAATGTACAAAGTAAATACAAAAAACAGCTTCATACGATCTACTCAATTTATCTTGAAAAAGTTCAGCCCAATTCAGCCCAGTTAATTTTTGAACTCAATGAAAAACGGCAACTGAAGAAACTTCTTTCTTTTATTCATAGTTTATTTCCGAAAAAATATCTTCATTTAGAACTCTCTCAACAGAGCAAGACAGAGCTCAAAAAGACATTACAGGATTTAACATTACGGGCAGAAAATTTTAGCCTGAATGAGGAGGAAGAGCGAATCAAGTTCTCTTTCAAGTATAAAGATGCAAAAGCACTTGGGGTATTCAAACTACTGATGTATCTAATGATCGTTTCTCATCTTTAATGCAAATTATTGGATAAGTTTACCACGCATTCTTATTCGTGGTTTACCAGTCATTCCTGTAATGATTTAATATAGACTTCCAACCATGAGTGGTAAAATTAATCATCTTAAAGAGCAATAACTGTTTGTCCCACTAGCCAAATAATGTCTGTCCAAGTTAGCACAAAATTTAATGATCATTTAAACAAGAATTTGCAGTATTGGTTTACAATTCGAAGTGAATAAAAAGCATAAATTGCCGCAGCACAATGAAATTGAAGAAATATTTTCAGAATATGATGAATAAATTGTGAATCGGTACCCAATAAGTTATCAGAAAAGATAAACCCCTGCCCATAACCTCATTGCTCCAAACCACTTGTGCCAAATATTCCAGATTAACCTGATAGCAAATACTGGTTCCTCGCGACATCAGGCGAAACTGATTAAGCTTAAAGCAGGTTGTTAGACTCTATTAAATTGTAAATGTCTAATTAGACTTCTTTAGTCTAATTAGATCTAATCAGGCCAATTAAGCACCCTCCTTACATCAAATGGTTTATTTCTATAAATCCATTATTTTGTGTTTTAATAGATATATATAGATATAAGACCCAATATTATGGATTTAAAATTCAAAAAGCCTGAAGAGGTTGTCACGTTATTATGTGAAAGGCTTCGCAAAGAACGACTTTATCTGGAAATGACTCAGGCAGACGTCGCTACACGTGCTGGTGTTAGTGTGAATACAGTATCTAATCTGGAAGCTGGTCGAAATGTTTCATTTGAAAATTTAGTACGTGTTGCCATGGTATTGGGCCGATTAAAAGAATTAGAGGAACTCTTTAAACCTCATTTAAACAGTGTAAATGACATTCTCCGCTATGAGAGCAATACGGCTCGCCAACGTATCAAAAGGAAATAAGTCCATGCTCAAAAAACTTAATGTTTACTACAATGGATGGGGTGAATATTGGCTTTGGGGTACACTGGTCTCCTCAACCGCAATCACAGGTCGGCCATTAATCGCCTTTGAATACAGTGCAGAAGCGATCAGTAAAGGTTTAGAACTTTCCTCTTACCTACTTCCATTAAAAGGTGACTCATTAAGAACGAACTTTCCTACACATCAAATGGGATTGCCAGGTCCTATATATGATGCCTTGCCCGATGGTTGGGGCATGCTTCTTATGGATCGCTTATTTAAAAAAAATGGATTTAATCCTGCACGGATTGGGCCATTAGAAAGACTCACGTATATTAATACACATGCGATGGGAGCATTATCCTTTGAACCTTCAGCAACTGAGTTCGCATTAACTGAAAATATCCCACTGATTAAACTCGCTCAAGAAGTTCAGGAAGTTCTCAAAGGAGAAGGTGCAGAATTTTTACAGCATTTATTAATTATGGGTGGATCTCCACAAGGTGCAAGGCCAAAAGCGCTCATCTATCGTGATCCTGTCACCAACGAATTCTCAACAGTTAGCTCACATCAACATGAAGCTTGGCTGATCAAATTTCCCGCTCAGCAAGAGCATCCTGAAGTTTGTGCAATTGAAGCTGTTTATGCAGAATGTTTGCGTCATTGTCATATTGATACCCCTGACACTCAATATTTTACTCTTCCGAATGGATTAACCGCATTTGCATCAAAGAGATTTGACCGCCACGATGGCATGCGTATCCCTATGCAAAGTTTAGCGGCCTTCACCGGAGCTGATTTTAAATCACCAGGGAGTTTAGACTACAGTAACTTTCTTCGCGCTGCACACTTTTGCACCAATGATGTTCGCGAAAAAGCAATTGCATTCAAGCGAGCTGTTTTCAATGTAGTCTTCAATAATCGAGATGATCATTGCAAAAACTTTTCATTTCTGATGTCCCAAAATGGGCAATGGAAACTCTCCCCTGCCTATGATGTTACTTTCTGTGAAGGGCCAGGTGGATATCATCAAATGGATATCATGGGTGAGGCACTGGATATTCCTCGACAAGCTCTTGTAAAACTTGGTACTCAGGAAGCGGAACTTTCTGCCCAAGAAGTCGATGAAATTATTGGCTCGATTTGTAAGGTTGCAATCCGATTCAGCAATATCGCTCATGATCTATTACCTGGACAAATTCAAACAGAGACTATCCAAATGATCCAAAATAGGATTGAGCATAATATTCATTTATTGAATTGAATATAAAAAATTTTCATGAGGATCAAGAATCATTATATTAAATTATATAATGTTTTTGTTTCTCATGAAAATTCGCACCAAAATACAGGTGACTTTTATAGACTAAAATTTCCAATATGAAGTGACCAAAATACCCTTAAATGATCTAAATTGCTAAAAATTTTGCCCCACTAAAAACTAATCACATTCAATTAAATCATATACTTACAATTAACATCATTTAATGGTATAAATCTCGGTGACCTTGCCAAGGTTGGGGTTTCGGTGAATCCACTTTAACGATGATTTCACCTTCAGCAATGTCGTCAGCCGTCAATACTGTTTCTTCACCATTGACGATAACACTGTCACCAGCGACTGCATCTGCAGGTAAGTCAATCGTAACGTCAACTTTGCCATCTGCGTCAATTTCATCTGCTGTAATCCATTCATCACCATTACCAATCACCACTGATTCTGGGGCACTTGGTCCTTCGTTCGTTTCGCCTATCCCCTTATCAGAATCATTTCCTGAATCATGCCCTGCCCAAGCTAAAATGCCGCCTGCAGTCAATGGAACTGCGGCCCAAGCCCATGGAGAAGCAGCATCATTCTCACCATATAATAAAGGCCCTACATCATTGAGTTCTGCATAGGTCGCACTTAATGATTCCTCATTAGAGCTAAACTCAACCCAAAGCAATTTATGATTAACATCATCTTGCAAAACAAGGCTGTTATCTGCATCAAAAAAGCCCATTATTGTTATTAATTCACCACTTTTTAAGACAACAACGAGATTGTTACCTTCCTTTTGTATTCTTTAATATCTTCTGAAGAGATTTTAAGTTGAACGACCGAGGGGTTCTGCGCTGACAATTGTATTTTGCCCGAGGCATTTACCTCGATGCCTTGGTGAGACTTTTTATCAATTAACGTGACTTTCTGATCCATGTGTACATCCTTTTTCGAGTTTCATTTTTAAGTATTTTGAAGCTTTAAACCGAGTCACTAAATGAAAGGTGTCATGTACTAGAAAGTTCTTTAACTGGTCAGTTTCGGATACCAATTGACGATTCAACTTAGCTTCTAAGTTTTCCATTGTGAATTATCTTAGCACTGAATTTTTGCAATAAAATACACTTGTCCTAAATATAAAAATCGTAAAATAGACAGACAAATATTGTTTAAAATTTCTACACAACCTAACCTAATTGCAACTTTTAAAGATCTATAGATCACCTGCATACACTGGTTCAAAGTGGAAACCATTCGCATTAAAAATCACATTAAAAGCTTTCTTATTGTTCATTTTTTTTGGCGTTTAACAGAAGGTTTTATATTTTAAAAATCACATTATTTAAGTTTTTATTTACAATCGTATTTTTAGATTTTTGTTACTTTATGTAAAGCCAACCAAAAAGGTTGGTTTTCTACCTCAATCAATATCGTTCTCACCAAAAATAGTGATAAAAATTTAATTTTCACCCACAAATTATGCCCTCGTTACAGAGGAAAAAACGATCTTTTTGGAAATTCCATACTTTAATTCATCTCCATAATTTTCATCTATTTTACATAGCAGAAAATCTAATGGATGAGCCAGTTTTTACGAGGGATAAATCAAGAGCGATAAAATATTTCAGGCCCGCAAATGACTTTGCGAGCCTGAAATATCCCAGTATCTATTGTTCGTTAAATATTAGATTTAGATACAGATCGAATGCTAAAAATAGCTTGTGTTCAATTGTGCATTGAATCAAACCATTTAAATCATTGAAAATTAAAACTTCACCAAGTCACCTTTCAACGCCACGCCTGCGAGTGCCGTACCTTTCGCGCATTGGTAAGTCGTCGTACTCCGTGTTTCATTCGACTTATAGAAACTCACCAGGTTGGTCACAGCATTTGCGCCATTGGCTTTGGCTGTATTTTGAAATTGAATCAATGCCGAACGAAGTACGTGATCACATGAACTTTCCGCAGATTTGGCAAAACCATTGGTCTTTTTATTGGTCACTAGGCCCTTTTCAATCACCTTTCCGCCCGACTTGGTTCCCGCCAAATAAAATTTCACTGAGCCATCGAGTACGCCATCTGCAACAGCACGGTTTACAGCTTCTTGAAATTTAAAATCATACATTTTGTCAGCCGCTTGAGCCGATGCAATCGCTCCTAAAGACAACACAGCGACTGCACAGATTTTTTTGAATAACATGGTTCTACCCTTATTTTATTAGACACGTTTAAAAATCAAGGAGGTATTAATCCCCCCAAAAGCAAAATTGTTGCTCATCATCATTTGCGTTTCTGCTGAACGCATATCTGAAACAATATAATCCAGATCGCCACAAGCACTGTCAATCTGATCTAAATTCAGTGTAGGCACCAACTGATTGCGTCTCATCATTTCAATACTCAGCCATGCCTCAATGGCGCCGCACGCCCCGAGCGTATGCCCAAAATAACTTTTTAATGAGCTGATCGGTTTTTTACCCAAGATCCGCGCGGTGGCTTGTGATTCAGCAATATCCCCCTGATCGGTCGAAGTGCCATGCGCATTGACATAATCAATATCCGCAGCAGTGAGCTGTGCATCTTTCAGTGCCAACTGCATACAACGGCCCATCATTTCAGAATCAGGTCGAGTCACATGCTGACCATCGGTATTGCTGCCATAACCGACAATCTCAGCATAAATGGTGGCCCCACGCGTTAGTGCATGTTCATATTCTTCTAAAATCAAACAGCCTGCGCCTTCACCGACCACCAAGCCATCCCGATTTGCATCAAACGGACGCGGCGTTGTCTCTGGATGGTCATTTTGCACACTGGTCGCCAACAGCACATCAAACACGGCTGAACCCGCTGCACTGAGCTCTTCTGCCCCGCCTGCAATCATCACGGTTTGTTTGCCATATTTGATCGCTTCATAAGCTTGACCAATGGCCATAGAACCTGAAGTACAAGCACTTGAGGTTGGTAGGGTTAAACCCTTTAAACCAAAATACACCGTCATATTGACCGCACTGGTATGCGACATCATACGAATATAGGTTGTGGCATTCAGTTGACTCATATTATGCTCAATCAACATGGCGCCAAACTCACGTACTGCATCCACACTGCCCGCAGAGGAACCAAAAGCTACGCCTGCATCGCCACTTTTTAAAATATCCGCATGCAGTAAACCTGCATCTTCCAATGCTTTTTCAGCACATACAGCTGACATTAGAGCAACACGTCCCATGCCACGGGTCACCTTACGGTTAAAATGCTTCGGTACAGTAAAGGATTCCACGGGGCCCGCCAATTTACTGCGTAAATCAGGATAAATTTCCCAGTCAGGCATATAGCGAATACCGCTTTTCCCTTGTGCAAACTGCTCAAAAATTTGCTCTGCGGTTTCCCCCAAAGAGGTAATCCCAGACATGCCTGTCACAACAACACGTTTCATTAGATCAAGCCTCCATTGACTGAAATCACTTGGCGGGTGATATAACTGGCATCATCACTGCATAAAAACTTCACCGCTTTTGCGACTTCTTCCACCTGCCCCATGCGCTGCATCGGGATCATTTTCAAAGCATGTTCTTTCACTTCTTCCGTGACCATTTCGGTTTCAATCAAGCCCGGAGCCACACAGTTCACCGTAATTTTGCGTTTGGCCAATTCCAGTGCCAATGCTTTGGTCGCACCAATCAAGCCTGCTTTGGCAGCACTATAGTTCACCTGACCACGATTCCCCATGATTCCTGACACTGAAGACAAGGTCACAATACGTCCGCCCTTTTTCAAGCGAATCATCGGCATCATCAAGGGTTTCAGCACATTATAAAAACCGTTCAGAGAGGTCGAGACCACGTCATCCCAGTCTTCATCAGTCAGTGCGGGGAAAGCACCATCACGGGTCAGCCCTGCATTCAACACCGCACCATAAAAAGCGCCATGCTCTGCCATATCTTGCTCTAAAATTGCGGCAATATTTTCACGCTCATTCACATCGAACATCAATACATGGCTGGCCTGCCCAAGCGCTTGAATCTCCTGCGCTACTGCTTCGGCCTCAGACTGTCTTGAACGGGCATGGACCGTGACATCAAAGCCTGCCTTTGCCAACTCCAAAGCAATCGCTTTACCTATTCCACGACTCGAACCCGTGACTAAAATTCTTCTGTTCACACTAATTTTCCAATGATTTCATTCATATTTTCAGGCTCAAATACGCTCAACATGGCGCTGAACCGATGTTCTTGATATTCAATTTCACAATTAAACTGCCCCAAACCTTCGTGCAGATAACTTTGTTCTACTCGAATCTGCACGGTTGTGCCCAAACTAAAATAGGCACAGGGTAACTGCATTTTACGCGTTCCCAATAAAAAGCCAATTTTCGGTGGCAAGCCCTGAGTTTGTCCTTTATAACCGGCATAGGCACTAATGGTCTGCGCCATCAACTCAATGCTGCTCCATGTGGGCAAGCCTTCTGGCTCACAAAACATCAAATCAGGCGTGATGTGAAGCTCTGCAATAGCAAACTCATCATTGGCTTCAATCAAATGGCTCACGAAAACCATCGGTTTTTCATGCGGAATAAACTGTACTGCATCCATCATGGCAAAGCCGTCCCGAAAATTAAACTGATATTGCTGCCGCCAAAAGCAAAAGAATTACTCATCGCATAGCGAATCGATGTAGTCAAATTCGGAGCACGCACATAATTTTGCCCAGTCAAAGCCTCGTCCAATTCACCGGCATGATGCAGCGGCAACCATGATTGATCTAATAAAACCTGCTGGCAAATAAAGGCTTCAATTGCACCCGCTGCCCCCAGACAATGCCCCGTTTTATGTTTGGTGCTGCTCAAGGCCACAGCTGCATCTGAAAAAACGGTCTGTACCGCCTTAATCTCCATCGCATCATTTTGCGGTGTGGATGTTCCATGCAAATTTAAATAACCAATATCGCCTGCTTCAAGCTGTGCAGCGTCTAAAGCTTTTTGCATCGCCTCCGCAGCCCCTATTCCTTCTGGATGCGGTGCTGAAATATGCCATGCATCCATTGACTCGCCACTCGACAGTAGCATCACAGCTGCAGGCGCTTTGGAGAGTAAAAACAGTCCTGCAGCTTCACCAATATTGATGCCGTCACGGTTGGCACCACAGGGCTGACAAATTCCGTTCGATAAGCTTTCTAAACTATCAAAACCATTTAAGGTCAGCTTGCATAGGGTGTCGACTCCACCCACTAAGACTGCATCAGCCAAATCGGCATTCAGCAGACGTTGCCCCGCTGCAAGTGCTTTGGCTGCCGAGGAACAAGCGGTAGAAATGGTATAGGCAGGCCCTTCCCAGCCCAAATACTGTTGTAAGGCTTTCGCTAAACTGCCCATTTCTTGCTTTTGGTGCTGTACGGACTGTGGTGCTGGCTGTTGAAACTGAGCTTTCAATACAGGCTCATTATCCGCGATGCCTGAGGTTGACGTGCCAATAATCACAGCGAGACGTTGTTTGGGAAACTGTGCAGTATAAGCACGAATATCAGTTTCAATCTGCGACAAAGCAGTCAGGGCAAAGCGTAAATTCCGTGAGTCTGCACCGCTCAAGCTTGCAGGAACTGCTTGAAGCAAGGCTTGGTCAGATGCACCGACCCAGACCGTTCGCCCCGCGATCAAATCCTCTCGTTGCGACAAAGTATTTTCTGTGTGTGTTAAGGCATGTTGAAGCTCAGCGGCATTTTGTCCCAAAGCCGACAGCGCCGCACTGAACTGAATGCCAACAGCTGAAACATGCTGTAGATTTTTAGTCATGATGGTCACCTTGATCATCTTCTAAAGTATTGCTCACCGCACTGATGACCATCTGATAAGGCACTTGCAAATTATCTAGCTCAATTGCCCCCTCATTTTGCTGAATTTTCAACACGGGCTGTTGCTGCATATAAATGGTATCGTCTTTCTGCACGACCGCATTTTGAGCAGCATGTAACCCAGCAAAATTTGGATAGGTCGCATACAGAATATCGCGCACCACATAATCAAAAGGCAACCGTTTCATTGGATCAATCCGCTGTTCAACGTCTACCTTTTGACCATCAAAACTGAGCTTAAACAACTGCTGCCCCGTAAGGCTGAGCGCCAACATGTCAAGCGACTGCCCTCGTTGCTGCTGGTACAGTAAAAAACTGAAACTCTGGGTTTTCCACTGTACTTCAATTTGGTCTTGGCGCTGGTAATTCTGCGCAGCCCACTGCGGAGTCGCCAGCCCTTGCGCTTTGGGGATCCAGCTTTGGCAGGCACTACAGAGCAGCGCACTGGCTAAAACCCAACTGACGGTCTTTAAACACAGCTTAAGTTTCATCGGTCAGCGACTCTTTTTTAGGTTGTTCTTCTCGGCAATATTCGGCCAAAGTGCTCAAACGTTGCTTGGCATTGCGATGAATCGGGTTGCTCGTATCCCATGCATAACCTGCCAGTAAAGATGCAATCATACGGCGAATTTTTTCATCCTGCTGAGTCGAAAATACCACATCCTGAAACTCACCTGAATACCATGATTCGACATAGGCACGGAACACTTGAATGCCTTTACGCAACGGCTTTTCATATTGCTCCATCCAATCGATCACCTGACCTTGCAACACTTGCTCGACCAATGGCACTGCTAGACTGGAAGATTTTAAGGCAATCGTTACACCCGAAGAAAAGACAGGATCTAGAAACTCACCTGCATTGCCGAGTAGTGCATAGTTGTTGGATGCCAAATGTTTCACATCGGCAGAGTAGCCCACCAAAGTACGTACAGGAGTATCATGTTTAGCATGACGCAGCACATGCGACAAGCTGGCATCATCGGCCAAAATACGCTTCTGTAAGGCTTCTAAGTCATAGTCCGCACTGCCGTCATAACCATATTTTTCAAAGAAATCTTGCTCCGCCACGATGCCAAATGAAGAACGTCCATCAGTAAAGGGAATCAGCCAATACCATGCACGGTGGTCTTTTTCATGCACAGTAATTAAGATTTTCTCACGGTCAAACTCAGGGTCATTCAATAGACCGTCTTCAATGTGGGTAAAGACCGCACGGCGCACGGGAAAGTCCGATGGGCTTTCTAAGTCAAGAAACTTCGGCAAAATGCGGCCAAAGCCGCTGGCATCTAAGAGGAACTTGCCTTGAATTTGATAGCTGTCGCCTTGCTCACCTTTCACCGTCAAAATCGGTTGTGTAGATGCCACATCGACCGCCAAAACTTCATGACCAAAACGGATGTCCGCCCCCATTTTTTCAGCTTGCTGTGCCAAAAGTTGGTCAAAATTGGCACGTCGTACCTGCCATGTGGTTCCCGGGCCTTCACTAAACTTTTGAGTAAAGTCATAAAAACTACGCTGTGTGCCTCTTAAAAAAGCTGCGCCATTTTTAAACTGAAAGGCATATTCATCAGCATGGGTACGCACTGTCTCCAACAAACCCGCTTCTTCTAAAAACACCATACACTGCGGCAATAAAGACTCACCGATGGAAAAACGCGGAAAAAATTGCTTTTCGATGACCGTGACTTGGTAACCTTTTTGACGCAGCAAAGCTGCAGCCGAGCTGCCTGATGGTCCCGCCCCAATAATTAAAACATCTGTCTGTTGCATGGTGCTCATTGCACTGTACCCTTTGACTCAGCTCTTTGGCTGATATTGTTGAACCACCACATGTTTTGCATCGGAGGATGTAAAAAGTGTGGCATAAATAAATGAAAAAATAACGCCCAGCAACACCGTTAAGCCAAAACTGTGAATGGCATAGGTATGACTAAAAGACAGCAAACCAAAACTAAAAAACGTCGACATCATGCACAGGAACAAAGCCATACCCACCACCTGCGGGTGATCATGTCCGTGGCGGTAGAAGATCGCATAGTCCACCCCAATTCCAATGATCAGGAAGGTACCCATAATGCTGAATAAATTAATCTCGACACCCAGCCATGCTTGAATCGCAAACGTGGTCATTAGAGCCATACTGACAGGCAACACCAAAGGCAGAATGGATTTTTTGCCATAAAGTGCGCCTAAGCCAACAGCTAACATCAGCAAAGCGCTGAGCAATAGCCACTGTGCCTGCACACGATGCTGTTTGAATAACTCAGATAATTGATGAACGGGACGTAACAGTTGTACATCCGCATCTTCAAGCTGCTGTATGGCTTTAACATCATGCACATTTTGCAGCATCACCAAACGTTGCGTCGGACTCATCTGCAAAAAATGCAGGGGATGATCTTTAAAGACTGCTTCGGTCAGCAACGGTTGGTCTTTTAAATGCGCTTGCCAGTTTAAAACATCCGCTGCATTGAGCTGTAACGCTTGCGCATATTCCACTAAAGCCGGCTGAGGAATCGCCTGTAACATTTCAACATTCTTTTTTTGCTGCTCAAGCGATGGAATCCACTGCCCTAAAGATTGTATAGCATCTAGCTTTCCAGCCTGCTGCAAGGGCGCAAGCTCTGCCAACAGTTGCTGTTCACGTTGCTCTAACTCTGCTGGGGTTCTGCCCTGTACCACAAAATATTCACTGCTTTGCTGTTGCATAAAACGCGAACGAATATATTGATCTTCCTGCTTTAAAGTGGCATCCATACTTTGCAAATTGCGGATGTCATCATTGCTTTTCAGGAAGGCGAGGCTGCTGCCTGTCACCAGTACAATTAGTGCAATCATGCCATAACGCAGTGTATTTCGACTCTGCACATAACTGCGTGCTTTGCCAATAAAGCCCAAAGCACGTATCGCAGGTTCCGCATTCAGCGCAGGCAAACGTGGCAGCAGTAAAATACTGGTCACCCATGCGGCACTCAGTCCAACCATAGAAAAGACTGCAATCTGTTTAAAGCCCGGAAATGGGGTAAAACTCAGCACCACATAGGCCAACAGCGTGGTCATTAGCCCCACAAATAGACTCGGCAATAATGGTTTTAAAACAGTAAATCCATCGATCTGTCGGTGCTGAGACTGCATGGCCATGAAGTAAAATGAAAAATCGACACAGACCCCAATCAAACTGGCACCAAAGACCAGTGTCATCAGGTGAATTTCGCCGAAAACCCAATATGTCACCGCAAAGGCCACCAAGCTGCCTGTACCGACTGCAACCATTTCCGTCAGCATCGGTCGTATCGAACGGAAGCCAAACCAGACTAGAAGCAAAATCCCGATGGTCGAACCCACGCCAATGGTGGAAATTTCCTCTTTGGCAGAGTTAGTGCCGAACTGTGCAAACAGCAGCGTACCTGTCCAGTGCGGTTTAACTTGCAACTGGTTGAGCTGCTGATTGATATTTTGGATAAACGCAGCGGTCTGCTCTTGGTAGGCAATATTATAAGGGCTGTTATTGAGCTGAAGCACCATCAGGCGCGAGATGCCCTGCTCATCACGAATTGTGGCAAAGCCCTGCTCTAAATTGATATCGGCATTGCTTTGTAAAGCACTTAAACCCACTGCATAACGCGGGAACAGCAGCAAGGGATCTTGCTTGAGCATTTCAGCCGTGATCGGCATGCCGGGACTCATCAGTTGTAATAAGCTTTGCTCTGTCAGTGCGGCATCATCCTGCTCCTGCACCATCTGCTGATCGGTCTTAGATAATAGCCCTGCTTTGTGTTGATACAGCGCTTGGGCAAATTGATCAGGATCAAGCTGCGGACGAACAGGTAAAAACAGCTGACTTTGGTCGGCTTGGGTTTTGAGTGCTTGCGTTGCCTGTTCGAGTTGCTGATCCGTTTTGGCATCCAACACCACAAAAACTTTGTCATTTAACTGCTGACTCACATATTGCTGTGCTTGTTCCAGATGAGCATCTTGATGTGCCTCAGGTAGCAAAGCAAAAATATTAGTCTCAATCTTAATGCCTTTATTCAGCCAAGCCACGCCCAGTGCCAAAGCAATGACACACAGCACCAACAGCCAAAGGGCGCTAAATTTATTTTGCCAATTGGAAAAGCGCATTTTCCGCAGCCGTTAAAGTTTGAGGTTGAGCCGTTTGCTGGCTAAAACGAATGATGGTGCGGTTATTGGCTTGTTCCAAAATCGTGATACGGTCCACATAACGCTGACCTTGCGCATCGACTTGGACAAAAAGCTTTTTAAATAGACTGCTTTTCGGCGTCAAGCTGACATTCCACTGCGTCGGACTGTAATTGGCAGACACCACATTAAAGTTTTTAGCGAGTGCCGCTTCGTTGCCCGACATTAACTGTAAAAACATCGTCGCTACAGAGCCATAGGGGGTCTTATCGACTTCGATTTGACTGGACGTTCGCTGCGTCTTTTGTACCAACTTACGCGGTGTCACCACCAAATCGGCTTTGACTGGACTTTGAATCTGCCACAGCACCCCTTGGTTTTTGCTGAACAGCACCGTGCCTTTGGACACATAGGTTTTATTCAAAGAGGCCAGTTTTTTCTGTTGCTCAAATTGGGCACGCACCACAGGCGTTGCACCGAGCTGAGCAAACACCTGCTTCAATTCAGTATTTTGTGCATTCACTGCGGGAGCAAGCAAAGTCATCACACTGGCTGTACACGCAACCAAAATCGGCTTAGAAAATTTGTATCGAATCATGCTTGCATTACTCCGCCTTAAACTCAGGCCATGCATTTAAACAGTCCAACAACACCTGTGGCGACTGGAAGCACATTTCACGTTTTTCAATGTGTACCGCCACTTGTGAAGTATAGCCCTTGGTCAGCTTTCTACCCGAAACTGCATCGAAAATCAGATATTCAATTTTCAGACGGTTTTCCCACTCTTTCAGAACGGCGCGCACACGAATTCTTTGCTCAAACTCAATGCCTTGCACATAACGGACATAGCTTTCAATCACAGGCCATGCATAGCCTGAGTCACGCATTTGATTATAGTTATAGTGAAATTGATCCAGCAGTTTGCAACGCGCAATTTCAAAATATTTTAAATAATGCCCGTGCCACACCACATGCATGGTATCGACATCATGAAAGGGCACTTCAATTATTACATCAGCATGCATGCTCATTTCCTATGAATATTGAACAGCAATGCTGTCTAACAGTTCTAAATGCTCAAAGCGATGAACCAGCGCCTGAAGCTCTTGTTGCAAAGGACGATCTTCCACTATATAGGTGAAGCTCTGAAGCACCCAGTGTTGAAATGCTGTTAAAACAGGGCTGAGTTCTGTATCTACACCTTTGAGTTTGACCGCCTGAACTGCTGCACAGCTAAGTGCCGCAATCACTTGTTCGGTCAGAGTAATCACACGGCTGGCATCACGCGCAGCAATGGTGCCCATGCTAACTTTGTCTTGATTATGACATTCGGTTGAGCGTGAGAAAATCGACGCAGCGAGCGTCTGTTTTAAGGCTTCTGCCGTCCATGCCGAAACCCCGATTTGCACCGCTTTAAAGCCATGATTCAGCGGTAACCGCTCAGGACTTGAACCAGTTAAATTACGCGGTAAACCATTGTTCATTTTATAGTCCACCAACTGTGCCAACTGACGATCCATCAGGTCAGCAATATTCGCGATCATAATTTTCAGGCTGTCCATGGCTTGGGCAATATGTCCGCCATAGAAATGCCCACCATGCAGTACCCGCAGGTTCACTGGGTCAATCAATGGATTGTCATTACTTGAATTCAGCTCATTTTCAATAAACTGACGCAACCACAGTTTAGAATCTTCAAACACCCCAATCACATGCGGTGCACAGCGCAGTGAATAACGGTCTTGTAGGCGTGAACTTTGGTGTTCGGTCTGCACTTCACTGTTTAACCAGCCACGTAACTGAGCTGCAATATGTTGCTGTCCCGGATGTGGTTTTTGCGCAAATAGGACTTCATCAAAATGGCTTGGATTCCCTTCTAAAGCCAAAACATTTAGTGCAGTAATCAAAGTACTGGCAAAAGAAATCTGTTCGGCTTTTTTATAGTTCAGGCAGGCGATGGCAGTCATGACCGCTGTACCATTCATCAGGGCCAAACCTTCTTTAGGACGCATCACCAAAGGCTGCACACCTTTTTCGGCATACACTTGTGCAATCGGCACGATCTGGCCTTGATAGTACACATCGCGCTCACCAACCAATGCCCCCGCGATATAAGACAAAGGCGTCAGATCCCCACTGGCACCGACCGAACCTTCCGAGGGAATCACCGGAATCACATCTTCATTCAGCATCCAGACCAAACGCTGTAACAAGGCATGGGAGACACCCGAATAGCCGCGTGCCAAAGAACATAAACGCACCACCACGACAGCACGTGCGGTAATTAAGTCTAAGTTTTGCCCCATGCCGCAGCCATGAAAACGCGACAAATGTAGCGGTAGCTCATGCACTTGGTGGGCTGGAATTTCAACCAAGCACGAGTCGCCATAACCCGTGGTCACGCCATAAATGACGCCTTCGTCTTGCAACAGCTGATCGAGGAAATCTGCGCCGCGTTGAATCAATGCTGTCCATTCAGCAGAGGTAGGCAATGCCACCTGTTTTTCTTTACGCGCTACAGCCACAACATCTTCAATACTGAGCGGAGTTTCCCCAACAATTAACACAAGACTTATCCTTTATTCCAAAAATTATAAAAATTAAACCATTGATAGGGCGCGCGTATGCAATGCTGTTCCAACAGTTCCACATACTGTCGTGTGGTCTGTTGCATGGCCTGTAAACGCTCTTTACGTGGCCAATTTAACTGCTCCGCCACTTGATGAATATGTACTTCAAAATGTGTATCAACTCGATAGCAAAACACTGCTAATACAGGAGCTTTCAATAAGCTGGCCAAGATCCAAGCGCCTTGCGGCCACAGTGCCTGCTCGCCTAAAAAAGCAACTGATTGTACCCGATCCGACTGCACGGGTACGCGGTCTGCCGCCACAATCACCCATTCACCCTGATCCAATTTATCCTGCAAAATCAGTGCTGTTTCGATTCCTAGCTCATCCACCGAAACCAAATTAACATCGGCATGTTCATTCAGTTTTTTTAAAAATGCATTGAACTTGGTAGCATGTTTTTGATAGACCAACACATTAATTTTCTGCGGATGCTCTGCTTTGACGGCGCGTAACAATTCAATATTGCCAAAGTGTGACACCACTATCACCGCACCTTTTTGATAGTGCGAACGAAAGTGCGCATGACCATGCAGCTTTAAGTTCTGCTCAGGAATATGCCCGAGCCAGCCCTCAATTTTATCTAAAATACATTCGCCAAATTGCATTAAATGCGTATAGCTGTGCCACAGCTGTGGCTCAGCCTGAAACGGCGACTGTACACCTGCAAAATGATGCAGTTTTTTTAAGTACAACAGTGAAGCCTGACGCGCGGTATTGGAAAAGAGCCAATACCATAAAATCACAAAGTATAAGATGACTCGGCACAGCCAGCGCCCACCCAAACGGTAAAAACCCAGCATCAGCATCAGCGGTAACATCCCGCCGCGCTCTTTCACGGCGCTCCATTTCTGCATATGCTTCTCTGACCGCCTTAGCCTTTGACTTTCTGATAAATCAGTTTGGGGAAGCGCAACAGCATGCCACCCAATAAGCGACTATGCGCGCGCGCCATGCCCAGATTGTCCCGCCAAACATCGAAATGTGAAATGCCGCCTTCAGGGTAAATCACATGCGTAGGCAGATTGATAAACGGTACATTGTCCCATTTCAAACGCACCAAAATTTCCGAGTCAAAGCCCATCCGCGGTTGAAACTTAGCTGTGTTTAGAATGTTCACCGTCTGCGCCAAAGGATAAACCCGAAAGCCACACATGCTGTCTTTAATGTCAAAAGATAGGCTGTTAATCCACACCCAAATATGTGTTGCATAACGGCCATAGAGACGTTTTTTTGGAACAGTCGCATCAAAGATCGGCTGACCAATCACCATGGCTTCGGGGTGCTGGATAGAGGTGTCTAAAAAGCGTTGCACATCCTGCCAGTCATGTTGTCCATCGGCATCCAGTTGCAAAGCATGGCTATAACCACATTCAAAGGCATGTTTAAGGCCTGTGATCACTGCTTGTCCCTTACCTTGATTATGGGTATGTTCAACCAAATCGACCCTTGGGTAGTCCTGCGCGAGCTGATGTAACACCGCCGTACAATCGGCGTCACTGCCATCGTTCACCATAATGATCGGTAACTCGAAAGCGCTTAAATGTGACAGTAACGCAGCCAAATAATGTGGATGGTTATACACAGGAATCACAAAGCAGTGTTTCATTTTTCTCTCTCGGCTTAAACGTCTGAAGGGACAGCAAACAGCAAACGTCCTGATGCCAATATTTTGTCATGATTTTTCAGCTCAAAACTGACCTTATGCGCTTTACGGCTAAGCACCAGTTCCACCGTTTGATAGTGTTGAATCAGTCCTTGAAATTTTAACTGCTCAAAACCATTGCACCACAGTAAATCCGCCCAGTTTTGTTTGGCAAAATGCTGGATAAAACCAATTTGCCCTACGCCTGGATAAATCGGGAAGTTTGGGAAATGTCCTTTAAAGCACTCCAGCTCAGGAATAAATTCCAAAGCATAACTGATCTGTGCATCCTGAGATTGCTGCGTCAATACCACAGGCAAGCTCATCGGTTGAAAGAGTGATTTTAAATACTGTTGATTCAGCTTCGATTGTGCATTTTGTGGCATTTGCGTTAAGAACCGCCACTGCCGCGGAATCGCGATACTTTCCAGTTTCAGTTGCAATTGTTTTTTCAGTTGTGCGGTAAAGGCGGCTTTGCCCTTTTCAATGAGCAGTACACGAGCATCCTCAGTCAACACTGCCACCACCGCTAAAATCTGGCGCTGTTCTTTTTCATGAATTAAGACATGACATTGTTGTATTTCAGCCAACTCAGCGAGTTTTGCTTCAATCGCATCGAGACTTAAACGCTTTTCTTCGAGTTTGACAATGCGGTCCAAACGCCCCAATAACTGAAATGGACTTTTGGGATTCTGTACATCTGCAACCTGCACTTTATCCCCAGTTAAAATCCAATCCGCGCTAAAAGCATGATTAGTTTTAACGGCTAATTCTTGCTGCTCGGCACAGTTAATTTCGACATTGGCAAAGGGTGTCCATAACGCATCATCTGCCTGACGGTGGGCGATCCCGCCTGTTTCAGAACTGCCAAACACTTCAGTAATCGGACGGTTCAGCAAAGGACGCACGCCTGCATCCAACTTTCCACCAGAGGAATAGACCATCTGACAGTCTTGCAATACCACATCTGTGGTCCAGCGCTTCAACAAAGCGGGGCTGGAAATTACATAATTGGGCAACTGCACATGGGCAATTTTCTTTTGAAGATCGACCACATCTTCAGGGAAAGCCAGTTGTTTTTGATAGAAACTGCGCCCACTGGCTAAGGGCCACAACAGCTTAAACAACAAACCATAAATATGTTGATGGCTCACCGTGGCAATGGCTACCGCCTGCTCAGGTAAATCAAAACTGGCTTCCAAACCACAGACTTCATTGAACAACTGTTGCAAGCTGCGCGGAATCTTTTTCGGCTGCCCAGTTGAGCCCGAAGTATAAAAATACAGCTGGGCCTGATTGAAAAAGGCGGCATCAAATTGAAGTTCGAAGATTGGTGCTGCTGTCGACGGCAAACGTTTTAAAAAATAAATCTGCTGTTCAGCCAATTCTTTTTCTAAGTCGCTGACCCGATGCGGCGGCAACAGCACTTGCTTGCCTGCTTGCAATGCCGCAAACAACAATACTAAAAACTCATAACTGTCTTCTTGCCAAAGCGCCCATACAGGCTGTTCCAACGGCTGAATTTGCGCAGCCTGTTCAGCCACATCCAACCAAAAAGTGTGAAAGGAAACGAAACTTGAGTCCGCCTGAATACACAGGGGACGCAATGAATGGAGATGGTGTTGAAAATGACAAGACATAAAATTTGTTTTTAAAACCGTATTTCTAATCGCTATAGTTCGAGGCCACTGTTTCAGCTGCCCTGACGGAAATGCTGTTATTTCTGTGCCTGATGCAGTCGCTGCTGGCGTTTACGCAACACAAATTCACCCAGCAACAACCCACCCATCAAGACATAAGAGATCAAGCCGTTATACATCACCCAAATCTTAATGGGTGCGAAAAAAACGGTAATCAAGGCAATGACCGCATTGATGCAGAAAAACCCACACCAAACTTTGGTCACTTGACGGGTCCATTCTACCCCTTCTTCGGGCAAATTAGGCTCTGCCAAACGTGCAAAACGTTCAATCATTGAAGGCGGTCGAATCAAGGTGCTGGCAAAAATAAACAGCGCCCCAAGACTCATAAAGACAGGATAGAGTTTAAGCCATGCATGATCTTTTAAAATCAAACTCAGCCCGCCACATAAAATGGCAAAACCCGTCAAGGGCCACAGCAAGGCACTGCCCTTACTCAATAAGCGCAAGATGCCCAGCGCAATCAATACCACACTGACCCAGACATACTGTCCTTGCGCCAAAGCATAAGCCACAAAAAAAGGATAGAGGATCAATCCGACCCCTGCTATCCCTTTTAAAATATTGTTCATGCAGCCGACATATTCTGAATCACGACCACCACATCTTCTACGGTACGCACATTTTTAAAATCTTCAGGGTTGACTTGCTTGCCTGTCAGCTCTTTAATTTTTACGACCAAATCAATGGCATCAATACTGTCGACATCGAGGTCTGAAGCTAGGTTTGATTCTAACTGCACATCTTCAGGCGCAATTTCAAACAGCTCTTCCATCCACTCACGTAATTTTTCTAACACGGTTTCTTGTGCAAGCATAGCAACCTCTTATGCTGTTTTCTGTGCTTCAACCAAAGCCACTAAGCTTTGAATTGATTTAAAATGTTCTTTGGTTTCTGCAGACTCTGCATTTAGATGAATGCCATAGCGCTTTTTCAATGCCAAACCCAGTTCTAAAGCATCAATCGAGTCCAAACCCAGACCATCACCAAACAAAGGTGCATCTGTATCAATGTCTTCAATACGGATGTCTTCAAGGGCGAGGACATCAATAATCATTTGCTTTAATTCATCAGCAAGATTGCTCATTTAGGGATAACTCTTGGTTAAAAAACCACTGTAATTGTTGATTTAATTGACGCACATTTTTGGGATTGACCGTTACATCATCCAATACGTCTTCCACTCGGATCGCATCCAACACTTTCACATGGATATGAAAAGGCTGTTCTGGAATGTGATACCACTTTTCATTTTTAGTCAGGGTCGATGGCGTGCAGCTAATCAGCACAGGACGAATCGGCACACCTGCACGCAGGGCAATATTGGCCGCACCACGCTGAAAGTCATTCAGTTGCTCACCTTTTGCTGTCCGCGTCCCTTCAGGAAAGATCAACAAGGACGCCGCATGATCCTGCTGTAATTTGTGTACGCAGTCCTGAATAAATTGTTCAGAACCTGCATTTAAAATATAGCCTGCGCTTTGTACAGGGCCTTTGGTAAATGGATTTGACCACAGCGCCTGCTTGACCACGCAGTTTGCTTGTTCCATTAAACCAATTAAAACCACCACGTCAATCAGTGTCGGATGATTGGCAATCACCAACTCTTGTTGACTGTGCTGTAGTTTGTCTAAACCTTCAACCGTATAGGTCATAATGCCCAGTTTCACCATCATTTCGGTGAAACCTTTAAAACTGTGCTTAATCACCTTTTGAGTGCGCTGCTTGCGAAGCTCAAGGTCTGCTGAGCTCAGCTTGACCAGAGGTGCAATCAAACCACCAATCGCCACACTGCCTAAGCCAAAGCTGGCAAAACTAAACCCTGTCGCTCCAACGCGCCAGACATAGTTGGCTTTTTGCTTAATCCGATTTAATTTCAGCATTTCGTCCACGCTTCAGATTCAGTTTGCTCAGGATTAGTCCAAAACGTATTAAATGCTAAAGCCTGCTGATAGGCTGGCGTTGCATCCGTATGCTTTGGCGTCAACATCAAGTTGGCAGGCGCTAATGAAATCATCGCTGCCATCGCAAAAGCAGCAAATGGCTGATGCTCGGCATAAATGTCTGGCAAGGCTTCATCATAATACACCAGCAAAACCTGACGAGCTTCTGGCCTTGTTTTTAGCCACGCATAGGCTTCAATCAGCCCATCATTCCACGAACCCGCCAAACTGGTCGCAGGTGTCGCATCCTGACATAAAATAGAATATAAGCCTGAAATTGCATTATGTACCGAGGTTGAAAATTGAGTCGGTGAAGGGGTTTGCTCGCTTAACACATCTGCTAAAATATTCAGTGTTTTTGCTTCATCGCCATATTGCGACACCCAAACAATATAATCGACATCGTGGGTGTCTAAAGTCTGCATTGCGCTATTCAAAGCTAGCTTTGCAAGACGCGATAAGCGTCGGCGTTGCATCGCAGGAATGTGTTCTATAGCTGATAATTCTTGATCAACCAAGCTCATATTCAAGCGGGATACGTGGAGTTGCATCATCATGATCAGTGTTTAAAAGTTGACAAATTATCAGGTGTGTAATTATAACACCGAGTTAAATTTTTCACAAAAAATAACAAGCGCTGATAGGTTCAAAAAAGGAGGATGCAGCAACACTGATCCTCCTCCTTAAAACAAGAGCAACTAGATATAATATTGCGTTCTTTTCTTGGCAAATTTATCCAGTTGTTTTAAAAAGCCTTCGAAATAATCCTTCTCTTTTTCCTCAGTACGATAGCCTGCATAAAGAGTACGACGCAAACCTTCAGGCGCTACGCAGTCCAAACGACGCGAAGTCACCCAACCCTTTTGTTCATATTCGTTCACCACCCAATCGGGTAATGCCCCAATACCACGCCCACTTGCCACCAGTTGAATCAACATTTGGGTTAAATCTGTGGTACGGATCTGCTTCGGCAGAATATTGGCTGGAATAAACAGACGCGACATAATGTCTAAACGGTGCTTATCCACTGGATAGGTCACCAAGGTTTCTTCTGCAAGTTCTTGCACGGTAATGTCTTTGGCACGAACCAAAGGGTGGGTATTGGATAAAACCAAACGCGATTCATACTCAAAAATCGGGAAATACTCCACCCCTTTTAACGCAATCGGGTCGGCCGTAATCAATAAATCAAATTCACCTGTCTGCAATAACTCATGCGGATTGGCCTCAAAACCTGAAGCGAAGTCCAGATCAACATCGGGATACTGTTGGCGATATTGATTTAACAACGGCATTAACCAATCGAAACAGCTATGACACTCGGAGGAAAAAGTAATACGTCCAGTTTGACCATGCACAATACGGGTGATGTCGCTTTGTGCAATTTGTACCTGCGGCAATACTTCATCAGCCAGTTTTAATAAACGCTGTCCCACATTAGAAAAGCTAACGGGACGGCTACGACGGTTCACCACTTCAACCCCAAACCACTGGTCTAACTCACGCAACTGGTGCGACAAAGCTGAAGGCGTTAAGCATAGGTCTCCCGCAGCAGCCACCAATGAGCCATGCTCTCTTAAAGCGGTTAAGGTTTTTAAATGGCGGAGTTCTAACATCTGGCGCAGTCCAATTTTTTTAATCTTGATGAATACGGTATAGCTTAACCTATAAAAGCCACATTTAATTATTTTTTCTCACCTTAATTTGTACTTAATTAGTTTATTTCACTTTAATATTTATGATCTACAACGAAAATATTCGCCCAATTTACAGAAAATGAAAAATTTAAGCATTTAAATTCATAATCTTCATGATCCGTGCATGAGCGCCAATCGAAGTAAGGCTTTGTTTTATAACTGTGGATGACTTTTAAGACTATCTCTTGGTCATGCCTAGGTTGAAGCGTGATCCCTTCAGTTTTTGAGAGGTACAACGACCGAATCCAGCCCACCAACTGTCCTATTTAACTCGTGGCTATGCATCGAACTCTTGTGATATCTCTACTTTGATATAGCGAAATCATTTGACAGCAAGCAGCATGCTCTTGTACCTGAGTTAAATTCAGTTCAAATATTGAGAACTGATGATTCTGATCTTCTATCCAAATTGAGCAGGCTAAAGCGCTGAAAAAGCATACCGTGCTGACAGCAGAACTTCTCACCACACTAGTCTTCGGGCTTTTTTATGTTCCACGTGAAGCATTATGTAAATATCGAGTCAAAGTCACTTGTCTCTCAAACTGGTCAGAAGCCAAATAGAACATGTAAAAACAAAAAAGCTTCCGACTAGGAAGCTTTTTTTAAATCTTAGATTTAACCATCAATCGTGAGCTTTAAAATCTCAGCTTTGGTATAACCCCGTTCTTTTAAAAGATGTTGAATGGCTTTTTTCTCATCTTGATCTTCAAGAAATTTACAGCGTTGGATCAAACGCATATCGGTCTCATACTGAAAATTATGACGACACTCCAATTCCTTATTGGAAGGCGTAGTAAAAAAATGAAGCACAGCTAGATACTCTCTTTCATGCTGTTGAAGTGGCCCGCCTTCAACGAATACCTATCTAACACAACTGTTAAACACCCTTTGTGTAAATGATGACGAATCTCGCTCCATTATGCAAGTTTGGGCCTCTCAAATGTTCTCTCTCTACTCATCTACAGCACTCAAAACAGCTCTTTATCATCTACCAAAGTCGATTTTAATCATGAAAATTCATCAGCTCATCCTGAGAATTCTTCATCCAATCGCCGTTGATCCGCTCGTTAGACGTTTTAAACTGTCTGGTTTAAATAGATAAAAATCATTCAATATGTCGAAGCTCGAACGCCAGAAACTTAGCCTCCCCACAGGTCATGACAAACTGCTCTTGCATTCCTGCTGTGCACCTTGCTCAGGTGAAGTCATGGAAACCCTGATTGAATCAGGTATCGATTTTTCTATCTTTTTCTATAACCCCAACATTCACCCTGTAAAGGAATATCTGATTCGCAAAGAAGAAAATATTCGCTTTGCAGAAAAACATCATATTCCATTTATTGACTGTGATTACGACACAGACAACTGGTTTGCACGTGCCAAAGGTATGGAAAATGAACCAGAGAAAGGCATTCGTTGCACCATGTGTTTTGATATGCGTTTTGAACGTACAGCATTATATGCAGCAGAACATGGCTTTAGCCTAATCAGCAGCTCTCTCGGTATTTCCCGTTGGAAGAATATGCAACAGATCAATGAGTGCGGCCACCGTTCTGCTTCACATTATGCAGGCATTCACTACTGGGACTATAACTGGCGCAAGCATGGCGGTGCGGTACGCATGCTGGACATCAGCAAACGTGAAGAATTTTATCAACAAGAGTACTGTGGCTGCGTGTATTCACTGCGGGATAGCAACCGCTGGCGCATGAGCCAAGGCCGCGAACGCATCAAACTCGGACAAAAGTTCTATTCCAATGCCATGGATCAGGACAGCTGATTTCAGCCAGCAGCCTCCACATACCAATTTTTCCAAGAGCTGGTTCCACGCACCGCAATCGACACGGTCGGAATCAGCTTTTCTTTTAATATCTTGGTTTGTCCAACGGCTTTGGCTAAGCGTGCTTTGACTGAATGAATGCATTCACGATCACCAAATTCACAACGGTCTAAGCTGGTTCCACCACAGGGCCCATTGGCCAAGCCTTTGGGGCAAGTTTCAGGGCAAATATACAGAGTCTCGCCTAAACGGCATTGACCGCAACTTTCACAGCCCACCACCGCATGCTTACTCAAATGTTCTGTTTTCAGTAGTGCTTGATTGGCACGCGAGCGATCCCAAACATTAAAATTAAAAATAAACCGCCCCACGCCTTTGGCCAATTTAGATTCAAATAAAGCATCATGCATCAGATGCAGATGTTGGTATTTAATAATCTGACTTGAGGTCGCAGGCCGTGAATAATAAGCCAGCTTCGGATGAAACTCTGTACCAGTTTGCACCTGCCAAAGCGTATTCCAAAGTCGTTCACACTCAGCAAAACTCAAATGCCGATATTCTTCAATATAGCTTTCCAGTAAGCTTTGTTCTTCAGGCTGATGGCAAGCCGATAAATGCACCCCCGCAAAACCCAAATGTCGACACATTAGAATCTGTAATGCGCAGCGCACATAAACGCGATCACTTAAACCCTGTTCTTTTTCCTGTTGCAACACCTGCAACATATGCGGGGTGATCACTATACCAGCCACTTTATGTTTCAGCATAAACTTGGCCCGTGCCAAGGTCAGTGGCATGACGCAAGCTAAAATTTTCTGAGCATACTGATGCCGCGCTAAAAATGCATGCGCATCCTGTAAAGCAGCCATGTCATAGCCCAATTGGGTAATCACATAATCCGCCCCTGCTTTCATCTTTTTATGCAGTTTCAGATATTGCGCCTCTTTTTCCGCTTCCGCATATTTAAACGGATTAAACGCCACACCAATATGAAAACCGCCTTGGCGTTTGGCTTCCATGACAGCATTCACCGACTCCAAATAACGTGTTCGGGGTTCTAGGTCGTGGCTATAGCAGTGCTGTTTTAATTTATCACCCGTTAAGAGCAACAGGTTCTTTTGACCCTGTGTTTTTGCATCTTGCAAAAACTGCTCAAAGTCTTGTATATCCCGTGCCTTCCCCGAAAAGTGAATGACTTTTTCAATCTCTTGTGGATACTGTTTGGCGACTTGCAAAGGCGCTTCATCGTCATCCGCATGCACCCGATCGGCCAGCGTCATAGCCGCAGGAAAGCCTGCAAATTCAGTTTTGACAGACCACTGGGCTTGGTGCGAGCTTAAGTATTCAACCAATACGCAAAATTGTTGCTGTGCAAAATATTGAGCAAGTAAGGACATCACAGGAGAAATAATCCAGAGGATTAAAAAAGAAGAATTATAGTACAAATCAAAAATAGATGACGAATCGTCTGATTATTCACTACGGCATATTCAATATTTTTTGACTCATCCTCCACCCGATGAGTGAACGCAAATATCCACCCCGGTCTGATTCATTAGTTGCAGTACCCTGCTAAAACTGAACCTGATGGTCAAATTCAAAAAAGAAGGTACTCTAACGCTCAACCACACGCCGCCCATAGCACAACATTTGTCTAGACCACCTATTCACTAAGCCGATTGATCTATTTTCGATAAGATTGTTCTTTTTCATGCTTTTCAATCGCTTAAAGACTAAGCACATTTCAGCTTTTTAAAATAAAGGCATCTTTTCAAGCTGGGACTGACTGTGTATAACAATGGACGACTCAAGGAAATGATTCGCACATAGGCAAAAGCCTGAAAAAAGCTTAAACTATGTGCCAATGAAAACAAATGATATGTCGTCCATGGCGACAACGATGAAGGTGAAGGTTGATGCCGCTCAATACCGTTGAAGAGCTAGTTGCAGATATCCGTGCAGGTAAAATGGTCATCCTGATGGATGACGAAGATCGTGAAAATGAAGGTGATTTAGTTATCGCAGCGACCCATGTTCGCGCAGAAGACATCAACTTTATGATCACCCACGCACGTGGTTTGGTGTGCTTAACGCTCAGCCGTGATCGCTGTAAACAATTGAATCTTCCATTGATGGTCGATGCCAATGGCGCACAACATGGCACCAACTTCACGCTCTCCATTGAAGCGGCAGAAGGGATTTCTACAGGGATTTCACCTGCAGAACGTGCGCATACCATTCAAACGGCAGTAGCGGCACATGCCAAACCATCAGATATCGTTCAACCAGGACATATTTTCCCATTGATGGCGCAGCCTGGTGGCGTTCTACACCGCGCAGGTCATACCGAAGCAGGTTGTGATTTATCTCGCCTAGCGGGTCTAGAGCCTGCATCGGTCATCTGTGAAATCATCAATGAAGATGGCACGATGGCGCGCCGTGCCGATCTTGAAATTTTTGCTGAAAAGCATGGTTTAAAAATTGGTACCATCGCGGATCTGATCCACTATCGTATGACCAATGAGCAAACGGTTGAACGGATTGATCAGCAAAGCATTGATACCGAATATGGGACGTTTGACTTATACCGTTACCGCGAATTAGGCAATCCAGATATTCACTTGGCTTTGGTGAAAGGTGAACCGAAAGAAGGGGTAACGACCGTTCGTGTCCATGGTTTCAACCCTGTTCGTGACCTGCTCAAGCTCAACAAAAAAGACGGCGAGCCAGCATGGAATCTCGACAAAGCCCTGCAAGAAATCGCAAGCAGCGATCGTGGTGTTTTAGTCTGGATTGGTCAGCGTCATTTACAAGACTTAGGCCCAGCCTTAGACAGCCTTACAGCACCAAAACCAACCAAATCCAATGCTGCTTTATCTCAGCAGTACCAAACCATTGGGGTGGGCGCACAAATTTTACGTGATTTAGGCGTAGAAAAGATGAAGCTTTTGAGCTCACCTTTACGCTTTAATGCACTCTCTGGGTTTAATTTAGAAGTGGTGGAATATATCACCGCACATCAAACAACTTAAAAAATCATCGAGGTTGCTATGGCAATTCGCCGTATTGAAGGTATGTTACATCTCGCTAGCGAAGGCCGTTATGCGATTTTAGTGGGTCGTTTTAATAGTTTTGTTGTCGAACATCTATTAGAAGGTGCAATTGATACATTGAAACGTCATGGTGTATCAGAGGATAATATCACTGTTGTTCATGCACCAGGCGCGTGGGAACTTCCTGTCGTGGCTAAAAAATTAGTGGCGTCTGAACGCTTCGATGCCATCATTGCACTAGGTGCTGTGATTCGTGGTAGCACACCGCACTTCGACTTTGTTGCAGGTGAATGTGCCAAAGGTTTAGGCGTGGTTGGCCTAGAATCTGGTCTTCCAGTGATTAATGGTGTATTGACTACGGATAGTATTGAACAAGCGATTGAACGCTCGGGTACAAAAGCAGGTAATAAAGGCGGCGAAGCTGCTCTTACTGCAATTGAAATGGTTAACTTGTTAAAGGCTATTTAACGCTATGTCGCAAACATTGCAAGCAACTTATGCAGCAAAACGTAAAGCACGTCGCTTTGCTGTACAAGGAATTTACGAATGGCAAATGAGCCACAATCCAGTCCATGAGATTGAAGCACGTACGCGTGTGGAAAATGCCATGCACAAAGTGGATCTGAGCTATTATCATGAATTGTTAACCCAAGTGGTTGCCAATCATGAAGCATTGGATGCGCTCTTAATCCCTGTGCTTGATCGCGAAGTTTCTGCGCTTGACGGCGTTGAACTTGCGACCCTTCGTTTAGGCGCATATGAACTCAAGGAACATCTTGAAATTCCATATCGCGTGGTTTTAGACGAAGCGATCGAGCTTGCTAAACATTTTGGCGGTGCAGACAGCCATAAATACATCAATGGTGTATTAGATCGTTTAGCAACAACTTTACGTGCAGCAGAAAAGCAACAAGCGAACTCACAGTAGTAGATTTGTTGTATGGCTGAGTTTTCGATCATTGATACCTATTTTAATCGTAAGAGTCCTCATTCTGTCGATTTAGGCGTCGGTGACGACTCAGCCTTGCTCACCCCACCACCACAGCAACAATTGGTCATTTGCGCCGATACTCTGGTTGCTGGACGTCACTTCCCGCTTGATACCAGCCCCCATGCGATTGGCTGGAAATCTGTCGCGGTCAATTTATCTGATATCGCCGCAATGGGCGCGAAACCTCAGAGTATTTTATTGGCCTTGAGCTTACCCCAAATTGATCATGACTGGCTCAAAGGTTTTAGTCAGGGTTTATATGATTGCTGTGATCAATTTGGCGTGAGTTTAATTGGTGGAGACACCACCCAAAGCCCACATCTCACCATTTCCGTGACTGCACTGGGCTGGGTCGATATCGGTCAAGCCGTTACTCGCTCTGCCGCTCAAGTGGGTGATTTGATTTGTGTCAGTGGTACTGTCGGCGATGCTGCTTTTGCCTTACAACACTTAGGCCACCCTCTCCAACAACGTTTGGACTACCCCACCCCACGCTGTGAACTCGGGCAAGCACTCAAAGGCTTAGCGCACAGTATGATTGATGTGTCGGATGGCTTAGCACAAGATCTCGGTCATATCTTAAAAGCATCCCATGTGGGCGCGACCCTACAACTTGATCAATTGCCAATCAACACTGCTCTACAAGATGTAACACGAGAACAACAATGGCAATATGCTTTGGCGGGTGGCGATGACTATGAGTTATGCTTTACAATAAGCCCGCAGAATTATGAAAAACTTTTGCAACAACAAAACCATAGCAGCATCAGTGTGATTGGAAAAATTGATGCCGAAAGTGGTCTGCGTTTTCAACAAAATGGCTTAGACCATTCCTTGCAATTTAATGGATATCAACACTTTGCATAAGCCCCCTATCCTCTTTCGTCAGATGTCTTGGTATGACCGTTTCATCGTGTTTTGCGGTGTAGGGTTTGGCTCAGGACTAGCACCCAAAGCACCAGGAACATTTGGTTCAGCCTTTGCACTGCTGTTCGTCCCAATCTGGCTTGCAATTGGCTTATCGAACACCATTATTGCCATCATCCTCATGTCTCTGATTGGCATTTATATCTGTGGGCATACTGCCAAAGTGATGGGCGTACATGATGATGGGCGTATTGTATGGGATGAGTTTGCTGGCCAGTCCATCACCTTTTTGCCTGTCCTGTATTTAGGGCAAATGAATTGGCTCTGGCTGCTGCTGGGTTTTATTTTATTTCGTATTTTTGATGTGTGGAAACCTTGGCCAATTCGTGTCATTGACCAAAAAGTCGAAGGTGGTTTTGGCATTATGCTCGACGACCTGATTGCAGGACTATGGGCTGCACTTTGTATTTGGATTTATTTTTATTTCACTGTGGCTTAGGCCATTTTTAGGATTAGAACATGTCAACGACTGTTATTATTCTTGCTGCAGGTAAAGGAACACGTATGCGTTCTTCTTTACCCAAAGTACTACAACCACTTGCAGGACGTCCTTTACTTGGTCATGTCATCGACACTGCAAAAAAATTAAATGCAGCCAATATTATTACAATTTATGGGCACGGCGGTGCACGAGTTCAAGAAACGTTTACTCATGAAAAGATTGAATGGGTGGAACAAGCAGAGCAACTCGGAACTGGCCATGCGGTGCAAATGACACTCCCTGTCCTTCCACAGGAAGGCAGCTCACTGATTTTATCAGGCGATGTACCTTGCATCTCTCAAAACACGCTACAAAAATTACTCAATGCAACTGCCGAGACAGGCATTGGTCTAGTGACTTTAACTTTAGCCGATGCAACAGGTTATGGGCGTATAGTGCGTGAGAATGGTCAGATTCAGGCGATTGTTGAACATAAGGATGCGACCACAGAGCAGCACCAGATTAAAGAAATTAATACAGGTATTTACTGTGTCAGCAATGCCAAATTGCACGAATGGTTACCTAAACTCAGCAATAACAATGCGCAAGGTGAATATTACCTGACTGATATTGTAGCAATGGCCTTAGCTGATGGGATGCAAGTCGCATCGGTTGAGCCTGAACAAGCCTTCGAAGTTGAAGGAGTGAATGATCGTATTCAGCTCGCCGCATTAGAACGCCAATTCCAAACCGATCAAGCCAAAAAGCTCATGCAGCAAGGTGTGCATTTAATTGATCCTAGTCGCTTTGACCTTCGTGGAAATTTAACCGTTGGGCAAGACGTACGCATCGACATCAATGTGATTATTGAAGGCGAATGTGAATTCGGCGACCATGTAGAAATTGGTGCAGGTTGTATCATCAAAAACACCAAGATCGCAGCAGGTACAAAAGTTCAGCCGTATAGCATCTTTGATAATGCTATGGTTGGTGAAGATGCGCAGATTGGTCCTTTTGCTCGTTTACGCCCAGGTGCAAAACTGGCGGCTGAAGTGCATATTGGTAACTTCGTTGAAGTCAAAAACACCAGCATTGGCTTCGGTTCAAAAGCCAACCACTTTACCTATTTAGGTGATGCTGAAATTGGTGCAGGCTCGAACATTGGTGCTGGGACCATTACCTGTAATTATGATGGTGCAAATAAATTTAAAACCATCATTGGTGATGCTGCATTTATTGGTTCCAACAGCTCATTGGTTGCACCTGTCACGATTGGCAATGGGGCAACCGTCGGCGCAGGTTCAACCATTACCCGTGATGTTGCAGAGAATAGCTTAGCGGTAGAACGCTCTAAGCAAGTTGAAAAAGAAAACTATCAACGTCCACAAAAGATGAAGAAATAAGAGGATTAAATTATGTGCGGTATTGTCGGTGGCGTTGCAGAACGTAGTATTACCAATATTTTAATTGAAGGTTTAAAGCGCCTTGAATATCGCGGCTATGACTCTGCGGGTTTAGCGCTGGTCAATCAAGGCCAAGTTTTACGCGAAAGACGTGTCGGTAAAGTATCCAATCTAGAAGAAGCCGTTAATCAATCCAATATTCTCGGTTCTCTGGGTATTGCGCATACCCGTTGGGCAACCCATGGTAAACCCACTGAAGATAATGCACATCCGCACATTTCAGGCGATGTTGCTGTAGTCCATAACGGTATTATTGAAAACTATCAAGAACTTAAAGATGATCTTGAAGCTTTAGGCTATGTATTTACCTCACAGACCGATACCGAAGTGGTCGCTCACTTGGTGAAGGATGCCTTAAAGTCAACTCCAAGCTTGCTGGAAGCTGTGCAACAAGTCGTGCCTCAACTTAAAGGGGCTTATGCACTAGGTATCGTACATACCGACCATCCCGATGAACTGATTACCGTGCGTGAAGGTTCACCTTTGGTGATTGGGGTCGGCATTGGTGAAAACTTTATCAGTTCAGATCAATTGGCTTTATTGCCTATTACCAATCGTTTTATTTACCTTGAAGAAGGTGATATTGCTCGTTTAACCCGCAATAGCATTGAAGTTTTTGTCGCTGGTCAACGGGTCGAGCGCCCAATCAAAGAATTAGATGCTGCCGTCAGCAATGCATCTAAAGGTGAATATAAGCACTACATGCTCAAAGAAATTTATGAGCAACCTGAAGCAATTCAACAAACCATTTCTCAAGCCCTAGATGGCAATGCACTGCGTGAAGACTTTCTTGCCAATGCAGTCGCGGATTTCCAAAAAATTCAGCAAATCCAAATCATTGCCTGCGGGACCAGCTACCATGCAGGGATGATTGCCAAATATTGGTTTGAACAACTGATTGATCTACCGTGCCAAGTAGAAATTGCGAGCGAATTCCGCTATCGCAGCCCTGTCATTGTCAATCACACGCTTTATGTTTGCATTTCACAGTCTGGTGAAACCGCTGATACTTTAGCCGCACTGCGTGATACCCAAAAGCGTGCTGCAGCAAAAGGTGCTGACATCACCACCATGACTATTTGTAATGTCGCAACATCGTCTATGGTACGTGAGACCAATCATAGCTTGCTTACACTAGCAGGTCCTGAGATTGGTGTAGCATCAACCAAGGCATTTACCACACAGCTTGCAGCACTCATGTTATTGGTCCTAAAAATTGGTACGATCAAAAATAGCATTTCTGTACAGCATGTGGCTGAGATTACGGCTGAACTTTGGCATACCCCTAAAGTAATTTTAGATACCTTACGTAATGACCCTGAAATTTTACGTTTATCTGAACTTTTCGTAGAGAAGCAGCACTGCTTATTCTTAGGTCGTGGCACGAATTTCCCGATCGCACTCGAAGGGGCGTTGAAACTCAAAGAGATTTCATATATCCATGCTGAAGGCTATGCCGCAGGTGAACTTAAACATGGTCCGCTCGCTTTAGTCGACAATGACATGCCTGTGGTCATTCTCGCACCGAAAGATGACATGCTCGATAAACTCAAATCGAATATGGAAGAGGTTCAAGCCCGTGGTGGTGAACTCTTTGTCTTTGCCGATGAAAATAGCGGCATTAAAGCCAAAGACCGTCAGCATGTGGTTTATGTACCAAGCATTAGCCCAATATTGGCTCCAATTGTTTATAGCGTGCCTGTACAACTGCTGTCTTATCATGTTGCAGTCCTGCGTGGTACGGATGTCGACCAACCTCGAAACCTCGCTAAATCGGTCACTGTAGAATAATTATTTAAATAAAGGCTGGTGTGCTGTTGTGCTCGTATAATTAAGTTTGTATCAAATAATTAAGTTTAGATTTAATTATTTTAGTTTGTACATTAATGAAATGAACAAACAAAACCCTACCCTGTAGACCTAGTGGTTCTACACCAAGTCTACAGGGTTTTTAATATAAATAAATTCAAATTAGCATCACACCAGAAACATAAAATTATTACTAATATATTCAACGATATAGATATATAA
>OEQV01000043.1_pt1 | contig 37164 bp, 34 predicted proteins | sample 1539821 | NCBI WGS metagenome assembly OEQV01 (sample SAMEA3891244, study PRJEB23780) | metagenome | biome: terrestrial biome; feature: animal house; material: water of meat washing | place: Italy | collected 2015-05-12 | reverse complement strand
TGTACAGATCTAGTTATCACCTGACACCGGCCTCAAACCGGTGTCTTGTTTACGCTACTTTAGTGCGCACTTCCTTCGGTATCAATTTCAGACCCTTCTTGAACATGCTGTAGGGGGTTTGACCCTCCATCATCCTGCCTTGATGTGGCCGCTGGGTGTTGTAGTGCTCCAGGTAGCTATCCAGGTCTGTCTGCATCTGCTCTACCGACTCATACCAGGTCGTCCTCCCCTTGATACGGAAGTGTTCATCCAGCAGTGTGCGATGCAGCCGTTCGATAAAGCCGTTGCTCTGCGGCCTGCGCACCTTGGTGGTTCGGTGCTCAATCCCCTCCAGTTGCAGGAACAGCTCGTAGGGATGGTGGTCAGGGCGCCCACAGAACTCGCGCCCGTTATCCGACAGGATGGTATAGACCCGTGCCTCGTGGGTTTCAAAGAATGGCAGCACCGTTTCGTTAAGCACATGGACCGAGGTGATGGGCAGTTTGCTGGTGTAGAGCCGCCCCCAGGCGTGGCGGCTATAGCAGTCCAGCACGGTTTGCAGATACACCTTGCCAACCCCCTTGAGCGCGCCGACGAAGAAGGTGTCGACCGCCACCAGTTCTCCGGTGTAGTGAACCTCAATCTGGCGTTCTCGGAACTCGGGACTGAATCGCTCTAACAGGCGAATTTGCTCGTCATTGAGCTCAATGGTCTGCTCACGGTGGGTTTTCTCGAGGCGCAACAAGCGGTCGTGTTTGGAGAGCAAGTCGTGCCGTTGCCACACGCCACGCACACCGCCCGCACTGACGTTGATGCCTTGCAGAGCCAGTTCTTGCGCGACCCGCAGCGGGCCATGAGTTGGTCTGGTGAGGGAGTAATCGAGGATGGCCTGTTCAATCTCGGGAGCGACCCGATTGGGATGAGCCCCTTTACAGCCGGGCAATTTGTCGAGCAATCCCTCGGCGCCATAGGTCTGGTAATTACGGCGAATTTCGTAGAACTGCTGACGGCTGTAGCCGATGAGCTTGCAGGCTTTGCTGACGTTATTGAGCTCTTTGGCGAGCTCTAGCAGGCTGAGTTTGCGACGTGCTACTTTCTCGTTGGTGGTCATACGGTGACTCCAGATAACACGGTAGGGGTACCGTTTTGTTATCCGGTTTGAAGCCGTATGACCACTCCCTTTTGTGGGCAACTGTCAGGTGAATACCATCTCCATACATGTAATTTAAATCAAAGTGCCGACCAAGATATCGGTACTTTTATCTCCCTATGTAAGTTAAAAATTCACTGCGGCGTTAAATCTAATATCCCAGAGGTCAAGGTCCTGACGCCCGATACTGTAATAACCGGTGATAACTTCAAAACGCTGATGACGCTGAGGGGCTACCGCCAGTGCAATCCGTGCAGATCCACTCCACGGGGTCGTACTTTCCATTGTCAGATTTTCATTCAGGATCTGACCATCATTGGGACGCTCAATATCATAACGAACCCCAAGACGCAGGGCCGGTATAATTTGAACACCATCGGTTGTGGTGAAAATACGACTGATATCCCCTGATGCTTCACTGGTGGCATATTCAAAAGAGTTTTCATTAACCCGCAATGTCACGTTATAAATCTGGTTTGCATAAGGCAATGAGCCTGTGTAATCAAACGCATCGGATTTATTGTGACTGTAAAAGAGGGCAAGCTTGGGCCGCAGCAGATATTCACCAACGTCGTAGCCACCGGTCAGGTTGGCTGAGATCAACCCGGTCGTTGTCTTGAAACTCCCTTTAAGTACATCGAGTTCGGTATCGTTATCAGTTCGTCCCCATGCAGCCCAGCCATCCAGCAGCCAGTGCGTATCTAGCCTATAGCCGCCATATGGCCCAACAAAGAAGCTGTCCCCCTCATTTCGTACCGAACTGCCAAACGTGCCAAGAGAGGTTTTGCTATTGGCAAATGCAATACCGCCCAGCCTGTCTTTACCAAAGGATCTGTGTATACCGATCAAAAAGCTGTTGGCATGTCCGGATGTGTCTATCTCGTTACGATCATCGGAGACTCCGGTATGGCGTACATCAGTCCATACCTGCCACAACCCCTTTTGACTGGCAATATCTTCAAATTGGTCAAGCCCGACAACGACACGATCTGAAATACTGAGAGAGCCGCTCAAATAGCCCATCAAGGCATCTGCACTGATCCCCACCTCCGGTTCCGCCACCACTTCCTCCATTGCTGCCGCCACCACCGCCGGTTCCGCCACCAGTGCCACCGTTACTGTCTCCCCCATCGATCGGGGGAATATTTGGAAATACCGGATTGTTCTGGTTTCTCGAATCGAGGAAGCAGTTGAAAGAACCATCCGCATTGAGGAAATCCAGTTTGTGAGTCCCGTTAAGGTCATCAAGTACTACAGGTGAGACACTCAAGTGCAACGACGCGCGGTTTGCATTCCAACTATCGATTTCAGATACCCGGGGAGCAGAGAGGCGAAAATTCCCCCCGGAACCTGGACTTGAAAGCCATAGTGATACCGAATTGTCAGCCGAACGCCCAAGAAACTCTAGATGCTGCCCCGGTTGCCTGTTCGGGCAATCCGCCGCCCATGCTGTTGGCAAGCAGATACTGGTAAGGCAGCCAATTCCCAAAATACGTGAAATCATTATGTCCTCCTGACACTACGTTATCTCACTGACATCCTTGCATGACTTTTAGCATTACCCACAAACAGGTCACTCGATGCCATGGGTAAAGGAACAAATCAATCTGACAAGTTCAAATCGCAGACTATTTTAGTATCCACACTGTTTCTGGTCTCCTGTAATAAAATTCGTTTAGCACCTGAATCGCGATGATTGATTAAATCAAACCACTTTAAAACCCATAAAAAATGCCGCCCATCGGGCGGCACTTTTATTAGAGATAACGGGCTAACAGGAATTACCAGCCGGTCACTTCGCGCAGGGCCTTGCCGATATCGGCCAGGGAGCGGACGGTTTTCACGCCAGCATCTTCCAGCGCGGCAAACTTCTCGGCGGCGGTACCCTTGCCACCGGAGATGATGGCGCCAGCGTGGCCCATCCGCTTGCCGGGAGGCGCGGTAACACCGGCGATATAGGAGACCACCGGCTTGGTGACGTGGGCCTTGATATAGGCGGCCGCGTCTTCCTCGGCGTTGCCGCCGATCTCGCCGATCATCACGATCGCTTCGGTCTGCGGGTCGTTCTGGAACATCTCCAGAATGTCGATAAAGTTGGAGCCCGGGATGGGGTCGCCACCGATACCGACGCAGGTGGACTGGCCAAAGCCCTCGTCAGTGGTCTGCTTGACCGCTTCGTAGGTCAGGGTGCCGGAGCGGGAGACGATGCCCACCTTGCCCGGCTTGTGAATGTGGCCCGGCATGATGCCGATCTTGCACTCACCCGGAGTGATCACGCCCGGGCAGTTGGGGCCGATCATCCGCACGCCGGTCTCTTGCAGCTTCACTTTGACGTCCAGCATATCCAGAGTCGGGATGCCTTCGGTGATGGTGACGATGAGCTTGATGCCCGCGTCGATCGCTTCCAGGATGGCGTCCTTGCAGAACGGCGCCGGCACATAGATGACGGAGGCGGTGGCGCCGGTCGCTTCGACCGCGTCACGGACGGTGTTGAACACCGGCAGGCCCAGATGGGTGGTGCCGCCCTTGCCCGGGGAGACGCCGCCCACCAGCTGGGTGCCGTAGGAGAGCGCCTGCTCGGAGTGGAAAGTACCCTGACCGCCGGTAAAGCCCTGGCAGATGACTCGGGTGTCCTTGTTGATCAGTACGCTCATCAGTTGGCCTCCGCTGCTTTGACGACTTGCTGCGCGGCATCGGTCAGACTCTTGGCCGCAATGATGTTGAGGCCGCTCTCGGCCAGCTTGATACCACCCAGCTCGGCGTTGTTGCCTTCCAGACGGACCACGACGGGCACCTTGACCCCCACTTCCTTGACCGCACCGATAATGCCTTCCGCGATCATGTCGCAGCGCACGATGCCGCCGAAGATGTTGACCAGCACCGCTTTGACGTTGCTGTCGGAGAGGATGATCTTGAACGCCTCGGTTACGCGCTCCTTGGTGGCGCCACCGCCGACGTCAAGGAAGTTGGCCGGTTTGCCGCCGTGCAGGTTGACGATGTCCATGGTGCCCATGGCCAGACCCGCGCCGTTGACCATGCAGCCGATGTTGCCATCGAGGGCCACATAGTTGAGCTCCCACTGGGCGGCGTGCGCTTCGCGGGGGTCATCTTGTGACGGGTCGTGCATCTCGCGCAGCTTGGGCTGACGATACAGTGCGTTGGCGTCGATGTTGATCTTGCCATCCAGGCAGTGCAGGTTGCCCTGCGCGGTGATCACCAGCGGGTTGATCTCCAGCAGCGCGAAATCGCAATCCAGGAACATCTGGCCCAGACCCATGAAGATCTTGGTGAACTGTTTGATCTGATCGCCGACCAGACCCAGTTTGAAGGCCAGTTCGCGGGCCTGATAGGCCTGCGGACCCACCAGCGGATCGATGGCCGCCTTGTGGATCAGATGGGGGGTTTCGTGGGCAATCTTCTCGATATCCACGCCACCTTCGGTCGAGGCCATGAAGACCACGCGGCGCGAACCACGGTCAACCACGGCGCCCAGGTAGAGCTCTTTGGCGATGTCGGTGCAAGATTCCACCAGGATCTTGGTGACCGGCTGGCCGTTGGCGTCGGTCTGGTAGGTCACCAGATTTTTGCCAAGCCAGTTCTGGGCGAAGGCACGGATCTCATCCTTGCTCTTGGCCACTTTCACGCCGCCCGCTTTACCGCGACCACCGGCGTGTACCTGGCATTTGACGACCCAGGTATTGCCGCCAATCTTGTCGGCCGCTTCGGCCGCTTCTTGTGGGGTAGCACAGGCATAACCTTCGGAGACCGGCAGGCCATACTCGGCAAACAGCTGTTTTGCCTGATATTCATGCAGATTCATAGATGCTCTATCCGTGTTGTAGGTATTTCCGTCCGGGGCTGGTGTTTCTCAATCCCCTGTGAATGGGGGCCTGGGCGGCCCCTCGTTATCTTTCAATCGCTCGGGTATTACTCAAACGTCCAGCAGCACACTCAGCTCGGGGCGCAAACCCCTTGCCTGCGTGCTACAGGCTTAGACGTCCAGCAACAGACGGGTCGGGTCTTCCAAGAGCTCCTTGACGGAGACCAGGAAGCCTACCGATTCGCGTCCATCGATGATCCGGTGATCGTAGGAGAGCGCCAGATACATCATCGGCAGGATCTCGACCTTGCCGTCAACGGCCATCGGGCGATCCTGGATCTTGTGCATGCCCAGAATGGCGCTCTGGGGCGGGTTGATGATCGGGGTGGACATCAGGGAGCCGAACACGCCACCGTTGGTGATGGTGAAGTTGCCGCCAGTCAGTTCATCCACGGTCAGCTTGCCGTCACGGCCCTTGCCCGCCAGATCCTTGATGGCCTTCTCGATGTCCGCCAGGCTCATGTTGTCGCAGTCGCGCAGCACCGGCGTCACCAGACCACGGGGGGTAGAGACGGCGATGCTGACGTCGAAGTAGTTGTGGTAAACCACGTCATCACCATCGAGCGCCGCGTTCACTTCCGGATAGCGCTTGAGGGACTCCACCACCGCCTTCACGTAGAAGGACATAAAGCCGAGCTTGATGCCGTGCTTCTTCTCGAAGATCTCGCCGTACTGCTTGCGCAGATCCATGATGGGCTTCATGTTGACCTCGTTGAAGGTGGTCAGCATGGCGGTGGTGTTTTTCGCTTCCAGCAGACGCTCGGCAATGCGCTTGCGCAGACGGGTCATCGGTACCCGCTTGTCGGTGCGACCACCCAGCGGGGCAACCTTGGCTGCCGGGGCTGCAGTTGCGACCGGTGCGGCTGCCGCAGGCTGGCTCTTGGCCTTGATGAAGGCTTCCACATCATCCTTGGTGATGCGACCGCCCTTGCCGGTACCGGTCAGCTTGGTCACGTCGATGTCGTGCTCGCCAATCAGGCGGCGCACCGAGGGGCTCAAGCCATCGGCACCATCATCGGCCACCGCTTCAGCGGGTTTCTCTTTGGTCTCTTCACCGGCCACCGGGGCGGCGGTGAGGATGGCAATCAGTTGACGGGACAACACAGTCGCCCCTTCCCCTTGCAGAATATCCCCCAGCACACCGGCTTGCGGTGCCGGCACTTCCAGCACCACCTTGTCGGTCTCGATGTCGACCAGCACTTCGTCACGGGCGACCAGATCGCCCGGTTTTTTGTGCCAGGTGGCGATAGTGGCATCGGCCACTGATTCCGGCAGATCCGGTACCTTGATTTCGATAGTCATCCAATCAGTTCCTTTTTACTTCTATGCCAGAGGCTTTACAGGGTAAGGGCATCTTCCACCAAGGCTTTTTGCTGCTTGGCGTGGACAGACATGTAACCGACGGCCGGTGAGGCTGACGCGGGGCGACCGGCATAACGCAGGGTGGCTCCGGCTGGCAGCACGCCATCGTAGTGGTGACGGGTGCAGTACCAGGCGCCCTGGTTCTGCGGCTCTTCCTGACACCAGACAAAGTCGGTGACGTGGCTGTAATCGGCCAGAATGGCGCGCACTTCCTCTTCCGGGAAGGGGTAGAGCTGCTCAATTCGCACCAGTGCCACATCTTGCTGCTCGGCCTTGCGACGGGCATCGAGCAGGTCGTAGTAGACCTTGCCGGAGCAGAAGACCACGCGCTTGACCGCTTTCGGATCCAGCGCATCGATCTCGCCGATGGCGTTCTGGAAGGTACCTTCCGCCAGCTCTTCGAGCTTGCTCACCGCCAGCGGGTGGCGCAGCAGGGATTTGGGCGTCATCACGATGAGCGGACGGCGCATCGGGCGCACCACCTGACGACGCAGCATATGGAACACCTGCGCCGGGGTAGAGGGCACGCACACCTGCATGTTGTGCTGGGCGCACATCTGCAGATAACGCTCCAGACGGGCGGAGGAGTGCTCCGGGCCCTGCCCCTCGTAACCGTGCGGCAGCAGCATGGTCAGGCCGCACATCCGGCCCCACTTCTGCTCGCCGGAGGAGAGGAACTGATCCACCACCACCTGGGCACAGTTGGCGAAGTCGCCGAACTGGGCTTCCCAGATGGTGAGGCCAGCCGGCTCGGCGCTGGCGTAACCATATTCAAAGGCCAGTACCGCGTTCTCGGTCAGCACAGAGTCATACACCTCGAACGGGCCCTGCTCGTCGTGCAGGTTGCACAGCGGGGTGTAGGTGCTGGCATCGGTCTGGCTGTGCAGCACGGCGTGGCGGTGGAAGAAGGTGCCACGGCCGGAGTCTTCACCGGTAAAGCGGATGCGGGACCCCTTGTCCACCAGAGTGGCGTAGGCCAGGGTCTCGGCAAAGCCCCAATCCACCAGCTTCTCGCCAGCGGCCATCAGACGGCGGTCTTCGTAAATCTTCTCGACCTGACGCTGCAGCACGTGGGTCGCCGGATACTGGCTCACCCGCTCGCCGAGGCTCTTGAGGTGATCCATCGGCACGGCACTCTCATAGGCCATGTTCCAGTCGTGGCCCAGATAAGGGGTCCAGTCGACGGAGTGCAGCTCCATCGGCCGCCACTCCTTGCTCACCCGCTCGCCGCGATCCAGCGCTTCGCGATACTCGTTGACCAGTTCGGTCGCCCGCTCCTGAGCGAGGCTCCCCTCGGCCACCAGCTGATCGGCGTAGATCTTGCGCGGGGTCGGGTGCTGCTTGATCTTCTGGTACATCAGCGGCTGGGTCGCGCTCGGCTCGTCCGCTTCGTTGTGACCGTGACGACGGTAGCAGACCAGCTCGATCACCACGTCGCGTTTGAAGGTGTTGCGGTAATCCAGTGCAATCTGGGTCACCAGCACCACGGCTTCCGGATCATCCCCGTTGACGTGCAGCACCGGCGCCTGCACCGCCTTGGCGATGTCGGTGCAATATTCGGTGGAGCGCAGGTCACGGATATAGGAGGTGGTGAAACCAACCTGGTTGTTGATGACGATGCGCACCGTCCCGCCGACACCATAGGCACGGGTCTGGGACATGTTGAAGGTCTCGGCCACCACGCCCTGACCGGCCATGGCCGAGTCACCGTGAATGGTGATGGGCAACACGCTGGAGCCATCCTTGTCACCGCGACGATCCATACGGGCACGGACCGAGCCGATGACCACAGGGTTGACGATCTCGAGGTGAGAGGGGTTGAACGCCAGCGCCAGGTGGACGTTGCCACCCGGGGTGGCGAAGTCGGAGGAGAAGCCCATGTGGTACTTCACATCACCGGTACCCCAGGATTCGCCATGCTTGCCGGCAAACTCGTCGAACAGATCCTGCGCCCGTTTACCGAGCACGTTGATCAGCACGTTGAGACGACCGCGGTGGGCCATACCGATAACGGCCTCTTTGCAGCCCTGCTCACCGGCGCGACGGATCAGCTCCTTGAGCATGGGGATCATGGCGTCGCCACCTTCCAGCGAGAAGCGCTTGGCTCCCGGGAACTTGGCGCCCAGATATTTCTCCAGCCCTTCGGCGGCGGTCAGGCTCTCGAGGAAACGGGTCTTCTCTTCGAGGGTGTAGCTCCCCTTCCCTTCAATGGATTCGAGACGCTGTTGCAGCCAGCGCTTCTCTTCCGTGGAGGTGAGGTGCATGTAGTCGGCGCCGATGGAGCCGCAATAGGTCTTCTTCAGCGAGGCGTAGAGGTCGGAGAGCACCATGGTCTCGCGACCGATGGCGTAGGAGCCCACATTGAAGGTGGCCTCCATGTCTGCGCCCTGCAGGTTGTGGAACGCAGGATCCAGTTCGGCAACGGTTTCACGCTGCCACAGACCCAGCGGGTCCAGATTGGCATTCTGGTGACCACGGAAACGGAAGGCGTTGATCAGCTGCAATACCCGCACCTGCTTGGCATCCACTTGCGGATCGGAGACGGGGGCACTGTAGCGAGAGGGATCCTTGGCCAGACGACGGAAATAATCGCGGACCTGGGAGTGGGGTTGTTCAACCGCATGGCCATTGACCTGGGGCAGCTCGCTAAACAGGCTGCGCCACTCGTCGGACACGGAGTCAGGATTTTCCAGGAAGGATTCGTACAAATCCTCGATATAGCTTGCATTCGCACCAGCCAGGTGAGATGACTCCAACCAGGCCTTCATCACGCCGTTATGCATTTCTATCCCTTGTACTTCTTGTTACTGCTGCGCAGCTTGTAGGGGTCAAATAGCCATCCTGCCACGGGTGGGATGGCTATCCAGAGGTCGGGCCAGCACGTGGCCGGCCCTGATACTAAACAGCCCGATTGAGCAACATCGACTTGATCTGGCCAATCGCCTTGGTCGGGTTCAAGCCTTTCGGACAGACGTTCACGCAGTTCATGATGCCATGGCAGCGGAACACGCTGAATGCGTCGTCCAGATTCCCCAGTCGTTCGGTGGTCGCGGTGTCGCGGCTGTCAGCCAGCCAGCGGTAGGCGGCGAGCAGCCCGGCCGGACCGATGAACTTGTCGGGATTCCACCAGAAGGAGGGGCACGAAGTGGAGCAGCAGGCACAGAGAATGCACTCGTACAGGCCGTCAAGCTTGGCGCGCTCTTCGGGGGATTGCAGGTGCTCACGCACCGGCGGCAACTTGTCATCGTTGATGAGGAAGGGTTTGACCTTCTCCCACTGGGTGTAGAACTGGGTCATGTCGATCACCAGATCGCGGATCACCGGCAGGCCAGGCAAGGGGCGGATAACGACGTTATTGCCCTTCTTCAGCAGATCGGAGAGCGGGGTGATACAGGCAAGACCGTTCTTGCCATTCATGTTGAGACCGTCTGATCCACAGACCCCTTCGCGGCAAGAGCGGCGGAAGGCGAGCGTGGGATCCAGCTCTTTCAACTGGATCAGTGCGTCGAGCACCATCATGTCGGAACCTTCAGGAATATCAAGACGATATTCCTTCATATGGGGGACGTTATCAACATCCGGATTGTATCTGTAGACAGAGAATGTGACGTTCATAGGGCTGGCTCCGCAATCAGTAAGTCCGGACCTTGGGCGGGAACGCCTCACGGGTCTTGGGTGACATGTTGACAGCGCGACGGGTCATGGACTCGGTGTCCGGATGATAGAGGCTGTGGCACAGCCAGCTCTCGTCGTCACGCTCCGGGAAGTCGAAGCGGCTGTGAGCACCGCGACTCTCGGTACGGAAGTTGGCGGCAACCGCCGTGGCAAACGCCGTCTCCATCAGGTTGTCCAGCTCCAGGCACTCGATGCGCTGGGTGTTGAACTCTTTGGAGGTGTCATCCAGACGGGCTGACTTGAGGCGTTCGCGGATAACCTTGAGCTCGGCCAACCCTTCTGCCATCGCCGCACCTTCGCGGAATACGGAGAAGTTGTTCTGCATGCAGCGCTGCAGGTCTTTGCGGATCTGCACCGGGTCTTCCCCGTCACGGCAATTTTCCCAGCGGTTGAAGCGGGCCAGTGCGGCATCCAGATCCGACTCGGAAGCATCGCGGCCGTGATCCATCTCGCCCAGGGTGTTGACCAGATGCATGCCGGCCGCGCGGCCGAACACCACCAGATCCAGCAGGGAGTTGCCACCCAGACGGTTGGCACCGTGTACGGAGACGCAGGCAATCTCGCCCACCGCAAACAGACCGACCACCGGTACATCGTTGCCGTTCTTGTCCTGGGTCAGGCACTGGCCATTCACGTTGGTCGGCACGCCGCCCATCATGTAGTGGCAGGTCGGGATGATCGGGATCGGCTCTTTGACCGGATCCACGTGGGCGAAGGTGCGAGAGAGCTCGCAGATGCCCGGCAGACGGGATTCCAGCACCTCTTTGCCGAGGTGATCCAGCTTGAGCTTGATGTGCGGGCCCCAGGGACCGTCGCAACCACGCCCTTCGCGGATCTCGATCATGATGGAGCGGGCCACCACGTCGCGACCGGCCAGATCCTTGGCGTTGGGGGCATAACGCTCCATGAAGCGCTCGCCATCTTTATTGAGCAGATAGCCGCCTTCACCACGGCAGCCTTCGGTTACCAGCACCCCTGCCCCGGCGATGCCGGTCGGGTGGAACTGCCACATCTCCATGTCCTGCACGCCGACGCCGGCACGCAGCGCCATGCCGACACCGTCACCTGTGTTGATGTGGGCATTGGTGGTGGACTGGTAGATACGACCGGCACCGCCGGTGGCCAGCACGGTGGCCTTGGCCTTGAAGTAGACCACTTCGCCGCTCTCCATATCGATGGCGGTACAGCCAACGATGTGACCGTCCTGGTTTTTCACCAGATCCAGCGCATACCACTCGGAGAAGACGGTGGTCTTGTTCTTGACGTTCTGCTGATAGAGGGTGTGCAGCAGGGCGTGACCGGTACGGTCGGCCGCCGCTGCGGTACGAGCAGCCTGCTCGCCACCGAAATTCTTGGACTGACCACCAAACGGACGCTGGTAGACAGACCCGTTGTCGAAACGGGAGAAGGGCAGCCCCATGTTCTCCAGCTCATAGATAGCCTCGGGGCCGGTTTTGCACATGTACTCGATGGCTTCCTGATCACCGATGTAATCGGAACCTTTTACCGTGTCATACATGTGCCACTGCCAGTTGTCATCGTGGGCATTGCCCAGCGCAACCGTGATCCCGCCCTGGGCGGACACCGTGTGAGAACGGGTTGGAAAAACCTTGGACAACAGAGCGCAGCTCTTGCCGGACTGGGCAATCTGCAGCGCGGCGCGCATACCGGCACCACCGGCACCAATCACCACCGCATCAAATTCACGAGTTGGAATAGTCACCTTACACACCCCACAGCACGACGAAACCCGTCATCAGATAGACAAACAGCACCACGACCAGGGCAAATTGCAGCGCCCCGCGCAGCCCTACCGGCTTGATATAGTCAGTCAGCACCTGCCACAGACCAATCCAGGCGTGGATCAGTACGCAGAGCAGGGTCAACAGGGTGAATACCTTGGTGAATGTTTTGGCGAAGAAGCCTGCCCACACCTCGTAGGTGATGTCGTTGAACGCGACAAAGCCCACCAGATAGAGGACATAACAGGTCATGATGAGGGCGGTGGCGCGGATCAGGATGTAATCGTGAACGCCGCTGCGCCCGAAGGTTGCAGAATTGGTTACCATACAAGCACTCCCGCCAATACAGCCAGGATCGCGGTGATCACGAAGGCCACGCGGGCGCTCTGATTGCCGGATTCCAGCTCTTCCCAATAGCCCATATCCATGACCAGATGACGCAAGCCGCCCACAATGTGGTATGCCAGCGCAGTCAGGATCCCCCACAGCACGAGTTTGACCAGGAAGTTGTCCATGATGGCAACCACGGTTGCAAACCCTTCGGGAGAGGCGAGTGAAGTACCAAGCATCCACAGCAAGATGCCCAGTGCAACAAAGGTAATGACCCCTGAAACACGGTGCAGGATGGATGCAATGGCAGTGACAGGAAAGCTGATCGTCTGTAGGTCGAGGTTGACCGGTCTCTGTTTGTTTTTCACGCTTGCCCACTCAGCTCCATTGAGCACGTTAGTTATTGTTTTAACTCACACTTGAGGGCACGGAATGGTGATTGTTGGTTTTTTGTTACCAAAACACTCTGAAAAAGCCAAAACGCGAGTTTTCGGTTTCACATCAGGCTTTGCCAAAGCGTTTCAAACACCTGCAGCCATGACCCACGTGGCGCAGTATATCGGCGGCCTTAACCGAAGACAATCAATTAGCTACAAAGAAAACACAAAACCGCAAACTCGATCGCATATTTAATTTAACATTTCATTAATGCCATTAATGGGGTTTCAGCAAAATTGACATTGATAAGGAACTCTGTTTCAAATAAGGCGCTCCAGCCACTTCGGTATGGGTAACAACCTTTGCCAGCGTCATAAAAGTCGTAATAGAGTAGGACTGGAACCAAATTATAAAGAGCAAAGGAGACGTGCTATGGCTGATAAGATAGCCACCCTACACCTGCCCGGAAAAGATCCGGTCGAACTGCCGATCCTCTCCGGCACCATCGGCCCGGATGTCATCGATGTCAGAAAATTGGGATCACAGGGGTATTTCACCTTTGACCCCGGTTTTATGGCGACCGGTTCTTGCAAATCTGCCATTACCTACATTGACGGGGATCAGGGTGTCTTGCTGCACCGTGGTTACCCCATCGCCCAGTTGGCCACCCAGGCCACCTATCTGGAAGTCTGCTATATCCTGCTGTACGGCGAGGCGCCCACCAAGGCGCAATATGCCGAATTCGAACGTCTGGTCACCCGCCACACCATGGTGCACGAGCAGATCGCCTTCTTCTTCCGCGGCTTCCGTCGTGACTCCCACCCCATGGCCATCATGTGCGGTGTGGTCAGCGCCCTCTCCGCCTTCTATCACGATGCCCTCGACATCAACAACGAGCAGCATCGCGAGATCTGTGCCTTCCGTCTGCTCTCCAAGATGCCGACTCTGGCCGCCATGTGTTACAAGTACTCCATCGGCCAGCCGTTCATGCAGCCGCGTAACGCCCTCTCCTATGCCGGTAACTTCCTGCACATGATGTTTGGCGTGCCGACCGAAGAGTACAAGGTCAACCCCATCGTTGAACGCGCCATGGATCGTATCTTTACCCTCCATGCGGATCACGAGCAGAACGCCTCCACCTCCACCGTTCGTCTGGCTGGCTCCTCCGGTGCCAACCCGTTCGCCTGTATCGCCGCGGGGATCGCCTCCCTGTGGGGACCGGCCCACGGTGGTGCCAACGAAGCCTGCCTGCGCATGCTGGAAGAGATCGGCTCGGTGGATCGCATCCCCGAGTACATCGCCAAGGCCAAGGACAAGAATGATCCGTTCCGTCTGATGGGCTTCGGTCACCGCGTCTACAAGAACCACGACCCCCGTGCCACCGTGATGCGCGAAACCTGCCACGAAGTACTGACCGAGCTGCAGATCAAGGATCCGCTGCTGGACGTCGCCATGGAGCTGGAGCGCATTGCGCTCTCCGACCCCTACTTCGTCGAGAAGAAACTCTACCCGAACGTGGACTTCTACTCCGGCATCATCATGAAGGCGATCGGCATCCCGATGAGCATGTTCACCGTGATCTTCGCCATCTCCCGCACCATCGGCTGGATTGCCCACTGGAACGAGTTCCACTCAGACCCGGACAGCAAGATCGGTCGTCCACGCCAGCTCTACGTGGGCCACCCGCTGCGCGAGTTCACTCCGCTCGAGCAGCGCTAACCACTGCGCTGATATGGTTTGTTACAAAGGCGGTCATTGACCGCCTTTTTGTTTGCCGCTCTAATGCCCCCTTTCGCGTTGAAGGAGTCCATCATGAAACCACTGTTTATCAGCGCAGCCTTGCTGCTGACCGCCTGCCAGAGCGCCCCCGCCCCGTCACAGGGGGAGACCCTCTATATCAACAGCCAGCTGGTCGATTGCGTCGGGGTTGGCCCGATGCAGTGCATGCAGGTTCGCAGCGATGAGCAGCAGCCCTGGACGCTGTTCTACCAGAATATTGAAGGCTTCCAGTTCGAGCCGGGTTACCGCTATCAGCTCACTGTCAGCAAGGAGCAGCTCACCGATGTGCCAGCCGATGCGTCCTCTCTGCGCTATCAGCTGATCAAAGTGGTCAATAAGGTCGCCGCCCGTTAATCGCAGTCTCTCTTTCAGGAACGCATCCCCGCGCCGGGTGGCAACCCGCGCATCTCGTCTGTAAAAAACGGGAGGCCTTACGACCTCCCGTTTTTTCTAATTCACCCGCACCCAGTATCACACTTCATGGCATACGCTATTTTCCTGCGGCCGTTTGATCACGAATCCCCGCTCGATCCCGGCCTTGAATCCCAGCTTCTCGTAAAGCCGATGGGCAGCCTCGCGCCCCTCCCCCGATAGCAGCATCACCTTGTAGCACCTCTGCTCCCAGGCGAGGGCCAACGCCTTCTCCAACACCCGCTGACTCAAACCACGACGGCGAAACCGCTTGGCGGTGATCACGTGCTCTATGATGCCAAATGGCCGCCCCTCGTTGGTCAGCGTCGGAACGATCCCCAGCTGACAGGTCGCCGCCAGCTGACCATCCACCTCGGCAACAATAAGCCGAATGCGGGGATCGCTCAGCAGTGACTCAAGGGTCGCGATAGCCATGTCGGCTGCCAGCGGAGGATCATCGGGTCGCAACTCTCCGTAGAGTGCCAGCAACCCGGCCAGGTCAGTCACTCTGCACGTTCTGATCATCTCCATCCCTTCTCTCCATCCAGACCGACGATATCCACACGGTGTCAGCGCAGACACGAACGGGAGCATTCACGGCGATTCCCCGCTCGTTATATGGATCCTGCAACTCAACAGGAGCGATCAGCTCGGTGCCAGCGCCATATGCAGCAGCGGATAGGGCTTGCCCTGACCATCCAGCGGCGAGCGACCCGTCACGGTGAATCCCATCTTCAGATAGAAGCCCACCGCCTGTTCGTTCTGCTCGTTGACGTCAACCTGCGTCGCGCCGCCCTGCGTGATGGCATGGGCCACCAGCAAACGCCCCACGCCACTACCGCGCGCCTCGGGAGCCACAAACAGCATCTCCAGCTTGCCCTCGTGCACTCCGCTAAAACCCGCAATGTGCCCCTCTTCTGTGCGGGCACAGTGCAGTGTCACCGCATCGAAGTAGTGCTCCAGAATAAGCGGTTTGAGAGCCAGGATCTCGGCCTCGGGCAGGAAGTGGTGGGTCGCCCGAACAGAGGCCTCCCACAGATCGATCAGGGCCGGATAATCGGCCCGGGATACCGGAACAATCGTCATGAAATAACTCGATATGATAACCAGCGGGAAGAGACACCTTCCCGCTGGCAACGGTGATTAGCGCGCCTGCACCGCCTGCAGCAGCACCGACATATCAGCGCCAAAGTTGCGGCTGCGGATCGCTTCGCGAATATCCGCTTCGCTATAACGGCTGCCCGGGTAGACCACCACGCAGGAGGTGTCGCCCGGTTTGAGGAAGTGGGTCTCGCCAAACGGGGTATAGCGGGTGGCACCGATACTGATGAGCGCATGGGGAGGATGTCCCGCCTGCGCCAGCAGTCCCTGAATGTGCTCCGCCGGCCCTTCATCCTGCTGATGATTGAACTTGTCGATGGCCCAGTCGAGCAGCTTGCCGTGGAAGTAGCTGTAGTCGATGGCGGCGCTGTCTACCCCGTAGGCGTGCAGCTCGCCATCGCGCTCCAGATAGCAGGCGATGCGATAGTCATCGAGCTCGCAACCGGCGGCAAAACCGGAAAGCGGCAGCAGCTTGGCCGCCAACCCCTTGCTCTCTTCGCCCCAGTTCTTCTTCTCGCTGATCTTCTTGGCGTTGGGACGACGGATGGAGCAGTCGTTATAGGCGCCAAAGGCACGGGGATGGATCGCCACCACCTGCTTGCCGGCATACTCCAGCTCGCACCAGAGGGCTACTTCCGGCTCGATCTGCACCTTCTCGTCACCACTGACCGCCGCTTCCGGCAGGAAGATCGCCTTGTCGCTCAACGGGAATACCCCGAGCTGACCCGGATGGCCCGGCACGAAGAAGGGGAACAGCGCCTTGGGCGCCGTGGTATCGCGCACCACGACCGCTACGAAGTCCGACGCTTCACCCGCCTGCTCCAGATGACCGGCGAAATTGCCCGCGACCCCGAGTCCGATAAACTTGCTCTCTGCTGCTATCTGCATCTTGCTCACCTGCATCTTGCCCACGCAAGGTAGCAGGCTCGTCGCCCACTACCGCTAAAGTGGCAAGATTAAACCACAAGGCCCCCGCCTTCGCCCAGTCCGGCCCTGCGGCGGTGTGCGCCAGTCCACTTTTTTAGGGACGAGAAGGCTGTGGCGAACCAGCCATTGCGCACTCATTCAGCTACGCGGTCACCGCGCTGGAAACAGTGCGTTTCCGGCATCTCCCCTCTTTCTCCTTGGGACTCAACTTCATCTTTGTTAGGCTGCCTGCCACACAGGCTCACAGAGGGATCTTCTTGATGTCACAGGCGCACTTTCAGGGCCGCTTCGAAGTCGAGTTCAAATATCAGCTGACGGATCGCCCCGCCTTCCTCAAGGCACTGCTCGCCCTCAATCCGGAGATCATGCTGGAGGATAATCTGGAGCAGGATCGCTACTTCGACACCCCGGACGATTCCCTTGCCCAGGCAGGCAAGAGTCTGGCAATCCGCACCATGCAGCCCTCCGGCATCCAGCTCTGGATCGTCAAGGGGCCCGAGGCGGATCGCTGCGAGGCGGTCACTATCAATGATGCGGACAAGGCCGTCAGCATGCTCTTGACCATGAACTACCGGCAGATACTCGTGATCACCAAAAGGCGCAGCATCTACTTCATTGGCCCGTTTCACGTCACCCTGGATCATCTGGCCGAGATCGGGGATTTTGCCGAGCTCGCCATCATGACCGATGACGAGGAACGCCTCCCGGCGTTTCGCCAGCAACTGCTCGCGCTGGCAGATCAGTTGGGACTTTCTCCCGATGCGCAGGAGCCTCGCTCCTACCGCGCCCTGTACACCCGGTACATGCAGGCAATACACACCACACAACCAGAGGATGCAACTCAATGATCGACAAACTCGCCTGGCTCACCTTTAAAGATCAGCAGCTGCTCTGCGCCCGCTCCCACGGCAAGGACATCTATTACATCCCAGGCGGCAAGCGGGAACCGGGCGAGAGCGACGAGGCGGCGCTGATCCGCGAGATTGAGGAGGAGCTGGCTGTCACCCTGCAGCCCGATACCCTGCGCTTTGCCTGCGAGTTCAGCGCCCAGGCCGATGGCAAACCGGCAGGAGTCGAGGTGCGACTGCGCTGTTACACCGGCGAAGCGAGCGGCACCCCGATCGCCTCGGCAGAAATTGCCGAGCTGCGCTGGCTCGACAGCTCTCACCTCGATGAGCTCTCCCCCGTCTCCCGCCTGCTGTTTGCCTGGCTGGTTGAGCAGGGGCTGATCCGCTGACAAGCCGTACTCGCGGCGAGCATAAGTACCTACCTCATATGAACCAACGGTGGCAATCAGCCACATAACAGCGCAACGACAAGGATGTCAGATGAACATTGTGGAAGTTAAGAGCGCAGCAACCTACCAAAGTGCGCTCATCACCCTGCTGCAAGATTGTGTCGATAGCGGCGCCTCGGTCGGTTTTTTACCGCCGCTGACCACGGAGGAATCTACCCGCTACTGGCAAGGAGTTGAAGCGGATCTAGCGGCAGGTCACCGAAAGCTGTGGCTTGCCCTTGAGCAACAACAGATTGTGGGAGCGGTTCAGCTCGCGCTCTGTGGCAAGGCCAACGGTCGCCACCGGGCCGAAGTGGAAAAACTGATGGTACTGCAAACGGCGAGAGGTAAAGGTATCGGTCGTGCGCTGATGCAGGCCTTGGAACAAGGCGCCCATGCCGCGGGCCGTTCGCTGCTGGTGCTGGATACTCGCGCCGGTGATGTGGCCTCCCACCTTTATCGTCAACTCGGCTATCTGGAGGCGGGCCAGATCCCGAGCTTTGCACGCAACGCCGATGGCTCTCTTGCTGCGACCGTCATCTTCTACAAACCGCTCTGACCATCCCCTATCCCTTATCCAAATACAGCAGGGCCGCACCAAGCGGCCCTGCTTGTTGCCAGCGTGACTGTTTGTTGCAGCAATATGGCTTGCGACGGATTGCCACGATACGGCCATTGCGCCTGTATGCCTCAACACCGCCAATTGCTCGCCCCAAAATACAACCAAACAAACAGAAAGATTAATTAATGATTAAAACGCCCCCCTTTTCTTCTTCATCTATTGCCTCATCAGGCGTATCGTGAGAGACCCATTTGATAATCAAATCTATGTTGTTCACTGCCTTGAGGAATAATGGATGCCCACTTTGCCCCGTACAGTTACCTCCCCCAAAAAGTTCATCATCGGTCAACACCTTCTCCCGCAACTCCATGAGCACGTTAAAGATTTTGGTGACTATGCGTTGCTCATCAGCGATGAGTTCATTCTGGAGCGGGTACGGGAAGAAGCTTTGGCGGGGCTCCTGCAGGCAGGCCTCAGGGGAGTGGTCGACAAGTTTCGCTACGAATGCACCGAACAGGAGATCCACCGCCTGACCCACCTTGCAGAGCAATATGGTGCGAACGTGATTGTCGGGATCGGCGGCGGCAAGACGCTGGATGTCGCCAAGGCCGTGGCCTTCTATCTGCGCCGTCCGGTTGTGCTGTTCCCGACGATTGCCTCCACAGATGCCCCCTGCACGGCACTGGCGGTGATCTACAACCAGGCGGGGGAATTTGAGCGCTATCTCTTCCTGCCGCAAAATCCGGACGTGGTGCTGGCTGACACGGCCATCATTGCCGCCGCCCCTCCCCGCTTCTTTTCCGCAGGCGTTGGTGATGCTCTGGCCACCTATTTCGAGGCGCGCGCCTGCTATCGGGCGGACGGGCTCAATCTGGTCGGCAAGCGTCCTTCACGCACTGGCCTTGGTCTGGCAAAGCTCTGTTACGAGCTGCTTGGTGAGAACATCGAGCTGGCCATGGATGCGATACGCCACCATGTCTCGACCCCGGCGCTTGAGCAGGTTATCGAGGCCACCATCTACCTCAGCGGGGTCGGCGCAGAAGCCGGTGGACTGGCCGCCGCTCATGCCGTCAACAACGGCATGTCACTGATCGCGGAGCTCCATCGTGCCCAGCATGGCGAGAAGGTGGTCTTCGGCCTGCTGACCCAACTCGTGCTTGAGCGCGCCCCGCAACATGAACTTGATGAGGTGTTTCGCATCATCGACTGTGCAGGTCTGCCCATGACGCTGCAAGAGCTGGGGCTCACCCACTTTGATGAAAGCGAGTGGCGCAAGGTGGCGCAGCTGGCCTGCGATCCCCTCGATACCATGGGCAACATGCCGATGACAGTGAGTGAACAGGATGTCTACGCCGCCATGGTAGCGGCCAATGCCATGGCTGAGCGTTATCGCCTCCGCCATCCCCGCATCTGATTGCTTGCCGCACTAAACAGGCAAACAGTAAAAAGGCTTGCCCATTGGCAAGCCTTTTTCATCTGCATCCCACCCCCTTGTCGGGATAGACGAAAGTCCGCGTTGACTCAGGGCAGTTTCACCGCTCGCACTGCAACCTCTGGCAGGGCGAAGGCATCTTGCGCGGCGATGAGTTGCAGCTCGTAAGCCTGCTGGCGCCAGGTCTCCTGCAGCACCGCATCCACCGAGGCGTTGGTGCGCTCGAACGCGCTGACCGCATCGTGACCGGCCAGCAAATTCGCCAGCATCAGGGCGCTGATAAGATCGCCCACCCCCACCGGCTGGCGGGCAAAGTCATAGAGCGGACGGGCAATCAGGTAATCCCCTTGCGGGGTCGCCAGCAGCATCTCGAAGCGGCTGGAGTCCTGCGCCGCACGACCGAGATGCTTGACCAGCACCAGCTTGACGCCGCGGGCCAGCAGCTGATGGGCAGCCGCGCGGGTCTGATCCAGATCAGCCAGATGGGTATCACAGAGGGTCTCCAGCTCCAGCAGGTTGGGGGCCATCATGTCGGCCACCGGCAACGCCTGCTCGGTCAGGAAACGGGTGACGCCGGGAGCGACGATACACCCCTTCTCCGGATGACCCATCACAGGGTCGCAGAAGTAGATGGCATCGGGGTTGGCCGCCTTGACGGCGTTGACCACGGTCAGGATCTCGTCCCCCTGCTCGGCGGAGCCAAGGTAGCCGCTCAGCACGGCGTCACACTGGCTCAACACCTCGATATTGCCCAATCCTTTCACCAGCGCACTGATATGACCCGCCGGCATCGCCATCCCCTGCCACCCCTGGGCATATTGGGTGTGGTTGGAAAACTGCACCGTGTTGATGGGCCATACATCCATACCAAGGCGGCGCATGGGGAAGACGGCCGCGCTGTTGCCGGCACAACCAAAGACCACGTGGGACTGAATAGAGAGAACGGATTTCATCGGGAATACCACAGCAAAGGATCAGCAAGGTGGGCAATATATCGGATGAAGATAACGATGCGCCACCTTGGCGCGGGATGAACAGGCAATTTCCTGACTAAAGACAGGTTTTTTGCGCCATTTGGCCCGCGTCCACAGGGTGAGCGGCGCCATGATGCGCCGCGTCACCGTCCATCACATGCCGTTGTGCTCAACGCCATGACGGGCAAAGTGATAGACCCATCCCTCATCACACGGCATGTCACTGGGTGGCGAAATCAGCTCAGGCAATACCGTCACCTTGCCACCAGCGGCATATTGCAGCGCCATCAGGGCGCAGAGCGCCGCATCGTAGCGATCGGTGCCGACCAGCACGTCCGCAGGCAGCAAGGCCGCCAGCTCGGGCCGTGCCGGGGAGGCCTTGCCGCCCACTTTGGCCAATGCCGGATAGACCTCCAGCACGGCACGACTGGCCTTCGGGGCAACGGTCGGCACCAGTTGCAGATCCGAGAGCTGCGGCAGCATGGAGAGCGCCAGGGTGGCGTTGTTGCCGAGCCGGTCGAAGGTGGCCGACAGCGGCTTCTTGCCGTACTGCTGATACAGCCAGCGCTCGCAGTCGCGATAGGCGTAGGGGTTGTCTATCTCCCGCTCGGGCACGGCGCAGCTGTGTGGCTGGCCGTTGAGCAGATCCCGCAAGGCGCGGGGAAAGGCGAGCGGCGCATCGATACCGAGCGCCAGTTGCGGGCAGGCTTCTACCTGCATCAGGGTCAGCTCGTTTTGCAGGGCCGGACGCAGCAGGGCGGCCAGATCCGGCGCCACCCGCGAGCTCAGGCGAAACAGCGGCGACACCCCGAGCCAGTGCAGGCGGTTGGATTCGGCCTGCCAGCCCACCACGGCCACCGCCTGGGCACTGCCCTGCCAGCCACGCACATCCCAGCCGATCCCGATTGCACTCATTTGCCCTGCCGTCATCAATTACCTCTGTTCGCCTGTCACAAGTTGCAAGAGGCACAGGGTAATCAGCAGAGGCCCTTAACGCAAAGCGAACCGCCCACTCAGAACGATTTCTGGAAGTTCACCAGCGGCAGAATGGGGAACACGCCGTTGGCGGCATAGTTGGCCAGCCCGATCTGCAAGCCATCGAGGTGCTTGGTCGCATTGATAAAGCCAATCTGGAAGGTGGTACGCTCGGCATAGTTGACGAAGCCGACGTTGGCCAGCGCATTGCCCTTGGCGATATTGACCGCCCCCCAGTTAAGCCCCTGCACATTGTTGGTCAGGTTGACCAGCCCGAGATTGACGCCGGTATCCTGCCCTTCGTGCCAGTTGATGGCGTTGATGGCGACCCCGCCAAACTGGTGGCGCACCCGACCAGCACCCAGGAATACCCCGAGCTGCAGGCCGCTGAACTGATCCACATCGGAGAGGGCGAAGATCGGCAGATCAATGCCCTTCACCTGACCGGTCCGACCGTAGAGCAGCGAGGCGCGCGCCCCTTCCACCTGATGGGACGCGGGCAAATTGACCCCGGGCAGCGAGACCTGCACCGGAGTACTGGCCTGCGCGACACCGCACAGAGTCAGGGCGCTGCATGCCAGCAGCAGGCGGGAGAGTGTCATGGAAAGTTCCTTGGGCCATTGAGAGTGGCCCGATCCTAACAGTCAGGGGAGAGTGTGGGCACACCAGCAGGGACGAGGTGCGTCACGATACGTCACGGGTGGCCCTCTCACCTCTCCATCAGGTCTTGCGAAAGCGCCACCTCAAGGACAATCGGCCACTTTTTCGCAGCGAGTGGCCCCTCTTCCTTTCTTTGCCTGAGCGAACTGCCTAAAATAGTCGCCCTGCTGTATCCGGCATTCATCCATCTAGAGGATTTCCCATGGAGACGTTTCTGCTCGAAGGTCACCCCTTCGTTGCCTTGTGTGACCTTATCAAACATCAGGGGTGGGCCGATTGTGGCGGCGCCGCCAAAGCCCTCGTTGCCGAAGGGCTGGTCGAGGTGGACGGTCAGGTGGAGACCCGCAAGCGCTGCAAGATCGTGGCCGAACAGGTGGTCAACTTCAACGGCATGAAGGTTGTGGTCAAAGAGGGCGTCAGCCCGGAGATTGGCTAAACCCGTTTCGGGGAGCCACTCTCCGGCAACCCGCTAGCTGGCCTTGATCGACAGGGTCAGCACAAAACGCGCCATCGCCTCATCCCCGTTCAATGACGGACAGGTGGCCACCACCCGGATGGGGCGATTGATGCGCTGACCGCTTGCCAGCGATTCGTCGATCATGGCGTCAATCTCCTCCCCCGCTGCGCAGTCGAACTGCACATCCCCCTCCGGTCGTTTCAAAAACTCCCCCTGCACATCCTTGAAGGCGAAGTGCACCTTCTTGCGCCGCTGCCGCCCCTTCTCCATCACCAGCAGACCGCCCACCAGATCGGCGCCGGTCGCCAGCGCGCCAAAATACATGCTGCCCAGGTGGTTGCGGGTACGCCAGCCAAGGGGAATGCGAATGCGCAGCGCCTTGGCGTTCATCTCTTCGATGATCGGGGCACAAAACCCGATGACGGGAATGTAGCGCCAGGCAAACAGCCGAAGCGCCAGATTGGCTTTGAAGCGTTGCAAATCCATATGCGAACTGATCCGATGAGTTAATGTAAACAACATGTTGCCTGCATCTGCGCCATTCGACAAGCACAGGGATCACGGTTACGACCTTTTGCCCAACCCAAAAAAACAGAGGGAACCGCACCGGTTCCCTCTTTTCGTTCATGTCGCTGTTACAGCAAATGTGCCGATCAGGCGCGCTTCTCTTCCAGCCAGGCCCCCTGACTCTGCATCTCGAACAGCTGGGCATAGTGACCGCCGAGGGCCATCAACTCACCATGGGTACCCCGCTCATTCACCTGACCGCGGGAGAGCAGCAGGATCTCGTCCGCATCGACGATGGTCGAGAGGCGGTGGGCGATGGCGATGGTGGTGCGGCCACGACGGGCGGCAGAGATCGCCTGCGACAGCGCCAGCTCGGTCTGGGAGTCCACGCTCGCCGTCGCTTCATCCAGAATGAGGATACGCGGATCCCCCACCAGCGCGCGGGCAAAGGAGAGCAGTTGCCGCTGACCGGCGGAGAGGTTCTTGCCCCCCTCCTCCATCAGGGTGTTGATCCCCTGTGGCAAGCTGCGCACAAACTCGGCCAGCTGCACCTCGCTCAGCGCCTGCCAGAGCCGCGCTTCGTCTATTCCGGCGCGGCCGAGACGCAGGTTCTCCGCCAAAGTGCCGACGAAGATAAAGGGATCTTGCTGCACCAGCCCGATGCTGCGGCGCACCGCCGCCAGCGACAGGGTATCCAGTGCGTGATCATCGAAGCGGATCTGCCCCTGATCCAGCGGATAGAAGCCCATCAGCAGGCTGATAATGGTGGACTTGCCGCTGCCGGTATGGCCCACCAGCGCCAGCATCTGGCCCGGTTTTGCGGCAAAGCTGACCTCCCGCAGCACCTGCTGCTCGCCATCGTAGGAGAAGCTCACCCGCTCGAAACTGACCCGCCCTTCCAGCGGGCGCAGCTCGCCCTCGGTGCTCTCGCGGGTTTCATCGAGCAGGGCAAAGACCCGCTCCCCCGCCACCATCGCCTGCTGCAGCTGGTTGAGCTGGTTGGTCATCTCGATGAGCGGCTCGATCATCCGCCCCAGATAGCTGATAAAGGCGTAGAGCACCCCCACCTGAATGGCACCCGCGCTGCTCAACCCCTCATGGGCAAACAGCGCCAACAGGCCGATCAGCACCATCATGTAGAAGAGATCGATGAGCGGACGCAGCAAAATGCCGTTGATCTTGAGGCTCTTGATCCGTGCCGACCAGTGCTGCTGGTTCACCTCGGCAAAGGCGTTGGCAAAGTGGCGCTCCTGCACCATGGCCTGGATCACCGGCATCCCCTGCAGCGACTCGTTGAGGCGGCTGTTGATGTCGGAGAGCAGGCTGCGGGTCGCTCGCACCACCGGCACGCTCAGTTTCTGGTAGAGCCACATCACCCCGCCCACCGCGGGCAGCAGCAGGGAGCAGACCAGCATCAGCCGCAGATCCAGCAGCGCCATGGAGATGAGGATGCCGCACAAGAGCACCACCTTTTGCACCAGCAAGCCGATCACCTGCACATAGAGGTTCATGATCGCCTCGGTGTCGTTGGTGATGCGGGAAATCAGCGAGCCGGAGCGATGCTTGTCAAAGTAGCGGGCCGGCAAGCGGATGGCGGTGGCAAACACCTGCTCGCGCAAGGTTTGCACCACCGCCTGGGCGATGCGGTTAAAGCGCAGGGATTGCAAATAGAAGCCCGCCGCCGAGAGCACCTGCAAGCCCAGATAGCCCGCTGCAATCAGGGCTATGGTGGGCAGCACGATATTGCGAGGCGCCAGATAGTCATCGATAAAGAGCTTGATCAGCAGCGGCCCGGCCACTTCGGCGCCGGTGGCGAGCAGCAGGCAAATCCCCGCCTGAATCAGCCAGCGAGGATAGCGGGCGCAGTAGGCGAGCAGTCGTTTAATGGTCGGATTCACAGGCTCTCCTCCACCGCTTCTTCGAGACGCTGATAACGCACCATATCTGCATACCAGCCATTGTGCGCCATCAGGGCACCGTGATGACCCCGCTCGCTAACGGCCCCCTGCTCCAGCACCAGGATCTCGTCGGCCTGCTCCACCGCCGTCATGCGATGGCTGACCAGGATCAGGGTGCGACGATGGGCCTTGAGGGCGTGCAGAATTTGCTGCTCGGTGTGGGCATCCACCGCCGAGAGCGCATCATCGAGCACCAGAATGGGCGCATCCAGCAGCAGGGCGCGGGCAATGGCCAGCCGCTGTTTCTGGCCGCCGGAGAGGGTCACCCCCTTCTCCCCGACCTCGGTCTCATAGCCCTTGGGGAAACGCACGATATCATCGTGGACACAGGCAATGCGCGCCACCCGTTCGACCTCCTCGCGGCTCGCATCGGGTTTGCCGAGGGCAATATTGGCGGCGATGGTGGTAGAAAACAGGAATGGCTCCTGCGGCACATAGGCAAACTGGCTGCGCAGTGTGGCGAGCGGCAGCTGGTCAATCGGAACGCCACCCATGACAATCGAACCGTGAGTCGGATTGGCAAGGCGCATCAACAGCTTGAGCAGGGAGCTCTTGCCTGCCCCGGTGCGCCCCACCACCCCGAGCATCCCCCCTTGCTTGAGGGTAACGTCGATATCCGCAAGCAGGGTGCGCTGCTCAAGTTGATAGCTCACCCCTTTGATCTGCAAAGGAAAGGCAGAGGTAAACGCGGCCGGCTGGGCGGGCTCTTCGATATCGCTGCGCTCCCCCAGCAGGCTTTCGATACGGGAGTAGGCGGCGCTGCCCCGCTCGATGATGTTGAACAGCCAGGCGATGGCAAACATCGGCCAGATCAGCTGGCCGAGGTACATGGTGAAGCTGGTGAGCTCACCCAGAGTCAGCTCATCGCGCAGCACCAGCACACTGCCCCCCGCCACCGCGAGGAAGTAGGAGCAACCGATGCAGAGATAGATGACCGGATCGAACTTGGCATCGATGCGGGCCACCGCCATATTGCGCTCCCCCGCCTGTCTGGTCAGCTCGGCAAAGCCCTCATCTTCCAGCGATTCAACCGCATAGGATTTCAACACCCGCACGCCGGAAAGGGCCTCCTGGGTCTTGTTGTTGAGCCTGGAGAAGGCCCCTTGCGCCGCCTTGAACTGGGTGTAGATCTGGGTGCCGAAGCGGTTCATGAAATAGGCCATCACCGGCAGCGGCAGCAAGGAGACCAGCGTCAACTGCCAGGAGTACTGGCTGCACATGATGGAGAGCACCAATACCCCGACCATGATGGAGTCCACCAGCGTCAGCACCCCTTCGCCAGCGGTCATCTCCACCGCCTGAATGTCGTTGGTGGCATGGGCCATCAAATCGCCAGTACGGTGGCGCTGATAAAAATCGGGGCTCATCCGGGTGAAATGACTGAACAGGCGATTGCGCAACACATAGGCCAGACGGTAAGAGGCACCGAACAGCATCACCCGCCAGACGTAGCGCAGCAGATAGATGAGCACACCGAGCCCGAACAGCCCGGCCAGATAGCGCATCAGAGTGCCATTGTCGAGACCGCCCTTGGCGATGCCATCCACCACCCAGCCCACCACTTTGGGCGGAATAACGGTCAACAGGGCCACCATCAGCAGCAGGGAGATGGCAGCCAGATAACGGGGCCACTGCTCCTTGAAAAACCAGCTCAATCGTAGAAATACGCTCACACCACCAACCTTTAGCGCTCTCTGCCCGTGACCGCTCCAAGGAGCGGCCATCAGAGAAGCCACGCAGAAATAGAAGAATGAAAACAATCGCCTCCGGCTGGAGGCGATTCGAACGAAAGCTCATCATATCCCGAACCGGGATGGTTGAGAATAATTACTATTTAATTCACTGTGACATGCGATCATCCCCTGATGAATAGGGATTATACGAATTTTCATGCTGCTCACCGGTCAACAGGAAGTGTGACACCTCTTCCCGGGTCTGGCTGAACACCTGTTGCAACTGCTCCAGATCCGTCTCGCTCAGCACCTCGTTTTGCCGCAGGCGCCACTCCAGCTCGCCAGCCACCAATTGCAGACGGGCCGCCGAGATATTGGCCGACACCCCCTTGAGGGTGTGCAGCAGCTTGCTGGCCACCTCGGGTTGCTGGCGGCGCAGGGCGGAGCGGATCTCCCACAGATCGTCCTTGTGCTCCGACATGAACAGCTTGAACAGGATCTGCAACGCCTCCTTGTCCTGCTCCAGCCGCTTGAGTGCATCCTGCAGATCGAGGATCCCGATCATATCCGGCGGTTTCACCTCCATGATCCCCGCCTGCTCCACCCCTTGCGGCTTTACCCACTGCAGCAGGTTGTTGTAGAGATCCAGCTTGCTCACCGGCTTGGTGACATAGCCATTCATCCCCACCCCCAGACAACGTTCCTTGTCACCGGGCATGGCGCTGGCGGTGAGGGCAATGATGGGCACATCGTGCTTGTCGACCATCTTGCGGATCTGGCGGGTAGCATCGAGCCCGTCCAGCACCGGCATCTGCAAATCCATCAGGATCACGTCAAAAGGCTGCTCGGCGACCCGCTCCACCGCCTCCCGACCATTACTGACCACGCACACCACCGCATCGACCCGCCGCAGATACTCGATGATCAGCTGCTGATTGACCCGGTTGTCTTCCGCCAGCAGCACTCGGGTACCCTGCAGCAGGGATTTGAAGTGTTGCTGATCCCCCTGCGCCTCGGCCTTGCGCAGGTTGAGTTCATAGGAGCTGCCGTTGAGCAGCTCATCCACCTTGGCCAGCAGCGCGTTCTCGGTCATCGGCTTGGGCAGAAAATGGGTCAGCCCCATGCTGTCCATCCGGGCGTGCAGCCCCTCTCTGGCCCAGGCGCTGATCATCAGGATGGGGATCCGCCGCCACTGGCTGTGCTGATACATCTCCAGCGCCAGATCGAGCCCATCCTCCTGACCCATGCGCCAGTCGAGGATCGCCAACCGCAGATTCGGTCCCTCTTCACGGAGCAGCTGACGGGCACGGGAAAGGGAGTTAACCGGCAGCACTCGCACTCCCGCGCGAGTCAGAATGTCCCGGGCCAGATCCAGCACCAGTTCGTTGTCATCCATCACCATCACCAGCGGCTGGTTTTCGAAGAAGACCTTCCGTCCTGCCACGCCGTAGACCGCCTGCGCCATCGGGATATCGAACTGGAACAGGGAGCCCACACCGGGCTTGCTCTGGACAATGATCCTCCCCCCCATCAGTTCGACCAGCCGCTGGGAGATATTGAGACCCAGACCCGAGCCGCCATATTTGCGGGTATTGCCCGCCTCCAGTTGGGTAAACGCCTGAAACAGCTGGCTCTGCTTCTCTTCGGCAATGCCGATGCCGGTATCGCGCACACTGAAGCGGATCCGCATTGGGTGAGGATTGGCCAGCTCGATGCAGACTTCGACTTCACCGCGTTCGGTAAACTTGATGGCGTTGTTCACCAGATTGACCAGCACTTGTCCCAATCGCAAGGGATCCCCACGCAAGAAGACCGGCACCTCCGGTGACTTGCGAATAACCACTTCCACGTGTTTGCGCTCCGCCAGATCGGCAAACATGCCCGCCAGCGAATCGAGCTGCTCGCTGAGATCGAAGTCGATCTCCTCCAACGTCAGCTTGCCTGACTCCACCTTGGTCAAATCAAGGATGTCGTTGATCAGCAGCAGCAGGGTATCGGATGAGGATTTGATCTTGCCCAGATAGTCCCGCTGTTGCTGATCCAGTTCGGTCTGCAGTGCCAGCGAGCTGAAGCCGATGATGGCGTTCATGGGGGTGCGGATCTCGTGGCTCATGTTGGCCAGAAAATCGCTCTTGGCCTGGGCCAGCAAGCCGGTCTGGCGCGACAACTCGCTCAGCTTCTGGTTGCGGCGCCACAGGGTGAAGGCCACCAGCGCAAAGCAGATCAAAGCCCCGCACAGCACCATCAGATAGAAGCGGTTCATCAAAGAGGAGGCGCGCTCCAGCTTGTCGAGTTTCCAGCGCACCAGACTCTCGATCACATGCATGTCGATGAGCTGGTAACGCAAGGTGTGATAGGCAATCACCTGCTGGCTCATCTCCTTGCTCAGGCGGATCAGGGTAGCGATTTCCGGCAGGTGGCCGTAACGGGATACCATCTGCTGCTGCAACTGGGCCAGCGTAGTCTGCTCACGTTTGTCCCAACTGCGCTGCAGATAGTTGCTCAGCTGCGCCAGCTCCTCGACATCGCGATGCAGCGCACTGTCTGACGGGCTGATCTCGCGCACCTTTTTAATCTGGGCCTGCAGGGGCGCATTGATATACTCGATGGCCATCTCCATGGCATGGAGGCTGGCCAGCGCCATCAGATAGGTATCCATATCCTCAAGCAGCGCCTGAGACAACTCGTCTTGCGCCAGCTCGGGATCGCTGCGTACCTTGCGCACAAAACCGTCAAGGGTGATGGATAACTGGTTCAGGCGCTGCTGGACATTGCTGTCATTGGCCTGCTCCCGCCCAAGCAGATAGACGGTATCGGCGTTGATCCGGTTCAGCACCACCTCGGCCGCGTCGTTCAGGTCGTGGGCCTGTTGCTGCTGACTGAGCGACTGCCAGCAGTAGCCCGAAAAGGCGAGCAGCAAGGCAACGATCAGCCCTGGCACAGCACGGTTTTTCCGTGATCCTTTTTTCATCCCGTCTCGACTCTCATCTGGTGGTCGCTGAATTATCCGGTTAGGCAATGAACCCTGGGGGAATTATCCACTCCCGCTGGGCACTGTGTTACCGTTATTGCTCTGATATTTCGCTATTGTTTCGCGATTGCTTCATTCTGGCTTCTCATCATATCCCCGGCCAGAGCTGATTTAGAAGGAACCAATTATGTCATTTATCACTACTTATTGTAGCCACTGCTTTACCAGGAACCGCCTGCCCGTTACCCATATCGATACATCTGCCAAATGCGGGCGCTGCAAAGCCCTCCTGTTCAGCCAGACCCCTTGCCTCGGGAAGGCGGATAACTTCGATACCCTGATCAACTCAGATATCCCGGTCGTGGTCGATTTCTGGGCCAGCTGGTGCGGCCCCTGCCAGCAGTTTGCTCCGGTATTTCATGAGGTTGCCCATGAACTCGAACCACGGATGCGCTTTGTCAAAGTCGATACCGAGCAACAGAGCACCATTGCCGCCCGTTACGCCATTCGCAGCATCCCCACCCTGATGGTCTTCAAACAGGGCAAACTGGTGAACCAGATAAATGGCTCCTTGCCCAAGAGCATGTTCAAGCAGTGGCTGGAACAGTTCATGGATGTTTGATTTATATTTCGCACATGTTTTATTTATGTGTTCATTTCCTCATTTTTATCAATGAGTATGTGAGTAGAGGCTGATTTTCAACATGTGAGCCTGTTTCAAACAAGTGAATGGATGTAATCTCGGCAACACAAAAACAACCATAAATTAACCGAGAGAACATTATGCACACATCAGCTGTACCCTCTGCTCCATCTCGCTGGCTGGACATCAAATCAGGGATCGTCATCCTGGATGTCCTGCTACTTTGTGCCATGCTCGCCTGGCTCCCGTTTGATCCCATGGTCAACAAGGGGCTGGGCATTCTGGTCTTTATCGCCATCCTCTGGCTGACCGAAGCACTGCACGTCACCATCACCGCGCTGCTGGTACCCCTGCTGGCTACCGTGCTCGGGGTGTTTGACATGAGCAAATCCCTCACCGATTTTGCCAACCCGATCCTGTTCCTCTTTTTTGGCGGTTTCGCCCTCGCGGCAGCCCTCTCAAAACAGGGACTGGATACCCTGATGGCAGGCAAGGTGATGCACCTGGCCAATGGCCATCTGGGTTGGGGCATCATCCTGCTCTTTACCATCACAGCCGCCATGTCGATGTGGATCAGCAACACCGCTACCACCGCCATGATGCTGCCACTGGCGATCGGTATGCTGGCACGCCTCGATAGCAAAAAAGAGCGCGCCACCTTCGTCTTCGTATTGCTGGGGATCGCCTACAGCGCCAGTATCGGCGGCATCGGTACCCTGGTGGGTAGCCCACCCAACGCCATCGCAGCCGCCCAGATGGGGATTGGCTTCACTGACTGGATGAAATTCGGTGTTCCAGTAGTGCTGATCCTGATGCCCTGCGGCATTGCCCTGCTCTATCTGGTAACCCGCCCGCGTCTCAGCCACCGCGTCGAGATCCAGGATGTCACCATCAACTGGACCCGCGAGCGTAAAGTGACGCTGGCAATCTTCCTGACCACCGTTGTGCTCTGGATCGGCTCACAACCCATCTCCAACGCCTTTGGCGGTATTCCGCAACTCGACACCCTGATTGCCATGGGCGCCATCGTAGCCATCGTGGTCAGCCGTGTCGCCAGCTGGGATGACGTCAACCAGAACACCGACTGGGGCGTGCTGATGCTGTTTGGCGGCGGTCTGACCCTGAGCGCCATTCTCAAGGCCACCGGTACCAGCGCCTTCCTGGCCAGCCATCTGTCGGCCGTGCTCTCCAACGCCAACATTTTTGTCGTGTTGCTTATGCTGGCCGCCTTCGTGGTGTTCCTGACCGAGCTGGTCTCCAACACCGCCACCGCCGCACTGTTGGTTCCCCTGTTTGCCGGTGTCGCCGAGGCGCTGGGTGTATCACCTGTGGTGATGTCGGTGTTGATCGCTATCGGTGCCTCCTGTGCCTTTATGCTGCCGGTCGCCACGCCGCCCAATGCCATCGTCTTTGCCAGTGGCCACATCCGCCAGAGGGAGATGATGAAAGCCGGTATGGCTCTGAACGTGGTCTTTACCGTGTTGCTCGCCCTGCTGGCCTACTTCGTTGGCGATATCCTCTGATCCACCTCCCCCCCAATAAACAAAAACCCCCGCATTGCGGGGGTTTTCTCATTTATGAATCCGATTAGCCGATGTTGCAGGCCTTCAGATCCCAGATCCGATCCACATAGTCCTGAATAGAGCGGTCGGAGTTGAACTTGCCCATGGTGGCCGAGTTGATGATGGCCTTCTTCGCCCACAGTGCCGGATCCCGATACCAGGTATCGATCAGCTTGTGTGCATCCGAGTAGGACTGGAAGTCCGCCAGGGTCAGGTAAGGGTCTCCCCCTTCCAGCAAGGAGCGCTTGATGGAGGCCAGCTCACCCGGACGACCCGGCGTGAAGTAGTCGGTATCAAACCAGTCCAGCACGGCTTTGAGCTCGGAGTTGGCATAGTAGAAGTCGTACGGGTTGTAACCGCGCGCCTTCAGCGACTTCACCTCGTCCACGTTCAGACCGAAGATGGCACAGTTTTCGGCACCCGCCTCTTCAGCGATCTCGATGTTGGCTCCATCCAGCGTCCCGATGGTGATTGCACCGTTGAGTGCCATCTTCATGTTGCCGGTACCGGATGCTTCATAACCTGCAGTGGAGATCTGCTCGGAGACATCTGCTGCCGGGATCAGCTTCTCGGCCAGACTCACGCGATAGTTCGGCATGAACACCACTTTCAGCTTGCCCTGGATACGAGCATCGTTATTGACCCGATCCGCCAGCTTGTTGATGGCATAGATGATGTCTTTGGCCAGCTTGTAACCGGGCGCCGCTTTGGAGCCGAAGATGAACACGCGCGGGTGCATGTCATAGTCCGGGTTGGCCAGCAGACGACGATAGAGCGCCATGATGTGAATGAGGTTCAGCTGCTGGCGCTTGTACTCGTGCAGACGCTTGATCTGAACGTCAAAGATCGCCTCGGCACTGACATCGATACCGGTTTCGTCCTTGATGACCTTGACCAGCTTCTCTTTGTTGTGACGCTTGATGGTCATGAACTGCTGCTGGAACGCCTTGTCGTCGGCAAACTTCACCACGCCACGCAGTTTGTCCAGTTGCAGCGGCCACTCCTTGCCCACCACTTCGTTGTAGAGGCCAGCCAGTTCCGGGTTGCACGCCAGCAGCCAGCGACGCGGGGTCACCCCGTTGGTCACGTTGCACATTTTTTCCGGCCACAGCTCGGCATACTCGGGGAAGAGATCTTCCTTCACCAGCTTGGAGTGGATCTCGGCCACACCGTTCACTTTGGACGAACCGATCACGCACAGGTTGCCCATGCGAACCTTGCGCACATCTCCCTCTTCGATGATGGAGAGCTTGGCCTTGATGGCATCGTTGCCCGGCCACTTGGGCTCCACCAACTCGTTCAGGAAGCGGGCGTTGATCTCGTAAATCACCTCCAGATGGCGAGGCAGTACTTTCTCGAACAGGCTGACCGACCACTTCTCCAGCGCTTCCGGCAGCAGAGTGTGGTTGGTATAAGAGAAGACCTGATAGCAGATAGCCCAAGCGGCATCCCAGTTCAGATCTTCCTCGTCAACCAGCACCCGCATCAGTTCCGGGATGGCGACAGTCGGGTGAGTATCGTTGAGCTGAATGGCAATTTGCGCGGCAAAGTTGCTGAAGTCACTGCCATGGACCCGCTTGTAGCGGCGCATGATGTCCTTGATGGAGCAAGCACAGAAGAAGTACTGCTGGATCAGACGCAGCTCTTTACCTGCATCGGTCTCATCGTTCGGATAGAGCACCTTGGAGATGGTCTCGGCCTGGGCTTTTTCAGCCTGGGAGTCGATGTAACCACCGGCGTTGAACACGTCCCAGTCGAAAAACTCGGAGGCGCGGGATTCCCACAGACGCAGGATGTTGACGGTATGACCGCCAAAACCGACCACCGGAATATCCCAAGGCACCCCTTTAATCTTGCGACCGGCGTGCCATACCTTCTTCAGGCCGCCATTGTCACCAAACACGGTCTCGACGTAGCCATAGAGCGGCACTTCTTGCACCGACTCGGGGCGGCAGATCTCCCAGGGGTTGCCATATTCACGCCAGGAGTCCGGACGCTCGATCTGGCGGCCATCCTGGATTTCCTGACGGAACAGACCGTGTTCGTAGTGGATACCGTAACCAACCGCCGGATAGTTCAGAGTGGCCAGCGAGTCGATAAAGCAGGCAGCCAGACGACCCAGGCCGCCGTTGCCAAGTGCCATGTCCGGCTCTTGTTCGCACAGGTCGGTCAGTTCCAGACCGAGTTCGCCCAGCGCCTCTTCGCAAGTCTTGTAGAGGGAGAGGTTGTGCAGGTTGTTGGAGGTCAATCGTCCCATCAGGAATTCAGCAGAGAGATAGTGAATCGCACGAGTATCTTTCTTGAAATGAGTCTGCTGAGTGCGGGTCAGGCGCTCGTACACCTGTTCATTGACAGCCGCAGCAGTGGCTTTCCACCACGCTTCGGGAGAGGCTTTCTGTTCGCTTGTTCCCAAGGTAGAACGCAGGTGACGCACGATACTCGCCTTGAGCTGATCTTTATCCAGTTGGAGATCCTGGTCTGTCTTCTTCTTGGTAGCCATAAACCATATTCCTTCGTTACAAATAAAATTGTTATCCCGCTTGCGGGACCGGCGCTGTTGTTATCTCAAAATATGTACCGGCGTGAGAATACTAACTAAAGCGGCAGAATTAAAAGTTAACGCAAGTCACACTTTAACCGATAAAAACAGCCTGAAAAGCTTGAAAACCCTTTCCTTTAATTGATCGCACAAAAACAAACATTCCCTTTATTATCATAAACTTAATGAAACAATAAAAATATTCTGGCATGAATAGGTTTTCAGAGATTGCCAAGCCTTGAAAATCCCTGAAAATAGGCAGCAAGACGGCACATTGAAACCGGTTTCAATGTGCCTGAAAAATTACCGTATAAATATGAAGCAATCATTGCACCCTTAAAGATGTGCTTTGAACTGATTGCTCAATGGATCGTAATGGTACCCAATCTGATCCAGACGTCCTGCCAACTGCTCTTCACTCATATCGTAATAGGCCAGCAGCTCCTCCAACCCGTCACACTCAAGCCTTAGCTTCTCATTGATGATGCCCAGCAAGATGTTGGCATCAAGACGTTGCAAGGTACTGATATCCATGGCGGCACCTCCTGTAAATGACCTGTATAACCATGGGCGGTTACGCAAGGTTTGTCCATAGTACGAAAAACACCCAACCAGCTTTATATTAAATAGTGTTTAAAAACATAACCTTACTAACGACACATGCCAACACCATCACATTTTTCAGCAAAAACACCTTGTCACTGCCTCAGGATAGAACTACTGTATGCACATACAGCTTGGATATTCATACAGGAAACCGTATATGAACCAGCCCCTGCACTCACTGCCCTTTGCGATGAATCGTGTCATGAGCAAGCCCTGGCCAACCAGAACCGCCTGCAAAGCGGAGTTGGCTCATTATGGTGTGACTATCCAGTCTGATGATCAGTTTCTGAGCGAGCTGACAAAGCTTGGGGAGGCTCATACCGGCTGGATCTTGTTGATCGCCCCGCCGGGACGCCCCACAGTCAGCCGTCTGGAAGAGCGAGGTATCGATCCCAAGAGAGTGCTGGTGGTACATAGCCCCAAAATCAAGAACTGGCAGCAAACCCTGGAGCGCAGTCTGGGCAATGGTCACTGCGCCGCCGTATTTACCTGGCTACCCGAGCAGATCGAGCTGGATCACGTCAAGCTGCAGCGACTGGGACAGCAATCTGGCGTACTCACCCGCTTCTTTGGCGCGAAACGGACTAACCTCGGCACACCTCTGCTGGCCTATGCAGAGCAAGATATCTATCTCAATCATTAAGACAAAAAACGAACGCCTACGCAGGCTCTCCCGCGGGTCGCAGTGACAGAAGGGCGCAAACAATATGTGACCAGCGGCTTTATTTGAAAGACAAGCTTGCAACAGCCTGACGGTAGGCATCGGAGATCATTTGACCCTGCTTGCTGCAAGCAGACAAACATCAAAAGATGTAACGGATAAAGAAGCAGAAAATAAAACCTGAACTGGACAATCATGCAGCCCAAGTATTCAAACCTGCGGGACTTCCTGCCCACCAGCGAACCCGTTTGAGCAATATGATGAGGCTGAAAGTCATTGCATTCATTTGAGCTGATCACGACAATTTGCCCACCGGAGTGACCCTCTCCTTGAAATACCGGGTAACAAGGGGTATAACCACGCGTTTTATCAGGTGTAATAAGTGAGCGGTATGATGCAAGCCCCCTTTTGGCAGACCAAGAGTCTGCAGCAGATGACTGAATCCGAATGGGAATCCCTCTGCGATGGTTGCGGAAAATGCTGCCTCAACAAGCTGATCGATGAAGATACCGACGAACTGGTTTTCACCAATGTCGCCTGCAATTTGCTTAACACCAAGACCTGTCAGTGCTCTGATTACGCCAATCGTTTCAAAAAAGAGCCTGACTGTCTGCAGATCACCCATGACAAGATCGCCGAATATGACTGGCTCCCCTCAACCTGCGCATATCGCCTGCTGTCTGAAGGTGACGCTCTTCCAGAGTGGCATCCTCTGCTGACCGGCAGTCGCTCCGCGATGCATCAGGCTGGTCAATCCGTCCGTGGCAAAGTCATTCACGAGGATCAGGCGGGTGAATGGATCGATCACATCATCACCTGGGCCAGCTGACACGCTCAACCCGCTATTCTCCAGAGGCAAGGGCTGCACAATGTGCAGCCCTTGTTGTTTCTGCAAGCAGGGTTTGTAGCTTCACACATATCTGGCTGGCTAAACCAGACCCCCTCCCAGCTGCGCATTGAGAGAGGCAGAGGCAGAGGCAGAGGCAGAGGCAGA
>OEQV01000039.1_pt1 | contig 38758 bp, 40 predicted proteins | sample 1539821 | NCBI WGS metagenome assembly OEQV01 (sample SAMEA3891244, study PRJEB23780) | metagenome | biome: terrestrial biome; feature: animal house; material: water of meat washing | place: Italy | collected 2015-05-12 | reverse complement strand
GCAATATCCTCAACTCGCTCGGCCTTGAGCCTCAACCTGGGATCGGGAGCCGTCAAAATATTCAAAATCGCCATCACAACTCTCCATTAACCACTTTTTTCAATCCGAGGTCACAGCCCAACGGCCGGGACATGGAGACAAACTCTTGATCCTCTTCGACCACGTTGTAACCAAGGCGCTCATAAAACCGTATCGCCCCATGGTTCTCTGTGAAGCTGGACAAGGTGACCCGGCATTTCCCCTCACGCTCAGCCTCCTGATGAAGCCGTTCCATCACGGCAGCGCCAAGCTGCCGCCCCTGATACTGAGGGAAAATGATCAGCAGATGAACATGCTGGGCATCCTCATATGGCTTGCTACATAACAGACCAATGCGTTCTCCCCCATGCAGGATCCACGAAAACCATTGCGGCAGATATGAGCTGGTTAGTCGCTCGCGTTGAAATTGGTCATCCCAGCCAAAGAGCGCCTCAACATAGGGAAAAATCCCCTGTTTCACGGCAGTAAAGACCTGCTCAAATTCACTTTGCGGCACATTAAGCAGCTCAATATCCATCTCTTTCCCTGCTCAAGCCATATTGAAAAATAAACAAACTGATAAATTATTAAGACATACTGATAGCCACAAAGATCTACCCTGAGCACTCAATATAAAGCACCAAGCTATTTTTACTTCAACAAGAACTCGTACATTTAGCAGATACCACCGTCGAGAAACCCCATCCCCTCTTTAATTCTCTCCAGATTGGCTTTTGAGGTCAGCATCTCCACGACAAGAAACGCAACGTCCATTGCAGTGGACGGGCTACGTGAAGTGATAATATTCCCATCGATAACGATAGGTTGATTCAGTACCTGTACACCATACTCTTGCATCTGTTGTTGCCGTTTCTGACTCAGATGATAAGTCGTACCATTGCGACCACTTAGCACACCACTTTTGGCAATAGGCAATGCCCCCACGCACACCGAAGCAACAACTTTTCCCTTGGCATCAAAATCTTTAATCCATGCCAATAGCCTTGGGTCATATGCATCATCATAAAAGCCTGCACGGCTCATACCACCCGGTATTACTAGGGCATCAAACTCTTCGATATCTATTTCATCAAACAGACATTCCGGTTCGATCGTAAAATTCCATGCACATTTAACTCGTTGGTGAAAACCAACTGTAGTTAACTGTATGGGCTCAAGGCCATAAGTTGTCGTCCAACCAAAGGCATCTGTAAATACTGAGGCCTCATACTCTTCAACCCCATTACACAAAAATAGAATTACTTTTGAATTTCGCTTCCTTTCTGAGTTCACTCTATCCATCCTGTAATCAACATGAACTAACATTTGCCACAAAACACTTTAATAACCGTTGCATGGTAATATACCATGCTAATTTTTTCACGAAGAAAGGCAATCAAAAATCTAAATTGTGACATAACTTAAATCAGCTTAGCCATTAAGTATTCATCAACATATTCACCATCAACTTTCATCGAGTTTCGCTTTATTCCCTCGACCTCAAAACCACAAGCGTGATAAAGAGCACAAGCTCGGACATTATGACACATGACATTTAACTCCATACGGGTAAAAGCCCGCGCTGTTGCCCACTCTTCCAGCGCAGAAAACAACTTTTTACCAAATCCCTGTCCGGTTGTAGATTGTTGAATACCGATAACACAATACAAGACATGTTTATTGCGATTTGCTGGTTGACCAATGCCGACAATAAAGCCTGCGATCTCATCGTGCTCTGCCAGTACCAGCATGACTTTGTTGTTTGCATCGACAAACGAAGCCAATATTTGAGCTTGCTCAACCTCTGTCGTAGTTCGCTCTCCCGGTTCATAGAGCATAAAGGTTGTTTCACTGTCGAGTCGGTTCATTAACGCCAATATGTTATGCGCATCAGATACACAGACTTCTCTCACTTCCATATGATGGCCTCAGATTAAATAGTTAATGTCAAGTTATGCAAATATTTATGAAGGTTTATCGATTTTATATCATCTGAAGTTATCCACTTCCAGTTGTTCGATATTAAAGAACCTCAACCTTTACCTTGATAATTCCATCGCGAATATTGCCGATGGTGCTAAAGGCCGATTTGGAGAGATCGATAATACGCCCGCTTTTAAAGGCGCCGCGGTCATTGACCTTGACCACTACGCTCTTGCCGTTGGCGAGGTTGGTGACCCGCACCATGGAGCCAAAGGGCAATTCCATATGGGCGGCGCTATTGAGGTTGTTACGATAGAACTCGCCGCTGGCGGTCTTTTTGCCGTGATAGCGGTCGGCATAATAGCTGGCATAGCCGGTTTCGCTATAGCCGCGCCAGCTGCCGCCGTGGCTCTCGTCATAACGGCTGCTACAGGCCGCCAGCAGCAGGCAAAGAGATAACAGCAGCCCTTTCTGGATATGTTGCACCTTTCCCCTCTCCTCTCTTCTTCTTTCTGCTCAGCTCTATTTTCTATTCTTCTATGCGGTCCGTAACGCTGGCGGCACGTTCGCAAGCAACCTCTCACCCTGCCATAGGTCCAAGGCACTCGCCATGTTACTCGCCTTGTTGTCAGGCAGCAGCGACGGTGCGGCTACTTTGCCATATCTTCCATGTAAAAAGGGAGGCAAATGCCTCCCTTTCAACTATTTACCGGTCATCCCGTGTCGGATGGGCCAGAGACATCTCAGGCAATCAGCTTGTCGTCGGCAAAGCCGAAGCCACGCAAACCCACCACATGCACGTGCTCGTGCTTGCCCTGCACCTTGCGGATGAGCTTGTAGGTGGTGCCCTTCTCGGGGCTGATGTTCTCGGGCGCCGCGATAAGCAGCTGCATATCCTGCCGCTCGCACAGCTCGAACAGGGTGGCGATGGATTTGCCATCCAGACGGGCCGCTTCGTCGAGGAACAACAGGCGGCAGGGGGCGATATCCTTGCCGCGCAGACGGCGGGACTCCTCCTCCCAGCTGATCAGCACCATCAAGAGGATGGCCTGACCGGTACCGATCGCCTCGCCGGTGGAGAGCGCGCCGCTCTCGGCACGCAGCCAGCCATCGGCCCCGCGCTGCACCTCGATCTCCAGCTCCAGATAGTTGCGATAGTCGAGCAGCACGTCGCCCATCACCTGATAGCTGCGATCCCCCTGCTCGATCTGCGGGTTCAGGCGCTGGAACAGCTTGGCCATCGCCTCGGAGAAGCTGAGCTCCTTGTCGGCGAACAGATCGTTGTGCATGGCGGTTTGATCGGCCAGCGCCGTCAGCAGACGGGTGTGGGCCTCGCGGATATTGACGTTGAGGCGCACCCCGCGCACCAGACCGAAGGCGATGTTCTGCAAGCCCTGGTTGAGCACCCGGATGCGGTTCTGCTCGCGGCGGATGATGTTGGTGATCTTGGCCGCCACCTCGTGGGAGGAGAGCGACAGATGGGTTTCCCGCTGCTTGAGCTCGTCAGCCAGACGGGCCAGCTCGATCTCCATCTCCTCGATCGCCTCCACCGGATCATCGGAGCGGATGATGTCGTTGCGGATGCGATCTTTGAGGTAACGGTAGACCTGCACGTAGAAGGCCACCTTCTGCTCGGTGCTGCGGTTGCCCTCGGAGAGACGCAGCGCATCGCGCAGGGCCTCGTCGTGGGCCACCGCCACCCGCAGGGCGCCGAGGGCCTTGTCCGACATGGAGCGCAGCTCGTCGCTGTCAAGATACGCCAGCTCGCGCTTGTTGAGGCGCTTCTCGACGTCGGTCTCCCGCGCCAGACGCACCACCCGCGACCAGCTCGCCTTGTGACCCACCAGAGATTTACGGGCGCTGTAGTAATCCTTGCCTTCGAGCTTGAGACGACCGCCAAGGGATTCGATCTCGCGCTTGGTGACCTGCAACTGGGCCTCGGCGCTGGTGCGACGGGAACGGGTGCGGATCAGCAGCTCTTCAATCTCTTTCTTGTGGGCGCGCGCCTTCTCTTCCATATCGTCAGAGAGGGTCAGCCCCATGGCCGCCAGCTCCTGCTCGAACTCGGTCAGGGTCTGGCGCTTGGCCTCGACGCTGGAGTTGAGGGCGGTGCGCAGCTGCAACGCCTCGGTGTGACGCTGGGCAATCTGCTTGTGCTGCTCGCCAGCGGTGCGGGCCGCCAGCTCGGCCGCCTTGAGCTTCTCTTTGAGTCGCTCGCTCATCTCGGAGGCCTTGCCCAGCAGGTCTTGTGCATCCTGATAGGCAAAGTGCGGCAGACGGGCCACCAGCTGATCGAGGGCGTAGCAACGGCGCTTCTGCTCGGCCAGCAGGTCGCTCACCTCATCATAGGCAGCCTGCAGCGCCGCAAGATCCTGCGGATCCTGACGCAGCACCTGCACCATGGTTTCCAGTTTTTCCAGCGACTTGCCGTGTTTGGCGATAAAGGCTTCGGCCTGTTTCAGCGCTTCCACATCGGCGTGAGCCGCCTCGAGGCGGGCCGCCAGATCTGTCTCGGCAAACAGGTGGGCAAAGGGCAGCATCCCCTGCACCAGCTGGATATGGCGAGTCAGCTGGGCGGCGGCCGCTTTGGCATCACTCAGCTGCTTGTCGCACTCGCCGATGGCTCCTTGCAGCGTGCGCAGCTCGGCCTGTTTGGCCTGCACTTCGGCTTCCGGGTCGGGGCGGAAGGCGATATCCAGATGCTGGCCGATAAAGTCGCGGAAGTGACCGTAGAGACGGTGGTACTTCTGCTGCTCGAAGGCGGCCTTGGCGTAGCCCTCGATCAGCCCTTCGCGCTCAAGGTCGAGCTGCTCGATCCGTTTTTCCCGGGCGGCGCGGCCAAACAGCGGCAGCTCGGGGTAGCGGGAGAAGCGCACCTGACGCTTGCTGGTGCGCACCAGCACGGCGTCCCCCAGCTCGTCCGCTTCCACCAGATCCTCGTCAAAGGAGTCGGGGTTGCCCTGAATGAGGTAGATATCTTCCGGGCAATCTTCCAGCTTTTTCAGCCGCTCGATGGCGCCCTCAAGGTCGAGCACCACCAGGGCGCTGCGAGCCGGGCCGTAGAGCGCGGAGTAGTAAGGGGCATCGTCGATGGAGATGTCGTCATAGACATCGGAGAGCAGCACGCCCCCCACCTGCTCGGCGATGCGGGCAAGACGGGGATCCGCCTCGCCGGCCCCCAGCTGCAGGTTGCGAATTTGCAGCTCCAGCGCCTGTTTCTGCGCCGCGATGCGGTTGCTCTCCTGCTCGAACTCGCGCTCCTTGTCGAGCACTGTCTGCATACCGGCCGAAAGCTCTTCGGCGGTAGTCAGCGGCAGACCGCTCTGCTCGCGCAGCTGCTCGAGTTTTTCAAAGGATTTCAGCCAGCGCGGCGCCAGCTTGGTGAGCTCCGCAATATCGCGGCCCAGCTGGGTGCCCTGATGCTCGAGGCTGGCGCGGCGCTGATTCACCTCCGCCTGCTGCTCGGAGAGCTCCTCCTGACGGGTGCGCTGGGCTTCGAGGAAGATCTCCAGCTCATCGCTGCTGGCGATAAGCTGGCCAGAGGCCTGCTGCAGCTCGTCACGCAGCTTGAAGAGACTCTTCTGGCTTTCGCTCTCTTTCTCGAGGCGAGCCAGCGCGGCGCGCAGCCCCTGCCCCTGGGCAATGCGAGCCTTGTCTTCGATGTGACGCTTGAGCAGCGCCTGCGCGGTGGGCCAGGCGGCCTCGCGCACTGTTTCCGGAGCGATGCTGAGCAGCAGCGCCAGCGCCGCTTCGTGCTCGGCCACTGCCGCCTTGGCCAGTGCCAGCTGTTGCTCGGCCCCCAGCACCCGGCTGGTGAGGCTCTGCTCGGCGGCGCGGAACTGATGCAGGGTGTCGCTCGCCTGTTCGGCGGTCAGCCCCGGCAGCTCGCACTGCTCGCGGGCAGCATCGAGGGCCTGCACCGCCTGACGGTACTGGATGGCGCGGGTCTGCTGGATATCGAGCGCCTGCTGGTAGTCGGCCAGCTGGGTCTTGAGGCTGTCGACTTCTGCCTGCGCCAGCTCCTTGCGCTCTTCCACCTCCAGCAGCTGGCCGTGGATCTCCTCCACCACCGCTTGCTGCTGCTCGAGTTTGTCAGAGAGATCCGCCAGATCGGCGCGATACATCTCGATCTTCTTCTGCAAGCTGACGGCCGCCATCACCTTGGCCAGATGCTCGGAGGCAGACTCCAGCTCGTCGGTCAGCAATTTTTCGCGGTTGGTGAGCTGCTCCACCTCGTCGGCCAGATAGATGGCGCGCTGCTTCTCTTCGGCCAGAATGCGGCGTTTCTCCGCCAGCTCCTGACGCGCCTTGAGGGCCAGCTCGGAGAGACGGCTCTTCTCGGCGGCGTTGCGCACATAGTCCGCCGCCACATAGTGGGTGGTCTCGGTGATCAGGTTCTTGAACAGATCCCGCTGACCCTGGGTCTCCTTGATGGCCTCCAGCGTGCGGCGGTTTTCATAGATGGCCGCCTCCATGTCTGCAAACGCCTTGCGCACCCCGGAGTTCTCCGGCAGCAGGTATTCGCGCAGGGAACGGCTGATGGACGAGGAGATGCCGCCGTAGAGGGAGGCTTCGATCAGGCGATAGAACTTGCCGCGATCTTTTTGATCACGCAGCTTCTTCGGGGTGATGCCGAACTCGAACATGAAGTTGTGATAGTCGGTCACCGTATTGAATTTGGCGACTTTCAGCGCCCCCAGCTCGGCGGCCGCCCCTTTCAGATCGGTAAAGGCGCGTACCCTCCCCTTGCCGCCATCAAGCTTCTCCAGCAGCAGATCGGTCGGCGCCAGATTCTCCGGCACATCCACCAGCGCGAACGGGGTGATGTTGACCTTGTTGTCGCGGTTGGCCACCTGCTCGAGGTGCACGCCGACCCAGATCCGCTGTTCGCGGCTGTTCATCACTTCCAGCAGGGAATAGCAGTGGCCGCGCTGCAGCTTGCCGTAGAGCCCCTTGTCACGGGAGGCGCTGCTGGAGCCCGCTTCCGTGGTATTGCGGAAGTGAAGCAGTGACTGGTCAGGGATGAGCGCTGCGATAAAGGCCGCCATGGTGGTGGACTTGCCCGCGCCGTTGCCGCCGGAAAGGGTGGTGACCAGCTGGTCGAGATCGAAGGTTCGGGCGAAGAAGCCGTTCCAGTTGACCATGGTCAGGGATTTGAACTTGCCTCGCACCGGTTATACCTCCAGATCCAGTTGTTCTTCATCGAGATCCGCCTCGATGTCATCAAAGAGCGAGTCGCTGCTCGGCATTTCGTCGTCGTGGAAGATGGCTTCACCCTCCTGGATCATCCGCAGCTGAACGGCGCGCGGATCTTCATCGGAGCGCACGTCAGCGGCGAAACGGAACACCGATTCGTTGACCCGGAATTTATCCCCGTTGCCAAGGGCGGTGATCATGCCAAGGCGGCGCAGACGGCGCATGGAGGTACGGATCTTTTCGAGCAGCTTCTTCTTGTCGAGATCGGTACCGCCGGAGCGGCTGTTGACCATCCGCAGCAGCTGCTTCTCGTCGGCGAGGCTCAGCACCTCTTCTTGCAGCTCGGCCATGGCGAATACCCCTTCCGAAGCCAGACGATCCGGGCTCAGGTAGAGGTAGCAGAGCACCTTGCCCACCAGCATATCGAGCTCGGAGAGCACAGTGGTGCCGATGTCGGAGCTCGGGCGCGGACGCAGGTAGAAGAAGCCTTCCGGCGCCTTGATCAGCTCCACCTGATAACGGCCGTAGAAGATCTCCAGCTCGCTGTGATATTCGACCAGCGCCGAATGCTGCTCGAACTCGTCGGCACTGATGTGGCGACCGGAGCGCAAGGCGGTGTCGATGCGCGGAAACAAGGGGTTGGCAATCGCCTCTGCGAGCCGCAGCGGCAAGGGAAACTCAGTATTGATCAATGACATAGGCCTGAACCTTGGATCCAGCTTGGTTAATGGGTTTCCATGCGGGTTGGCGGTGCAGCTCGCGCTCGCCGCTGGCATGGCCCAGGCGCACGGCCTGGTCGATCAGAAGACGCGCCACATCGAAGTGGGCATGAGCCGGGTAATCCAGCAGGTATTCCCGCAGCACATCGGCCAGATCCAGCTGCTGCCCCTGCTCGGGGTAGCGGGCCAGATAGCGCTCGATGCGCTCGGCCAGCTCCTGGTTGATGTCCACCATCTCGACGTACTCCATCTCGAGGGGCACCTCACCGGTCACCTCCTCGTCGTGGATGGCGATGGTTTCGTCGCGCAGCTCCAGCAGACGGGGCTCTTCGGCCACCCGCAGCTGCCAGTTGTGCTGCTCGAAATTGCGGATGGACTCGCGCAGCCGCTGGCTGAAGGCGCGGTTCTTGTCCATGTCGATGGCGTTGCGGATAAATTTGTGGACGTGTCTGTCGTAGCGGGACCAGAGCTCGATGCACTGCTGACCCCAGCTGGTGATGACGTCAAGACGACCTTGCAAGGCGTGAGTCAGCTCCTCGACGTGGAACAGATCGTCGCGCCCCTGCGCCGCTTCCTGAATGTTGAGCAGCCCCGCCTGCAGGCGGTGGCCGGCAGCGTCCAGGGTATCCTGCAGCTCGCGCAGGGTCTGGCCGGTCTCGTGCAGCAGCTTTTCGCAGCTGTGAATGGCATCGACCCAGTTCTGGGTCAGCAGGGCCGCGATCTCGCTCTTGACCTGATTCTGCTGCTCATCCATGGCGCGCTGGGTGAGATCGATGCGCCCCAGGGTCTCTTCCAGCGAGAAGGTGAGCCGTGGCAGCACCTCGGCATCCCACTGCTCGCGGGTGTTGGTCTCGAGCGCCGCCTTGCGGGCGGTGTCGAGCTCGGCCGCCAAATGCTCGAGCAAGATGGAGAGCTTGATGGAGTCGACCTGACGCTGATCGAGAAAGAAGTCGACGATGCCGATCCCAAGACGCGACAGGCGATAGAGGCTCTCCCCCGCCACCATGTCGGTGTTGAAGCGCGACAGCAGCTGCTGGCGAATGAGATCGTTGATGGCGTTGTTGGCGCGACCGGTGAGGGTCTCGTCCATCTGGCCGAAGGCGCTGCTGACATAGCCAAAGGCATCGTGCAGCGCCGCTTCCGACAGGTCCGACTCATCTTCGGATAGCGTCTTGATTGCAATCAGAAAGGCCAGCCGGTCGGTCGGCAGGCTCAACGCCAACCCCTCCTGCCTGACCCACCCTACTAGCTCCGGCAAAGAACGCTCTGGCAGGGTACGGGATGTACTCATCATGATGTTGTCATCTCGTTGTTGTATTGGGCGCAAAATCGTGCGCGCGGCTACATCCGGTAGCATCGAAAACATGGTTCACATCGACGTGAACCGCGAGCAATCAGCTGGCCGGCTTCTGGGCCATCACATGGATATAGCGACCGAGGGCGACAAAAGGCTCCTGACGGCAATATTGCTGCTCCATGGCCAGCAGATCGTCGAACTTCTCGACCTGATCCTGCTTGTGACGCATATAGTCGTGGATCACCCGCACCCCGGTCTTGCCGATGATGCGCAGCCCCCCGCGACCAATCCAGTCATAGACCTGCTCCGGCAACTGGGGATTGGTGGGCGTGAGCGCAGTCTGGCGCTTCTTGCGAAGACCAAGGCGCACATAGTCAAAATTGCCCACCACCAGGCTCTGGAACAGCAAACCATGACGGTTGTAGAAAAGCAGCGACAGTATGCCCCCGGCATTGACGAAAGGGAACAGACCCAGCAAGGTCTGGCGCGGCTCGGCAAGCCACTCCAGCACCGCGTGGCAGAGCACCAGATCAAAGGTACCGGTCACGTGTTGTTTCAGATCCTGAATGGGGCAATGGATAAGACGAATGTTGTCTTCCAGCCCCTTCTCGGCGATCTGGCTGCGGGCCAGATCCAGCATCTCGGCGGAGAGATCACACAACTCGACCTGATGACCCATGGCCGCCAGCTTCTGGGCAAAGTAGCCAAAACCGCCCCCTGCATCGAGGATGCGCAGCGGCCGGTTGCCAAGGCGCGCCAGGCAGGCTTCGATGTCGCTCCAGACAATGGTGGTGCGGATGCGCCCCTTGGTGGAGTCGTAAATGTTGCGGGCGAACTTGTCGGCGCGCCCGTCAAAACTCTGATCGTGCTTCAAGGAGAAACTCAACATTAGCGCCACAGGGTTGTGGCCATCCCAAAAAAGAGAGGTATTCTGTCACATCCCGAATTTGCTGAAAACTCAAGGAAGTGTCTGCCGTGTTTGTGATTAAAAAGTGGCTGGGTCAGCTGCTGATGCCGCTCCCCTTCTCCCTCTCCCTGCTGCTTGTCGCCCTGCTGCTGCTCTGGTTCACCCGTTTTCAGAAAACCGGCAAACTGCTGGCCACCCTCTCGCTGCTGATTGTGGCGCTGATGGGGATGCGGCCGGTGAGCTATGAACTGGCCCGCGGGCTGGAGCAGACCTACCCGCCGTTCGAGGTGAGCCAGCATCCCAAGATCGAGGCGATCGTGGTGCTCGGCAACGGCCATGTCAGCGATCCGGCGGTGCCCGAGCGCTCCTGGCAGAACAATATCGCCCTGGCCCGCACCCTCGAAGGGGTTCGCCTTGCCGAGGCCTATCCCGACGCCGAGCTGGTTTTCTCCGGCTATGTGTCGGGGGATCCCCTCTCCAATGCCGAGGTCAATGCCCGGATGGCCGAGAGCCTTGGCATTCCCCGTTCGCGGATGACGTTGTTTGAAAACAACAAAGACACTCATGATGAAGCGGTCAGTATCAGCCGCCATCTGAAAGGAAAAGAGGTGGCGCTGGTCAGTTCGGCCACCCATTTACCCCGGGCCATGGCCCTCTATCAGGGTCAGGGACTCAATGCCGTGCCGGCCCCCACCGACTACACCGCCAAGCAGAGCCAGGTGCCTCAGCCGCTCTACAGTTATTTACCCAAAGGGCGTTATTTGATGTATTCCGAAGCTGCCATCCACGAATGGATTGGGGTATGGTGGGCTCGCTTGCGGGGGCAGGTTAACGAATGAGCGATCAAGCGTTTCATTCCTGATTTGGATCAGGAAAGCGAAAAAAAATTACGTCATTTGCCGCCGGGTCAGCTATCTTGGGCTCGGTTCAATTCATATAATGTCGCGCAATCAAATGCCTAGGAGATATACAAGATGAGACAGCACCTGGTAATGGGTAACTGGAAACTGAACGGCACCAAAGCTTCTGTAGAAGCTCTGATCAAAGGACTGACCCCGGCTGCTGCCGCTCATCCTTCTGTACAAGTCGCCGTCTGCCCGCCGGTTATCTTTTTGGGTCTGGTTGAGCAACTGACCGCTGGCAGCAAGATTGCCTACGGTGCCCAGAACGCTGACGTTCACGAGTCTGGTGCCTTCACCGGCGAAAACGCCCCCTCCATGCTGAAAGCCTTCGGTTGCACCTACTCCCTGGTCGGCCACAGCGAGCGCCGTACCCTGCACGCAGAGACTGACGACGTGGTTGCTGCCAAGTACGAAGCGATCCAGAAAGGCGGCCTGATCCCGGTTCTGTGCATCGGTGAAACTCTGGAGCAGTTCGAAGCCGGCGTGACCAAGAACGTGGTTGAGACCCAGCTGAAAGCCGTTATCGACCGTTGCGGCATCGCCTCCTTCAACAACGCCGTTATCGCTTACGAGCCGGTATGGGCCATCGGTACTGGCAAGACTGCCACTCCGGAGATCGCTCAGTCCGTTCACGCTCACATCCGTCAGTACCTGGCCGGTTTTGATGGCGCCGTTGCTGCCAAAGTACAGATCCTGTACGGCGGTTCCGTCACTGGCGCCACTGCAGCCGATCTGTTCGGTCAGCCGGACATCGACGGTGGCCTGGTCGGTGGTGCGTCCCTGAAAGTGGACGACTTCTCCCAGATCATCGCTGGCGCTGCCAAGTAATCGCTGATTACGGCAAAGAGAGGGGCTCGTCCCCTCTCTTGTATCGCTTTTCCTATGGTGGCCCCCGCATCCCATATGAAAGCCGATATAGTAAAAGTGGCTTGTCTATTTAAACATTCGTATTTGACAACTCAGATCCAGAGGCACTCATGACCAAACAAATCAAACGTATTGGTGTTTTGACCAGTGGTGGCGACGCACCCGGTATGAACGCAGCCATTCGCGCCGTGGTTCGCGCCGGTTTGCATCATGGCCTGGAAGTTTACGGTATTTATGATGGCTACCTCGGTCTGCACCAGGATCGCATCGTCAAGCTGGAGCGTCACAGCGTCTCCGACGTGGTGAACCGTGGTGGTACTTTCCTCGGCTCCGCCCGTTTCCCTGCCTTCAAAGACCCCGCAGTGCGCGCCGAAGCGATCGAAAACCTGAAAAAGCACGGTATCGATGCGCTGGTCGTCATCGGTGGTGACGGCTCCTACATGGGTGCCAAGAAGCTGACCGAAGAGGGTTTCCCCTGCATCGGCCTGCCGGGCACCATCGACAACGACATCGCCGGTACCGACTTCACCATCGGTTTTGATACCGCCCTGAACGTGGTCGTTGACGCCATCGACCGTCTGCGCGACACCTGCAGCTCCCACCACCGTATCTCCGTGGTCGAGATCATGGGCCGCCACTGTGGCGATCTGGCCATGTCTGCCGCCGTTGCCGGTGGTGCCGAGTATGTGATCGTGCCGGAAGTAGCCTTCGACAAAGAGAAGCTGCTCAAGCAGATCAAGGAAGGCGAAGCCAAGGGCAAGAAGCACGCCATCATCACCATCTGCGAGCACGTTACCGACGTGAACGCGCTGGCCAAGGACATCGAAGCCCTGACCGGCCGTGAAACCCGCGCCACCATCCTGGGCCACATCCAGCGTGGCGGTGCCCCGACTGCTCGTGACCGCATCATGTCCAGCCGTATGGGTGCTTACGCCGTTGAGCAGCTGCTGGCTGGTCACGGTGGTCGCTGCGTCGGTATCCAGCGCAACGAGCTGGTACACCACGACATCATCGACTGCATCGAGAACATGAAGCGCCCGTTCGATCAGGAGCTTTACAACCTCTCCACCACCCTGTTCTAAGCCACGCGGCTTTTTACCGGTTGTTGATGATAAAAACCCTCCATCGGAGGGTTTTTTTATATCTCACGCAAGCTGATGCCTCGACACAGTGTGCAGCCCTCACCCTGCAGGTTGCCCTGCATCCCAACCCTTGCGCCATCTGACTGATCGTTAGCCTTCCCCTCCTCGCACCAACCGGTATCAGCCAAAGACACCGTTCCGATATTGCCGTGGATGTTCTATCACTGCTGAACCGGCTTGCGGTGGCCTGCCTCTCTGCTGACCCTGAAACGAGCTTGTTCAGCCTCCTCGTCATACACCACTGTGGCATCTCAATCTTGCTCAATCTTGTAGACGGTATTCAGATATCTGAATCGCCCCCAGTTCCCCAACCATGCTCCAGCCCAGCTCTTGCGTTGCAATTACATTACTTATGCCAAATGCATCGGCGCTGTTTTAGACCAGCCACTGGCTTGGTGCACACCTAACCCTTGCTGCCGCCTTGTCTATTCGTCCACCGGCCGGTGCAATTGGCGCTGATAAAACAGCCAACTGCCAATCCGTATCCCCCCAATCCATGGCTCTCCCCCCTGTAAAGCGGAGGGTTGCTGTAAAAACACGGAGACATCGGCCTGATAAAGTCATGGTGCGACAAGGGTTGGCAACCAGATTACCTCCACCAACTTTTTTTGGATGAGCTATCTGCGTCAGGCATTGGCAAATCATATCCTGATGCACTTTTGAGGGCCTTCATGACACAGTTACGAAGGAGATAACTTCTCAAACCCTATTTAAGCCCCATATAAAACCCACCTAAAAATAAATGAGCAAAACAATAAAGCATTGAATTTAAACAAAATAATGAAAACAACTGGATCTTCGATGGGTCAAACGTCGCAACGGGCGATAAAATCAGCGCAATATGTCAAAAATGACCACCTCAACCACACTAACACCAAAATGCGCCATTTTATCAACTTTACCCTTGTTTTAACCCCCTATTATGGTATCTTGACAACATCAACCAACAACCTGGGGAGAGAAAAATGAAAGAGTTTGTCGTTACTGCCGTTTTCACGGTGTTTTTCACCCTGGTTGCTGTCTCTCTGCCCTCACTGTCACAGTTCTGAGCCGGATAGAGAGGCATCAATCCGGACTGACCTTATCTGGCATGTCTGTTTAATCGCCACCAACTGGCGCTTTTCAGTGACAATGCCGAGATGGTCAACATAGATATGATTTCATCACGTTGACGCTGTTTCTTTCGCCACAAGGGTGTAACCAGGATGGTTTAACCATATGGCCTGATGGAGTAGAACCAGCAGCAGATCATATCCGAGGGGAGCAAGGCTCCCCTTTTTGTTACCCGCCGTTTGACAATCCCCTACCCCGGCATCTACAACAGGCCGGTTGACGCCATACGGCCCATGCCCACAACTGATGTTTTCCCCTCCTGTACTCTCCATTCAACACAGCTAAATCCGTCAGCAATCTCTTGTGCACACCTTTGCTCTGATACTTGTCCGGCAGATATAAAAAAGCCCCCGCCATCATGGCAGGGGCTCGCGTTACGCAGTGTCAGCTTAAGGCTGTTATATCTCAGCCCAGCTCAAAGCAGTTATGCCTTGTTCCAGCGCTCTGGGTCATATTCCGGGCTGAAGCGGTCAACAATGACAGCACAGGCCGCATCGCCGGTGATATTGAGGGAGGTGCGGATCATGTCGAACAGACGATCCAGCGCGAACAGCAGCGGCAACCCTTCGATGGGGATCCCGGCCGCCAGCAGCACGGCAACCACCAGGAAGCTTGGGCCCGGCACACCGGCCTGACCGATCGCCCCCAGAGTGGAGGTCACAATGATGGCCGCCCAGGCACCGACGCTCAGATCGATGTTGTAAACCTGCGCGAAGAAGATGGCGACCAGACCGTAATAGATGGCGTTGCCGCTCATGTTGATGGTGGCCCCCAGCGGCAGCACGAAGGAAGCGGTCGCGTTGGTCACTTTCAGATCATGCTCGCAGGTCTCCATATTGACCGGCAGGGTCGCCATGGAAGAGGCGGTGGAGAAGGCCACGATCTGCGGCTTCTTCATGGCCGAGAAGTACTTGCGTACCGGCGTGTTGGAGAACATCACGACCAGCAGCGGATAGACCACAAAGCCGAAGATCAGGATGGCAGCCACATAGACCACGAACAGCTTGAGCACCAGGGTCAGCACATCGAAGCCATAGGTACCGATGGCTTCCGCCATCAGACCGAACACCCCGAGCGGCGCGATGATCATCACCTTGTTGATCATCCAGACGAAGGCATCCACCAGGGTATTGAGCCCATCGACCAGCGGCTTGGCCCGCTCGCGCGGCTGTTTGGCCAGCGCAATGCCGAGGAACATGCAGAACACCAGGATCTGCAGGATGTTTGCCTCGTTGAGCGACTGGAACACGTTGGTGGGGATCATGCCAAGCAGGGTAGCAACTGCATCCGGCAGCGCCCCTTTATCGGCGTAGTCACCGCCAAACATGGAGGCGACGGAAGCGAAATCGACCCCGACACCCGGTTTGAAGATCTGCCCCATCACCAGCGCCAGCAGCACGGCCAACGCAGAGGTAATCAGGAAGAAGGCCAGCGTCGCTGCGCCGATCTTGCCCGCCGCCGGGCTGGCGCCCAGATTGGCGGCGCCGGAGAGGATGGCAACCGCCACCAGCGGGATCACCAGCATCTTGATCAACTGGATAAACAGGGTACCAAGCGGTGCAAACACGGTGGCTTGTTCACCCATGAACGCGCCGACCACTGCGCCCAGTACCATGGCGACCACAACCTGGAAGCCGATGTTTTTAATGAGTCCTTTAGTTAACACAATATGTTCCTTTATGTAGCAAAATTCACACTTTCCCAGTGCAATTAACCAAACAGGGGAATGAGCGGCTGCCCATTCCCCTGTTTGCGCGTGTTATCTCACATTTAATTGCTGTTTTAAATCAGCAAATCATTAACCTTGGCTATTAATAAGTTTGCGAAAAAGTGAAGATTCAAAGCGGTCTCGGCGATTTTTACCTCATCCCCCATGACAACTGGCAAAAGATTGTGCTAGTTTGGCTGCACAAACGTACACACAGGGATGTAAAGATGCTGAAAGTTAACGAGTATTTCGACGGAAATGTAAAATCCATCGGTTTCGAACAAAAAGGCGAGAAATCAACCGTCGGGGTGATGAACGCCGGTGACTACCTGTTCAACACCGCCGCCCCCGAACGGATGACAGTGATCAAGGGCGCCCTCACCATCCAGCTGGCTGATGAAGATGAGTGGCACACCTACAGCCAGGGTGAATCCTTCCTGGTGGCCGGTCACTCCTCCTTCAAACTGGAAGTGAAAACTCCCACTGCCTATCTGTGCGAATTTCTCGACTGATCAGGCCGGTTGAAGGGGATCAGCCCCTTCAACTTTCTTGGTCCCCCCAGCCCCATTATCTGTGTCCATGTCACAGCACCGCACATCCCCGCTTTCCATCCACGGCAAAAATCCTAGAATAAACAGACATAAACCATCACCGGATTGATGTCATGATCAGCGTGTTTGACCTGTTTTCCATCGGGATTGGCCCCTCCTCTTCCCATACTGTCGGCCCCATGCGTGCCTCCTATGCCTTCGTCCAGCAGCTCAAGCTGCAAGGCCATCTGCCGCACGTCATGCGGGTCGAAGTGGAGTGTTACGGTTCGCTCGGCCAGACCGGCAAAGGGCACGGCACCGGCAAGGCGATCATTCTGGGGTTATCGGGCTTTGAACCGGAATCGGTCGATATCGATGCGATTCCCGCCATTCTGGCTCGAGTGGAAAAGGAGCAGAACCTGCAGCTGGCAGGCGAGCAACCAAGCCATTTTCCCCGCACCGGTGCCATCATCTTCAACCGTCGCAAAACCCTGCCGGCCCACACCAACGGCATGACTCTGCGGGCCTTTGATAAAGAGGAAAACCTGCGCTTCAGCCAGACCTACTACTCCATCGGGGGCGGCTTCATCATTGAAGAGAGCCACTTTGCCACCGCCAAAGAAGAGGCTGCCAAGTCTGATGCCGAACACCCTGTCCCCTACCCGTTCGACAGCGGCGCCCAACTGCTGGCCCACTGTCAGGAGAGCGGCCTCTCCATCTCGGGGCTGATCCTCGCCAACGAGCGGGTCTTTCGCAGCGATGAGCAGATAAAAGCGGGGCTGCGCAAGATCTGGCAGGCGATGCAGGGCTGCGTCGAGCGGGGCTGCAAGAGCGAAGGGGTGCTGCCGGGCGGCCTCAAGGTGCGGCGCCGCGCCCCGGGGTTGTTCCGCCAACTCAGCTGCGAGACCAACTTCAACAAGGATCCGCTGATGGTGATGGAGTGGGTCGACCTGTTTGCGCTGGCCGTCAACGAGGAGAACGCCGCCGGTGGCCGGGTGGTGACCGCCCCCACCAATGGCGCCGCGGGCATCATCCCCGCCGTGCTGCACTACTACGATCGCTTCGTTCACAAGGTGGATGACGAGACGCTGGTGCGCTACTTCCTCACCGCCGCCGCCATCGGCATCTTATATAAGAAGAACGCCTCCCTCTCCGGGGCCGAAGTGGGCTGTCAGGGGGAAGTGGGTGTCGCCTGCTCCATGGCCGCCGGGGCGCTGACCGAACTGCTGGGTGGCAGCCCGGCCATGGTGGAGAACGCCGCCGAAATAGGCATGGAGCACAATCTCGGCCTCACCTGCGATCCCATCGGCGGACTGGTGCAGGTGCCCTGCATCGAGCGCAACGCCATGGGGGCGGTCAAGGCGATCAATGCCGCCCGCCTCGCCCTGCGCGGCACCGGCGAGCACAAGGTGTCGCTGGACAAGGTGATCAAGACCATGTGGGAGACCGGCAACGACATGAAGACCAAATACAAGGAGACGGCCCGTGGCGGCCTCGCCGTTAACATTACCGAATGTTAAAAAACGGCAAATGACTCCATTTGGTTCCGAAATGCCCGGCATCGCCGGGTATTTTTATGGGCAAACGCTTAACAAAATGGATAAGCACAAAAATAAATTTTATACTCGCGCCTCAGATTCAACAAAAATAGATCTATTTCAACTTTTTTTAGGTCTGGAGCCGTTACACTACGGTTATCTGGTTCTGTGACCTGCGCTGACAAGCGCGTCCCATGGATCTCCCAAATTTCTGTGAGTGGGCATGCCGCCCCCTTCTACCCTGAGGTAATAGTGACATGATCAGCGTTTTTGATATCTTCAAAATCGGTGTAGGCCCCTCTTCTTCCCACACTGTTGGCCCGATGAAAGCGGCCAAACAGTTTGTTGACGAGCTGCGCGCGGGCGGCAAGATCCGCGATGTAACCCGGATCAATGTCGATGTCTACGGCTCCCTCTCCTGGACTGGCAAAGGCCACCATACCGACACCGCCATCATCATGGGCCTGGCCGGCAACCTGCCGGAAAATGTCGATATCGATGCGATCCCCGAGTTTATCTCCCGTGTTGAACAGACCGAGCGCCTGCCGATCGGCCTGCACTGCCACACCGTCAGCTTCCCGCGCGATGCCATGGTATTCCATGACGAAGCCCTGCCGCTGCACGAAAACGGCATGAAGCTGAGCGCCCTGATCGAAGACGAAGTGGTTTACAGCAAGACCTACTACTCCATCGGTGGTGGCTTCATCGTTGACGAAGAGAACTTCGGCAAGGCTGACAGCGGCGACATGTCCGTGCGCTATCCGTTCAAGAGCGCGGCTGAACTGGTTGCTCACTGCAGCCAGACCGGTCTCTCCATCTCCGCCCTGATGCTGGAGAACGAGAAGTGCTTCAACACCCCGGAAGAGATCTACAAGAAGTTCGGCAAGATCTGGAACACCATGCGCGAAGGTATCGAGCGCGGCTGCCGCACTGAAGGTGTCTTGGCCGGCCCGCTGCGCGTACCCCGTCGTGCGGCGCCGCTCTACCGCCAGCTCAACACCAACGAGAACCTCTCCAACGACCCGATGAACATCGTTGACTGGGTCAACATGTTCGCTCTGGCAGTCAGTGAAGAGAACGCTGCCGGTGGCCGCGTGGTCACCGCCCCGACCAACGGCGCTGCCGGTATCATCCCGGCCGTACTGGCCTACTACGACAAGTTCATCCAGCCGGTTGGCCGCGACGAGTACACCCGTTTCTATCTGGCTGCCGGTGCCGTCGGCATCCTCTACAAGATGAACGCCTCCATCTCCGGCGCCGAAGTGGGCTGTCAGGGTGAAGTGGGTGTCTCCTGCTCCATGGCCGCTGCCGGTCTGACCGAGCTGATGGGCGGTAGCCCGGAGCACGTCTGCGAAGCTGCCGAGATCGGCATGGAGCACAACCTGGGTCTGACCTGTGATCCGGTTGCCGGTCAGGTACAGGTGCCTTGCATCGAGCGTAACGCCATCGCAGCCATGAAGGCGGTCAACGCCTCCCGTATGGCCCTGCGTCGTACCTCCCAGCCGCGCGTCTCCCTGGACAAGGTGATCGAGACCATGTACATCACCGGCAAGGACATGGACTCCAAGTACCGTGAAACCTCCCGTGGTGGTCTGGCCATCAAGGTGATGCAGGTTGCTTGCGAATAAATAAGGGTTGCGACCCTCATCTGAACAAAGGCGGGATATCCCGCCTTTTTTATTGCCCGAATGGGATGCCGGGCACTTATACCGGCATACCGACCATTTCACTGTAGGGCGTCGCTGATATACCCTGCTACGCCACCGCAATGCGGATTGCCTTGTCTGCATACCTCTCTAATTACATACCTTGATTAACTCTTCTCAATGCATTGAGAGGGACATTACGCCCCTACATGAAACCTGTACCTGCTATCTTGCCCCGGTCACGATTTCACAACTAATCGATATCGAGATGGCCCCTCAGCTCAATCACCTCCCCTTTGGGCATACCCTTGTTTGGCAAGACGCGGTTACCGCTCACCCTGCGGATTATCACGCCGCCACATTGATTGCCTCCTATGTGGCACTTTCGTGATCAGGGCAAACAATCAAGCACACAAACAGGGGGTTAGCTCATCATTTTGGCCACAGCGCATCGCGCAAACTGGTTTTAGCACCGTTATCACCGCCCTCTTTACGCCCTATTTGATGTAAAACGCATCGAGCAGTGGAGGCCAAAAAAGCGCCCAAAGAAGGGGCTGAAAATAATCGATGAATGAGCCAATAGCCGTTGAAATGGAGGATATGAGTACGCGCCACTCGCTATTTTTGTGAGCGCCAGCAAAGGTTGACGATATGGTGTTGAGGGTAGATTGACTTTCTATTTAAACAGCGAAAAGTGAATATCACCAAAGGGAGGGTTTAATTTGGCCAGATCCTGTCACGGGATTATCGCAAGCTACCTCTCCGGGGCCGGAATGCGTCATGCAGAGTCACAAAGAATTAGCCCCGCTGGGCAGAACGCACCACGGGGCTGGATATTCAGGATGGTTTTTTCAGGCTGGCCTTGTGCTGCTCCAGCAAATTCTCGGGGGGCGGCGGCACCTGCAGGTAGAACCCCTGACTGGTCAGCGCGGCCATCACCTTGCCGACATCAGCCAGCCCCAAGGGCTTGGCCGGATCCAGCTTGGTCATCAGCACCAGCTCGGGACGCCCGAATGCGCTCAGCAATGGCTCGGGAACGCGGGAGAAATCCTCTCTTTTTTCAACAAAAAGGTAGGTCTCGGCTTTTTTGCGACTTTTATAGACTGCACACAACATGGAAATTGATATAATCCGACGAGTTTATTGCCTCTGATGGGGGCAAACTATAACATCAGGAATTGAATAACAATAACGGATTAGCATCTCTGCCTCGGGGAAGATTCATGGTTGAGCGCGATAACGAATTGAAAGGGACCACCTTCACTATTTCTGTGTTGCATATCAGCGATGGCGAGCCTGAGCGGATACGTCAGTTGTTGGCCGAAAAAGTGGCCCAGGCACCCTACTTTTTTAATTGTGCGCCGCTGGTGATCAATGTTTCCCGACTGGAACATATTCCCGATTTCGAACAGCTCAAGGAGCTGGTGGAGTCCGAAGAGTTTGTGCTGGTCGGCATCACGGGTGCGCGCAGTGAAGAGATGAAGACAGCCGCCAAGGCGGTGGGACTGGCCGTGATGGCCTCGGGCAAGAGTCGCAAGAGCGAACCGGAACCCGAGCCTGCCCCCGCGCCAGCCGCCCCTGAGGTGGTTCCCGAGCCCGAACCCGCCCCCTTGATCCCGAGCAAGGTACATGTGGGACCGGTTCGTTCCGGCCAGCAGATTTATGCCGCCGGCACCTCGTTGGTGGTGCTGGGGTCCGTCAGTCCGGGAGCCGAAGTGCTCGCCGACGACAGCATTCATATTTATGGCACCCTGCGTGGCAGAGCCATTGCCGGTGCCCGGGGCAACACCCAGGCCCGGATCTATTGCCAGCAATTACAGGCCGAGCTGCTCTCCATCGCGGGCACATTCCAGCTGAGCGATGCATTGCCGGCAGGCCTGATCCAGCAACCGGTACACGTCCGGCTGGACAACGAACAACTCCGAATAGACCGTATCAAATAGAGTTACAAGGAAGCGAGAATGGCGCGAATCATAGTCGTTACATCGGGTAAAGGTGGCGTTGGCAAGACCACAACCAGTGCGGCCCTGAGCACCGGCTTAGCCCAGCGTGGTCACAAGACAGTGGTCATTGACTTTGACATCGGTCTGAGAAACCTGGATCTCATCATGGGCTGCGAGCGGCGCGTGGTGTATGACTTCGTCAACGTCATCAACGGGGAAGCAAACCTCAATCAGGCGCTGATCAAGGACAAACGCTCGGAAAATCTGTTTATCCTGCCCGCCTCCCAGACCCGGGACAAAGATGCCCTCACCCGTGAGGGGGTCGAGAAGATCCTGGATCAGCTGGCGGAGATGAAGTTCGATTACATCGTCTGCGACTCCCCGGCGGGGATCGAGGCGGGCGCGCTGATGGCGCTCTATTTTGCCGACGAAGCGATCGTCACCACCAACCCGGAAGTCTCTTCCGTGCGTGACTCCGACCGCATCCTTGGCATCCTGGCCTCCAAGTCCCGCCGCGCCGAGCGTGGCGAAGACCCCATCAAGGAGCACCTGCTGCTGACCCGCTACTGCCCGACCCGCGTCAACCGCGGCGACATGCTGAGCGTGCAGGATGTGCAGGAGATCCTGGCCATCCCGCTGCTCGGGGTGATCCCGGAGTCCCAGGCGGTGCTGCGCGCCTCCAACTCCGGCGAACCGGTTATTCTGGACAAGGAGTCCGATGCCGGTCAGGCCTACGAAGATGCGGTGTCCCGCCTGCTGGGCGATGCCAAGGAATTTCGTTTTCTGGAAGAAGAGAAGAAGGGCTTCTTTAGCCGACTGTTCGGGAGTTAAACATGTCATTATTGGATTATTTTCGTTCCAACAAGAAACAGAACACCGCACAACTGGCCAAAGAGCGGTTGCAGATCATTGTTGCTCACGAGCGTTCATCCAGAGGGGGGCCGGATTACCTGCCCCAGCTCAAGCAGGATATCCTCGATGTGATCCGCAAATACGTCAACATTGATCCGGAGAAGATAACCGTCCAACTGGATCAGAAGAGTGATGAGCTGTCGGTACTGGAGCTCAACATCACCTTCGCCGATGACAAGAAGGGATGAGCTGACGCCCTATGCGTGACCCCTTCCCCCAATGAAGACCGGATCCTGTCACTGGATCCGGTTTTTTATTGGCACAAAAACAGGCCACAGCGGCTCGCCTCATCTCGCCAAGGGGTCTGCCGACCGCTAGAATAGCGCCGCCCCGCAGGCAGTGATCTGCGCCGGCACCTTTTTCTCTTTTCTGGAACAGACCGCTTATGTCTATGAATGACGAAATGCACAGCGTCGAGGAACTGCTCGATACCGCCCTCGAACTCTTTATGGAGCTGGCCTCTGACAACCTGCCGGAGCAGGAGATCGCCCGCTTCAATCAGGAGTTCAACGACCGCGGCCTGCTGGCCGAAACCGACCCGGCCGATGACTGGGAAGCGGACGTGGGTTTTGCGGTGAGCGACACCGACTATGCCGAGATCTGGGTTGGCCTTGGCAATGAAGAACAAGAGTATGAGCACCTGTTTGCCCGCATGCTGCTCTCCCGCCGTGTTGACGAGAAGTTCTGCCACATCGAATGGCTGCCCCAATAATTCCGGATCCCGATGATCCCAGCCACTATCAGTGGGAGTCTGGCCCTGACGCCGTGGCCCCCGTGCGCCCATCTGCATCCCTTGGGCGCCGGGTGTTGAGGTGGGCAGGCAAGATCGCGCTGGCCGGGCTGCTCTGCTCGGTCGGCTCGGTCGCCTTGCTGCGTTTTATCGATCCGCCGATGTGGAGCTGGCGTATCGAGCGGGCCCTCTTTCCGCCCGCCAAGATCACCCAGGTGCGCCATGAGTGGGTGGATCTGGAGTCCATCTCCAAAGAGCTGCAACTGGCGGTGATCGCCGCCGAGGATCAGCGCTTTGCCGAGCACAACGGCTTTGACATGGATGCCATCAACGCCGCGCTCAAGCACAACCAGCACAGCGAACGGGTGCGCGGCGCCAGCACCCTCAGCCAGCAGACCGCCAAGAACCTCTTTATGTGGAGTGATCGCAGCTTCCTGCGCAAGGGGCTGGAGGCCTGGTTTACCCTGCTGATGGAGCTGGGTTGGGACAAGGCCCGCATTCTCGAGGTCTATCTCAATATCGTGGAGTTCGGCCCCGGCATCTATGGCGCCGAAGCCGCCGCCCGCACCTACTTTGGCAAACCGGCCAGCCGCTTGACCCGCTACGAGTCATCCCTGCTGGCCGCCGCCCTGCCCAATCCGTGGCGCTATCGGGTCAAGCCCCCTTCACCCTATGTGCAGAAGCGCTCGGTCTGGATCCGCCGCCAGATGGGGCAACTGGGCCAGATCACCCTCAATCGGGTGCATCAGGCCGACTGATCCTCAGGGCTCATCGGGTTTCTCCGGTGGGCCCAGATGGCCGCCCACCGTCTCGCGGTGGAGCGGCAGATAGTGCCACCACCAGGCCTCGCGCCGTCGCTTGATCTGTTGCCGCCGTCCCCGCTGCTTCATCCCCTTACTCCCTGCCAGATGATCCGCGCCTTAACCATACTCCCCCAACGGCAACTTGGACAGGTCAGGCACGCCCGGCGCACTGGTCTGGCCGCCACTGCCAATAATTGTTACAGTAGCGAACCTCGATGTATCTGGAGTGATTTCATGGAACAGCGTACCCCGGATCAGCTGGTCGAATGGGCCTATGATCAGTTTCTTGAGCAGGCCGCCGATATGCTGGCCCCCGAACAAATAGTCGACATCACCCTGGAGTTTGAGCAGCGTGGCGCCGTGGAGGCAACCCTGCCCAATGCCGACTGGTCGACCGAGCTGGGTGAGCCGGTCGATATGGAGCGCTGGGTCGAAGTGTGGGTCGGTTTGCTGGATCATCAGGATGAGTTTGAGGTGATCTTCGCCACCTTCCTGCTGCCCCGTCTGCTGACCGAAGATCAAGTGCATGTGCGCTGGCATCGCCAGCAGCAGGCATAAAAAAGGCGCCATCGGCGCCTTTCTTGTTTCTGTGCACTCTTATTGCTGTTCTCTGCTAATCCTGCGCCGCGATGGCCTTGGCCAGACAGCGGCGGCACCAGCAAGCGCTGGCCTCCTGCATCGGCAGTACCGGCAACTGGCTGCACCAGCACTGGGCGATGGTCTGACCGGCAGAGACGGCGCAATAGGCCGGTTCGCCACAACCCGGGCAGCGGTGGGTGCTTTTCGAGCCATTCAGCTCGGCCATCACCGCCAGCTGGGCCTTGCTATCCATCGCCGACCAGTGGCCGATCTCGGTCAGGGTGCGGCCACAACCAAGGCAAAGCCCATCTTTCGCCTTGCAGAGGCCAACACAGGGACTCGGCATCTTATTCGCTATCCACTGCCGAGTCGGTCTCTGTGGCCACCAGAGTGATGGCGTTATCTTCGATGACGATCTTGCCCTGCTTGTAGAGGCCGCCGATCGCCTTCTTGAAGGTGCCCTTGCTCATGCTGAACAGCTTGTAGATGAGCTCGGGTTCGCTCTTGTCACCCACCGCCAGACTGCCGCCCTGCTTTTTCATCCGGCTCAGAATGCGCTCACCGGCGTCATCAACCCGCGCCAGACCCGGCTTTTGCAGGGTCAGATCGAGCTTGCCATCTTCGCGCACCTGCTTGACCCAGGCGGTTTGCGGCCGACCGGTCATCACCCGGCCAAACACTTCGTTCTTGAACAGCATGCCGGGATACTGGCCGTTGACGATCACCTTGATGCCAAGGGGCGAGTGCTCCCCCGGCAGCGCGGTCACTTCGTCACCGACCTTGAAGTTGCTGCCGGCCGGGGTCAGGAAACGCTCGATGCGGCTGGTGCCGACCATGCGCCCTTCGTTATCCAGTTGCAGACGCACCAGATAGACGTGGCCCACCTGCATCGGCTTGTTCTGCTCGCGGCTGGGCACGAACAAGTCTTTTTTCATGCCCCAGTCGAGGAAAGCACCAATCTTGTTGGCATTGACCACTTTCAGACCGGCAAATTCGTCCACCATGGCAAATGGCTTGTCGGTGGTGATCACCGGCTCGCAATCGGCATCCAGATAGAGGAAGACCTGCACGCTATCCCCCTCTTTCACCCCTTCCGGCAGTTGACGCTTGGGCAGCAGCAGTTCACCGTATTCATCGGCCGCAAGCCAGGCGCCACGGTCTTCGAGTTCAACGACGGTGAGGGTGTTCATCTTGCCAATCTGTATCATGGTGCTCTCTTTTTTCATTACCCGGATGGGCCAACTGATCCATGGCCCCTATGGGCGCGCATGTTACCTCAAGAGCGGTGATCCGGCCTAGTCCCCAAGCCACCACGAGCCGCCCTTTCGCCCCTATCTTATCCGCCAATGGTGATTAAATCGCCAAACAGGCGGCCATTTGCTGCAAATAACCCCACTTTTAGGTAGACTTCGCGGCTGTTCAAATCCAGAGGAACTGTCGATGAACCCATCCACTCGTACCCGCCATCTTAATCAATGGATCCAGAGCCACAGCGATCAGGACATGACCTACCCGGCCCTGCACGGTTTTCTCTGTGCTCGTCTGGTGGGGCCGGAAAGCCCTGACTGGCAACGCCCGCTGGCTGGTCTGCTGGAACAGGATGCCGAGTTGGATGAAAAAAGCGCAGAAGCCCTCAACCACCTGATCGCCGAGCTGGAAGCCCAGGCCGACGACGCCCAGCTGGCCCTGCCCAGCCAATGCCGCCTGCCCAGCGATAACCCCGAGCAGGTGTTCGAACAGAGCCACCCCCTCGGTCAATGGTGTTATGGCTTCAGCATGGGTTTTGCCACCTGGCCCAAGCCGAAGGATTTGAACGACCCGACCACCCAGTACCGCTTCAGTCTGGCCGCCGAGCTGAGCCTGTTTCGCGACAAGCAGATGGCCCAGATGCTCTATAGCGCCGCCGCCAGCGAACTCCCCTTTGTCGAGTTCTGCAAACGCCAGCGCCAGAACATGAAAACCGCCCTCAACCAGTTGCTCAACCTCGACCAGTATCAGGCCGCCCCCAGCGCCGATGTGGCCATCAATGGCGAGCAGGCCCAGCAGTGGCAGAGCTGGTTCGAGCTGGCCGACAGCTGCCGCGATCATCAGGCCCGCCTCGGCTGGTTCGAGAAGATCATCGCCGATGCCACTCCGCTCTTTGACGACGCCTTCTGGCAGCAAATCGCCGGCCACGGCTGGAGTGCCCCCGAGCTGCGTCCTCTGCTGGCCGCCAGAGCCGGCCGCGCCGACTGCCTGCTGCGCCTTGGCAAGCTGGGCGAGGCCAAAGCGGAGTATCTGGCGCTGCTGACAATCTGCATGGCCGATGAGCTGGGTTGCCGCTACAACCTCTCCACCCTCTATGCACTGCAAGGGGATTGGCAGGCGCTGGCCGCCCTGCTGGTGCGCTTCGATGAAGCCTCCAGCTGGTTGCTCTACAACAAGGCGCTGATGGTCTTTGCCACCGAGGGTGCCGAGGCGGCCAAGCCCCATCTGCTGGTCGCCATCGAGGCCAACCCGCACATTCCGGCCTGCCTGCTGGGTCAGCGCAAGCTGCCCAAACAGGAGCCGCAAAGCTGGCAAGCGGGCAGCCGCGACGAGGCCGCGCTCTACGCCCTGCACACCCGCGAGGCCTGGCTCAAGCAGAACGCCCTCATCTGGTTGCGTAAAGGCTGAACAGCGTTGGCTTAAAATCCCGTCGGTCAGACCCGGTTTTTCCTTGAGGGCGTGCGCCACCGCACATTTCATCGCAACCGGGTCAGACAAATCAGCTTGAGTTTCGTATCATCAATGTCAAAGTATCAAAAGAAACTGCATCTGATGCAGCCGTCACAGCAGGGTGTAATATGTCAAAAATCATAGCGTTACTCGCTCACTACCCGCCCTATCAGTTGGTACATGCCGCCGAGATGCTACGGGATACCTTCGAACAGTTTTATGAACAGCGTTACCAGCTGACCGTGCCGCAGTGGCGCCTGATGATGGTGCTCGGCCCCAACTACCCCATCAGCCAGAAAGAGCTGGTCGAGGCGAGCGGCATGGACAAGGTGCGCATCTCCCGCGAGATCCGCCGTCTGGTCGAAAAAGGGATCATCTTCACCGAGAGCAGCGAGCAGGACAAACGCATCAGCCTGGTCTCCCTCACCAATGCCGGTCTCGCCCTCTTCCTGCAGCTCAAGAGCGAAGCGGGCAGCTGGCAACATACCCTGACCGACTATCTGCCGAGCGAATCCCGCGAGGCGATCCGCCAGCATCTGCACAGCGTCAGCGCCGCCATCGAGCAGTTGCAATCGCTGGATCGGGAGAAGTAATCATGGATTTGAAAAAGTTCGCCACCATGGACATCAACATGCTGCTGAGCGTCGTCAATATGCAGCTGCGTGATCGCTATGACGATCTGGATGATCTCTGCAAGGCGCAGGAGATCGATCAGGCAGCACTGGAAGCGCGGCTCGCCAGCGGCGATTTTCACTACCAGCCAGCGCAGAAACAGTTCAGATAAAGAGAGCTAGCGGGATCGGGATCACAGCGCCAGTGATGGCGCTGGCTCTGCGGTAAAAACCTGATATGGTCTGAAGAGCCCCAACAGGGTGATGCACGGATACATCACCCTGTCACAAGAGGGCATTAAAATCGTTTCAGGTGAGCAAACCAAGGATGACCCCATGATATTGATGACCCGACAGAGCCTGTTGATCACGCTCTGTACCCTGTTGATGATCAGCCTCTTCACGCCCCACATGCCGCAAAGTACCGAACAGTGGCTGACCACCCTCTTGCTTGGCCTGCTGGTCGCGGTGGCATTGCTGCTGGTGCGTGGTTGTCGCCGCTTTATGATGGAGTAGTGACTCCGCCAGAACGTCTATACCGACCGCTTGCCGCGATACTCTCTGTAGCAGCAACGTCTGTCGCAATCATATCGAGCCAAAAAACAAACGCAGCCTGATGGCTGCGTTATTGTTTCTGGCTGGGCAACTCCTTGAAGAGATAACCCCTGACGGGATAGAGAGCCCTTATAGAGAGAGCCCTTAGATAGCCAGAGCCTCAAGCTGCGCTTTGGCCGCTTCCATCCCCTTGCTCTGGGCATCCGGGCCCATCCCCATCCCTTCGGCGTAGATGAAATCCACCTCTTTGATACCGATGAAACCGAGCACGGTACGCATGTAGGGAGTGACCAGATCGGTGGCGCTGCCGACGTGCATGCCGCCGCGGGGGCTGATCACCAGCGCGCGAGTATTCTCAACCATGCCGACCGGGCCGGTCTCGGTGTAGCGGAAAGTAACACCGGCGCGAGCCACCAGATCGATCCAGTTTTTCAGCTGGGTCGGGATGTTGAAGTTGTACATGGGGGCCGCAATCACCACCAGATCGCTCGCTTTGAGTTCGGCGATCAGCTCGTCAGACTGGGCGATCACCGCCAGTTGACGCTCGCTCAGGTTATCACCACCGCGCAGGCCGGAGGCCAGCTCGCCATCCAGCACCGGCAGGTTGAGTGCTGCCAGATCACGCACGGTGACGACATCATCCTGATGGTCAGCCAGGAAGCCGTCGATCAGGGCGTTGGATTGGGAATATTGACCCAGGATGCTGGATTTGAGTACGAGGATATTGGCCATGGTGAAACTCCATTTGGTTGTCGGTTGAACAGCGTTGCTGTCGATGGAGGTCACTCTAAACATTGTGCTTATTTGCTGATAGCGAAAATAGATGCTCAACTTGTTCAAAATTTTTGATGCAAGGCCACTTCCTCGCCAGCCAGCCCTGCGGCCGCGCTTCAACCCTTGGCAGAACAAACGATTGCCGTTATGATCCGCCGCACTTTTTTCCAGCGACCCGGATCCCATGATACCCTCGCGCAGGCACTCTCCTCTGGCCGGTGCAGTCTGGATGATGGTGGCAGGACTCTGCTTCGCCGCCGTCAACAGCCTGAGCCAGTATGTCAGCTTCAAACTCGGCCTTGCCTCTACCCAGGTCGCCTTCCATCAATACCTGATCGCCCTGATCTGCCTGCTGCCCTGGCTGGTTCGTCACGGCCTGCGCCAATCCCTGATGACCAATCAGTTCCGGTTGCACCTGTTGCGGGTATTGCTGGCGGTGATCGGCATCCAGCTCTGGCTCTGGGCACTGGCGTACCCCGTCCCCATCTGGCAGGGGATCGCCCTGCTGATGACCTCACCGCTGTTTGCCACCCTGGGCTCCGCCCTGCTGCTCAAGGAGCAGGTGAGCCGCGCCCGCATTCTGGCCACCCTGGCGGGCTTTGCCGGCGCCATGCTGATCCTCGCCCCCTGGACTGACGAATTCAACTGGGCCTCCCTGCTGCCGGTGGCGGCGGCGCTGTTCTGGGCCGGTTACTCCCTGATGGTGCGCTATCAGGCGGCCAACGAATCATCCCACACCATAGTGGTGTATCTGCTTATCTTCAGTACCCCGTTCAACGTCATGCTGGCCCTGCCGGAGTGGCAGTGGCCAAGCGAGAGCCAGTGGCTGCTGGTAGCCGCTTCCGGCGTATTGACGGCACTGGCCCAGATGTCCATCGCCCGCGCTTACAGCGTGGCGGAGGCCTCCTTCGTACAACCTTTCGATTTTGCCAAGCTGCCGATGAACGTGCTGGCGGGCTGGCTGGTATTTGGCTGGGCGCCCCCCGGCCGTCTGTGGCTTGGCGCCGCCATCATCATTGGCGCCATTACCTTGCTGACCCATCTGGAGCAGCGCGCTCACAAACCCGTTTCCTGAGGTACGCCATGCGTGCCTCTTTTTTTGTCCGCTATTCGTGCGATAGCGATCATCAACAATGACCATCGACATCAGGAGAGATCGTATGTTTGGAACCGCAACCCGCCCCGGCGCCACCCGTGCCCTGCTGCTGGGCTCCGGCGAACTTGGCAAGGAGGTCGCCATCGAGTTGCAACGGTTCGGGATCGAAGTGATCGCCGCCGACCGCTACCCCAATGCCCCCGCCATGCAGGTGGCCCACGCAGCCCACGTGCTGGACATGCTCGATGGCAACGCCCTGCGTGCCCTGGTTGCCGAGGTTAAACCCGACCTCATCATCCCCGAGATTGAAGCGATTGCCACCGATACCCTGGCTGCCCTTGAGCAAGAAGGGGTCAAGGTAGTGCCCAACGCCCGCGCCACCCAGCTCACCATGAACCGGGAAGGGATCCGTCGCCTCGCCGCCGAGACTCTGGGTCTGCCCACCTCCCCCTACCGCTTTGCCCAGAGCAAGGAGGAGTTTGTCGCCGCCGTCGAGGCCATCGGCCTGCCCTGCGTGGTGAAACCTGTGATGAGTTCGTCCGGCAAGGGACAGAGCGTACTGCGCGATCTCGCCAAGCTGGATGAGAGCTGGACCTACGCCCAGGAGGGCGGCCGCGCCGGTCGTGGCAAGGTGATCGTCGAGGGCTTCGTTCCCTTCGAGTACGAAATCACCCTGCTCACGGTACGCGCCGTCGATGGCATTCACTTCTGCGAGCCGATCGGGCACCGGCAGGAAGATGGCGACTACCGCGAATCCTGGCAGCCGCAGGTGATGAGCGAGCTGGCGCTGGCCCGCTCCAAAGAGGTAGCGGCCAAGGTGGTCGAGGCCCTCGGTGGTTACGGCCTGTTCGGAGTCGAGCTCTTTATAAAAGGCGATGAAGTGTGGTTCAGCGAAGTCTCCCCCCGCCCCCACGACACCGGCATGGTGACCCTGATCTCGCAAGATCTCTCCGAGTTCGCCCTGCACGTGCGCGCCATTCTGGGGCTGCCGGTCGGCACCATCACCCAGTACGGGCCGAGCGCCTCTGCCGTGGTACTGCGCGAAGGGCACAGCCAGGATATCCGCTATCAGGGAATTGGTGAGGCATTGGCGCTGGTGCCGGGCGCCCAGCTGCGGCTGTTTGGCAAACCGGAGATCGCCGGTCGCCGCCGTCTTGGCGTGGCGCTGGCCCGCGCAGCGGATTGCCAGGATGCGGTGGAAAAAGCCAAAGCCGTGGCCGCCAAGGTCGAAGTACTGTTCTAAGGGCTTTTTTGCCACAGCAAAACAAACGTTTGCCGATGTGATCGGGCGCAAGGGGCATGGCAATGCCCCTTTTGCATTTCCCCGTCAGGCTTATAATCCCCTCTTCAAATTTGTCAGGAGTACAAGATGTTAGCTGCCGTGATCTTCGATATGGATGGTGTTCTGATCGACTCGGAACCCTTTTGGCAACGGGCCCAGATCGCCGTTTTCTCCGAACTGGGTCACCCCCACACCGTCGAGGATTGTGAATCGACCATCGGCGTGCGCATCGATCAGCTGGTCGCCCACTGGTATCGCCTGCGCCCGTGGAGCGGCCCGACTCAGGAAGAGGTGGTACAGCGCATTCTGGATCGGGTCAACGCCCTGATCCTCTCCGAAGGTCAGGCCAAAGCCGGTGTGCTGGAGGCGCTCGACCTTATCGAAGCCCGCGGCCTGAAAGTGGGTCTGGCCACCTCCTCCCCCTTTGCGATGGTAGAAGCGGTGCTCGGCAAACTCGGCATTCGCGATCGCTTTATGGCGGTTCACTCCGCTGAAATCGAGCGTTTCGGCAAACCGCACCCGGATGTCTATATCCACGCCGCCGAGAAGCTGGGGGTGGAACCGGTTCATTGTCTGGCCATCGAGGACAGCTTCACCGGCCTGCTGGCGGCCAAGGCGGCCTCCATGACCGCGCTGATCGTGCCGGATCCCGCTTTAGTGGGTGACCCACGCTTGGCCATCGCCAACTACCAGCTCGGCTCGCTGGCCGAGCTCAATGCTGACACCCTGGCCAGCTGGGTCAAATAAGCCAGCGAGAGGCGCTGATCGTTCCATGTACCCGGCGTTGGTCGGAGATCCGCGTCTGGCCATCGCCAACTATCAGCTCGGCTCACTGGCCGAACTCAATAGCGAGATGCTGGCCAGCTGGATCAAATAACGCCTCCCGGCGCCTCGTGGCACACACATTCTCATGCTCGCAGGGGGCATCCAGCCCCCTGTGATTGCCAAACAACCGTTGGCAATCCCCTCTTTTCACCGGTCATTCGCAACCAGATTCCCCCTCTCGCACACGACCCGCCCAATCAGTCGCCACCGGTCATCTCTCTGGCTTGATCTCTGTCATAAACGTGCGTTTGCTCGCGGTTAACCCCCTTCAGCCCGACTAGAATCAGGGTAGATAGGCGGCCCCAGGGCCCGAGGAGGTTATCATGATCGAGTACACCAGCAAGCGCATCGTCTGCCCCCACTGCGGCCACCACACCATGGTCGAGCTGGATGCCAGCCAGGGTGATCAGGAGTTCTACGAAGATTGCATGGCCTGTTGCAATCCGATCCATCTGCGGCTCCATCGCGACGAAGCCCGCGACTGTTTGCAGTTGTTTGTGGATGCGGACGACGAGCAGATGTTTTGAATCTATGTCCTGAACAATGGTCCTGAACAGTCGATGTCCGGAACACAGGCAACCCAACGGGTAAAATGCCAGTCAGTCAAGTCTGGCTGGCATTGTTTTTATTAGCTTTTTAATCGCTTTGCTGCCAGCGCTGCAGGTTGGTCCGAAGCGCCTCCCACCGCTCTTGCCGTATTCCTCCTGCCTTCTTGCTGCGCAGGTCAAGCCCCTGTCTGTTGCCAGCTGCGTTTCTCATCGTCACTGGTTGCTCGGGAGAACTGTCCATACAACTTGACCAAAAACGGAGAGTGCCGAAGGGTATCGTCAGGCACATCAACGCAGCCTGCCAGCAAGCTGACCATGGCAAACATGATGAAGAGTATTTTGGAAACATATTCTTATTGCAGATAACAACTTGCAGATAACAACCAAAACCAAATCTCAAATTGGTCACTCGTTGTCAATCTGACTATGGCGCGTTAACATTCCAAATCCCCTGTATGGCAGTCAGAGAGAAAGATGATGAGTGAAGAAAACAGCACTCCTGCGCTGAATCGAGGCCCTGTTGATCACGATGTACGGGATCAGATTGTGGTTGCAGCCACCGAGCATTTCCGCCTCTACGGCTATGGCAAGACCACAGTGTCTGATTTGGCAAAATCAATCGGATTTTCAAAGGCATATATTTACAAGTTCTTCGCGTCAAAACAGGCGATTGGCGAGAGTATTTGTGCAAACTGCCTCGATGAAATCCAGGAGGATGTTCGAAGAGCGATTGAACAGGTTGATCAGCCGCCCGAGAAGCTGCGCCGGATGTTTCAAGAGATCATCAAGGCAAGTTGTCGGTTGTTCTCCGCTGATCGAAATCTCTATGAAATAGCGGCTTCAGCCGCAGCAGAACGCTGGCAAGCCACCCTCGTCTATGAGCAGAACATCCAGACATTACTGCAAGATATCCTGCAGGAGGGGCGTAAAACCGGTGACTTTGAGCGAAAAACCCCGTTGGATGAAATAACTGCGGCAATTTATCTTGTTATGAGGCCCTATTTAAACCCCCTCATGCTGCAACACAACTTCGACTGCATTGACAAGGCACCGACCCAGTTGTCTAACCTGGTGCTGCGCAGCCTCGCGCCATAGCGATAGTGACCATTGACCAAATTGGTCACTTGAATTACATTGCCTCCTGAACCGTTCTTCATGGAGGCTTGTGTATGTCTCGTCACCGCATACTTGCAATTATCACTGCGTTACCGCTGGCCCTGACGGCTTGTGGTGAGCAACAACCATCTGATCCACGTACGCAAGTACCGCTGGTGCGCACCGTCACGGTCCATGATGCTGAGGTTGGATCACGCGCTTTTACCGGGGTCGTCGCAGCTCGCGTTGAGAGTGACTTGGGATTTCGTGTCTCTGGCAAGGTGCAGCAACGCCTCGTAGACACAGGGCAAACCGTTAAACAGGGTCAACTGCTGATGCGTATTGACCCTGTCGATTTGAAACTCGCCGCACACGCACAACAGGCGTTCGTTGCGGCGGCCAGAGCAAGAGCGAAACAAACCGCGGAAGATGAAATCCGTTACCGAAATTTACGCGGCACGGGAGCGATCTCCGTTGCCACTTACGATCAGGCCAAGGCGGCGATGGATACTGCCCAAGCCGAACTGCGAGCCGCTGAAGCACAAGCAGCAGTGGCCCGTAATTCCACCGGTTATACGGATCTGATCGCCGATGTTGATGGCACCGTAATCGCAACGCTGGTGGAGCCTGGGCAAGTCGTTAATGCCGGGCAAGCCGTTGTGCGCATTGCCCACGCGGGGGCGCGTGAAGCCGTCATTCAATTGCCAGAAACATTGCGCCCTCCATTGGGCTCCCTGGGTCAGGCAACGCTCTTCGGAAGACGCGATGGCACAGCGGCGGCAACGTTAAGGCAGCTCTCGGACGCAGCAGACCCGGGCACTCGCACCTTTGAAGCACGATATGTGCTGACGGGTTCACTGCAAAATGCACCTTTGGGCTCCACGGTTACCCTCCATCTGACCGAGGATCCGGTTGCGGCAACTGCGGGCGTTCAGATCCCGGTCAGCGCCTTGTTCGATACCGGTAAAGGCCCTGGCGTGTGGCGTGTCCACGGCCAACCGACAAGGGTCTCATGGAGCCCTATTACGGTGTTGAACCTTGGCAGTGACGCTGCCCGCGTTGCAGGCCATATCAAGCAAGGCGATCTGGTGGTCGCCATGGGCGCGCACTTGCTTCATGAAGGGGAGTTGGTACGCACGCTCGCCCCCTCTGCCGATGTGACAACAGAGGATGCACGCCCATGAGCGAACGCCGCTTCAATCTGTCGGCGCTTGCGGTACGCGAACGCGCCATCACGCTGTTTCTGATCCTGCTGATCTCGCTGGGCGGGGTCACGGCCTTCTTCAAACTGGGGCGGGCCGAGGATCCCTCATTCACCATCAAGGTCATGACCATCATCACCGCCTGGCCCGGCGCCACCGCGCAGGAGATGCAAGATCAGGTCGCCGAGAAGATCGAAAAGCGACTGCAGGAGCTGCGCTGGTATGACCGCAGCGAAACCTACACCCGTCCGGGGCTGGCCTTCACCACGCTGACCTTGCTGGATAGTACCCCGCCATCGGCAGTGCAGGATGAGTTCTATCAAGCCCGTAAAAAGGTCGGCGACGAAGTGCGCAATCTGCCACCCGGCGTGATGGGGCCATTTCTCAACGATGAATATGCCGATGTGACCTTTGCCCTGTTCGCACTCAAGGCAAGGGGCGTACCACAGCGTGAGCTGGTCCGGGAGGCGGAAATGCTACGCCAGCGCTTGCTGCATGTGCCCGGGGTGAAGAAGGTCAACATCGTTGGCGAGCAGTCCGAGCGGATCTATGTCGAGTTTTCCCATGAGCGCCTGGCCACGTTAGGCATCAGCCCGCAAGACGTGTTCGCGGCCCTGAACGGCCAGAATGCCTTGACGCCAGCCGGCGCCATCGAAACCAGGGGACCCGAGGTGTTCATTCGCCTGGACGGTGCCTTTGACGAGCTGCAAAAAATACGCGACACCCCCGTCGTGGCGCAGGGACGCACGCTGACGCTATCTGATATCGCGACGGTGAAACGGGGTTATGAAGATCCGGCGACCTTGATCATCCGCAATGGCGGCGAACCTGCGCTGCTGCTGGGGGTCGTGATGCGCGACGGCTGGAACGGGCTCGATCTGGGCGAAGCCCTGGATAACGAAATCACCGCCATCAATGCCGAGCAACCGCTGGGCATGAGCTTGAGCAAGGTGACCGACCAGGCCATCAACATCAGTTCGGCGGTCGATGAGTTCATGATCAAGTTTTTCGCGGCGGTACTCGTGGTCATGCTGGTGAGTTTTGTCAGCATGGGCTGGCGTGTCGGTGTCGTGGTCGCCGCGGCCGTGCCATTGACGCTGGCCGTGGTCTTTGCCGTGATGCTCGCGACCGGCAAGAACTTCGACCGCATCACCCTGGGGTCGTTGATCCTGGCCCTGGGGTTGCTGGTGGATGACGCCATCATCGCCATCGAAATGATGGTGGTGAAAATGGAAGAGGGCTATGACCGCATCGCGGCGTCGGCTTACGCCTGGAGTCACACCGCAGCGCCCATGCTCTCGGGCACCTTGGTCACGGCCGTCGGATTCATGCCCAATGGTTTTGCGCGCTCCTCGGCGGGTGAGTACACCAGCAACATGTTCTGGATCGTCGGCATCGCGCTGATTGCCTCCTGGGTAGTGGCCGTGGTGTTCACGCCATACCTCGGGGTCAAGCTGTTACCCGATGTCAAGCAAGTCGCAGGCGGCCACCATGCTCTCTACAACACGCCGCGCTATCAGCACTTTCGCAAACTGCTGGGCAACGTCATCGCCCGCAAGTGGCTCGTGGCAGGCTCGGTGAGCGCGCTGTTCGTGGCATCGGTGCTGGGTATGAGCATGGTGAAGAAGCAGTTCTTCCCGATCTCGGACCGCCCTGAAGTCCTGATCGAAGTACAGATGCCCTATGGCACCTCGATTACCCAGACCAGCTTGGCGGCAGGTAAGGTGGAAGCCTGGCTGGCCAGGCAGGAGGAGGCCAGGATCGTCACCGCCTACGTCGGCCAGGGGGCTCCCCGTTTCTTTTTCTCGATGGGACCTGAGCTGCCCGATCCGTCGTTTGCCAAGATAGTGGTACGGACGGACAACCAGAACGAACGCGAAGCGTTAAAACTAAGACTACGCCAAGCCATTGCCGAGGGACTGGCCCCCGAGGCACGGGTGCGCGTCACCCAACTGGTGTTCGGCCCCTACTCCCCCTTCCCCGTTGCCTACCGGGTGGCAGGACCGGATCCGGCTGTGCTGCGCAACATTGCGGCTGACGTGCAACAGATCATGCACGCCAGTCCACTGATGCGCACGGTCAACACCGACTGGGGAGCCCGCGTGCCGACGCTGCACTTCACCTTGCAGCAGGATCGACTGCAAGCGCTGGGGCTGAACTCAAGCTCGGTGGCACAGCAACTGCAATTCCTGCTCAGCGGCATACCGGTCACTGCGGTGCGGGAAGACATTCGCACGGTACAGGTCGTTGCGCGATCGGCGGGCAACAACCGGCTCGATCCGGCCAGAATTGGCGATTTCACACTGGTTGGAGCCAATGGACAGCGGATCCCGTTGTCGCAAGTGGGCAAGGTCGATGTCCGCATGGAAGAGCCGGTCATGCGCCGACGCGATCGGGTACCGACCATCACGGTACGGGGTGACATCGCCGAAAACTTGCAGCCGCCAGACGTATCGACGGCGATCACCCGACAATTGCAACCCCTCATCGCTGCGCTGCCAGCTGGTTACAGCATCGTGGAAGCCGGCGCCATCGAAGAGTCAGGCAAGGCAATGGCGGCCATGTTGCCGATCTTCCCCATCATGCTGGCCATCACCTTGCTCATCATCATCCTGCAGGTGCGCTCGATGGCGGGCATGGTCATGGTCTTTCTGACCAGTCCGCTGGGTCTGATCGGCGTGGTGCCGACACTGTTGCTGTTCCAGCAGCCCTTCGGCATCAATGCGCTGGTTGGCCTGATTGCACTGTCGGGCATCCTGATGCGCAACACGCTGATATTGATCGGGCAGATCCGTGAAAACGAGCAGGCCGGGCTAGACCCTTTCCATGCGCTCGTTGAAGCGACCGTGCAGCGTGCTCGTCCGGTCATTCTGACTGCGTTGGCGGCGATCCTCGCCTTTATTCCGCTAACCCATTCGGTGTTTTGGGGAACGCTGGCTTACACGCTGATCGGCGGCACCTTTGCGGGCACGATCCTGACGCTCGTGTTCCTGCCCGCCATGTATTCCATCTGGTCCAGGATCCAGCCTGGTTGAAACAGGGATCAGCAAAACGTTGGAATGAGATAAACCCCGTCCTGGTGCTGAAGGTTATCGATGCCTCTTCGAGCAGGCAGAGACAAATAAGATGCGCGATCACCGCCCTGACACGGCACAGTGCCAGGGCGGTGATACCACTATTGGCGCGCCGCCAGCACCCGCTCCACGGTATCGACGATGGCCTGGGTCTGGGGATCGATCTCGATATTGGTCTGCCAGCCCGCCTTGACCCAACCCAGGTTGGTGCGGGCCAGGGTCTCGGGGATCAGGTGAACGCAAAACTCCCGCTCGCGCACCTCACCGATGGTCAGGCTGATGCCGTCGATGCCGATATACCCCTTGGTCAGCACATATTTCATCAGCTCGGGGGCGAGGCGATACCACACCTGACGGTTGTTGGGGGTGTCGATCACCGAGGTGACCTCTGCCATGCCGATGATATGGCCAGACATGGCATGACCGCCGATCTCGTCACCAAAGCGGGCAGCCCGCTCCACATTGACCTTGTCCCCCACCTGCAACAGGCCGAGGTTGGTGAGACGCAGGGTCTCCTGCATCAGAT
>OEQV01000038.1_pt1 | contig 39083 bp, 36 predicted proteins | sample 1539821 | NCBI WGS metagenome assembly OEQV01 (sample SAMEA3891244, study PRJEB23780) | metagenome | biome: terrestrial biome; feature: animal house; material: water of meat washing | place: Italy | collected 2015-05-12 | reverse complement strand
TCCAGCGCCTTGACCCAGTTGCTGCGGGCCGCTTTGGTCTGGCTGTCGGCCATCCAGACATGCACCCCGTGGTAAACCGGCACACCACCAAAAGCCGTCTTGATGGAAGGGGCCCAGAGGTAGGCATTCGGGGTGTTCATCTCTTTGATTTCAATCTTCTCGCCATCCAGCGTCAGGTGGCTGGCGGTCATCACTTGCGGCACGGTCAGGCTCTTCGGTGCGCCCTTGCCGAGGATCGGGCTCCAGTAGCTCAGCTTGGCATCCTTGGTCTGGTTGATATGGTCAACCACATGCTGGTCGGCCAGCACTTTGACATCCGGGAACGCCGCCATGACCGGCTCCAGACCGAAGTAGAAGTCGGGGTCACCGGCACTGATATAGACAGTGGTCAGCTTCTTGCCGCTCTTCTTGATCATGTCGACCAGCGCCTGACCATTTTGCACGTCGAACTGGGCATCGATCAGGATGGCCTCTTTGTCACCGGTCACCAGTGAGGAGGAGACCGGGAAGATCGCCTTCTCGCCAGGGTTGTAGACGGTCACGCTCAGGGGGGCGGCCAGTGCGGCGCCACTCAGCAGGGTGGTCGCCAGAGTCAGGTTGCGGATCAGGGTGTTGTTCATCATCTATTCCTCATTAAGTATTCGGGGGTTCATTTGATGGACAGAGTGTATTGGATCGCCTAAGTTGCAAATACAGCGTAAAAAGCGCATCACTGTTGCATATATCGAACATATAGAGAGCCATAGATGGATCGACTGACCGCATTGCGGGTCTTCGTCAGCGTTGTCGAGCAGGGGAGTCTGAGCGGCGCCGGGGAGAAACTGGATATGTCGCGCGCCATGGTGTCGCGCTATCTGGCCGAACTGGAGAGCTGGATGGGCGCCCGCCTGCTGCACCGCACCACCCGCCGTCTGAGCCTGACCGGGCCGGGAGAAGAGGCACTGAACCGGGCCCGCGCCATGCTGGCGCTCGGCGAGGAGATGGAGCAGATCGCCGTGAAGAGCGATGACGCCCCCAAGGGGCAACTGCGGATCACCAGCAGCTACTCCCTGTCAGAAGCGCTGCTGGTCGGGGCTGCCAACGACTATCTGGCGCAATACCCGGGGACGGCCATCGACATTCTGCTGCTCGACAGAACCGTCAATCTGGTGGAGGAGCGGATCGATCTGGCGGTGCGCATCACCAACGACCTCGACCCCAATCTGGTGGCGCGCCGTCTCGGCACCTGCCACTCGGTGGTCTGTGCCAGCCCGGCCTATCTGGCCCGTCATCCGATGCCACACAAGGTGCAGGATTTGGCGCTGCACAACTGCCTCACCTACACCTACTTCGGCAAGAGCCTGTGGGAGTTCAATGGACCGGACGGTCCCGAGTCAGTGCCGGTCAGCGGTAACCTGAGCGCCAATATCTCCAACCTGCTGCTGGAAGCAACGCTGGAAGGCGCAGGGATCAGCCTGCAACCCCGCTACTCGGCACAACCCTATCTGGAGCGCGGGGAACTGGTGCCCCTGCTGACCGACTGGCAGCCCAAGCGCCTCGGGGTCTACGGGGTGTATGCCACCCGCAAGCAGATGTCGCCACTGCTGCGCAGCTTCCTCGATTTTCTGCTGGCCCGCATGGCGGCGGATCCCATCTGGCAGGAGTAAGCACTCCGCACACCCAAACATAACGAAGGGGCCGCTGCGGGCCCCTTCTTCACTCTGATCCCTTGATCAGGCTTCAAATCCGAATGGTTCTGAGTGCGGCGCTTCCGGCTGCGCACTCTCGTCCAGGAAAATATCCCGATAAGCCACATAGATGGAGTAGTTGAGCGCCGGGATCACCACCAGCAGACCCACCAGCAGCAGCGCCGCGCCAAACAGCAGCAAAATAGCTGAGAGCAGCCCCCACCAGAAGAAGGGCCACATATTGCGCCAGCAACCAGCGAAGCTCAGCCGTACCGCCTGGATGATGCCGATATCGTGGAAATAGATGAGCGCCGGGGCAAAGGTGACCCCCATCAGCACGGGAACAATGAGCAGCATCCCCACCAGCAATACCAGCAGCAGTTGCTGCAACTGACTCGCAGAGACCACCATGCTCTCGGGATCCTGAGTCAGCAGCGGGAGCAGCCCCCACATGGAGAGCAGACCGAGACAGACGAGGCCAACCAGGCTGAACAGCAGCAACACCAGCAGACCGCCGAGCATCAGCGGGGTCAGCTTGTGGCGAAAACCGGCGAAGAGATCGGTGAACTGCAGCGGCTCGCCCCGATAACCCCGAGCGGCGACCGCCACCCAACCCGCGCCCCACACCATGTAGAGCAGCTGGGAGATAAGGCCACCCGCCGGCAGTTGCTCCAGCAGCATGCCCACCATAAACCAGACCAGCACCATGGCCACGCTGATCCCCATCCCCTTGTTGAAGATATCGAACCCGCTGCGAACCCAGAGCCAGCCACGACCTGTCGTGTACCGGGCCGGTGTGGTGCGCAAAGGGGGTAATCCGTTCATATCGTCTCCTCGGAGTGTCGGTGGCATCAGTGCCGGAAGCCGATTCTAGAGCCAGGGCGGGGGCGACTCAATGGCGAAGCGGCCCGACCACGACATAAAACCTGACGCAGCGATGCACAAAAGGGGCGTCAGCCACGCCCCGCCTCTGGCTGCCCCGACCATAACGAGGCACAATCTGCCCCCTCCCCCGAGCGTCACAGTGCCGGGTAATGGAGTGTCATCCCGCCATCCCGGGCGTTTTAACATCGCGTGGTATCGTCATGAGAGTTGTTTGTTGTCTGTTGTTGTTACTGGCCAGCCAGTCAGCCCTGGCCGAGGGTTTTATCAGTCGCCTGCTCAACCATCCGGTGCCGGGTGGCGTTGCGGTGATCCCTCTTGGCGCGTCTGTCACTGCACCCACGGCCCGCTATCACGACAAACCCGTGCTGGTAGTGCGCGAAGACAACCAGTGGATCGCCATCGTCGGCATCTCTCTGAAAAGCACGCCCGGCGCCCAGCAACTGACCACAGGTGATGGCCGTACTCTCGGCTTCACCGTCACCCCCAAGCACTACCGCGAGCAGCACATCAAGCTCAAGAACAGCCGTCAGGTCAATCCGCTCGCCGAGGATATGACCCGTATCAACCGCGAGCTGGCGGAGCAGACCCGGGCTTACCAGACCTTCAGCCCCAACCAGCCGAGCAACCTGATGTTCGACAAGCCGGTCAACGGCCCCCTCTCCAGCCCGTTTGGCCTGCGTCGCTTCTTCAATGGCGAGGAGCGCAATCCCCACTCCGGCCTCGACTTCGCAGTGGGCGCCGGCACCCCGATCAAGTCCCCCGCCGCAGGCAAGGTGATCCTGATCGGCAACTACTTCTTCAATGGCAATACCGTCTTTGTCGACCACGGTCAGGGGCTCATCAGCATGTTCTGCCACATGTCGAAGATCGATGTGAAGCTCGGTCAGAGCCTGCCGCGTGGCGGCATCGTCGGGCGAGTCGGTTCGACCGGCCGCGCTACCGGCCCCCATATGCACTGGAACGTCAGCCTCAACGACACCCGGGTCGATCCCGCCATCTTTATCGGCGCCTTCAAGCCCTGAATCGGCAGAGCCCGTTAACAAAACATCCTCTAACAAAACAGGCAGCCCATGGCTGCCTGTCTGCTATCTGCACGTCGAACCTGATTACCTATCCGGCCAGCGCGTGGGCGCCGGACTCCCGACGCATCGCCCGCCACATCACCAACACCAGCAATGAGCTGCACGTTGGCAATGCCAGCCAGACCCCGGGCACGCCCCACAGGGTCGAGAATCCCCACAAGAAACCGCCGATCAGCACCAGCTTGCCACCGGTGAGCAGGGAGGCGATGCGGGCCCGATTGATGGCCTGGAAGTAGGTGGCCCCCACCAGCAGCAAGCCCTCCATCGGCAGCCCCCAGAAGTAGAGCCAGATCCCGAGGCTCGCCACCGGCAGCAGGGTGGCGTTGTCACCGGCAAACAGATAGACCGCCGCCTCCGGCCACAGATAGAGCGGGATCATGGCGCACAGAGCGATCCCCAGCGTCACCCCGAGCGCCAGGTTGCGCACCCGCAGCACCCGCTGCCAGTGACCGGCACCCGCGTTGAAGCTGGCGATGGGCTGGATACCCATGGCGATCCCCTCGAACACCAGATAGAAGAAGGCCTCGGTGTAACTGATCACCCCGTAGGCCGCCACATGCAGCGAAGTGCCGACCGCCAGCAACGCCTTGTTGTGCAGCGCCAGCACCACAGAGAGATAGAGGTACATCAGAAAACTGGAGATCCCGAGGCGCACCGTCTCGCCCATCAGCCGCAGATCGGGGCGCAAGGTGTCCCAGCTTATCCGCAGCTGGCTGCGCGGCGTGAAGAAGTGCCACAGGCAGGCGAGGCCCGTCACCGCCTGGGAGAGCATGGTGGCCGTCGCCACCCCGGCCAGTCCGAACGGAAACACCACCATCAGCAGATAGTCGAGCAGCACGTTGAGCAGCCCCCCGACCACCATGATGATGGTGACAAAGCCGGGGCGGCCATCGTTGCGCAGCAGCGAGCTGAACGCCATCGACAGCACCGCAAAGACGCCGAGCCAGGCGTAGGCCTGCAGGTAGGCGAGCCCGGCGGTGAAGATCTCCCCCTCAGCCCCCATCCAGGCCAGCATCGGCTCGCCATAGCGGATCCCGATAACGCTGAGCAACAGCGATGTCAGCAACACCATCACCAGCGCATTGCCGACGATATGGCGAGCTTTGGCCGGGTTGCCCTGCCCCAGATAGAAGGAGACCAGCGACGAGGCCCCCATGCCGATCAGCGCCCCCACCGCATAGAGCACGGCGCAGATGGGATAAGCCAGCATCAGACCGGCCATGCCATCCTGACCCAGCACATGGCCAACGAAGATGCCATCGATGGTGACATAGATGCCGGTGATCAGCATGGCCGCCACGGTCGGGGTTACGTAACGCCAGAAAAGGCGAGATAGCGGGGCTGTGCCCAGATCAACAGCTGACATATTCGACTCGGTGGAGAGAAAGCGGCCGGGATCATAGCGAAACGGCAGCACGACTTCCTGTTATTTGTGTTATGAATCATTAATATAGACTGCTTTACCCGCCTCCCTGCCCTGTTTTAGGCTAGGGCCACCTCTTCTGAACGGAAACGAGCCTCATGTTGCAACGCCTGCTCACCCTCTTGCTGCTCTCCCTTATCTTGTTGCCGCCAGCCGTGCGCGCCGACGATGCCATTGACCAAATCGAAGCGTTGCTACAGAGCGTGCCCAAGAGCGACACCCCGGAAAACCAGAAGCTGCGGGAGAGCTACCAGCAGGCGCTGCAATTTGCCAGAGAGGCCGAGCGCTACCGGGAGCAGAGCAAAGCCTATCAGCAGATCCTTATCGATTACCCCAAGGAGTCGGCGCGCCTCAAGGAGAGCCTGCACAACTATCAGCCCGCCGATCGCCCGCCGCTGACGAGCCTCAAGGAGGAGGCGCTGCGTCAGGCCATTGGCCTGAGCAGCAACCGCCAGCTCAACCTGCGCAAGGAGCGGCAGGGGGTGATGGACAGCCTCAACCAGCTGGAGAGCACCGGGCAGGAGTATCACCTGCGGGTGGATGATCTGCGCAAACAGCTGCAACTGACCCGCAGCCAGCTGGAGCGACTGAGCTTCAGCAGCGAATCGGATCGCCAGCAGGAGGCACAGCTGCTGCTGACCAGAATGAAGGAGCAGAGCCTCTCCGACCGGATCCAGATGCTGGAGCTGGAGCAGCTCTCGGCCCAGCAGCGCAACGATCTCGGCAAGCTGAAGCTGCAGGAGCTCAATCTGGCCATCGCCGACGAGGATGAGTGGCAAGCCAGCCTGCTGACCCAGCAGAACCAGCTGCGGCGGGAGAAGACCGAGCAGGCGCTGGAGGAGAGCGAACGGCTGCGCAAGCAGCTCACCACCGACATGCCGCTGCTGCTGGAGCAGCAACAGCAGAATCAGGCGCTCTCCATCCAGCTCGGCACACTGGAAGATCAGATTGAGCGGGTGCAGGACGAGCAGCGCAGCGTCGACAAGAATCTGTTTGAACTGAATGAGCTGGTCAACTCGGTGCGCGAACAGCTGGAGTGGCTGCAGATCAGTAATGCCTACGGCGAGAACCTGCGCAGCAAACTCTCCGATCTGCCTCCCCAGTTCCCCCTCGACAAGCTGGAGTCCGCCATCGTCAGCGCCCGCATGGCCAAGTACCAGTACGAGAGCGAGCAGGATGGGCTCAAGGATACCCGCCAGCTGCGCGACAAGCTGATGGCCGAAGAGGAGGTGACGCTGGATCGGCCACAGCAAGCGGTGCTCGACAACCTGCTCAAGGCCCGGCGCCAGCTGCTGACCCGGCTCAACGACGCCTCCGACACCCTCATTCAGGAGCAGACCCGGCTCAAGCTGCTCTACAGCCGCCAGAACAGCAAGATCGACGAGATCCGCGAAATAAGCGCCAGCCACCTGTTCTGGATGCCGGATGTGCGCCCCTTTACCCCACAGGTGATGCTCGGTATTCCTGCTGCGCTGACGCTGGCCTTCAACCCGGACAACTGGCTGCAACTGCCCTACGCCATCGCCGAAAACAGCCCGCTGAGCCTCACGCTGGCCGGTATTGGTCTGCTGGTGCTGGCCTGGAGCTGGTTCAAACTGGCCCGTCACCTGAACCAGTATTGCGACCATATTGCGCCGCGGATCGGCAAGGTGACCCAGGACAAATTCAGCCTCACCAGCCGCTTGCTGCTGCGCTCCCTGCTCGCCTCGCTCCCCTTGCCCGCCATGGTGCTGATGGTGCGCGGCCTGCTCGAAGGGGCCTGGCAATACCCGTTTGCGGTGGCGGTAGCGCGTGGCCTTGGCGAGATCTGGTTTCTGCTGCTGGCGCTGGTGATGGCCCGCCATCTGACGCTGGAGCGGGGGATTTTGATCCACCACTTCCGCTGGCCCCGGGAACAGGTGCAAAAGGTGTGGGGGCAGTTTCGCACCCTGCTGCTGGTGCTGATCCCGAGTTTCTTCGTGCAGGGGATGGCCAACAGCTATCAGGAGCACGCCTTCTACGACTCCCTCGGCCGGATGGCCTTCATGATCGGCGCCCTCTGGCTGCTGCTCTTCTTCGCCCGCCTCAACCGGGAGCGGCTGCCGCTCACCTGGGGCCAGAGCGACATGACCAAGCCCCACCTGCTGCACCACTTCATCTGGAACAGCCTGATGCTGGCACCACTGCTGGCGGTGATCGGTGCCCTGTTTGGCTACTTCTACACCTCGCGCATCCTGCTGCGCCAGCTGGAGCTGAGCCTGCTGATGGGGCTGGGTTGCCTGCTGGTCTACTATCTGGCCAGACGCTGGATGCTGATCCAGCGCCGCCGCCTCGCCTTCGAGCGCGCCAAGAGCAAGCGGGCCGAGATCCTGGCCCAGCGCGGCCGGGAAGAGGGGCATGACGAGCTCAGCTCCGAGACCCCGGACGTGGTGGAAGAGACTGAGCTGGATCTCGATACCATCAGCGCCCAGTCGCTGGGGCTGGTGCGCACCCTGCTGATGCTGGGCTTCACCATGCTGGTGGTGGTGCAATGGTCGGATCTCAACTCCGCCTTCAGCTTCCTCAGCAATATCGAGGTGTGGCAGGTGAGCAGCAAGATTGGCGGCATCGAGCAGCTCTCGGCCATCACCTTGCAGGATCTGATGCTGACCGCCTTCGTCTTCATCCTGACCGTGGTGACTGCCCGCAACCTGCCGGGGCTGATGGAGCTGACCCTGCTGCAACACCTGAGCCTCTCCCCGGGTACCGGCTTTGCCCTCACCACCACCAGCAAGTATCTGGTGATCCTGATCGGCGCCCTCACCGGCTTCTCCATGCTTGGTATCGACTGGTCGAAGACCCAGTGGCTGGTCGCCGCCCTCTCGGTGGGGCTGGGTTTCGGTCTGCAGGAGATCTTCGCCAACTTTGTCTCCGGCCTCATCATCCTGTTTGAAAAGCCGATCCGGCTCGGTGACACCGTCACCATCCGCGATCTCACCGGCACCGTCACCAAGATCAAAACCCGGGCGACGACTATCGTGGATTGGGATCGCAAGGAGATCATCGTGCCCAACAAGGCCTTCATCACCGAGCAGTTCATCAACTGGTCGCTCTCCGATGCCATCACCCGGGTCAAACTGCGGATCCGCATCGGCCTGACCCGGGATCCGAAACTGGTACAGCGCATTCTGGAAGAGTCCATCCAGGCATCGACCCTGGTGCTGGAGACGCCGACGCCCGAGGTGTTCCTGATCGAATTTACCGACTCGGCGCTGATCTACGAGATCCGCCTCTACGTCAACAACATGGATCACCGGATGCCCATCACTCACGAGGTTCACTCGCTGGTGCTGGAGAAGATGCAGCAGCAGGGACTTACCCTGCCCCATCAACAGATCGACATTCACCTGAGCCGCGGCTGATCCGCGAGGTAAAAGGAGCAGAACATGCAGATTATTGCCCACCGTGGCGCCAGCGGTCTGGCACCGGAGAACACCCTCAAGGCGATGGCCAAAGCGCTGGAGCTGGGAGCATCAGCCATCGAGATCGACGTGCAGGCGGCCGATGGCGAGTTGTGGGTCTTCCACGACCGGCGGCTGGAGCGCTGCACCAATGGCAAGGGGGTGCTGACCGAGCAATCCCGCTCCTATCTGGAGCAGCTCGATGCCGGTGAGGGAGAGGTGATCCCGACCCTGTGGCAGGTGATGGAGATCATCGCCGGACGCTGCGAGCTGCATATCGAGCTCAAGGGCGCCCATACCGCCGATGCGGTGGCAGCCCTGACCCGACGGGCAGAGGCCGAGCTGGGCTTTACTCCCGGCCAGTGGGTGGTCTCCTCCTTCCATCACCCGGAGCTGGCCCGCTTTGCCGCCTTGCGGCCCGATATCCGGCTCGGCGCCCTGACCGCCAACCTGCCGCTCAAACTGGCGCAGTTTGCCGACGAGCTGGGAGCCTGGTCACTCAACTGCGACGTGGATTTTGTGGATCAATCGCTGGTTGCAGATGCCCATCGCCGCGGGCTCAAGGTACTGGTTTATACCGTTGATTATCTTGAAGATTATGAAATGCTCGCCAGCATGGGGGTCGATGGAATCTTTACCAATCGACCGGATCGCTTTCTGACGCAGTGAGTGGGCGATACGCGTATGGATAACCACTGATTTAGGCACTAACTTTAAATAGCTGACCGGGATACAAAGAGTTCAACTTCAGCCGATAAACAGAGGCTCATAACAATAACTAGATTCCACACACACTTCAGACTGACGCTCACAAGGATGTAACTATGAACTTATCCATTAAAAACAAGCTTGTTCTGGCTATCGGGGTCATCATTCTGGTGATCACCTGCCTGCAGGTCTGGTACAACACCTCGCAACTGCGCAGCGAGACCCAGCGACTGGTCTGGAACATCATCGACGAGAGCTCGATGGCCAACGTCAAGGGGATCTCCCGCTGGGTCGACTCCCGCATCAGCATGGTCAGCACCACCAAGGAAGCATTCACCAAAGAAGATGAGCCCATCAGTCATCTGGCCCAATCCATGAATGCCGGTGGCTTCGACCTGGTCTATGCCGGCACCGCAGACGGCAAGATGATTCAGAGTAAACCCACCAACCTGCCTGCCGGTTATGATCCCCGTCAACGTCCCTGGTACAAGGATGCGATGGCAGCAGGCAAGCTGGTCATCACCGCGCCCTATGCCGATATCTCCACCGGCCAGCTGATTGTCACCATTGCCGAGCCGTTCCAGCGTGGCAATACCCAGGGGGTCATCGCCGGTGACGTCTCCATCAGCTCACTGATCTCGGACATTCTGGCGGTCACCACCGAGGGCACCTACGCCATGCTGGTGGACAGCAATGGCACCATCATCGCGCACCCCGATGCCTCCCTGAGCCTGAAATCCGCCACCGCTCTGGCACCGGAACTGACTGCGGCCTACATCAATCAGGTCGCCCATGACGGCATGATCAACGAGCTGGTGATCAGCGGCAAGAAAGAGGTCTACGACTTTAATGCCATTCCCAATACCAACTGGTATTACGGCATGATGGTGGATGAAGAGATCGCCTACCAGTCGGTACGCCGCATGGTTACCTCCTCCCTCATTCAGGGGCTTATCACCATACTGATCGTGGCAGGCTTCTCCTATGTCGCCATCAACGGCTCGCTGGCCCCTCTGAAAACCCTGGGCGAAGCGATTGCCGATCTCTCCCGTGGCAACGGCGATCTGACCCGCCGCATCAAGATTGAACGTGAGGATGAAGTAGGCGCGGTTGCCAAACACGTCAACACCTTCATCGAGCGGATCCATGTGATGGTGCAGGATATCTCCAACTCCTCCGGCCAACTCAACCAGCAGGCCAAGTCCTCCCACAGCATGGCGGAGAAGGCCAATCAGGGGCTGGCACGCCAGCAAAACGAGATCTCCCAGATCGCCACTGCGGTGCACGAGATGTCCGCCACCGCGATCGAGGTTGCCAGCAACGCCGAGCAGACCGCCGAAGCGGCCCGCAGCTCCTCCAGCAGTTGCGAGCATGGCAAGCAGGTGATCGCCCGCAACCAGCGCTCCATCACCGATCTGGCCACCCAGGTGGAACAGGCCTCCAACATCATTCAGGAACTGGAGAAGAACGCCCAGGAGATCAACACCATCCTCTCCACCATTCAGGGCATCGCCGAGCAGACCAACCTGCTGGCACTCAACGCCGCCATCGAAGCGGCACGTGCCGGTGAACAGGGCCGCGGCTTTGCGGTGGTAGCCGACGAGGTGCGCGTCCTGTCACAGCGTACCCACAGCTCCACCGTCGAGATCCGCAATATGATCGAAACCCTGCAACGCAATACCCAGGGAGCGGTCAGCACCATGCACGAAGGCCAGCTGCTGGCCCAGAACAGCGTGGATGACGCCAACAACGCCACCCATGCGCTGGAGCAGATCACCACCTCGATCAACCAGATCTCCGACATGGCGACCCAGATCTCCAGCGCGGCTGAAGAGCAGCGGGCCGTCACCGACGAGGTAAGCCGCAACATTCAGGCGGTGAAAGATGTCTCGGACGAACTGGCAGTGGATGCAGACAGTTCACGCCATCTCTCTGAACAACTTAAAAATATTTCGGGTGAACTGAGCAATCAGGTCGGCATGTTCCGCATTTGAGCATGAGTAAAAGGGGCCGTACAGGCCCCTTTTATTTTTCTAAATAGCGCTTAATTTTCAGTGAGTAATCTCACATTACCCGCCAAATACCCCGCCTTGAAATCCTTGTAATTCGTCTGGAATTATCAGATCACCGCCGTGGTCACCGCAGCATTTCGGATTACCTATTTCTATCCGAATAGATAAATGCCAATAATTCTCATTAAAAAATTACAATAAAAAACTTAAAATTTTTTTCGCGAGTACCTAAAAAGAGAGGTGATTCGCATTTTATTGAAAGAAAACTACGTACAATCCAGAAGTTAAAGTACGCGTAGCAAGGTGTTCAACTGCTCAGTAACACCAAAAAATGGCGATAATAACGACATTTTCATCCAGGGATTTGGGTGTTTTATAGAAAAATAACCAATAAAAATGGAATAAAACCTAGCAGTTTGACTTGCATCAAGCCTGAATTTTTTTCATAGAGCAAAATCGTGCCCAGCAAATCTATCCCTAAGGAGGCAGATGTGGATATTATCAAGACCGATGTTGCCATCATCGGTGCCGGTGGTGGTGGCCTGCGTGCCGCAATCGCCATTGCAGAAGCCCACCCGGAGCTGGAAATCGCCCTGATTTCCAAGGTCTATCCGATGCGCAGCCACACAGTGGCCGCCGAAGGTGGCGCCGCAGGCGTCGTCCGTGATGACGACTCCCTCGAAAACCACTTCAATGACACCGTCTCCGGTGGTGACTGGTTGTGTGAGCAGGACGTAGTCGAATACTTCGTCAACAACGCCACCAACGAAATGATCCAGCTGGAGCACTGGGGTTGCCCCTGGAGCCGCAAGCCGGATGGCAAGGCCAACGTCCGCCGTTTCGGCGGGATGAAGATCCCGCGCACCTGGTTCGCCGCAGACAAGTCCGGTTTCCATATTCTGCACACCCTGTTCCAGACCTCCGTCAAATACCCGAGCATCAAGCGCTTCGACGAGCATTTCTGTCTTGATCTGATCGTGGACGACGGCCGCGTTCAGGGCGTACTGACCTTCGACATCCAGAACGGTATCACCCGCTTCATCCAGGCCAAATCCGTGATCGTGGCAACCGGCGGCGCTGGCCGTGTCTATCGCTACAACACCAACGGTGGCATCGTCACCGGCGACGGCATGGCACTGGCCTACCGTCACGGCGTACCGCTGCGTGATATGGAGTTCGTCCAGTATCACCCGACCGGTCTGCCGGGCACCGGCATCCTGATGACCGAAGGTTGTCGTGGTGAGGGTGGCGTCCTGCTGAACAAGGATGGCTACCGCTACCTGCAAGACTACGGCTTGGGCCCGGAAACCCCGGTTGGCCAGCCGAAGAACAAACACATGGAGCTGGGTCCCCGTGACCGTCTCTCCCAGGCATTCTGGCAAGAGCAGCAGAAAGGCCGCGTGATCCAGGGCCCGATGGGCGACGTGGTTCACCTCGACCTGCGCCACCTCGGCGAGAAGTACCTGAAAGAGCGTCTGCCTTTCATCTGCGAACTGGCCAAGGCCTACGTGGGTGTGGATCCGGTCAAGGAGCCGATCCCGGTACGTCCGACTGCCCACTACACCATGGGTGGTATCGAAACTGACGGCAAGTGCGCAACCCGCATGCCAGGCCTCTACGCCGCTGGCGAGTGTGCCTCCGTCGGTCTGCACGGTGCCAACCGTCTGGGTTCCAACTCCCTGTCCGAGATCGTGGTATTCGGCAAGGTGGCCGGTGAACAGGCAGCCGAATTCGCGGCAACCCAGCAGCACGGCAACACCGAAGCGCTGGTCGCCAAGGCCGAGCAGTTGATCAAGCAGCACCTCTCGCTGATGGATATCGACGGGACCGAAAACCCGGCCGACATCCGCAATGAGCTGGGCATGTCCATGGAAGCTGGCGTTGGTATCTACCGTACCGAAGAGCTGATGCAGGGCACCATCGACAAGATCAACGAGCTGAAAGCCCGTTACAAGAAGGTCAAGATCAACGACAAGTCCTCTGTCTTCAACACCGATCTGCTGTACGCCATCGAACTGGGCTACATGCTGGACGTGGCCGAAGCCATGGCTCACTCCGCCATCAACCGTAAAGAGTCTCGTGGTTCCCACCAGCGTCTGGACGGTTATGAGGAGCGTGATGACGTGAACTTCCTCAAGCACACTCTCTCCTTCTATGCACCGGAAGGGGCCCCGACCATCGATTACTCCGATGTGAAGATCACTAAATCCCAACCGGCAAAACGTGTGTACGGTTCCGAGGGTGAGAAACAAGACGAGGCTAAGAAGAATGGCTGAGATGATCGAAATTGAAATCCTGCGCTACCGTCCGGAGCAGGATAACGAGCCCTGGATGCAAACCTTCCAGGTGCCTTACCTCAAAGAGATGTCCCTGCTGGATGCGCTGCAGTACATCAAGGATCACCTGGACTCTACCCTGAGCTTCCGCTGGTCCTGCCGGATGGCGATCTGCGGCTCCTGCGGCATGATGGTCAATGGCGTACCCAAGCTGGGTTGCAAAACCTTCCTGCGTGACTATCTGCCAGGCAAGATGACCATTGAACCGCTCAACAACTTCCCGATTGAGCGTGACCTGGTCGTCGATATGTCCGATTTCATCGAGAAGCTGGAGAGCATCAAGCCCTACATCATCCCGAGCGAACCGCGCAGCCTGTGCGATGGCGAGTACACCCAGACTCCGGCTGACATGGCGAAGTATCACCAGTTCTCCATGTGCATCAACTGTGGTCTGTGCTACGCAGCCTGCCCGCAGTATGGCATCAACAAGAAGTTCACCGGTCCGGCGGCACTGGCTCTGGCCTATCGCTACAACGTCGACAACCGTGATGCCGGCGCCAAAGAGCGTATGCGCATCATCAGCCAGGACGAAGGCGTCTGGGGCTGTACCTTCGTGGGCTACTGCTCCGAAGTGTGCCCGAAGGGCGTCGATCCGGCGGCGGCCATCCAGCTTGGCAAGGTCGAAAGCGCCAAGGACTACATGATCGCCATGTTCAAGCCAGATTGAGAGCAGGATTGAGACCATGAACAACACTGATAGCAAACGTAAACCTTACGTCCGCGAAATGAAGAAAGACTGGTGGCTGAAGAACGCCTTCTACACCGGTTACATGATCCGTGAAGGCACCAGTATCTTCGTCTCCATCTACGCCGTTGTGCTGATGTGGGGCCTGATGCGCCTGGTTCAGGGTCAGGAAGCGTTCAACGGCTGGCTGGAATCCCTGCAAAGCCCGATCGCCATCCTGTTCCATGTCGTCGCTCTGGCGGCGTGCCTGTTCCATGCCAAAACCTGGTTCGCCCTGGCGCCGAAAGCCATGCGTATCTTCCGTGGTGAAGACCTGGTACCGGAGAAGCCGATCGTTCTCGCCCAGTATGTGGCGCTGGCGGTGGTGTCCCTGCTTGTCCTGATCATCGTGGCCTGAGGAGAAATCAATGAGACGTTCTGACGAACCAATTTACTGGGGTCTGTTTGGTGCGGGTGGCATGGTCGTTGCCATGCTGCTGCCGGTCATTGTCCTCATCACCGGTCTGCTGGTGCCCATGGGCATCATGGACGTGGAAACCATGAGCTATGACCGCGTGCACGCGTTCGCCAGCTCCTGGTGGGGTGCCTGCATCCTGCTGGTGATCATCGCCCTGCCAATCTGGCACGGCATGCACCGTATCTACCACGGTCTGCACGATCTGGGGATCCACACCACCAAGCTGCACCACTATGTGTTCTATGGCTTTGCCTTCCTGGTATCTGCCATTACCGTCGGCCTGCTGATGGTGCTGGTACTCCAGTAATCACATCTGACTGATTGACCAAACCGGGCCTCGTGCCCGGTTTTTTATTGCCCCGCTATCCCGCCCCTGCTTTTTATTCACTCAAACAATTCGATAAAAACCAGATTATCGTCCAAGCATATGGCGATCACAGTCACATAACCCCAATACATTCGTCATTTGTAGCAAACCATTTTGACCACCATCAATTTAGTGACATCCATATCAATTATAATTATTCAGATTAAATAATTATTCATATGGAGCTAGCTAATGACAGACAAAACACGCTCGGTGAGCATAGGCAGTTACCTGGCACTGGCCTTCGCCGTGGTCTTCTTCTCCGGACTGTTGCAATCCGGCGAGTGGTACGGGGTATTCGATTTCACCACGCTGAACGGTTCGTTCGGTACCATGGTCCAGAGCGTCAGCGAGAATGGTGACGGCATCAAGACCGCCATGACCGACATGCGCGGCAAGGGGGGCAACGGCGCTCGCGATGGCTTTTTGTTTGCCCTGACCCTGATCCCCACCGTGATGTTTGCCCTCGGTATGATCAATGTGCTGGAGCACTACGGCGCGCTGGAAGCGGCCCGCAAGTTGCTGACCCCGCTGCTGCGTCCGCTGATGGGGATCCCGGGCAATACAGGTCTGGCACTGATCGCCTCCCTGCAGAGTACCGATGCCGGTGCCGCCATGACTCGTCAGCTCAAGGATGAAGGGCTCATCACCAAGCGTGAAACCGACGTGTTCACCATGTTCCAGTTCTCCGCTGGTGCCACCATCGTCAACTTCTTCTCCTCCGGCGCCGTGCTGTTCACCCTGACGCTGGCGGATGGCAGCCCGGCGGTCAGCTCCTCCATCGGTCTGGCTGTCATCGTGATGTTCGCCTTCAAATTTGTCGGGGCCAACCTGTTCCGGGTCTACCTCAATATGAGCGAAGGCAAGCAGACCGATAACAACACCCAGCAGACCCTCAACACTCAGGAGCAAGCCAAATGAGCCAGGCCAACATCAAGAAACCCATCGTCACCGATATCTTCGTCGAAGGGGCCAAGAAGGGCTGGGTCATCGCCACCACCTCCACCGTACCCAACGTACTGATGGCCTTCGTCATCATCAAGGCGCTGCAGATCACCGGCGCGCTGGATGCCATGGGCGCCATCTTCTCCCCCGTCATGGCCATCTTCGGGTTGCCCGGTGAGGCGGCAGCCGTGCTGATCGGCGCCTGGATGTCGATGGGCGGCGCGGTCGGTGTGGTCATCACCCTGTTCGATCAGGGGATCCTCAACGGCACCCACATCGCCATTCTGGCGCCAGCCATCTACCTGATGGGCTCCCAGGTGCAGTACATGGGCCGCATCCTCGGCTGCATCGGCACCGAAGGGCGTTACATCCCCATCATGGTCGCCATCTCGGTACTCAACGCCTTCGGCGCCATGCTGGTGATGAACATCCTTCTCTGACCCGAACCTGATAGTGGAGCAAGCAATGACTTTTTCTCTGGATCAATACCTGACCGAACTGGCCCCGCTGATCAATCTGGATTGCGGATCCCTGCACCAGCCGGGCATTGCGGCAGTGGCCGACCTGATGGCCGCCAAATATGAGGCGATGGGCGGCTGGCAGATCAAGCGGGTCGACTGTGGTGCCGCCGGGGTGGGACTGGAGATCCGCAACCAGCCTGATGCGGCGCAGATCGATGTAATGCTGATCGGCCATATGGATACCGTCTTCCCCCTCGGCACCGCCGCCGCCCGCCCGATGAGCATCGATGGTGAGCGCGCTTACGGCCCCGGTGTCTCCGACATGAAATCCGGCCTGCTCAACATCGTCTATGCCCTGCGTGAACTGCCCCGCGAGGTGCGCGATCGCCTGAGCATCTGCGTCTGCATGAACCCGGACGAGGAGATCGGCTCCCTGCACTCCAGCGACTGGCTGGCAACGGTGGCCAAACAGGCAAAACAGGTGCTGGTGGCCGAAGCGGCCCGCGCCGATGGCTCGCTGGTCAAGGCGCGCAAGGGGATGGCCCGTTATCGCATCGACTTCACCGGCAAGGCGGCTCACGCGGGCAACGAACCGCAGAAGGGGCGCAGCGCCATCACCGAGCTGGGCCACTGGATCCTGGCCATCAACGCCCTGACCAACTTCGAGAGCGGCACCACCCTCAACATCGGCATTGTCGAGGGGGGCAACGGCGCCAACATAGTGCCGGCCCATGCCAGCGCCGTGGTAGACGTCCGCTTCTGGGACAATCAGGAGTACCACCAGATCGACGATCATCTGCTGACCCTGGCCGAGCGGCCGCATCTGGACGGCGTCACCATCCAGCTGACCCGCGAGGCCCACAAACCGGCCATGGTGCCGTCAGAGGGCACCCAGGCACTGATGCAGCTGGTGGAGGAGTGTGGCGCCGAACTGGGGCTGCCGATCAGCTGGCAGGAGGTGGGGGGCGGCTCCGATGCCAACCTGACCGCCGCCCTCGGCATCCCCACTCTGGATGGTCTGGGCCCTATCGGTGCCGGTTTCCACAGTGACGAGGAGTATCTGGATCTGGCCAGCATTGCCCCGCGCATCGAGCTGCTGGTGAAGGTACTGACCCGTCTGGCGGCCTGACAGCCTCTCACGTAAAAAAGGGCCAGCCGGTTTGCACCGGCTGGCCCTCTGTTTATCTGCTCCCCCTGAATGACAGCAACCCTTCGCTATTACTCCATCGGTGGCAAGAAGCGGCGCATCACCTCATCCGTATGCCCCCCTTCCTGAAATGCCACCAGCGACTGATTGAGGATGTTCACCAGCTGGTGGCCGCGGGGGGAGCCCTTGCTCACCAGCAGATAGAATCCCTTGCGGCTGGGCAGGGCGAGGTTGAGCAACCCGCTCTCGCTGCGGTAGATGCCAAGGCTGATGCCTGCCACCAGAGGTTCGATTTCGCTCGGCAGAAAGTCGCAGCGATCCCGCTCCAGCATATCGAGCGCCTGCTGCAACTGTTTGACCCGGCGTGGCTCCTGCGCAAGCCCGTAGGGGGTGTAGTTGTAGCCAATCACCCCGCACACCCGGGAGCGATTGACCGTCTGCAGATCCGGCGGTTCGGGGTAGCGGCGCTTGAGATAGAAGAAACCGAGGTGGGTGTAATAGAGCGGCACGCTGTAGAAGGCAAACTCGGCCCGCTCCGGCTTGTAGCTGGCATCCCAGGTCAGCTCGCACAGACCGTTCTGGCGATAGTCCGCCAACTCCTGCTGAACCCGCGCCCAGGGCAGATAGCGGATCTGGTGCGAGAGCCCGCTCTGTTGCAATGCATCGAGCACCAGCGTCGTCGCCGAACCGGTCAGGCGGCTGGTATCGGGCACACCGTCCTTGCGCTCCCAGTAGGTAAAGGGGGCCCACTCGTTGCCCTCCCCCAGACAGATCTTCACTGGCGGCTCTTGCCCCCATAGCGCGGGGGACAAGATGGCCATCGCCAATCCCGCCCACCATGTTTCCGCTCGTTTCATCTCCCGCTCCCGAACTGTTTATCCCTCTTGCAGCTTAGCCCAGAAGGGATAGTGCTCACTTTGCAGGGGCGCTTTCATGCCACAACGCCAGCAAATTGGCCGGAATGGCACCATAACGGAGCTGCGGGGTCTGGTGCCAGTCAGCCAGCTTTTGCAGGGCTTTCGCCAGATCCTGTGCAAGCGTACGGGTCACTCTCACCCCGGCTTCCAGATAGAGGCTCTTGATCTCGAAGATCCCCTGCTGGCGATGGGCCTTGGCATCCATTCTGCCCACCAGCTTGCCGCGATGGAGCAAGGGCAACACGAAGTAGCCGTACTGGCGCTTGGGGGCCGGGGTATAGCACTCGATGCGATAGTCGAAGTTGAACAGTTCACTGGCCCGTTTGCGATCCCACACCAGCGGGTCGAACGGCGACAAGGCGGTGGTATGGGTTGCCTTGAGGGTGCCCGCCTGCGCCCTTGCCAGCTCATCGGCCAGCGAGGCGTGCACAAAAGCGCCGTGCTGCCACCCCTCCACCCGTACCGGCAGCAGCTCCCCCTCGTCCGCCAGCTGATGGAGCAGGGCGTCGTATTTGCCGCGCCGCAGCCGGTAGTAGTCCGCCACCCAGCCGGTTTTGACCAGCCCCAGCGCCCGGCAGCTGGCGCGCACCATATCCCGCTGCGCCTGCTCGACGCTTGGCAGATCCCGCTGGTCGCTCCACTCGGGGATGACCCGTTCGGCGAGATCATAGACCCGCTGAAAGTTGCGCCGCTCCCGCACCATCAGCTGACCTGTGGTAAAGAGTACCTCCAGATGGCGCTTCTCCGGCTTCCAGTCCCACCAGCCGTTCCCCTTGCCGGTTGTGCGTTCAAAGTCGGCCGCCCGCACCGGGCCATGGTGGCGAATACGCTCGATCAGCTGGCCAATCTCCTGCTGATGGGTGGCGAGCCAGTTGGCCGAAAACTTCCAGCCCATGGCGGCGGGATCGAGCATCCGGTGGCGCAACAATCGGTAATCCTCGCGGGGCACAAAGCAGGCCTCGTGAGCCCAGTATTCGAAGATCTCGCCGTCGACCAGCAACTGCTCCAACCAGCGCGGTTCGTACTGGCCAAGCCGACTGAACAGCACCAGATAGGGGCTGCGGGCCACCACCGAGATGGTATCGATCTGCAGCAGCGCCATGCGGCGAATGGTGGCCAGCAGATCGGCCGGGGTCGCCTTGCTGCGACGGGGGGCAAGCAGCCCCTGCGCCGCCAGTTGCAGATGACGGGCATCTTGCAGTGACAAATGGGTAATCGACATCAACAACCGCTCCCTGGTATCTGGCCATCGCACGCCCGGCGGATGGCCAACAAAACCGGGGGAGGCACCACGCTAGCGCGCCTCCCCGCCATTGTGTGCCTGCGCCACTATGAGTGGGCCGGGGGCAAGACCAGCTGATTGACCACCAGCATGATCTCTTGATAAGTGGCCTCTACCGTCTCGGGGGTCGGCTCCAGAATCAGGTCATCGGCATAGCCGTTGATGAGCGAGGTGATCTGGCGCGCCAGTCGCCGGGCATCGCCCGCCACAAACTCGCCGCTGTCGATCCCCTTTTGCAGGATCTGCTCCAGCACCTCGCGCCACGCCAGAATGATTTTGCGGTAGCTCTCGGCAAACACAGGGTCGCGCAGTGACTCGTTCCAGGCATCCAGATAGATGGCCCAGGAGGCATCCTGACTGGTCGGCAGGTTGTCCCGCACAAAGAGCGGCAACGCTTCGCGGGCTGGCAGCGGCAACAGCCACTCCCGCTGCTCGGCTATCTCCTGATAGGTGAAACGCTCCACGGCGCAGAGGCAGAGCTCTTTCCAATCCTTGAAATAGTGGTAGACGTGGCTGCGCGCCAGACCGGTGCGTTCGGCAATATCACGGGTTGACGATGCCGCCATCCCCTTCTCTCGAAACAGGGCCAGTACGGCCTCGATGATCATCTCTTTGCGCTGTTCTGCTGATGGGCGTGCCATCTGACCTCCTGCGATATCCATCGATCTGCTTGACTTTGAGCAGTCGCTCAAACAAACTTTGAGCACTCGCTCAAACTTAGCGTTTCCGACATCTTAGGAGATAACCCATGACAACACCAACCACTTCGGCAGCCAGTTGCGACGAGCAGGCCACGCCGTTGCCACACTCGGCCGGTCGTTCGCTGGGGGCGATTGCGCGGGCCAATCCCCTCAAGCTGGCGGGCACCTTCTCGCTGGTGGCCCTCGAAAACATCCTGCTGGTGGTCTATCCCCTGTTCGCCGGCTTTGCCATTGACGCCATCGTCAAGGGCCAGTGGCTGCAGGCTTCAAGCTACGCCCTCATCGTGCTGCTGTTCTGGCTCATCGGCGCCCTGCGCCGGGCGGTCGATACCCGCACCTTTACCCATATCTATGCGGCACTGGCGGTGCCGGTGATCCTGACCCAGCGCCAGCAGCAGGAGGGGCAATCCACCATAGTGGCGCGGGTCACCCTGGCGCGGGAGTTTGTCGACTTCTTCGAGAAACATATCCCGATCCTGGCCACCAGCCTGATCTCCATCGTCGGGGCGGCCGTGATGCTGATGGTGATCGAGTTCTGGGTCGGCATCGCCTGCATGGGGGTATTGCTGCTGTTCGGCCTGCTGCTGCCCGGCTTTTCGCGCAAGAACCAGCTGCTGCACGAGCGGCTCAACGATCGGCTGGAACACGAGGTCAAGCTGGTCACTCATGCCCAGTCAGCCAGCCTCGCCCGCCACTACCGCGCGCTGGCCTGGCTCCGCATCCGGATTTCGGATCGGGAGGCACTCGCTTTTCTGGCGGTCGGCATCAGCGCCTCCCTGCTGTTCCTGCTGGCCATCACCATGCTGATGGCCCAGCCCCAGGTCTCGGCAGGCCATGTCTATGCTGTGATGACCTACCTCTGGAACTTTGTCACCAGCCTGGATGAGGGGCCCGGTCTTGCCGATCAGCTGGCCCGGCTGCGAGACATCGGCCGCCGGGTCAATACCGCCCAACCCGATGAAATGATTTGATATTTTGTATCTGTAACCGGAGTAGAAGATGAATCCGACCACCCTTTGCCAACGAGCGTTGACCATGTGCATCAGCTGTTTTTTCCTCGCCGCCTGCGGCCCCAAGATGAGCGACTTTGAGCCCAACACCAGCTACTGGTTCAAGGAGAAACCGGCAGAGGAGAGTGCCCCGCTGGCGCAAGACATGAAGGTGGATATCGCCATCATAGGTGGCGGCTACAGCGGCCTCTCCAGCGCCTGGCATCTGGCCAAGGCCAATCCGTCGCTCAAGATCGCCATCTTCGAAGCCAAGCAGGTGGGCAGTGGTGCCTCGGGCCGCAACGGCGGCATGGTGTTGCCGGGCTCCGAGGTGATGGATCTCTACGAAGAGGGGGAAGCGAGCAAGCGCCACTACGATCTCACCGTCGCCAGCATGCGCAAGCTGCAGGCGCTGGTTGCCTCAACCGGCGTCGAGGCCGACCTCAAGCTCGATGGCTATGTGGAGGCGATCCTCGATGAGGAGGATATCGCCGAGTACCGCGACTATGTGAAAACCGCCAATCGCCTCGGCATCCCGCTCCAGTACTGGAACGCCGATACCACAGAGGCAAAACTCGGCACCGATCGCTACGTGGGGGCGGTCTACGACCCCAATGGCGGTCAGGTACACGCCATGAAACTGGTCAATGCCCTGCGCAAGGCGGTGGAGCAGGCGGGCGTCACCATCTACGAGCAGAGCCCGGTAATGGGGATCAAGGAGGGCAAGCAGATCGAGCTCAATGTGGCCGACAAGTACAAGGTGACCGCCGACAGCATAGTGCTGGCGACCAACGGCTACACCTCCAAGCTTGGCTACTTCAGCGGCCGGGTCTTTCCGGTGCACGCCCAGAGCGCCGTCACCGAGCCGCTTACCAAAAAACAGCTGGCCGCCATCCAGTGGCAGAGTCGGGTGCCCTACTACGACACCCGCAACATCCTGTTCCATCTGGTATTGACCCCGGATAACCGCATCGTCATCGGTGGCGGCAATGCCGAGTACGTCTTCAACGACGGCCTCAACTACAAGGGCGATCTCAACCGGGTCAGCGAGATGATGATGACCGAGCTGGTGACCCTCTATCCGGCCCTCAAGGGGATCAAATTTGAGCAGGTGTGGGACGGGGTGCTCGGCATGACCGGCGACAGCACCGAAGCGGTGGGGGTAATGGGGGATCACAAGAACATCTACTACGCCCTCGGCTACAACGGCCACGGCATCAACCTCTCCTTCCTGTTTGGCGACATCGTGGCCAGCCTCTATCAAGGCAAGGATCACCCCTGGTTCAACCACGCGGAGCAGACCCTGCCGATGTGGCTGCCGCCGGAGCCATTCAAGTCAATTGGCGTCAAGTCCACCCTGATGTTCTATCACTGGCAGGATCGCGGCTATCTGGAGCCATAACGCGCTATGTATCTGCCAACCTGCGGTTTGGCCCGCAGCACTGACATCCATTTTCCATGGCTGCCCGACACACTGCGGGGTGATAGAGCGGGCAGCATGGGTTGGCAGCAGCAACCGACGTTTGACAAGAGACGCCAGCATTGCTGGCTGACAGTGAATTAGCTAAATCTCGCGCGAATTTTTTTACTATCAATGGAGAGTCAACATGCGTGCATTTCCGGTATTAAAAGGCACTATTTTTTCGCTGATCGCGTTGAGTGGCGCACTCGCTACCAACGCCTTCGCCAACGAGCAAAATATTGCCAGGTTTTATGATGACAATCAGAGTTACTGGGCTCAGTTCTTGCCCAACGTAAACGCCAGCCTCAATAAAGATATTGATGTGGATGTCGCCGTCATCGGCGGTGGATATACGGGATTATCTGCCGCATACCATATCAAGAAGTCCAATCCGGCCAGCACTGTGGTTATTTTGGAAGCAAAGCGGGTCGGCAATGGCGCATCTGGCCGTAATGGCGCTCTGGTGTTGGCGCAAACCTATAGCGAAGGCGGCTTTGTGATGGGTGATCACAAAGCGAATCATAAAGAGATTTATGACATCACCGTCAATAGCATGCACCGGATTAAACGGTTGGCCGAATCGACCGGCATTGACCCGGGGTACGTACTCAATGGCCAATCGTTGGGGATTTTTAACCCTGAAAATATGGATGATGCCAAAGAGTATGTGGCTCAGGCCAAAAAACTGGGCATGCCGATTGAATTGTGGGGCAAAGAGAAAGCCGTGAATATGCTCGGCTCACCAGAGCTGATCGGTGCGGTATATGATCCCAATGGCGGCATGGTCAACCCGGGCAAGCTGGTCGCCGCGCTCAAGAAACTGGCGGAAGATGCCGGGGTCGTCATCTATGAAAACAGCCCGGTGCTGGAATATGAAGAAGATGGCAAGCTGATTTCATTGCCAGTCAAGGTCAATGACCAACGCTATGAAGTTACCGCAAAAAATATTGTCGTGGCAGCCAATGCCTATGCCGGGAAGACGCTTGGCTTCAAGCCTGATGATATTGAACCCTCTCACACTCAAGTGGCAGTCACGGCCCCACTGACGGATGCGCAATACAACAGCATTGGCTGGAAAAACAACATCTCATGGTATGACGACCAATATGCCGGAACGGACAGTGATGCCACCTACCACATGGTCATGACCGCTGACCATCGCATTGTTATTGGTGGTGGTAGCGTCGAATACAATGAGGGGGATGACCTGCAGTACCCCGGTGATTTGAAAAAGATTGAAGCTCAAATCTCCAAACGTATTGGTGAGCTCTATCCATCAATAAAAGGGATAAAAATTGAAAAAACCTGGGACGGGATCATTGCAGAAACCACAACCAAGAATGAAATGATCGGCGTCACCGGTACGAATCAGAATATTTATTATGCCCTTGGATATAACGGCGGACAGGGCGTTAACGTTGCCTTCTTGTTTGGCGAGCTGGTCTCCAAGCTCTACAACAAGCAAGATGACAAATTGTTGAGCATCATGCTGGATAAATAGCTGATGGCGTTAAATTCCCTGCATTTAATCACTTCCTAAAACCATCCATCAGCAGGCACGCCTCAGGGCGTGCCTTTTTGCAATACCGCCACATCGGCGTGGGGGAAGCTGAGCTCGGCCTGCCAGCTGGCGGCCAGCACCTGAAACGATGCCTCGGCAAAGAAGACGATGTGGGTCGGGTCGTGGCGATAGCGCCAGTTTTTAAACCGCTCGTCACCGAGCACCCGCTGGGTCTGCAGCACCAGCAGGCCGCCGGGCTTGAGGCAATCCCACAACTGCGCCAGCACCGTGCGCGGCTCGGCGATATGCTCGATCACCTCGGTACTGGTGATGAAGTCGTACTGGCGCGTCAGCAACTCGGGAAAATTGGCGTAGAACTTGTCATACCCCGCCATCTGGTAACCCGCCTCGCGCCCCATCGCCACCAGCGCAGGGCCCGGGCCACAGCCAAAATCGAGACCACTGGCAGGTAGCGGCACCCGCGCCAGCACTTCGCCAAATGCCCGCATCAGAAAAGTGCGATAACGGGGATCATCCACCCGGTTGTCGTGACCGTCATAGACCGCCTTCTCCGCCGCCTCATCCAGATGATCCGCCTCATCCAGCCAGACCAGCTCGCACGCGAGGCAGCGATGATAGCGCTTGCCCGCCACCGGCAGGGGATAACTGCGATGGCTGGCACACAGGGGGCAGCTGACGGTGGATGACATGGCGGTTCCTCTTGGGGGCTTCCTGTTGGATAACAGCGGCGCAGATTGCCTGCCCGCTGCCTCGCTGACAACTTTTTTTGCTCCTTAAGGGTTTCTTAAGTTTGCCCTTTTACTCTCAAACCATCGCAAGAGAAGGAGTCACCCATGACCATCGAGATCCAGGCCCCCTACCGATTGCTGCTAGCCAAGTCCCCGCAGCAGGTCATGGCGCTGCAAACCTATATCCAGGCCGCCTACACCCTCGAGTTCAACGCCCGCATCCCCCATTTCCTCCCCTGTCTGCTGGGGCTCTATCGGGCGGACGGGACGCTGGTCGGTGCCTGTGGTCTCAATCATGCCAGTGAGGGGCCTCTCTATCTGGAACAGTATCTGGAGCAACCCATCGAGGCCGCCATCAACACCCGCCTCGGGGTCTATCCGGCACGCAACCGCATTATCGAAGTGGGCAATCTGGCCTGCAGCGAACCGGGCAATGCCCGCCTGATGTTCGCGGCCCTGTGTCGTCTGCTGTGTGAAAACGCCCTCGACTACGTGGTCTTTACCGGCACCGCCAAGCTGCGCAACAGCTTTGCCCGTCTGCAACTCAATCCGGTGGAGCTGGCCCCCGCACAGGCCCATCAGGTGGGTGCCGACGCCGATGCCTGGGGTGAGTACTACCGTTGCCAACCCAAGGTGATGGTGGGTGACATCAATCAGGGGCGCGAGGTGCTGGCCCAGAGCAGCCTGCTGCTCAATCTGCTGGCCCCCATGCCAGTGCTTTTTACCGATGCAACCCTGACCTGTGAGAAAAGGTGCGCCCAATGAGCCTGTTCGACGCCATCGCCAAACATGCCCGCGATAATCCGCAATCCCCTGCGCTGCTGAGCAGCCAGCAGCGTCTCGATTACCAGACCCTGTGGCAACAGATCCAGCGTCTGGCCAGCCAGCTGCAACAGCTCGACATCAGCCGTCTGGCGCTGCAACTGGACAACGGCCTGCCCTGGGCGCTGCTGGATCTCGCCTGCACCCGCGCCGGTATCGTGGTCATTCCGGTGCCCCACTTCTTCAGTCAGGCCCAGCAGGCCTGGTTGCTGGAGAGCAGCGGCGCCGATGCGCTGGTGGGCCCATATCATCAGGGGTGGCATGCCGCCGAGCCGCTCTCGCTGATCACCGGCGAGCTGCCATTGTGGCGCCATACCCCGACCAATCGACCGGCGCTGCCCAAGGGCACCGCCAAGATCACCTACACCTCCGGCACCACGGGCCAGCCCAAGGGCGTCTGCCTGTCACTGACCCAGATGATGGCGGTGAGCCATGCGCTGGCCGAGCGGGTCGCGCCAGCCAAGGTGGAAAAACACCTGACCCTGCTGCCGCTGGCGACCCTGCTTGAGAACATCACCGGCCTCTATGTGCCGCTGCTGACCGGCGCCTGCAGCCGCATTCCGTCCCTCGGGGAGCTCGGTTTCACCGGATCCAGTTCGCTCAATCCAGCCATGCTGGGGGAGGCCCTGCTGCGCTGGCCGACCCACAGTCTGGTGCTGGTGCCCGAACTGCTGCGCCTGCTGCTGGCACTCTGCACCAGCACACCGACGCTGGCCCAACAGCTCAAGAGCCTGCGCTTTATTGCCGTCGGTGGCGGCAAGGTGGCCCCCGACCTGATCAAACATGCCCGCCAGCTCGGCCTGCCGGTGTATGAGGGGTATGGCCTCTCGGAGTGTGGCTCCGTGGTGGCGCTCAACAGCCCGGATGCTGACAAGCCCGGCAGCGTCGGCCGCCCCCTGCCCCACTGTCAGGTCACCATCGCCAGCGATGGCGAAATTATGGTGAGCGGCAGTGCCATGCTGGGCTATCTCGGCAGCAACGAACCGACTCCCGAACAGATTGCCACAGGCGATCTGGGTCATCTGGATGATGAGGGCTACCTCCATATCACCGGGCGCAAGAAGAATGTCCAGATCACCGCCTTTGGCCGCAACTTCTCCCCAGAGTGGGTGGAAGCCGAGGCCCAGCTCTGCCCCGCCATCGCCCGCATCGTGGTCTTTGGCGATGGTCAACCCGCCAACGTGGCGCTGATCCAGCCCCTGCCGGGCAAAGAGGCGGATCTGCCCCGCCAGATCGCCGGTCTGAACCAGCGGCTGCCCGATTATGCCCGGCTGCACCACTGGTTGCCGGTGGCACTGGATCAACATCCCGGGCTGCTGACCGCCAACGGGCGTCCCCGTCGCAACGAGATTTACCAACACTTTTCCCAACAAATTAGCCAATGCCTTACCGGAGAATCGTCATGAGCTTCTATCAGACTCTGCAACAAGCCACTGCCAGTGAGCGTGAGCATCTGTTCAACGCCCCCATCATCGAAGCCTGCCGCCGTGGCGATATCAGCCGTGACACCTATCTCGCCTTTCTGGCACAGGCTTACTACCACGTGCGCCACACAGTTCCGCTCCTGATGGCAACCGGCGGCAAGCTGGGTCAGGAGTACGAGTGGGTGCGCGGCGCCATTGCCGAGTACATCGACGAGGAGTATGGCCATCAGGAGTGGATCCTCAACGACATCCGCGCCTGTGGCGGCGATGCCGAGGCGGTGCGCCACGGCCAGCCGGGGCTGCCCATCGAGCTGATGGTCGCCTTCCTCTACGACCAGATCCAGCGCGGCAACCCCATGGGCTTCTTCGGCATGGTGCAGGTACTGGAAGGCACCAGCGTGGCCATCGCCCTCACCGTCGCCGACCAGCTGAAAAAGGGTCTCGGCCTGCCACCGCAAGCGATGAGCTACCTGAGCTCCCACGGCACCCTGGATCAGGAGCACCTCAAGTTCTTTGAATCCTTGATGGATAAGGTCGAGAGCCCGGCAGATCAGGCCGCCATCATCCACGGGGCCAAGGTGGTTTATCGCCTCTATGGCGAGATGCTCTACAACCTCACCGCCACACCGTAAGTCGGCAGCGGATCAGCAGACAGCAAAAAGGGAACCCACACCATGAACCTTGAAGGGAAACTCGTGCTGCTCACCGGCGCCAGCGGTGGCATAGGTGAGGAGCTGGCACAGGAGCTGGCGGCCCAAGGGGCACACCTGCTGCTGCACGGTCGTCGCGGCCCGGCACTGGAGCGGCTGTGCAAGTCACTGCCTCATCCCGAGCGCCATCAGGTGGTGCTCGCCGACCTCGGCTCTGCGCAGGAGCGGGCCAAGCTGTTGCAACACCCTGCGCTGGAGGACGGGATCGACATCCTGATCAACAACGCTGGCTGCAACCAGTTTGCCTGGCTGGAAGATCAGAGCTTCGAGCAGGTGGAGCGCCAGCTGCTGCTCAATATCGAGGCGCCCATCCAGCTCACCCGTGCCCTGCTGCCAACCATGCGCAAGCCGGGGATCATCATGAACATGGGCTCGAGCCTGGGCAGCATCGGCTACCCCGGTTACAGCGTCTACTGCGCCAGCAAATTTGCCCTGCGCGGCTTTAGCGAAGCGCTGGGACGGGAGCTGGAGGGCAGCGGCATCAAGGTGCTGCACTTTGCCCCCCGCGCCACCCGCACCAAGCTCAACTCCGAGGCCGCCTACGAGATGAATGCGGCGCTCGGCACCCAGACCGACAGCCCGCAGGAGGTGGCCGAAGAGGCCGTCATCGCCCTGTGCAACGAAACCCGCCGCAGCTGGCTCGGCTGGCCGGAAAAACTGTTCGTGCGGCTCAATGCCCTGCTGCCCGGCATCGTCGACAAGGCGCTGGCCAGACAGCTGCCAATTATCAAACGTTATGCCCGTCATCTTCAGCCAAGGACGACTGATACCAGCGCCAACAGTGCGCCACAACCAGACTTGTCCCGCCCGATCCCGACCAAGAAGGAGCATTAATATGAACTTTTTCCGTCAATCAGTGACCTCTTGTGCCATCGCCATCCTGCTGGGATCCACCTCGGTCATGGCCGCGGATGATGCCCTCGCGCCCATCCAGCAGCAGTGGGCCGTCTGCCAGTATCAACAGACCGGCAAGGCGAAAGAGAGCTGCCTCGAAACCCTGAGCACCCAGGCCGAAGCGGCCAGCGCCAAGGAGCCTTTTCGCGCCGATCTGCTGATCTGGTCTGCCATCGTCAAGAGCACCTGGGCAGGGGCCAAAGGGGGGCTGGGGGCACTGGGTCTGGTGAAAGAGGCCAAGGCCAAGCTGGAGCTGGCGCTCAAGCAGGATCCCAAGGCGCTGGACGGCTCTGCCTACACCAGTCTGGGCTCCCTCTACTATCAGGTGCCCGGCTGGCCGGTCGGCTTTGGCGATGACGAAAAGGCAGAGCAGCTGCTCAAGCAGGCGCTGGCCATCAATCCGGATGGCATCGACCCCAACTTCTTCTATGGCGACTTCCTGCTGGATCAGGGTCGCAAGGCCGAGGCCAAAACCTACCTCGACAAGGCGCTGACCGCCCCGGCTCGCCCGGGCCGCGAAGTGGCCGATGAAGGGCGCAGAATGGAGATCCGCGAAAAACTGGCCAAGCTATAAATCCCTGATGGATCAAAGATCTATTTAAACTCTGCCCACCAGCTTGCATACTGGTGGGCAGGGTTGTTTATGCCACGGCACGCCCTGGCGCTGAGCCAGATCGCCACACCCAACAAACAGGGAGAAAAGAATGCGGATCCTGCTGGTGGAAGATGATGTGATGCTGGGGGATGGTATGCAGGATGCACTGCGCCATAGCGGCTACACGGTGGACTGGCTGCAACAGGGGTTGCCCGCTCTGGCAGCCCTCAAGAGCGACGAGTTCGCCGCCCTGATCCTCGATCTCAACCTGCCCGACATCGATGGCCTCAGCCTGCTGCGCAAGTTGCGGCGAGAGGGACACCAGCTGCCGGTGCTGATCCTCACCGCCCGCGATGCGCTGGACGATCGGGTGGTCGGCCTCGATGCCGGCTCCGACGACTACATGGTCAAGCCCTTCGCCCTGCAGGAGCTCAACGCCCGCCTGCGCGCCCTGGTTCGTCGCAGCAAGGGGCAGGCTCAGGCGGTACTGGAGTATGGCGATATCCTTATCTATCCCGAATCCCAGCAGGTCACCTATCAGGGGGAGGCGGTCAAACTCACCCCCCACGAATACAAGTTGCTGCAGGAGCTGATCAGCCAGAGCGGCCGGGTGCTGAGCAAGGATCAGCTGCAACAGAGCCTCTACGGCTGGGATGAAGGCGCCGAGAGCAACGCGGTAGAGGTGCATATCCACCATCTGCGCAAGAAGTTCTACAGCGACCTCATCCGCAATATTCGCGGGGTCGGCTACATCATTCCCCAGCTCGAACAGCCAAGCCGGACACCCGCACGATGAAACGTCCCCGCTCCATTCGCCGCTTTCTGCTCACCGGTATCCTGACGCTGGTGAGCCTGAGTCTCACCATCAGCGCCTTTATCGGCTACATGGAGGCGAGCCACGAAATGGAGGAGCTGTTTGATGCCCGCCTCGCCCAGTCGGCCCGCATCACCAACCAGCTGCTGGCCCGCTACATGGCCCAGCAGGGGAAACTGCCCGCCAACGGCACCGTCTATCAGGAGTGGGAGGCGCAAAATCCCGATGAGTGGCAAAAAGATCCCGGCCTCAACCTGACCGGCGAGGATCGGGAGATCACCCCCTACGGCCACGAGTTCGAACGCAATCTCTACTTCCAGCTGCTCGATGAAAAGGGCGGCCTGCTGCTGCGCGCCCCCAGCGCCCCGGAGCAGCCGCTGGTCACCCTGGCCATCGGCTTCGACACGGTCGAAAAAGATCGTCACCAGTGGCGCACCTTCACTCTCTACAACCAGCAGGAGCAGACCTGGCTGGTGGTGGCCGAGCGGGACGACGAGCGCAGCGAACTGGCCAGCAAGATGGCCACCCTCACCATGCTGCCGCTGCTGATCACCCTGCCCTTCCTGCTGGCCCTGCTCTGGTGGCTCATCACCCGCGGGCTGGCCCCCCTGCGCCAGCTGGCCCAGGCCATCAGCGAGCGTCACCCCGCCAACCTGAGCCCGCTCAGCCTCAAGATAAGCGCTCAGGAGCTGACCCCCCTCACCAACGAGATCAACCGGCTGATGCTGGCGCTGGCGGAGACCATAGAGCGGGAGAAACAGTTCACCAACGAGGCGGCCCACGAGCTGCGCACCCCGCTGGCGGTGCTGCGCATCCACAGTGAAAATGCCCTTGCAGCCGATGATGACGCCAGCCGCCAACAGTCCCTGCACAAGATGCTGCAGGCCCTCGACCGCAGCGATCGGCTGATCCGCCAACTGCTGACCCAGGCCCGTATCGACAACCAGCAGGGGCTGGTATTGACCGAACTGGAGGTGGGCCACCTGCTGCAAGGCACCCTCGCGACGCTGGCTCCCATTGCCCTCAAGAAGGATCAGCAGCTGTCGCTGGAGTGTGAATTGCCGCTGCTGGTGATGGGGCAGGCCACCCTGCTCGACCTGCTGTTCAGCAACCTGATCGACAATGCGCTGCGCTACACCCAGCCGGAGGGCGAGATCAGGGTGCGGGTACTGCGAGAGGGCAACCGGGTGAGGGTGGATGTGAGCGACAACGGCCCCGGCATTCCCGCCAGCGCCTTGCCCCGGCTGTGTGAACGCTTCTTTCGGGTCAATCCCCAGCAGGGGGATGGCGTGGGTCTCGGCATGGCCATCGTCTCGCGCATCGCCCAGTTGCACGGCGCCGACCTCGATGTCCACAACCGGCCGGAAGGGGGGCTGGAGGTGAGCGTGTTACTCCCGCTCCCGCCGGCAAGATAAGCGATAAGTAAAGAGCCCGCGATGCGGGCTCTTTACTTTCAATGACAATCTGGCTGCACGGTAAAGGTTCGACTGGAATCCACCGGGCCCAGCTCGGCCAGCAGGCGGCGGCCCAGCAGCACCGGATAGATCATCTTGCTGCGATCCCGCAGGGTGAACCACTCCTCATACACCTTGTCCCCCAGACAGATGGACATGGTCACCGTTGGCCGCTGCTCCATGCCGCCCGCCCCGCGCACCGTCACGCTGCGCTCGACCCGCCGCTCGAACTGCTGTTTGACCAGTTTGCCGCTGTCGGCATCGGTCACCACCAGCATGAAGCGCACCCAGGGCTTGCCATCCCGTTTGAATCTGGTGATGGAGCGTGCATCGAGGGAAGAGGTGAGCGCACCGGTGTCGAGTTTCATCTTCACCGCCACGCCGGTGGGCAAAATAAGTCCCTTCTCGATCCAGCCATAGCTGGTCGGGGTCTCTGCCAGCGCACTGCCACACAGTGCCAGCATCAGGGTGATCCCCACCATCATCTTGCCCATTTTACTGCCCTGCCTTGTCAATCCTGCGCCCAGATCTACCACAGTCCCATTGTGGGTCAATCCGATTTATTTCAGCTACTTGGATAATATCTGGCGGGTCAGGAGAGAGACGACAAAGAGTGGCCGAACGGCGGCCCAAGCGGGCGGGAATATCGAAGGAGAGCAAGGCACCGAACGGTGCTGGATGAAACTGGTGGTTAACCTCAGGTTGTGACGCCAAAGGCTACCACAACAGTGAGTGAATTATCAGTCTTGTTCTGGAGGGATTTTTGCCTACACTGTTGTAAACCGGAGGGCCTGAAAACCACCGGTTTTTTTGCGCCTGCCGAAAATTTGCCACTGCAAAAGTGACTTTCAACAAGGCTCAATAAGGAATTTGTAATGCGTATCGAAGAAGACTTGAAGCTCGGTTTCAAGGATGTCCTGTTCCGCCCCAAGCGCTCTACTCTCAAGAGCCGTTCCCAAGTCAGCCTGACCCGTCAGTTCACCTTCAAGCACACCCAGACTCAATGGCAAGGCGTTCCCGTTATCGCCGCCAACATGGATACCGTCGGCAGCTTCGCCATGGCCAGAACCCTGGCTGGCTTCGAGATGATGACCGCAGTCCACAAACACTACAGCCTTGAGCAGTGGCAAACCTTCGTCAACGAAACCGATCCGGCGCTGCTGGGCCATGTGATGGTATCGACCGGCACCTCGCCGGATGACTTCACCAAGACCCGCCAGATCCTCGCCATGTCCGAAGCGCTGCGCTTCATCTGTGTCGACGTGGCCAACGGCTACTCCGAACACTTCGTCGAGTTCGTGCGCAAAATCCGTGACGCCTGCCCCAACCACGTCATTCTGGCGGGCAACGTGGTGACCGGCGAGATGGTCGAAGAGCTGATCCTCTCCGGCGCCGACATCGTCAAGGTCGGCATCGGCCCGGGCTCGGTCTGCACCACCCGCGTCAAGACCGGTGTCGGCTATCCGCAGCTCTCCGCCATCATCGAGTGTGCCGATGCGGCCCACGGCCTCGGCGGCCAGATCGTCGGTGACGGCGGCTGCACCTGCCCGGGCGACGTCGCCAAAGCCTTCGGCGGCGGCGCCGACTTCGTGATGCTGGGCGGCATGCTGGCAGCCCACGAAGAGTGCGGTGGCGAGATCGTCGATGTGAACGGCGAGCCCTTCATGAAGTTCTACGGCATGAGCTCCTCCAGCGCCATGGACAAGCACGCCGGCGGCGTCGCCGAATACCGCGCCTCCGAGGGTAAAACCGTGCTGCTGCCCTACCGCGGCCCGGTCGAGAACGCCGTGCGCGACATTCTGGGCGGCGTGCGCTCCACCTGTACCTACGTCGGTGCCAGCCAGCTGAAAGAGCTGACCAAGCGCACCACCTTTATCCGGGTGCGCGAGCAAGAGAACAACGTCTACGGCAAGGAGTAACCTGCCACAGACCGCCGTCACGCGCTGACGGTTAGAAGCCAGCCAACCGGTGTGCTACCCTGCGCACCGGTTTTTTTGCATCTGGGATCCCGAGCCATGACAACTCCCCTGCCCCCGTTTGACTGGGACATCTTCTGCTGCGTCGTCGACAACTTCGGCGACATCGGCGTCACCTGGCGACTCGCCCGCCAGCTAAAACGGGAGGGGAATATTGCGGCACATGGCAATGAGGTTCAGGTGCGGCTCTGGGTGGACGATCTGGCCAGCTTTGCCCGCATCTGTCCGGGACTGGATCCAGCGCAGGATGGCCAGTGGGTCGAGGGCATCTATATCCAGCACTGGCACGAGACCCTGCCTGCCGATGCCACACCGGCCACCGTGGTGATCGAGGCCTTTGCCTGCGAACTGCCCGCCCCCTTCATTGAACGAATGGCCGAGCGGATGGCGAGCCAACCCAAGCCCCCCTGCTGGATCAATCTGGAGTACCTCTCGGCAGAGAGCTGGGTCGAGGATTGCCACGCCCTCGCCTCGCCGCAGCGAGTGGGCAACCAGAGCCTCAACAAATACTTCTTCTTCCCGGGCTTTACCGCTAAAACCGGCGGCCTTTTGTGCGAGCACGACCTCATCACCGAACGGGAGCAGTGGCAGCAAGATGATGCGGGACTGGCAGCCTACTGGGCCAGCCTCGGTTTGCCGCCAAAACAAGAGAACGAGCTGCGGGTCAGCCTCTTTACCTACGAGAGCGATGCGCTGAAGAGTCTGGTCGAGAGCTGGTGCCAGAGCGCCACGCCCGTCACCCTGCTGCTGCCGCTGGGGCGCTCGCTGCAGGATGTGCTGCGCGGCGCAAGCCTTGAAGATTCCATCACCACCGCCAAAGCGGGGGATCTGCTCCACTCGGGCAACCTCACCATCAAGCTGCTGCCGATGACCGATCAGGCCGGTTACGATCGGCTGCTGTGGAGCTGCGATCTCAATCTGGTGCGCGGGGAGGACTCCTTCGTGCGGGCCCAGTGGGCGGCCCGTCCTTTCCTCTGGCACATCTACCAGCAGGAGGAGGAGGCCCATCTGGTCAAGCTGGAGCAGTTCCTCGACCACTATCTCGCCGATCTGCCCGCCGAATGTGCTCAATGGCTGCGCCGCTTCAATCTGGCCCTCAATCGTGGCGAAGATTGCCGCGAACTTTGGGCCCAATGGCCCCGATATAGCGCCATTTGGCAGCAACATGGGCGAAGCTGGTCACAGAAGTTGCTCCGGGATGGGGATCTCGTCACACGGTTGGTGAAATTTTTAGAAAGCCGTATATAATCTGGCAGTTTTTATCCGTCCGTTTCACGAACAGGAATTTTTTACATGAAAACCGCACAGGAAATCCGCGCTGGTAACGTAGTCATGATCGGCACCGAGCCGATGGTGGTTCAGAAGGCTGAATTCAACAAATCCGGCCGTAACTCCGCCGTGGTCAAAATGAAGCTGAAGGGCCTGCTGAACGGCAGCGCGACCGAGACCGTCTTCAAGGCCGACGACAAGCTGGACGTAGTTCAGCTGGAACGTAAAGAGTGCACCTACTCCTACTTCTCCGATCCCCTGTATGTCTTTATGGACACCGAGTACAACCAGTACGACGTAGAGAAAGACAACCTGGGTGACGTGCTGAACTACCTGGTAGACGGCATGGAAGACATCTGCGAAGTGACTTTCTACAACGAGAAAGCCATCTCCGTAGAACTGCCGACCACCATCGTGCGCGAAGTTGAGTACACCGAGCCGGCTGCCCGTGGCGACACCTCCGGTAAAGTGACCAAGCCTGCCCGTCTGAAAGGCACTACCTACGAGCTGGCTGTTGCCGCCTTCGTAGAGATCGGTGACAAGATCGAAATCGACAGCCGCACCGGCGAATTCAAGCGTCGCGTCAACTAATTGACCGCTATGCATTGAATGAAGAAAGCGAGCCACCGGCTCGCTTTTTTTATTGTGGGCTCTCCCGGCGGCTGTATTCTGTACACCAACATGGCTAAATGGTGCCATGCATGCCAACTCTTGCCCGAGTGATACCCCATATGACATTGACCACCAAAATCCTCTTGCTGCTGGCCACCTTGCTCCTGCTGGCGCTCTCGGGCTGGCAGCCTTATGACAGGGCAACCTGGCTGATGGAGGTCGCGCCGGTGATCATCACCATCCCATTGCTGCTGCTGACCCATCGCACGTTTCCCCTCACCAGCCTGCTCTATCTCTGCATCTTCCTCCATGCCATGGTCTTGATGCTGGGAGGCGCCTATACCTACGCCCGCGTGCCGCTCGGTTTCGAGCTGCAACAGTGGTTGGAACTTGGCCGCAACCCTTATGACAAGATTGGTCACTTCTTTCAGGGGTTTGTGCCCGCCCTGGCCTGTCGGGAGATCCTGCTGCGCGGCGGATATGTACAAGGGGGCCGCATGCTGGCGTTTCTGGTGGTCTGCGTGGTGCTCGCCATCAGCGCCACCTATGAATTTATCGAGTGGGGAGCGGCACTGGCGCTGGGTCAGGGGGCCGACGAGTTTCTCGGCACCCAGGGAGACCCCTGGGATACCCAATCCGATATGTTCTTCGCCCTGATCGGCGCCGTGGCCGCCCAGTTGTTGCTCTCGCGCCTGCACGACAGGCAACTGACCGATCTATCTTCACTCCGCCACCGATAGGGGAGCACGCAACCTCTCCCGAACGGCACGAGACTCCCCCAGCGGGGGAGCCTCCTCTCAAGAAAATCCCGCTGCCGCCGCTAACCCAGATAACCGGGGGAGCACACTATGGCCAGATTATCCTTATCACTGCTGTTATTGACCTTGCTGGCTGGCCATGGGGCAGAGGCGAGCGAGGTCGCGCCCCCCGTGGCCGAACCACTGCCCCTCGACTACTGGCAAGCCAGCGACTGGAAAGGGCTGCCCGATGCCACCCAGATCGACAAGCAGACGGTGCTGTTCGCCAAACACGACAGTGAAAACTATCTGGGGCTCGCCATTTTACTGCCCGACTGGCAGCGCAGCGGCCAGCTCTGGCAACTGACTCGCGCCCTCGGCCGACTGGGCTTTGATACCCTGCTGCTGCTGCCCTCCCCCCAACAGACCGAACTGGACCCAGCCGCCGAGAAAAAAGCGAAAAACAGCGATACATTTCGCAAGCAGTTTGCCGAGCGGATCAGCAAGCTGGCCGATGCCAAGCTGCAGGAGGGGGGCTTCAAGCTGATCCTGGCGCAAGGTACCGGCGCCGCCTGGACTGCCAACCTCATCGCCAGCGAACAGTTGCCCGCCCCCGATGCGCTGGTGCTGCTCGACGGCTTCTTCCCCAACCAGCAGAGCAACCAGACCCTGGCCAAACAGGTGGCTCAGGCGGCCATCCCCACCCTGGATCTCTATCAGGAGGATGGCGGTCGCTGGCCCCTGCTGGCCGCCGAGGCCCGCAAAAGCGAGAGCCGCCGCAGCCACAAGCTCAACTATCGCCCCTACGCCCTGATGGAACTGGAGGAGACCCCCACCCGCATTCAGGGCTGGCTCAACCATCTGGGCTGGCTCTAAACCGGCCGCTAGCGTGGCGCAATAAAGCGCGCAAGCTCACATCTGCCGGATAAAGCCCAGCCATGACACAGCGGCAGGCTGGCCCTGACTGCATCCTCTTTGGCATCATGGCTCCTCGAACCTGAACAATGGCAGGAAGGTCCATGCAGCAAATCGTATTTCTCGACAGCGATACCCTGGATGCGGGCATCACCCTGCATCACCCCGACTTCCCCCATCACTGGCAGAGCTATCCGCGTACCGCCCCGGAACAGGTGGTGGAGCGGCTCAAAGATGCCCGCATCGCCATCATCAACAAGGTGCGGATCGGCGCCGCCGAGCTGGCCCAGCTGCCTGAGCTGAAACTCATCGCGCTGGCCGCCACCGGCAGCGACAACGTGGATCTGGAGGCGTGCCGCGCCGCCAACGTCGGGGTGTGCAATATCCGCAACTACTCGGGCCCCTCGGTGCCGGAGCACGCCATGGCGCTGATGCTGGCCCTGTCGCGCAACCTCTTCTGCTGGCGCCAGTCGCTGCTGGAGGGGCGCTGGCAACAGAGCGGCCAGTTCTGCTTCTTCGACCACAACATCATGGATCTGCACGGCAAGCAGCTTGGCATCATCGGCAAAGGGACGCTCGGTCAGGCGCTCGGCGAGCGGGCCAAAGGGATGGGGATGACGGTGCGCTACGCCCAGAGTCAGGTCGGCGCCAGCCACGACGAGGATCGGTTGCCCCTCGACGAGTTGCTGCAAAGCTCGGACGTCATCAGCCTGCACTGCCCGCTCACCCCCTACACCCGCAACCTGATTGGCGAGCGGGAGCTGGATCTGATGAAACCGGGCGCCCTGCTGATCAACGTCGGCCGGGGCGGGCTGGTGGATGAGGAGGCGCTGCTGCAAGCGCTGGCCAACGGTCGGCTCGGCGGTGCCGGTTTCGATGTGGCGAGCGTCGAGCCGCCGCCCCCCGACCATCCCTTGATGAAGGCGCTGCAATACCCGCACTTCATTCTGACCCCTCATGTGGCGTGGGCCAGTGAGGAGTCGATGCAGCGTCTCGCCGATCAGCTGATCGACAACATCAACGCCTTTGCCGCCGGTCGCCGCCAGCACCGGCTGGTGTAACCGCACGAGCGAGTCACCGCAAAATCGAGTGACCACACCATGCAAAACGGGGCCAACAGGCCCCGTTTTGCATCTTTCGCACTCACTGCGCGCACATCAATCGTCGTCGTGCCATCTGTGCTTCTTATGCTTTTTGTACTTCTTGTGGTGCTTGTGATGGTGATGATCGTCGTCATCATCGTAATAGCGATCCTGGCTCTTGTGGCCATCGCCGGTCTTGGCACCGATGGCCGAACCGCTCGCCCCGCCGACCCCGGCGCCGATCAGCTGACCGGTATCACCACCGACACTCTTGCCGATGGCGGCACCGCCCAGCGCCCCCACCGCGCCGCCAAGGGCCGCTTCATTCTTGTTGCCCTTGTTGGCCGTCGCCGCGCCACCGGCAGCACCGCCCAACGCAGCCCCCACCAGCGCACCGGTATCGCCACCCAGCTCCTTGCCGATCATGGTGCCCGCCACACCACCTGCGCCGCCACCCAAAATGGTATTGAGGGTCTCGGAGGCGTGCACGGTCGTGCTGCCAGCCAGCAAGGCGCCCAGCAGTGCCAGTGCGCGAAGAGCACGCGAATTCATCTCCATGGGTACTCCTGTCAAACCTGATTAAT
>OEQV01000032.1_pt1 | contig 39940 bp, 29 predicted proteins | sample 1539821 | NCBI WGS metagenome assembly OEQV01 (sample SAMEA3891244, study PRJEB23780) | metagenome | biome: terrestrial biome; feature: animal house; material: water of meat washing | place: Italy | collected 2015-05-12 | reverse complement strand
ACGACGTCAGCCTGCCGAAGAACGTCATCTTCAAGGCTGGCCTGATCGCCCTGGGTGAGCTGGAAGCCAGCAAGCGCGCCGATATCATCGCCCGCGTGATCGCCGAATCAGGCCGCTAATCCCCCCTCTGAATGCAAATAAGCCGGCGCGATTGCTCCGGCTTATTTTTTCTGCCATAGATGGCACCGCCCGCCGTTACGCCCCCCTACCAGCTCATCATAACTTCCGTTGGCATGTAATGTTGCCAGCGCGCTGTTGAAGCGCCGTACCACATCGGCCCCATCGGGTAATTTGCGCGAGACAATCAGATAGAGCGCCTCGGCCTCGCGAAAATAGGGCAGAGGTTGCAAATGACAGGGGTCGCCAAATGCCTGCAGGCTGGCGTCCGCCATCACGGCATCATTCATGGTGATCAGATCGACCCGTTGACGCGCCAACAACTGCAGACACTGCGTCAGGGTCTTGGGGCTCTGTACGATCAACCCGAACTGCTTTACCACGCTATCAAAGTTGCTGGAGCTCCAGCCCAGAGGCATACACACTTTCAACCCCTGCCATCGGCCAGCCAGCACGGCCTGACTGCCGCGGTAGGTGAACCATGAGAGGTGATCGAGATGGATGGGATCGCTGTAATAGAAATCAAGCTCGCGCTCGCGGGTGCGAGCATACGGGTAGGTCGCCGTGGCCAGGCCATTGAGGGCCTGTTGATAGCCCCGGGCCCAGGGCAGATAGTCCACAACCAGATCGTGATAGCCGGCAGTGTGCAGCACCCTGGTCACCAGTCGGGTGCTCTGCCCGCCCTCCGGTAAATCGGCGCCGGAATAGGGGGAATAGTCCCCGGTCACCAGCGTCAACGGGGCACTGGATAGCCATCCACACCAACAACCGAGCAGCCACCAACCGTGCTTCATCCCGACCTCTGAAATTCAGTGCATGCGAACAGGGAGACGATCCTGATATTAGCCGCAACACCGATAATTGACGCCGTTATCAGTATCGGAGCAAGTCAGGCCCCCCATACCGGTCAACCGTTGCTTCACGGCATCCCGATATCTGCGTTGTGATGACCCTCCAAGATCCATCAAGCCGGAGTCACGGCTCCGGCTTGATGGTTTTTATGCGTCCCCACTCATCATCTATCGCAACGGGGCAACCGGGGTAAGGCTCCGGGAACCAGCTTGTCGTAATGACCACTGGCGCGAGCTTCAGCCAGCACCTCGTTGAAGCGTTCAATCAGCTCATGCCCCCCTTGCAACTTGCGCGAAACCAGCAGATAGAAGGTATCGCGCTGGCGAAAATAGGGGAGCGGTTGCAGATAGTTGGGATCACCGAACACCTGCATGCTGGCTTCTGCCGTCACCGCATCGTTCATCGGCATCAGATCAACCCGCTTGAGTTCCAGCATTTTCAAGCACTGCGCCAGACTCTTTGGGCGGGTGAGTTGCAAGGAAAAACGGGCAATGACCTCATCCGCGTGACTGGTACTCCAGCCTGCGGGAATGCAGACCCGCAATCCCTGCCATTTGCCGTCAAGCACTGCATCGCTGCCCTGATAGGTGAACCAGGAAAGGTGATCGATATGGAGCGGAGCACTGTAATAGAAGAGCTTGGCCCGCTCGCGCGTCCAGGCATAGGGGAAGGTGGCGGACGCCAGACCGTTGCGCGTCAGCTCGTAACCCCGGTTCCAGGGCAAAAACTCCACCTTCAGCTCGTCATAGCCCGCCTCACGCAGCAGGGTGGTGACCAGCCGGGTACTCAGGCCGCCATCAGGCAGCGCAGCCCCGGAATAGGGTGAGAACTCCCCGGTCACCAGCGACAAGGGGGCGCATGACAACCATCCACACCAACAACAGAACAACCAGCCATAGTGCTTCATCACCATCCCTCTTTTTACTCACTTATTGAGTATAGGAGGCTGGCCCGGATAACCCGCTCTGGTTGCCTTTGCGCCGATGCACCTGCTAAGGTGCGGCCCTTTTGTTACAAAGGAGTTCCGATGTTACCCCTACCCGACACACTGATCTGGGGAGCGCTGGCGCTGGCCACCCTGCTCTGTCTGGCACGGCAACGGCGGCCCGGTTTCCTGCTGCTGGGGGTAGCCCTGCTGCTGGCGCTCTGGCTCGCTCGCATCACCCCGACCGCCCTGCTGGTGACGCTGGCCGCCCTGCTGCTGGCCTGGCGCCTGCCCTCACTGCCCGGCCATGGCCGTACCGTCGCATGGGGCGCCTTGCTGATATGGGCGGTAGCGCTGACCCTGCATCTGATCCCCGGATTCAGCAATCTCAAGGTACTGGATCAGGCGCTGGCAGGCCCCGCCAGCGTGCCGTTCAATATGTATCTGAACCTCGACAAGCCGCTGCTCTTGTTTGGCTTGCTGCTGGCCTGCCCGACGCTGCTCGGCAAGGGAGGAAGCATCCGCTGGCGCCCGCTGGCCCTGTTGTTGCTGCCGCTGGCCGCCCTGCTGGTCATCGCCTGGCAGTTGGGGGCACTGAAACCGGAGGTGGGGCTGCCTCACTGGTGGTGGTTGTTCGCGTTGAACAACCTGCTGTTCACCTGTGTGGCGGAGGAGGCGCTGTTTCGGGGGGCGATCCAGCAAGGGCTGGCCGAACGCTACCGCCCCTGGATTGGCATAGTGGTGGCCGCCAGCCTGTTCGGGGCGGGTCATCTGGCGGGTGGCGCCCTATTGGCTCTCTTCGCCACGCTGGCGGGCATCTGCTACGGTCTGGCACTCCAGCTAAGCGGGCGACTCACCGTAGCAATCCTGATCCACTTCGCCTTCAACTTCGCCCATCTGGCGCTCTTCACCTACCCGCTGGCCCACCGCTAACTCCTGAAGGCGCCTGACACGGGCGCCTTCCCTCGCTCTTCCCTCTCTCTTTAAGCGTGCTGCCTCGCTCGCTTTACACCTCCACAAAGCTCCAAACAAAACCAATTCATTTACTTGTAACCAAAATGTAAACAAACTGACCTCTGCATTCGCCATAACAGTCACTTTCCATTGCCCTGCAACCAAAAGGATCCTGTGATGCAGAAAACCCTCAGTTATGCCGCCCTGCTGCTGGTCAGCCAGTTCCCGCAACTGGCACTGGCCGATACCGATGTCTATCTCACCAACAACAGTCCTGAACCGCTCCAGATCGACATCCGCCAAAGCGGCAGCGGCCAGCTGCAACCCGGCAGTCAGTGGAGCCAGCACCGCACCGAGCTGGGCCCGTGGGAGAGCGCCATGGTACTCAGCTTCAATCGCTATGAGGGGGTCAAGGCGGGCAAGAGCTATCTGTTCGAAACCCGCGTGACCACAGCGGGTGGCGACGTCTATCGGCTCAACCAGCTGATGGAGGGAACCTGGTGGAACACCACCTTGCAGCACGGTGGCGAGACACCGACCGGCGCATCCGGCTGGCAAAACGATCGGGCGATCCACCGAGTTACGGGGCCACAAGAGCTGGCCTTTGCCGCCAAGTTCACCGGCCGTTACGACGATTTGCACTATATGATCACGCCTCCCCAAAAACGGGAGCAACCGGAACCGGCAGAAAACAGGCTCAAGGTGGCCAGCTACAACGTCTGGGCGCTGCCGGTGATCGCCTCCAGCATCGGCGAGCGGTTGACCTTGCTGCCTGATTATCTCAAGGGCTATGACGCCCTGCTGCTGCAAGAGGTATTCGATGGCCGCCGCGAGGGCTTTTTGCAGGCGCTGGCGAAAGAGTACCCCTACCAGACCAAGGTACTCGACAAGCCCGGGGTCAACATTCATGACGGCGGCGTGGTGATCGTCAGCCGCTATCCCATAGTGCGGGAGGCCCAGCTGGTCTATCCCCAATGCACCGGCACCGACTGCTTCGCCGACAAGGGGGTGATGTACGCCGAGGTGATCAAGGGGGGCAAGGCGTGGCACCTGTTCGCCACCCACACCGCCAGCTTTGACACCGACGAGGCGCGCAAGCTGCGGCAGATCCAGTTCGGTCAGATCCGCTCTCTGGCAGCCAGCCTCAAGATCCCCGCCAGCGACACCGTCATCTACGGCGGCGACTTCAACGTCAACAAACGCAAGTTTGCCGATGACTACGCCAACATGCTGGCCAATCTGAACGCCCATGAACCCGCCTATGGCGGCTATACCGAAGCCACCTTCGATCCCAGGATCAACCCCTATGCCGGTGGCCCGCTCTCCGGTGGCGCCAACGTCGAGTATCTGGACTATCTGGTAGTGAGTCGGGAGTACGGCAGCGCCAGCCACAACCTCAACACGGTCTGGATCCCGCGCAGCAGCGATGGCAGCCTCTGGCCCGCCAGCAACCTCTCAGACCACTTCCCGGTCAAGGGAGAGATCAGCCGATGACTCGCCGTTACGGGATACTGGCGCTGGCTATCCTGACCCTTTTGCTGGTGAATCTGGGCTGGCAGGAAGAGCAGTCCCCGATATCGCCAGAACGGTCGGAGACGCCTTCTCCGGCCGATGTGCAGTTGCCAGCAGAACCGGGGAGCCCGCCTCCCCGCATGCCAAACGCTGAGGGGATGGATGGCAAAAGCAAAGAAGTGCCCAGCAGCTGGCAGGCGATGCCGGATGAACTGATCAACCAGCTTGCCAGCGAGATCAGCGACAGCGAGTTGCCGCTGGCGCAGCGTGTGAGCAATCTGGAAGCAACAGAGGCCGGGTGGCTGAGCGAGGGGGAGAGCCTGATCCGGTTACAGGGGCGCTATGCCCTGGCGCTGGATCAGTTGGCGCAAGAGAGCGAGCAGTTACCGCTGGCCGAGCGGCTGGACGCCCTCAGCCGCTTGCAGGATCGGTGGGCGGCGGATCATCCGGATCTGGCGGTGGATCTGTTCAACCCGGATGCCCGCCTGCAGCAAGCCCGTCAGCTGTGGGGAGATGAGGAGCTGGCCACCCTGGCCCATCACTTCCTGCCCGCAGAGAAAGTCGAAGCCACGCTGGCGTTTGCCGAGGCGCGCCAGCAGCAGCTCGATCAACGCAGCCGCTACCAGCGAGAGCTGGCCGAGCTGGAGCAGCAACTGGCGGCCAGCCAACAGCAGATGGATCCTGCGCTGTGGCAACAACACAAGGAGGAGGTGTTGAGCCAGTGGCGTCGTGACTTCTTCGCGCGGGAGCAAGGCAAACCCTGAGGTCAGCGCTTGCCCTTGAACTGCTTGACGCTGCGTTTGGCCTGAGTACGGCGATTGGCCTGCTTGTCACGCGGGGGGCGCTTGCCCTCCCCGCTGGCAGGCTGGTCGGTGACCGGGAATCCCGCCAGATCGCCCAACGGCAGCTCGCGGCCGGTCAGGGTGCGGATAGCTTGCAGCATGTCACTCTCGCCATGACAAACCAGCGAGATGGCCAGCCCCTCGCGGCCAGCCCGGGCGGTACGACCGATGCGGTGTACATAGACAGGGGCGCTGGCGGGCAAGTCCAGATTGATCACCACCGGCAGCGCCTCCACATGGATGCCGCGCGCCATCAGGTCGGTGGCCACCAGCACCCGAATTTTGCCCTCTTTGAAATCGCCGAGCGCCTGCTCGCGCACCGCCTGCTCCTTCTCGCCATGGAGGGCGGCCACCGCAATGCCCGCCTTGGCCAGCTTTCTGGCCACCCCGTCGGCATCATCCCGCGCACTGATAAAGACCAGCACCTGCGGCCACGCCTGCTCCTTGAGCAAGCTGATGAGCGCCGGCACCTTGCTGCTCTTGTTGACCAGATAGAGCCGCTCTTCGATCTCGTTCACCACGCTGTTGAGGGGGTTGGCCTCGATACGGGTGGGCTCGCGCAGCAGGCCGTTGGCCAGCGCCTCCAGCTCGGCAGGCAAGGTGGCGGAGAAGAGCAGGGTCTGGCGATCCGCCGGAATAAAGCCGAGCAGCGCCTTGATGTCGGGAGCAAAGCCCATCTCCAGCAGACGATCCGCCTCATCCAGCACCAGCTGTTGCAGACCATCCAGCCCCAGCAGTTGCTGGGTCAGCAGATCCCGCAGCCGCCCCGGCGTCGCCACCAGCAGCTGTGGCCCCTGCGCCAGTTCGGCCTGTTGCCGCTCCTGCGCAACGCCCCCACACAACGTCACGATGCGCAGCCCCAGCGCCTCGGCCCCCTCTTTTAGCGCGGCAGTGACCTGAATCGCCAGCTCGCGGGTCGGCACCAGCACCAGACCCTGCACCTGACTGGAGGCAGGATCCAGCCGTTGCAGCAGCGGCAAGCCAAACGCCAGGGTCTTGCCGCTGCCGGTCTGGGCCAGCGCCAGCAGATCCTGCCCCGCCAGCGCCGCCGGAATGGCCAGCTGCTGGATGCGGGTCGGCGTCTGCAAGGTGGCGGGCAAAGAGGCAAGCAAGTCGGGATGAAGGGCAAGTTCGCTAAAGGTCATGGCGCTACGTCAACAAAGAAGTGGGAGGCGAAGTCTAGTGAGCGGGGGCCGAGAAGTAAAACCCTATCCATGATGGCCTGGCCGAGGGGGCTGGCGACGGGCTGACTACACTTTAGCTGACCCATCACCAAGAGAGACACGCCATGACCAGACACATCCCCCTTCTGCTGCTCGTGGTCACCCTGCTCGGCAGCGCCACCCTCGGCCTGTCGCAGACTCCGGAGAACGACGCCGCCCCCGAGCCGCCTAAACCGGTGCGCATCCTCAATGCCCACCTTGGCGAGCTGCCGGGGCTGATCAATGCCGACAAGACAGGCCCCTTTGTCGATCTGGTACACGCCATCGATGATCTCTACCCCGATGTGACCATCAAGATCACCATCTACCCCATCGCCCGTGCCATGGCTGGGGTGATCTCCGGCAAGGCTGATCTGGGGCTGCCCGCCATCCGCAACCTCAAGGATATCGATATGCTGGCTTATCGCTTCAGTACCCGCAGTTTTGGCAAGGTTGCCCATGTGATTTACAGCAATACCGCCTATCCGGTCACCACGGATATGGCCTACGGCATAGTGCCCACCAAACGGGATCTGCTGATCGAGGCCGTTCCCGACTATATGCCCTTCCCGGTGCAGCGCTCGATGAGTATCGAGCAGTCACTGCGCAAGCTCTCACGCGGCCGTATCGACGCCTTTGTCTGGGCGCAAGAGGAGGCCGACCTGATGCTCAAGCAGCTGGGGCTGACCAATATCAGGCGAGAATTTTTCGGGGATTTCGAGGATGTCTTCATCATCCAGAAAGGGGCGGCGGGTGACGAGATGGACGAATTTCTCCGCAACGCCATCGACCAGCTGGCCGCCAGCGGCAAACTGGCCGAGATCTACGAGAAGATCCACCGCCCCTATGTGGAGTGGCAACCCTCCCCAACCGCCAAGGCTGAACCGGCGACCACCCCGCCAGCTACGCCCTGAACGGACAATTCCCGCATAAAAAAATCCCGCCGAAGCGGGATTTTTTTATGGCTTGCAGCCTTACAGCACGGCCAGCGCCGCAGCGTAGTTCGGCTCGTCGGCCACTTCGGCGACCAGCTCGCTGTGCAGCACCTTGTTGTCACCATCCAGCACCACGATGGCGCGAGCGGTCAGACCGACCAGCGGACCGGAAGAGAAGGCAACGCCGTAATCTTCCATGAAGGCCGCACCGCGCAGGGTGGAGAGGGTCACTACCTTGTCCAGACCTTCGGCGCCGCAGAAGCGGGACTGGGCGAACGGCAGATCGGCGGAGATGCACAGCACAACGGTGTTATCCAGCGCGCTGGCCTGCTCGTTGAACTTGCGCACAGAGGTCGCGCAGGTCGGGGTATCGACGCTCGGGAAGATGTTCAGGATTTTGCGCTGACCGGCAAAGCTTGCCAGGGTCACATCGGAGAGATCCTTGGCCACCAGGGAGAAGGGCTTGGCTTGCTCACCGGCGACCGGGAAGTGACCAGCGACGGAAACCGGGTTGCCTTGCAGAGTGACTGAGTTGCTCATGTGTTATGTCCTTTATTGGTGTAGTAAAAATCCGGGTGATCAGTATAGGGGCGGCGGGACCAGACAAACACCCGCGAAGACAAGGGATATAAAGGGGTTGACCTTGGACTTAACACCAAGGTTTAGACTCCCCCTCAGTAATCAGGGATCTCGCAGGGGCGGGATCCATCAAGAGGGACTCATCATGAGCAAATCCTGCTGCAATCATCAGCACGCCGCCCCCATCAAGGCCGTCAGCAAGGCGGTATCCGGCCAGAGTGAACATCACCACGATAGCCACTGCTGCGACAACACCACGCCCGTCAGTGGCTGTTCAGCCACGACGCCTCATGAGCACGCATCCCGTGATGGCAATGAATCACCCGGGGATGATGAGCCTCCCCGAGGAGGTTGCCACGATCAAGCGTGCTGCAGTGCACCCTTATCGCCGGCTCACGATCATGAACATGATCACGAGCACGATATGCCACCTGCCGACCCGCTGGTTGCGCCAGAGCAAGGCAACAGCCGCCACAGCTGGCAGGTGTTGGGGATGGATTGCCCCAGCTGCGCCCGCAAGATCGAGACCGCCGTCAGCCGGGTGAGCGGCGTGCAGCAGGCGCGCGTGCTGTTTGCCACCGAGAAGCTGGTGGTGGATCTGGCCCCCGGCCTCTCCCCCGATCCCGTCACCGCCGCCGTGCTGGCCGCCGGTTTCCAGCTCAAGGGGGAAAGCGCTGACAAGCAGGCAGCTGGCCGCGAGCAAGCTTCACAACCGACCCTGTTGGGCAATCTGTTTGGCAAGGATCTCGGCAACTTTTTGGCCAAATACTGGCAGCCCCTGTCACTGGCGGGTCTGATGCTGGTCGCAGCTCTGCTACCGAGCGAAATCGGTAAGCCGCTGTTTACCCTGGCGACCCTGTGGGGTCTGTGGCCCATCTCCCGCAAGGCGTGGGCGCTGACCAAAAGCGGCTCCCCCTTCGCCATCGAGACCCTGATGACGGTCGCCGCCGTGGGCGCCCTGTTCCTCGGCGAAACCGCCGAAGCGGCCATGGTGCTGCTGCTCTTTATGCTGGGGGAACATCTGGAGGCCTACGCCGCCGGGCGCGCCCGTGCCGGGGTGACCGCCCTGATGGCGCTGGTGCCTGACAAGGCGCTGCGCATCCGTACCACTGCCGAGGGCGAGGTGCGGGAAGAGGTAGCTGCCGATGAGCTGCGTCCCGGCGATATCATCGAAATCGCCCCGGGTGCCCGTCTACCTGCCGACGCCCGCCTGCTCGATGAGCTCGGTGCGTTTGACGAGAGCGCCCTGACCGGTGAATCCATTCCGGTGGAACGCCGTCAGGGTGACAAGGTGCCTGCTGGCAGTCTGGCCGCCGATCGGGTGCTACGCCTCGAGGTGGTGTCCGAGCCCGGCAACAACGCCATCGACCGCATTCTGCACCTCATCGAGGAGGCCGAAAGCCAGCGCGCCCCCATCGAGCGCTTTATCGACCGCTTCAGCCGCTGGTACACCCCGGCCATGATGCTGGTCGCCCTGCTGGTGGTGCTGGTGCCGCCCCTTGCCTTCGGCCAGAGCTGGGACGAGTGGATCTATCGCGGGCTGGCGCTGCTGCTGATCGGCTGCCCCTGCGCGCTGGTCATCTCCACCCCGGCAGCGGTCACCTCGGCGCTGGCCGCAGCTACCCGTCAGGGGGCGCTGATCAAGGGCGGTGCCGCGCTGGAGCGACTGGCCCATATCGATACCGTGGCGTTTGACAAGACCGGCACCCTGACGCTGGGCAAGCCGCAGCTGACCGAACTGGTGAGCCTCAATGGCCAGCCGGAGGCCGAACTGCTGGCGCTGGCGGCTGCCATCGAGCAGGGCTCCCACCACCCGCTGGCCCGCGCCGTGGTCGCCAACGCGACCGAACAGGGGCTGACGCTGGCGGAGGCCCGCGACCTGCGCGCCCTGCCGGGCATGGGGGTTGAGGGACGCATCAACGGTGAACTGTGGCAACTGCTGGCACCGAGCCGGGTGGCGACCCTGAATGTGGAACAGCAAACCCGGATTGCTTCGCTGGAGCGGCAGGGCAAGACCGTCGTGGTGCTCTGCCAGAGCAGCGGCGACCAAGCGCTGCCGGTCGCCCTGCTGGCGCTGCGGGATCAGATCCGGCCGGAGGCGGCGGCTGCGCTGCAAGAGCTCAACCGGCTCGGGCTCAACAGCATCATGCTGACCGGTGACAACCCCAACGCCGCCGAGGCGATCGCCACCGAGCTGGGCATGGGCTGGCGCGCCGGTCTGCTGCCGGAGAACAAGGTGGAAGAGATCGCCAAGCTGGCCAGCACCCGGAAGGTTGCCATGATCGGCGATGGCATCAACGATGCCCCCGCCATGAAGCGGGCCAGTATCGGCATCGCCATGGGGGGCGGCACCGACGTGGCGCTGGAGACCGCCGATGCGGCGCTGACCCACAACCAGCTCGGTGGCATCGCCGCGATGATCCGGCTGTCGCGGGCGGCACTGGCCAATATTCACCAGAATATCGCGCTGGCGCTGGGGCTGAAGGCCATCTTCCTGGTCACCAGCCTGCTCGGCATCACCGGCCTGTGGATTGCGGTGCTGGCCGATACCGGCGCCACCGCGCTGGTGACCGCCAACGCCTTGCGGCTGCTGCGCAAGCGCTGATCCGGACAAGGTAGCCAATACCTATCCCCCAGAAGCCGTCCCCAACCGGGACGGCTTTTCTTTTTCCTCTCATTTCTCTCACGGCACCCCGTAAAAGAAAAAGCGCGCCTGCCGGTCGGCAGTCGCGCTTTGCTTACTCTCTCGGAGTTATCCCACCCTTGGCAAGGTGGAATTCAACCCGGGGGCGCCGAGCCATCCCCCGGACTCAATGGCTTGCTTACTTGACGCTGCACTCCTGAATGACGGCAGTACCCGCCTTGACGCCAGCCGGGTCAACCTTCACCAGCACACTCCACAGCCCCTGCGGCAGGGTGATGCTGTTATTGGCACTGCCCCCCTTGGAGAAGGCGAACGAATAGCCGGTTTCAGCGTTCACCGCGCCGCCACCGTTGAGCAGGTACTCCTTGCTCCAGTCCTCGTTGGCGACCTTGAACTCGGTGCTGCCGGCGTAGTTGAACGCCGCCTGATAGATGGCGAGATCGCCGTCCATCCCCTTGTAGCTCAGCTGGTACTGAGGTTGGGCATTCCAGCCTGAAAGCTCACCCTTGACGAACAGGTTGTAGCCGAGCGGATTGCCCGCCACCGTATCCAGCACCTTGCAGCTCTGCACCGGCTCGGTGAAGCTGACGCTCAGGGTCGGTTTGTCCTTGTTCATGGCGGTGAAGACAAACTTGTAGCTGCCTGCCTTGGCCAGATCGACACCGATATTGCCGGTTTCTCCCCCCTTGCAAAGGGTCAGCGGAGTGCCGACCACCAGCTTGTCACCGGCGTTGCAGCTGCCGTAGTTGACCGGCCCCCAGCTGGCGTCAGCGATCTTGACGTTGGTGGTACCCAGCTTGTCGGTGCTCACCTCGGTAGTGAACTCGTACATAAAGTTGCCGCTGAAGGTCATCTGGTTGGTGTTGCCCCACTCATCGAGGAACCCCTTCAGATAAACATCGGTGTTGCCAAACGGTGGCAGGGTGCTCAGGTCGGTCTTCTTGCTGACCGGCAGGCCCGCGCCCTGTGCACCAGACTGCGGCTTGACGAACACGGCGGCAGACCAGGCCCCCAGCGTCAGCTGGCCGTTATCATAGGCGGCGCCGCTGGCGATGCTGTCGACTGCGCGATGCTTGCTGCCAAGCACCATACCGCTCAGATCGATGGGCTGATCGTTGCCGTCACGGAAGTCGCCGATGCTCTGGCTCTGGTTGCTGGCGTTGATCATCACCACCAGACCGTCGATGGCCGGATCCAGATCCGCCCCGGCACTGACGCCATCATCCACCGTCATGACGATAAGGCCGGGCACCTGATCCGGGCCGGTATTGCGGAAGTCGACCCGCTTGATCACCTCGGCACCGCTGCCCAGACGCAGCAGACGGGAGGAGTTGCGCAGCTCCGCCAGCTCCTGATAGAAGCTCACCATCTGCGCCATCTCGGCCGAGCCCGGCTTGGCATGCTTGCCGAGCACCTGCTCGATCAGCGGATAGTTGTCGCCATCCTTGTCCTTGCGCGGCAACCCCTTGTCGAAGTTGTTGTCGCCCAGGGTGTAGTCGACCTTGTTGTACCAGTCGCCCGAGTCATAGCTGTCCCGCTCCATGGATTTGGAACGCAGCAGCTCGACACCGGCGTGGGTGAAGGGAATGCCCTGACCCAGCATGGCAGTCGCCAGCGAGACCCCCTGCATCCGCACCAGATCGGCTCCGGCAGGCGCCTTGTAGATCAGGTTGTCGAACAGGGTCTGGTTGTCGTGCTTGTCGACATAGTTCTGCACTTCCACCGGATCCTGGGCATAACCGGCAGGCTGACCGTTGTAGTCGATCTCGGCGCCTTTCTTCGGCATGCCATCCTTGTCGGTCAGCACGAACTCCTTGAGGTTGCCCGCCATGCCGAGCCGCACCAGATCGGACTGGTGCAAGGCCGTAGCCAGATCCACCTTGCTCATTTCGTTAGGATCGACGAAAGCACCGTTGCCAAAGCCCTGGGTCTTGCGAATGGTATCGCCACCGTCGAACGGACTGCCGCCGCGCACCGCATCGCGCAAGCGGTCCGAGAAGGAGCCGATACCGGTACCGCCCAGATGCTTCTGGGTAGCCTGCACGAAGCGCTTGTCATCCTGCACTTCGCCGAAGTTCCACCCCTCGCCGTAGAAGTACATCTCGGGATTGACCTTCTTCACCGCGGCCAGCGCCTGCACCATCTGATCTTTCGGATGGTGGCCCATCAGGTCGAAGCGGAAGGCGTCGATCTTGTAGTCGCGCGCCCAGGTCACCAGGGAGTCATCCATCAGCTTGGCGAACATGGCGTGTTCCGGCGCCGTGTTGGAGCAGCAGGTGGAGTTCTCCACCGAGCCGGTCTCCGGATTGAGGCGCTGATAGTACCAGGGCACTATCTTGTCGAGCACCGACTTGGGGCCGAGCCCGGATTCGTTGGTGTGGTTGTAGACCACGTCCATCACCACGTTCATGCCGATGTTCTGCTTGATGGCCTTGACCATCTCGCGGAACTCCAGAATACGTTTGGTGCCCTCGGCGTTGGTGGCGTAGGAGCCTTCCGGCGTGGTGTAGTGGTAGGGGTCATAACCCCAGTTGAAGGAGTCGACGCCGCGCAGGTAACCGGAAAGCTCCTGCACCTGCGGATTATCCTTGCTGTCGCCCCCTTGCAGGTCGGCCAGCACATCTCCCACGGTCTGACCGCCACCGCAATAGCCACCAAATTTGGATGTTTTCACATCCGGATTGACCTGACAGAGCTTGCTGAAGTCATCGCCGATATTGGCCACCTTGGCCGGATCCTCGTTGACGGTGGCGATATCGAACACCGGCAGCAGGTGCAGGTGGCTGACGCCGCTTTTTGCCAGCGCTTTCAGATGGTTGACCGGTACAGAGTCGGGCTGGGTCAGGCCGACAAATTTGCCGCGCTTCTCTTCATCGGTGGAGGCATCGTTACCGGTCAGGTCACGAACATGGGCTTCATAGATGGTGATGTCGGCGGGGTTCTGCTGGCTGTGGGGCGCCTTGAGGCTATCCCACCCTTCCGGTTTCAAGGCAGGATCGTCGAGATCCACCACCTGACTGAACTCGGAGTTCATCGCCAGACTCAGGGAATAGGGATCGGTCACCTCGTAGTGCTCAACCTTGCGGCTCAGCGGGTGGTAGACCTCCATGTCGTAGCGGTAGAACTGGCCGACCAGCTCGCTGCCCCCTTCGTAACTCCAGCTGCCGCTGGCGCTGTCGAAGGTCATGGCCACTTCACCACTCTTCTGGTGGCTGGCGTTGTAGAGGGCCAGCTTGACCGACTTGGCGGTCGGCGCCCAGAGGCGGAAGGTCACCCGGTTGCCCTCCACCACGGCGCCATAGCTCAGCTTGGTCGCCTCGGGGGCATAGAGCGCATCGAGGGCACCGGCGCTCTGCACCAGGGTCGCCCCCTGCAGGATACCGTCGGCATCGGTGCCGATAGCCACCAGTTCCCCCTTGAGCAGGGGCTTGAGATCTTTACCGGCAGGCAGGGCAAAGGCGGCGGCATCCTTGAGATGCGGATATTTGGCCTGCTGCTCGGCAGTCAGACTGGTCGCGGTCAGAGTGACATAGGGGAAATCGAACACCCCATCGGCATTGGCCTTGATGGTGCCCGAGTCGGTGTAATAGAGGCGAACGTGGGGCTTGTCCTTGCCCCCTTGCCAGATCAGGGTATTGCCATCGATCAGATGAGCGCTGGCCCCCGCCACGCCAAAGGCGGCGGTAAAGGCTTCGGCACGGCTGCCAAACAGATCTTTCTTGCCCGCGACGATGGCCACGGTGCGATCCGGGTGCTCACTGAAGATCACCTTCATGTCGCTACCAGTCAGGTTCGCCAGATCGCCGTTACGGGCAATGAAGTTGATGCACCCTTCCACCTTGTTGAGCGGCACCACCCAGGCCGGACCAAAGCTGTCGGCGGTGGCGGGCGTCTTGCTCTTGTCATCCCACCCGGTATTCAGGCCGCTGTCAGCCGTTGCCTTGCAGGCGTCGTTGTTCCAAAGGTGCAGGCTGTGGCTGTCAAACGGTGCCTTGGCCCCTTTGGCTGCCGACTGGGTATCCACCAGTGCAATGACCACCTGATTGTCGCCGGCAACCAGCAACTCTTTCGGGGGATCCATCTTGGGCAGACGGGCGACAGGCCCATCGGTGACTTCAGGCGTAGGCGGTGTAGGGGGGACGGGTTTCACACCGGAGGGATCAGAGCTGTTGTCATTACAGCCAGACAAAAGCGCGAGCAGTGAGGCTGTTACCAGCGCCACTTTGGTCTTTTTCATATCCATATTTTTATAATTCCCGCTGTAGTTAGTCTCGATAGTCGAGCACCCGGTCATTGCCAGGCGGTGCCATATTAATCAGCGGCAATCGATTCAAATGTGAGCGGAAGGGCAAAAAAACCATCCAGTTTCAACAAGATAACGTTTTCAGATTGAAACTTCGATCCGGCTCACAGACCTCGCGGCCATTTGGCCTCATATCTGGAAAACGGCAGTCACGGGGTCAGAAAAGCAATGTCTGATCAAGTGGATAGACAAGGAGTAAACAATGAAACGGATTGAAGAGCAGGCAAGACGACTCGATCAGGAGTATCAGGCGATCGGGCAGCTGTTCGACCAGTTCTGCCAGCAGGCGGGCGCCCTGGCCGAGCAGTATCACTTCTTCAACTGGCCCGATTATGAAGACTCGCCCCCGCTGAGCCGCGCCTTCACCCTGCTGGGGGAACCCCGCGAACTGCGGCTGCGCTGTCAGCCCGGTGAGCGCTCCGCCCTCAATGGCCTGATCCAGGTGGTCTCGGAGGATGGCACCATAGATGCCAGCCTCGGGTTTCGCGCCGATGGTCAGCTGCTGCTGGAGTCCGGCAAGCTGCTGGACAACCCGCCCGGACTGCTGCTCAAGCTGCTGCTCGGCGCTGTGTGGCAACACAAGCCCCAGGAGGAGATCACCGGGCAACCGCACTGACATCAGGGAGCCAACGGCACTGAAACCAAGGGGGCCAACGGCCCCCGTTATTTATCCTGTTCGCTGGCGATCTCGATGGTCACATGCACCAGCTCTTCATGGATCGCCAGCCGCTCGCGGATCTGCTGCGCCGGTAGCGGATTGACCATCAGCAAAGAGAGCACGCAGGCATACTGCTGCTGCCCTACCCGCCAGACGTGCAGATCGCGGATATCGGTGCCCGGCAGCTCGGCGATGACCTCGCGGATCTCCGCCACCAGCGGGGTATCCATCTCGGCATCCAGCAGCACCCGACCGGAGTCGCGCAACAGGCCCCAGGCCCATACCGCGACCAGTCCGGCACCCACTATGCCCATCAGCGGATCCAGCCAGTCGGCCCCCCACAACATACCCCCAGTCAGCGCCAGAATCGCCAGCACGGAAGTGGCCGCATCCGCCAGCACGTGGATATAGGCGGCGCGCAGGTTGAGATCCTGATGGCCGTGGTGATCGTCATGGTCATGATGATGATCGTGGTCGTGATGCTCATGATGGTGGTCATGCCCATGGTGATGGTGGCCGTGATCATCCTTGAGCAGCCAGGCACAGGCGAGGTTCACCAGCAGCCCCACCAGCGCGATGGCGATCGCCTGTTGATAGTGGATCGGGCTGGGATCGAGCAGCCGGAACACCGACTCGAACAGCATCAACCCGGCCACCCCCACCAGCAACAGGGCGCTGGTGAAGCCACCCAGCACCTCGATCTTCCAGGTGCCGAAGCTGAATCTGTGGTCGCGGGCGAAATGGCGGGCGGCGCGATAGGCCAGCACCGAGAGACCGAGCGCCAGCGCGTGGGAGCTCATGTGCCAGCCATCCGCCAGCAGCGCCATGGAGTTGTAGAACCAGCCGCCGCCGATCTCCGCCACCATCATGATGACGGTCAGCAATACGGCCCAGCGGGTCTTCTGTTCGGCCAGCGGATTGCCCTCGTGGATGACGGGTTGATGGCAGTGGGATTGAGCGAGGGATGACATGGATTTCTCCTGAGAGCGATGATGCAATATACTATACCCCAGTATAGTTTTATTGATCGAGAGGATCCGTCATGTCCCACACCATTCACGACAAAAAGAAGCTGCTGGCACGGGTGCGCCGCATCAAGGGACAGACCGGTGCGCTGGAGAGCGCGCTGGAGCAGGAGAGCGACTGCGCCGCCATTTTGCAGCAGATCGCCGCCATCCGCGGCGCCGTCAACGGCCTGATGCTGGAGGTGCTGGAGGGGCATATGCGCGAGCATCTCGGCGCCCCCGATGCCACCCCGGCCGAGCGGCTGGAGGATCTGGATCAGGTGGTCAGCGTCCTGCGATCCTATTTGAAGTAAGCAGGATGGCGGCGCCATCCCTTCAGGCTCGACCAGCGTCGGGCTTGAGCCACCGCCAGCTTTGCGCCATGATGTCCAGCCCGGCTGACCGCCGGTTTTACTGGACAGTCAATTTCAAGGATCCCCCATGTTTGAACACGTCGATGCCTATGCTGGCGACCCCATCCTGACGCTAGTCGAGACCTTCCACAAAGACACCCGCGAGCAGAAGGTGAACCTGGGGATCGGCCTCTATTACGACGAGCAGGGCCGCATTCCGCTGCTGCCGTCGGTGCAGCAGGCCGAAGCCCAGCGCGCCGCCGCCCCGGCCCCGCGCCCCTACCAGCCGATGGAAGGCGCCGCCAACTACCGCACCGCAGTGCAACACCTGCTGTTTGGTGCCGACCATGAAGCGGTCAAGGCGGGACGTATCGCCACCATCCAGACCATCGGCGGCTCCGGCGCCCTGAAGATCGGCGCCGATCTGCTCAAGCGCTACTTCCCGACCTCCGAGGTGTGGGTCAGCAATCCGACCTGGGACAACCACAAGGCGATGTTCGAGGGAGCCGGCATCAAGGTGCACGACTACCCCTACTACGATGCGGCCACTGGCGGCGTGCAGTTCGATGCGATGATCGACTGCCTGAGCAGCCTGCCGGCCAAGAGCATCGTGCTGCTGCACCCCTGCTGCCACAACCCGACCGGGGTGGATCTCTCCCGCGCCCAGTGGGATCGGGTGATCGCGCTGGTGGTCGAGAAGAACCTGATCCCCTTTATGGACATCGCCTATCAGGGCTTCGGTGACGGACTGGAAGAGGATGCCTACGCCATCCGCGCCATGGTGGCCGCCGGTGTCAGCTTCTTCGTCAGCAACTCGTTTTCCAAGAACCTCTCCTTCTACGGCGAGCGCTGCGGCGGCCTGTCGGTCATCTGCCAGGATGCCGAAGAGGCAAGCCGCGTACTGGGCCAGATGAAGGCCACCGTGCGCCGCAACTACTCCAGCCCTCCCACTCACGGTGGCCAGATCACCGCGGCGGTGATGAGCCAGCCCGAACTGCATGCCCTGTGGGTCGGCGAGGTGACCGAGATGCGCACCCGCATCAAGGCCATGCGCCAGAAGCTGTTCGAGGTGCTGAGCGCCAAGGTGCCGGGCCGCGATTTCAGCTACTTCATCAACCAGCGCGGCATGTTCAGCTACACCGGCTTCACCCCGGAGCAGGTTGACAGACTGCGCGAAGAGTTCGCCGTCTATCTGGTGCGCTCCGGCCGCATGTGCGTGGCGGGCCTCAACAGCCGCAACGTCGACTATGTGGCTGACGCCATGGCGGCGGTGCTCAAGGGCTAATCCGCATCAGCCCCGCTTTGGCGGGGCTTTTTTGTCTGTTGCGTTCGCAGTCACCTCTTGAGGAGTCTGCTCACCCTCCCCCTGCTGTGAGAGAATGCCAGCAGGTCACGTTGAATCTTTCTGATTCCAAGCCTGTTTATCTTCATCAATTTCAGGAGCCACTATGGATCTGATCGCTCTCTCTCGGCTGGGAGGTCGCCATCTGGTCACCCTGCACCTGCTGCTCGACAACCAGAGCGTCACCCGCACCGCCGAGCGGCTCTGCACCACCCCCTCCACCGTCAGCAAGACCCTCAACCAGCTGCGGGATCTGCTGGGGGATCAACTGCTCTACCGTCAGGGAAACCAGCTGCTGCTCACCCCCATGGCCGAGCGACTGGCCCCGACCCTGCACCGGCTGCTGGGGGAGCTGAACGGCCTCACCCGCCAGAACGCCTTCAACCCGCAGCAGTGGCAGGGCAGCTTGCGGCTGGGATTGCGCGAGAGCGTGATGACCTGGCCGGTGGGCCCCATTCTGGGTCAGCTGATGAAAGAGGTGCCAGGCATGGTGCCGGAGATCTGGAACAAGGATGAGCAGGGGCTGGAGGCACTGGCGGCGGGCAAACTCGACTTCGTGATCCTGCCCCATGACCAGAGCCAGCCGTTGCCGCGCCAGCCCGGGCTGGTGTGGGAGACCCTGCGGGAAGAAAAACTGGTCTGCCTGCTGCGCAAAGATCACCCGGCGCTGGCCAAGCCCTGGGATCTCGATGCCTACCTGAGCTGGCGCCATATCGCCATCCGGGATCAGGAGCTGGCCAACCCCTTCTTCGAGCAGAGCCTGGCCCAGCAGCAGGTGCGTCGCCAGATTGGCGCCACCCTGCCCGATTTTGCCAGCGCGGCGGCCCTGCTGCCCCAGACCGACCTGATCCTCACCGCCATCGGTGGCTGGGCGGCCTGCATGGCCAGTCAGCCGGATCTGGTGATGCGTCCGGCACCGTTCGATTACGGCAAGGTGAGTCACAGTCTGGTCTGGTATGGCCCGGCCGGTGATGGCTCGGCCCGTCACTGGTTCCGCCAGCGGATCCTGCAACTGGGTCGCGAATTGATTGAGCCCTGAGCCGGGCGACAAGGAGAAGAGATTGATGTTTCACCGCGGCGAAACATCAACGGCAAGTAGGGACTAGGGACGTTTGGTATAGATGGGGCTGGGGAAGGAGGCGACGTTGCTGCCCAGCTCCGTGATGCGGGCCGCCCCCTGCTTTCTGACCTGATCGATGCGCAGCACCTGATGCATGGGGATCAGGGTGTGGCGCACATCGGCAAATTCGCTCTTTAGCTTCTCGTGGCCGGGATCGACGATAAGCGCCGTGTGGTTGTCCCAGACAAAGTCGGCAATCTCGATAAAACCGAACAGCGAGCCCTGATTGACTTCGCGCACATACACTTCGTAGCGCTCGCTGTGGCAAATAAACTGAACCCGATATAACGCCTTGCTTTCACTCATGATTATCTGTCATTGAGGGGGAAGAAGATGGCCATTATTCTAGCCGCCGTTCTCGCCCCCTCCAATAGACAGAAATCACAGTTGCGGCCTTTCCATGCCGCACCTCACGCCATGACGGTCACCGGATGACGCAGCCACTCAGCCCATCAAGGCAGGCAGTGAGACCGGCCCCAATCCCGCTGCACGCAAGCGGCTGGCCAGCTGTTCCAGCTCGGTTTGGTGAGCCTCTGGCCATTGCGCCGCCTCCCCCCGCACCCCGTGGTGGCGAAAGCCGTTGAGGCGAATGGGCACAGGCCCAAGCTGCTGCAAGAAGGCGGCGAGATCCGCGTCCAGCTCACCACTCGCATCCAGAAAATCGCTCTTGCCCGGCACATGGAGCAGCCGCAGTTCGGTCAGCTTGCCGTGGCGTGCCAGCAGTTGCAGCGATGCCAGCACCCGCTCGCGACCATAGCCGGTCAGCGAGTGATGCACCGAGTCGCGCCACCCCTTGAGATCGAGCATGGCGCCGTCGAGCACCGGCAGCAGCCGCTGCCAGCCGGTTTCGGCCAGCGAACCGTTGCTGTCGAGCAGACAGCCGAGATGGGCCAGATCCGGCGCGGCCTTGATGGCGGCAAACAGCGCAACCACGAAGGGAAGCTGGGTGGTCGCCTCGCCGCCGGAGACGGTAATCCCGCTCAGCAGCGGGCCGTAGCGGCGCAGCAGGGCCAGCACCTCGGCCACCGTCATGGTGGCGGTCTTGGGGCTGGCGCTGCGGGGGCAGGCATCCAGACAAGCATCGCAATCGGTGCAGAGCGCCGCCTGCCAGCGCACGTTGCGTTTGCCAGGGGGGCCCTCATCCAGAGAGAGGGCACCGCTCGGGCAGACTGCGAGGCAGTCGCCGCAATCGTCGCACAGCCCTATGGTGTGCGGGTTGTGGCAGCCGGGGCAGCGAAAGTTGCAACCCTGCAGAAACAGCACCAGCCGGTTGCCCGGCCCGTCGACACAGGAGAACGGCAGCACCCTGCTTACCAGGGCGCTGCGTGTTGGCAAAACATCAGCCATCGGTGCGAACTCAATACTCGCAGATGGTCGATTCGTGGGCGACCACTCGCGGTGCCCGCTGACGGATGGCGGTCACTTCACTCGCCTCGGCACCGAGACAGGTGGTCTGCAACCGCGACCCTTCTTCTGCGAAGCGGGCCACGTCGCTCTTGCGGATCATGTAGCCGGTCACCCGCACCAGATCGCTGTCGGCCACGTTGGCGGTGAACTCGCGCATACCGATAGCGAGCGCCCCCTTGCAGAGCTGCAACAGCGCCTGCGGGTTCTGGCGGATGGTGGGATCCAGCGTCAGGATCTCGCTGATCCCCGAATGGTAATAAGTGTGGTGCGGCGCCAGCGCCAGCACATGGCTGGCCGGATCCGGCTCATGCCCGTAGGGAATGCGCACCCCGGGGGTAACAGCCACATCGATGCTGAGGCCACCTTGCGAATGCAACAAAGCGCGGCCACCCCAGGCATGGGTCTGCGGGGTCGTGGTCACATAGGCGGAGAGCTGGGCCGAGATGCGATAGCCAAGCTGGTTCGCCTCCTCGCCATGGCCGTAGCGATCCGGCAGATTCTCTTTATCCATCAGGATATTGACCGCTTCCGCCATGCCGTAGATGCCGAACATGGGGACGAAACGATCCTCATCCAGCAGCCCCTCTTTCACCAGGAAGCTGTCGAAGAAACCGGACTCATCATGGAGGAAAGCGGCGCGCGCTTCGATCAACTGGGAGGCCAGGCGGCAGTAGTGGGGCAGCAGGCAGCCGAGGAAATCATCGATCCCCTGACACTGCTCGGCGACCCGCTTGAGGGAGATGCGCACCAGGGTATTGGCGCCACCCGCCTGCGGCAGGGCGTTGTAGCAGCTGACGATACCAAAACCACGAGCGTCGAAGGTATCGCGGTGGATCGGGTAGTTGGCGATGTGCGGCTTGCTGCACTCGGCGATGTTCTTCACCGCCTGCAGCAGCAGGCTGTCCGGGGTCTGCTCCGGATCGTGGAAGAAGGTGAGGTTCGGCGCCACCTGCTTGAGCTCGTTGTCGATGCGCAGGATCAGGCGGCAGATGCGGTTGTCATCCGGCCCGATGTTGACGTGCATGAAGGCGTCCGGCAGCACCCTGTCCAGATAGACCCAGAACCCCTTCAGCTTGCGATAGAGGGTCTCGTCATCCAGTTCGCCGACAAACGGCAGCAGCAGATGGTCGAGCCGACCCAGCCAGACCGGCATGCCGGTGACGGAGGGGACATGGTGATAGAGGATGCGCAGGGCGTTGAGCGCCTCGTCGAAATCCTGCGGCGCCGCCAGCTCCAGCCAGGCAGAGCCCTGACTCAGAAATTTTTCATAGTCCGGCAGCACATAGCGCGGCTTGTAGGGGGCATGCCCTTCGAACATGTCGCAGATAAATCCCTGCTCCATCGCCTCGGCGACTGCGGCAGGCAGGTCGGGGTAGGGCAACGCATTCTCGGCGGCCAGCGCCAGTGCGTGGCTCTTCTGGGCGGCGGAGAGATGGGGATCGCGCACGATGCGCTGACAGGTTTCGATCAAAGACATGGGACACTCCTTCACGGACAGAGCCCATATCCTCACCATTTGCAGGCTTTTTTTGAAGTGACATTCATGACATGACGGATGTCGAATAATGACATCCATTACACAAGATCACGGCTCGCGCTTCACCAAGGCAAGAGCTCGGCTATGCCTCCCAGCCAGCGCAGCAGGAAGAAGCCCCCCATTCCACCCACCACCACAACCAGAGTCGGCAGCCGCAACAGGGTCAAGAGCATCACCCACAGGGTGGCAGTCAGGTAGTCAGGATCCCAGTCAAGACCTATCCCCGGCTCGTAGCTAAAGACGATGGGCAACCAGATTGCAGTCAGCACCGACTGGGCCGAGAAGCCGAGAAACGCCCCCATCTCGGCACCCGGCTGATATCGGGTCAACCGAGAAAAGAAGGCGAAGCGGTTGAAAAAGGTGATCAGGGCCAGCAGGCCAATCATCAGCCAGCTCACGCTACCTCCTCATCCGGTGCAGCACATAGCCCACCACCATGCCAGCCAGAGCCGAGACGATGATGTGGATCTCCGCCAGCAGCGGCTTGGTAAGCAACGCTGTGCCGCCGCTCACCAGAGTGGCCGCCACCATGGGCAAGTTTTTCATGGCGGGAATGGTCATGGCGATGAAGGTGGCCGCGATGGCAAAATCCAGCCCCATGCTGTCCAGTCCATCGATGTACTGGCCGGCCGCGATGCCGAGCAGGGTCGCCAGATTCCAGAACAGATAGAAGACGAATCCCGCGATGAGCGCGTAGGCCGGATCAAAGTGGCCGCTGCGCTCCCGGTCTTTCAGCGCCACAGCGAACATCTCATCAGTCAGGAAAAAAGCAAGGCTGGCCCGCCAGCGCAGGGAGAGCGGCAATACGTCACGGCGGAAGGTGAAGCCGTATAGCAGATGCTGGGAAGTGATCACCATGGTGGAGCCCATGATGGGCAGCAGGGGCGTGCCCGCCCCGAACAGGGTCGTGGCCGAGAGCTGGGCGGCTCCGGCGTAGACCAGCAACGACATCAGCTGAGCCTGAAGCGGACTCAGCCCTGCCTGCAACGCCAAAGCGCCACACAGGATCCCCCAGGGGATCACCGAAATGGAGAGCGGGAGCATATCCAGTGTGGCACGCCACCAGAGCATCCCCGTTCGCTCGGGCACGCTCGTTACTGACATCATGTGATCTTCCTTGTCACAGCCAAAGCGAGCCGAAAAAACTAGCACGGGACAGCAAGCGCTGTCACGTCATCACTGGCGGGAAATAAAACGCCCGCGGAGTCGCGGGCGTGCACAAGGGGATCAGGGCTCGATGACGATGGGCGTACCCGGATCAATCGCGTCCCACACTTCATCCAGCTCGTGGTTGAGCATGGCGATGCAGCCGTTGGTCCAGTTGGAGGGCTGAACCCTGCGGTTGCCAATGCTGTTGCGCTGGCCGTGGATCATGATCATGCCACCCGGACGCACACCCAGCTCATTGGCTCGCTTGATGTCATCCAGGTTCGGATAGTTGATATGGATGGCTTTGTAGTAGCCGGAATTGGTCTTCTTGTAGTCGAGGGTGTAGCGCCCTTCCGGCGTACGCTGATCCCCTTCCTGCTGCTTGTGCCCCTTGGGCGCCGGGCCCAGAGCAATCCAGTAGCGCTTCAGTTCTTTGCCATCCTTCATCAGGGTCAGGCTATAGGTCGACTTCTTGACCACCACCAAATCGGCTTTTTCGGTCAAGGCAAAACTCAATGCGGGCCAAAGCCCCAACAAACACAGTAATACGGCTCTCATTCCATCCCTCGACAAGCCTCTGGTGCGGGCTTTTCTTGTTACCAGATCATCTGAACGATGCCCGCCGAGCGGCGAGCGAGCGCCATGATATTGGATCGCCATCAATACTCAATATGCCCGGCAAAACATATCTTGCCGCAGCCAGGCCATCTTCCTTGAACGCCGTCATTTGGCATTGGTAATTAACAGTTAAAACAACAAGATACAAAAAATTATCGCGCTGGCACCCGGGGCAATGATCGGCGAAGATAACACTCCACTCCCCGACAGGTTTATGCCATGCGCTCTTCGTGCCGCCTCGCCACCCTGCTGTTCTCGCCACTCCTGCTCTGGCTGCCCGCCAGTGTCGCCGCCGATGCACTCTGGCTGCGCGAGCCCGCCCTCTCCCCCGATGGCAAGCAGCTTGCCTTCACCTGGCAGGGGCGCATTTTTGTCGCCAGTGCCGAGGGTGGCCCCGCTACGGCGCTCACCGGCAGCGACTACCTGAGCCAGCGGCCAATCTGGTCGCCGGATGGCAAACAGCTCGCCTTTGCCGCCAATCTCTACGGCAACGAAGATGTGTTCGTGGTACCCGCCAGCGGCGGCGAGATGGTGCGCCTCACCCGCGATTCGCGCACCGATCTGCCGCAAGCCTTCAGCGCCGATGGCAAACGGCTGCTGCTGAGCAGCCAGCGCCTGGGGGCGCCCGATGCCGACCATTTTGTCGCGGAAGGCTACCAATGGGGCGAGCTCTACTGGACCCCGATCAGCGGCGGCACCTTGCAGGCCGATCTGCCGCTGCCTGCGACCCTGGCTCGCCCGCACGGGAAGTTGCTCGCCTATCAGATGCCCGCGGCGGATCAACCCTTTCGCAAGCATCAGCACTCGTTCGCGGTGCCCCGTCTCTGGCTGTTTGATGGCAAGCAGCACAAGCAGCTGACCGAAGATCGGGTGGCGGCCACCGATCCGGTCTGGAGCGACAAGGGGGACAGCCTCTTTTACCTGAGCGAGCGCAGCGGCGATTTCAACGTCTGGCGCCGGGATCTCGCCAGCGGCAAGGAGCAACAGCTGACCCACTATCAGGGCCATCCGGTGCGGGGGCTCAGCGCCTCCCGCAATGGCGATCTGGTCTGGTCATGGCTGGGTGAACTCTATCGCCTCGATGCCGGTAGCAGCGAGCCACGCAAGCTGACCCTCACCCCGCAAGTGGCGAGCGCGCCGGATGAGGCGAGCGAGGCCCTGACCCTGGCAGACGAAGCGCTGGTCAGCGAAGAGGCGGACGAGCTGATCCTGGTGAGCGAGGGCAACCTGTTTGCCGTCGACCCCGAGCGGGAGCGGGTGCGCCAGCTGACTCGTGACCCGAGCGAGCAATCCAGCCCTCTCTTTGCCGAGCAGGGGCGCGCCCTCATCTATCTGTCGGAGCAGCAGGGGCACGCCGCCCTCTATCGCCTGCGCAAGGGGGATCCGGATCTGCTGTTCAGCGATCCCGGCACTCTGACCGAGAGTCTGCTGCTGGCCATTCCCGACAAGGGGATCAGCCGTCCGGTGCTCTCCCCCGATGGCAAGCAGCTCGCCTTCGTGGTGGATGGCCAGGCCATCCATCTGCTGGATCTGGCGAGCAACAAGCAGCGGGAGCTGGTGCCTGCCAGCTTCAACCCGTCGCGCCACGAGGTGCATCTCGCCTTTGCCCCCGACTCCCGCCATCTGGCGCTCACCTTCCGCCCCGATGCGGCAGAGCAGGAGATCGCGGTGATCGACACGGCCAATCCCAAGGCCAAACCGGTCAATGTCAGCCTCAACGGCTATCAGGATGGGCAACCGGGCTGGAGTCAGGATGGCGCCATCCTCTACTGGCAATCGACCCGGTTTGGCGCACTGGGGCCCGATGGCGAGCCCCTCGTCACCAACCTGCTCGGCATTTACAGCAGCCGCGCCGCCAGAGCCGATGCGATGGCCGAACTGGAGCCGCCGAAAGGGGGATACGGCTTTGAGAGCGATCGTCTCAACCATCGCGAAGCGCTGCTGCTGCAACCCACCGGCACCCTGCTCGCCAGCCGCATCATCGGCGACCAGCTGATCTATCTGGTGGAGGAGATGGGGGTCAACAGCGAGAGCGAGATCAAGGGCTACAGCCAGGATCTGCGCAAAGGCAAAACCAGCGAACTGTTTGGCGAGCAGCCCGGCCCAGCGCTGGCAAGCCTCAACCAGCAGGGCACCCTGGCTACCCTGGTGCGGGATGGGGAGATCACCCGGATCCACCTCGACTCCGGCGAGGCCACCAGCGCCCCCTTCGCCTTGCAGCCCACCAGCCGCTGGCAGGAACGCATGACCGCCGCCTTCGATCAGATCGCCCGGCTCACCCGGGACGAGTTCTATCTGGACGATATGAACGGGGTGAACTGGGATAGCTATGTCGCCGCTTACCGCCGCCTGCTGCCGGGCATCGGCAACCCGCGGGACTTTGGCAACCTGTTGGCGGAGCTGGCTGGCGAGCTCAATGTCTCCCACACCTGGGGCAGCGGCCCCGCCCCCTTCCCGCGCATGGCGGACGAGACCGCCAGCCTTGGCGGCTACTGGCAGGATGGCGAGCAAGGGGTGATGCTCACCGCCCTGCTCTCTGGCGGCCCGCTGGATCAGGAGAGCGATATCGCCCCGGGCGCCCGCCTGCTCGCCATCAACGGCGTCCCGATTGCCAATCTGGCCGAGCTGGATCGGGCCCTCAACCATCAGGCCGGTGCCCGGCTTGCCCTCACCTTCCAGCAGGCGGGCAACAAGCAAACTGACGAGGTGGTGCTCACCGCCATCGACAAACAGCAGGAGTACCAGTTGCAACAGGCTAGCTGGATTGAGAAACGGCGGGAGCAGGTGGCCAGGCTGAGCGGAGGACGGGTCGGCTACGTCTATCTGCCGGCAATGAATAGCGAGGTCTACGATGCGGTGGTGGCGGATGCCCTCGGCAGACAGCGCAATCGCGATGCGCTGATCGTCGATGTCCGCTTCAACAGCGGCGGCTATCTCGCCAATACCCTGGTGGAGTTTCTGACCGGCAGCGGCAGCGCCAAGGGGATGGCCAGCAGCTGGCCCCGTCAGGGCAAGGGGGAAACCGATGCCGCCACTCGCCAGTGGACCAAGCCTTCGGTGGTGCTGGTGAACGCCGCCAGCTACTCGGAAGGCTCCGCCTTCCCCGAGTACTACCGCGCCCTCAAGGTCGGCCCCATCGTCGGCGATCCGGTGCCCGGCACCGGCACCATGGTCTACAGCCACGACTCCCGGCTGATCCCGGGACTCTCCTACGGCATTCCGACCCTGGGGCTGCGCAAACCGGACGGCACCTTCTACGAGAATCAGGAGCTGATCCCGGACGTGCAGGTGCCGCTCACCCCCGCCGACATGGTGGCCGGGCGCGACCCGCAGCTGGAGGCGGCGGTACAAGCCGCCCTCAAGCAGTTGCCAGCCAGCGCCAAATAACGGCGCCCATCGAGCTCAACGAAAGCGAAACAGCTCGCGATGCAGATGCCCGTCCGGCAACAGCCGGGTCAGGGCATCTGCCATCCCCTCCGGCCCGCAAAACCACACCTGCTCGGGCGCATCCTGCGCGATGCGGGCCAGATCCAGCCGCCCGGCCGCCTTGTCCAGATGCAGCTGATAGCGCACGCCGGTGCGATGACAGAGCTCGGCCAACCGCCGGTGGTAGACGGCGCCTGCCAGATCCGGCGCACACTGGATCAGGGTGATCCCCTCGCTGCGCTCCCCACGGGCAGCCAACCCCTCCAGCCAGGCCACAAACGGCGTGATACCGATCCCGGCCCCCAGCCAGAGGGCTCGGCCTCCTCTCTGCGGCGCGACAAAGGCGCCATAGGGCCCGGTCACCACCACCCCATCCCCGGCGCGCGCCTGTGCCACCAGCTGACGGGTATGATCCCCGAGCGCCCGCACCGCGATCACCAGCTGGCGCCGATCCGCTGACACCCGCACCAGGGTAAAGGGGTGCGGCCCCTCCTTGGCGTCAAACTCGAAGAAGGCAAACTGGCCCGGGCGGTAATGGGCGAGCGGCCTCTCCAGCTGCATGGTCAGCTCGCAGGTCTGATCCGCCAGCGCCCGCACCGCAATGACCCGGCCCGAATGGCGATCCCGCGCTCCTACCTGCCCCAACAGGGAGTAGAGGGCGCCAATGGCACCTATCCCGCCAACCAGCCAGATTGATACCCCCACCGGGGTCATGGCCCCCACCTGAGGCAACAGGCAGAGCCCGTGACACCAGCCCGCCAGATAGATGAGCGGGGCCAACCGGTGGATCAGTCGAAAACGGCCATAACTCACCAGCGCCAGCAAACTCAGCACCACCAGCGCGATCAGCAGATAGAAACTCCACTCACCCAGGGTATTGCCAAGGGCATGGAGCGAGATGCCATTACCTGCACCAGCTCCAGCTGCACTGGCCCCACGCCGGGCGGGACGACTCAGCCAACCTGCCGAGACCGCCCACTTGGGGGCCTCCACCAGCAGCCAGTGGGCGGTCAGCGCCAATGCACCGCCGATGGCCGTCTGACGGTGCAATCGCAACATCCGGTCCAGACCGCCACACCACACCTCCAGCTGCGGCAGGCGCAACGCCAGCAACAGCGAAATCGCCATATAGGTCATCCCCAGCAGGCCGGTCAGCAACAACATCTCATGGCGCCAGGGCCACACCCCGTTGGCATCCCCCGCATAACCGAGCCACCAGACCCCGACCGCCAGCAGCGGCAACAGCCACCACATCCATTTGTTCGTCATAACATGCTCCCTGGTTCCATCGCTGCAGGGCCTCATCTCCCTGCTCATGGCGCCATTACACACCCGTCCGGTCACAAGACTTTGCCAGAGGGGGAAGCTTGTGTGGCAATGTGTGACAAACGGAAACAAAAGAGGGGCCGACTGGCCCCTCGTGATCACCCTTGTTGGCTCGCCCCTCTTCATAGGAGATGGCGCACAATCCACCTCCGCTGTGATTGACGACCTGCCAGAAAAAGGAATCAAATGGGGACATTACATATCTGCGGCGGAAAACCTGCAGCCCACTCTTCCGGACAAGGAGCCCCCCTTGCTTGCATCCACCGAAAAACGCTTCTGCCCCCACTGTCAGCGCGAGACCAACCATGTCGTGGTGCTGGTCGACAAATCCTTTGGCAAACAGCCGACACCGGAGCAAAAGCGCAAAGCGTTTATCAAGGACTTCATTACCGGCTGGGCGGCAGGCCCCTTTCTGGCCAACATGGATCGCTTTGAACGCCACGCCATCTGTGAAAATTGCGGAAATAAAGTCATTGATGAATGACCAATCATGACCAAAAAAGACACGTTACCGGGTACTGCCCGCCTCGCTGTAGGTGACAGGTTATAAAACAGAAAGGGGCCAACCGGCCCCTTATGATGATGACTTGGTCGCTGTGGATCGCTTTCGCATCAAGCGATACAGCAGCTTGTTGTATTTCGCCCAGGAGTGGATCAGCAGGAAGATGCCGAACAGCAGGGCCAGAAACAGTTGCCCCACCTCGACGGCATCCAGCGAGCCGATAAAGCTCTGATTCTCTTCCGTCTCCAGATAGTTGAGCCAGGGTTGCAGCGCCAGAAACAACCAGCCACTCCAGGTCACCAGCAGAAGCAACAGATCCCGCAGCCGGTACTTCCAACTGCGCCGGGTGCCGTTGCTGATGATCATCTCGTTCGCCAGCTTATGTTTTGTCACGGAACGACTCTCCTCGGTCAGGACTCTCCCACACGGCCAACTGGCCACGGCGACGCAGGATCGCCTTGGGCACAGCCACCACCACGGTCACCAGATTGAGCAGCCAGTAGATGAGCGGATACCAGACGCACCAGATAAAGCTGCGGGCCATGCTCTTGTCGTAGTGGTGGTCGATAAAGATGCTGACCCCGAACTGCAGCAGGCAGATGGCGGTCATCATCACCCCGGTCCACTGGAACAGGTGACCCACCGCCAGCCCGCTCAGGTTCGGCTCCATCAGCCAGATCAGCGCCAGCAGCAACATGCTGTAGCACCAGGCCACGCTGGAGAGATACTCCAGCAGCAGCAACCAGAAGCGGCGGTTGCGCCAGCGCATCGCCTGCAACCCGTAGCGCAGAAACACCTCGGCGCCCCCCTGCGCCCAGCGCAGCCGCTGCTTGTAGAGACCGCGTACCGTCTCCGGCATCAGCACCCAGCAGAGCGCCTGGGGCTGATAGTGGATGAGCCAGCCGGCCAGCTGCAGCTTCCAGCTGATGTCGATGTCCTCGGTCACCATGTCATTGCTCCAGCCACCGACCGCCTCGACCGCCTGCTTGCGAAAGGCCACCACCACCCCGGAGACGGTGAAGACGGTGCCGTAGATCCGCTGGGCCCGCTTGATGAGGCCGATGATGGAGCTGAACTCGCCAGTCTGGATCTTGCCGATGATGGTGGAACGGGTACGCACCCGCGGATTGCCGGTAACCGCCCCGACCCTCGGGCTCTCGATGAAGTGCTTCACCATCCAGCGCACCGCGTCATAGTCCAGCACCGCATCGCCGTCGATGCCGACCAGGATCTCCCCGCTGGCCACGGCCAGCCCGTTGTTGAGCGCCATCGCCTTGCCCTGGTTGTGCTGATGGAGCACGGTCAGGCGCGGATCCTGCTGCGCCAGCCGATCCAGCCGCGCGCCGGTGTCATCCTTGCTGCCATCGTTGATGGCCAGCACCTCGAAATCGGGATAGCGCTGGCGCAGCAGGTGGCCGATGGTCTCCTCGACGTTGGCTCCCTCGTTGTAGCAGGGCACCATTAACGTCACTTTGGGGTAATAGGGGAGCTCCAGCCCCTGCTTGGCCAGCGCGATATCCCGCCGCTCCCACTGAAAGTAGTAATAGAGGCCGCCACAGACCCACACCATGGCCATCAGACTGGGATAGGCCAGGGTAAAGATGGCGATCCCTTCCAGAAGCGCCTTCACCGCATCGCCTCCCCTGGGGTGGCTTTAGCGGCACTGACTGCTGTCGGCGTCGCCGGCAGCTGGGTCGGCTGAGGCTGGGTCTGCACCGAGAAGACCGGCTTGAGCACCGCCGGATCCGGCTGGTTGTTGTGAAAATCATCCGGGTAGTAGCCAAAGTTGGTCACCCCCTTGCGCTGGATGATCTCCATCCAGCGCGCCAGCTCGGCATCGGGGATGGGCTGGTCGGTGCGCCAGTTGCGGCTCTGCAGCTCGAACACCAGCCGATTGGCCGGTACCTGTGCCAGTGAATCTTCCGCCAGCCTGGCCAGCCACTCATCGGGGTTTTCTGCCTGCTCCATATAGGGCATGGCCATCACGGCGGTGTAGTCATAGGCCTTGGCAAACGCCGCCATGCTCTGGGCAAACCACTGCTGGGATTGCGGCTCGGTCACCAGCGCCGCATAGATGTTGCGGGCGGTCTTGAGCCCGTCGGCGCCCCCCTGCCGATAGCGGGCGGCGGCATCGCGCAGCGCCATGGTGAAGTCGATCAACAGATCGGTCTTCTGCTCCCCCTGCGCCTGCAGCGCGTCAGGAGTGCGCGCCAGCGGCATCGGCCCCTCGTAGTCGCTGAGGAAGGCGTCATCGTGGAACAGCAGACCATCGAACTTGGTGTAAAAACCGAGATCCTCGTAGATATCCAGCAGCAGCTGGCGACTGGCAGGATCCCAGGGCGAGAGGCGCAGATACTGCCCCTTGGCGGGGGCGCCGGTACGGCTGTCGGTGACATAGGCGTGGTTTGGTCCCATGTCGTAGGCCATCACCGGCATCCAGGCGAACACCTTGACCCCGGCCCGGGTCTTGAGCTGCCAGGCCACCCGGTTGAAGAGATCCGCCTTGACCGGCATATGACGGTTGGGGAAATAGAGCGCCTCCGCCACCCCGTCGCCGTTGTCATCGGCATAGGCCTGCAGATAGACGGTGGTGATGCCGTAGCCCTTGATCCGATCCAGCAGCATGTCGATGTTCTTGTTCATCTGCAGCGGATCCTTGTCGTAGACATAGTCCAGATCCACGTGCACCAACCGCTCCACCTGCCGCTCCCAGGTATTGCCCCCCATGATCTCGTCCAGGGTTTCGAGGCTGGTGTCCTCCTCCAGCAGATAGCGGCGCACCGTGCTGCCCGAGTCACTCAGCTTGTTGAGCCCTTCGGCCAGCGTGAAGGTGTAGGGCATCCCGGCCGCACTGGCCAGCTCCAGCGCCGTCTGGTTGAAGGCGCCGTAGGGCCAGACCAGGATCCGTGGTGCCCGACCGGTCTGCTCCCTGAGCTGGCTGGCCGATGCATCGAAGTCGGCTTTTATCCGGGCCCGGTAGTCGGCCATGCTCTCGTAGCCATTCTGGCTCCAGCCTGCGGTGGTCACCGCCGGCTGCACGTTGCCCTGCGGGTTGGCGAGCAGCCCGTAGTGGGAGGTGAAGGTGTGGGAGGCCAGCTCCACCAGTCCGGAGTCCTGCATCTCGCGGATCTGCGGCCAGCCGACGAAGTAGCTGCGTGGCAGCTTGTCATTGCCGTACGGGACCATCTTGTCATCGGCCACATCCAGCCAGCTGCCCACCAGCGCAAAAACTGCCGGGTAGTTGTAGAGCTTGAGCAGCGGATAGACCAGCCGGTAGAAGCTCTCGTAACCGTCGTCGAAGCTGAGCAGGATCGCCTTCTCCGGCAGCGGTGCCTTGCCCGCTTTGGCATCCAGGATCTGCTGGAAGCTGACCGGGTGATAGCCCTGCTGCTTGATCCAGTTGAAGTGGCGGATCAGGGTGTCGCGCCGGATGGTCTGGGGATAGAGCTTGAGGTTGGGGGTCAATTTCAGATCGACGATATCGTGGTAGCAGAGCACCACATAGTCATCGGGTTGCCGGGCCGCCTGCGTCAGCGAAGGCAGCAGTGCAAGCAGCACAACAAAAGGAGCAAGCCAGCGTCTCATCACATGAAACTCCATTGCAGATTGGCGAAGATGAAATTTCCGAACTCGGGATTGCCGTCATAGATGGCCTGACGGCGGCCAAGGCCATAGCCCAGGCTGAGGGCGGGAGAGAGTATCCAGTCGTGGCGATAGCTGAGCTGCCACCCCTGATCGCTGCCATAGCCCTGTTGCCAGTAGTGATTGCCACTGATGATCAGGCTCTGCAGCAGGGAGCGACGCCCATCCAGCGGCAGCCGGTAGCGCCCCGCCAGCTCCAGCTCCAGATTGCGATCCTGCAGGGGATTGAAGTAGTCGACCTCCACCGCCTCGTTGCGGGAGGTGGCGCCGCGCAAGGTGGTATCGAACCACCAGCGATCACGACGCCAGAGATCCTGACGCAGCCAGCCGGAGGCGGTCAGCCGCCGGTTACCATCGCTGATATCCATCCGCTCCAGCCGCAGCGCCCCCTCGCGGGTCTCATCCTGACGCCAGCCCAGATCGAGCTGGTATTGATCGGCGTAGTTGCCGCGCGCCAATGCCCGCAGCGGGGTGTCGGCACTGTTGAGGTTGATGGCAGTGCCCAGCGTCCAGCGATCGTCCAGCCGCCAGTCGAGGCGACTCCACAGATAGCCTTTGTGGTTGAGCTCGCTACCCGTGCCACCCTCCAGCGTCAGTTGCAGCGGGTAGAAGGAGAGCTCGGCCCCCAGCCCGGTATAGGCGGCGCGCTCGGGCTGCTGGTCGAACTCGCCAAAGCTGCCCTGACGGCGGACAAACAGCCGATCGCCGCCATCGTTGCGAGCGCTGTAGAGGCGGCTGTCGTAGCTCCAGTCACGGCTGGCCTGCACCGAGCCCCCTTCGTTGCGGCCGTGGGTAACCTCGGTGACCAATTGCGGGGCCTGCTCCAGGGTCAGCCGCTGCTGCAGCTCCTGACGATCCCGGGTCAGGTTGCCCAGGGTGCGCACGGCCTGCGGCGTGCCCTGCCAGTCGCCCTTGTCGAGCCGGGCATTGAGGCGACCGGGCTCGGCCAGCACGGTGCGTCCTGCTGGCAGCCAGCGCACAGCCTGCTGATAGGCCTGCTCGGCTTCATCGGGATGACCACGCCAGCGGCGGATATCCCCCAGTTGCAGCCAGAGCCAGGGGTTGGCTGGCGCGGTTTGCAGCCACCCTTCCAACTGCGCCTCTGCGGCGCCCGCCTCACCACGCCAGGCCTGCAGCAGGGTTTTCAGCTGCAACACCTTCTCGTAGTCGTCGTTGGCCATCCGCATATTGCCGGTGAAATCCCAGCGCGTCGGCGGCTCCTGCCAACCGGCCAGCAGCCCCTGCGCCGCGCCATAGCGCTCGCCGTCGCTGTAGGCGTAGAAGCGCTTCTCCAGCAGCCGCTTGTCTTTGGCGCGGGCCGGCGTCGCCAGTTGCTGGTAAATCACGGAGGCCTCATCCACCCGTCCCAGCCCGGCCAGCGCATCGGCGCGCGCCTCCAGTACATAGTCAGGCAATGGCCCCTCGGCCTGCAGCGCGGCGGACTCCTGCTCGGCCCGGACAAAATCACCGAGGGCTACCAGCGTCACCACCACATCGCGGCGGGCACTGATGTAGAGCACATGATCGTGTGGCGCGCGGGCCAGGATCCTGTCTTGCAACGCCAGCGTGCGAGTCAGGGAGCGACGGGCCAGCACCGGATCCTCGGTCTGGGCCGAGATCCGCAGCAGGTTGACCGCCTGGTAGTAGTCGAGCCAGAGCCGGTCGACCGGTTTGAACAGCTTGGGGTAACGGCCCATCAGGTCTGCTGCCGCAGGCCCCGCCCCCAGGCTCACGGCTACCCGATAGAGTGCCAGCACCTGTTCGTGGTTATCCGGCTCCAGCTCCAGCCACTGCTGGCGGGCCAGCAGCTCGCCCATGGGATCCTCACCCTGACGGGCGGCATAGATGCGGGCTTCGAGGATCGCCTGATCGCGGCCGAAACGGGCTTCATAATCAGCCGCTGCGCTGCGGGCCAGCTCGCGGTTGCCCTGATCGCTGGCGGTGAGAAACAGCCCGAGCCAGCCATTGCGGTTGGCGGGATCGCGCCCCTGCAGGATGCGGTAATAGCTGATTGCCTCGGAGTAGCGCTTCTCGTCGCGGGCGGCACGAGCCACCCCTTCCAGCGTACTGTTGCTGATGGGGCTGAACTCGCACGGCTCACAGGCGGCCAGCGCCCCCTTGCGATCCCCCCGCCACAGTTGCACGGCGATCAGGTCATCGAGCACCTTGCCGTCAGCACTCTGGCGATAGAGGGCGCTCAGCCCGTGCGCCGCCGCATCCAGCTCCCCCGCCCGGGCCTTGATCACCCAGGCTTCACGCACTCTGTCCACCTCACTGGCACACACCAGCAGGGGCAACAGCGCCAACATCAAAAAGATGCGATTCATTCGCAACATACCACCCATAACAAACGCTGGTCGTATCGTCCCTGCACGGCCATACGGATATACACACCCGTCCGCTCCTGCCTGATGAGCAAGAGGGCTTCCTGACTTGTGTGCTGATTTCGAGGGTGAAAGGCGGGCAGTGGGCCAGCACCTTTCCTATGTGCGGCCCAGCCATCTCCGGGCGGAGATCTGAGGCTTTCCGAACCCGATTCACATCGGGAGTGGCAAGACGGGCGATTCTGCCGTTGTGGACAATTTAGTCAATCCGGCAAAATAGGAATGGTTATCAAATGGATTGGTCTGCTTGATATTTATGCACAAAGATAGCTACAAAAAACACTATTGATAAATTAGGCAAAACCGTGTGGATTGTGGGTTCCATGACAGTGCCACCCACTATTCGTAGTCATGTTCATACGAATACATATCTGATGAAAAGATTGCAGTCCCAATCTACAAAGCGACAGGGCACGTCGCAACCTACCCGCAAAATGGCAACACCAGACGCTGTTGCGACAACAAATAGCCACGAAAAGCGATGCTCCCGACCAGATCGCCGGGAGCACCGTGAATTACGCAGCTGACGCTCGTCGGTAATGGTTAACGATCCACGCTTCGAAATCGGCCAGCATGCGGGTTTCCGACTCGCTGTTGTCGGCGATAAGCTCGGCGCCGTGTACCACCCGGATATGGGCGTCGAGCGGGGAACCCTCACCGGCGGCGGGGCGTTGCTGCGCGGCGGCCATGCAGGCTTGTGCCAGCTGCCATGCGTCAGCGGCGCTCAGGTTGCACGCATCCGCCAGCGGCACCGCGCTGAATCCCTCGCCGGTCAGGCTGCGCAGGGTCTCATCGTGACTCATGCCATTGCCAGGCCCCCAGTAGTGGGCGGCCAGATCCGGCCCGATGCGCGGGTTGTCGGTGAGGTAGCCATCACGCTTGAGGAAATAGGCGCGGGTCTGCTCCACCGCCATCAGCGCCAGCAGGTAGCCGTGATAGGCGCAGGCCGACTCCTGATTAAGGAGGTGCGGAATGGCCAGCAGCGGGCGCGGGCTCTCCACCCCGACAATCTTGCGCTCCCACTGGCGGGCCAGCGCCAGCACTGCCTCGGGAGTGCGTTCGGCCTCATCCATGGCGTAGAGATCCCGCTCGAAGTAGGCCACCAGCGCAATCTGGCGCTCGTTGAAGGCCCGAAACGGCTGGCGGGCGGCGATCATCTCCTTGATGAGGGCATCGGGAACAGCCTCTCCCGCCGCATTTCTGGCGTAGCGTTTGAGCCAGTCGGCATCGTCCAGCAGGCTGTCGCAGAACATCGACTGGGTCTCGGCATAGGCCATGGAGGTGGGCGGAAACTCCTGTGAGAAGCAGGGGGCGTTGCCGGTGACATTGGCAAAGTGCGCGGCGTGTCCCCCCTCGTGGAACAGGGTGTTGAGGCCACTCCAGCCGCTGCCCACCTGCGCCGGATCGGCCAGGCTGGTGAAATTGACCACAGCTGGCACCCACTCCCCCTGTTGGAAGAAGCTCGGTACCGGGCCGTGGCAGAAGCCGTTCTCGTATTTCCCCTCCCGGGTCAGCAAGTCCAGCGTCAGGGTCGCCCCGCGATACTGGATGCCGAGACGGCGGAAGCTCTCGACCCAATCCTTCAGCGCCCGCGAGAAGGGCACATAAGGATCGAGCTGGCGAGTCACGTCGCCGCTCACGCTGTAACGCAGGTTGTGGGGCAGCAGGGCCGCCTCCCCCTTGGCGGCTTTCAGCTCGACCAGACTCTGCTGCAACCGGGCGTCGGTGCGGGCAATAAAGTCGTCGAGGATGGCGAACAGCTGCTCCGGGCTCATCTGCTCGTTCTTGCGCACCTTGTAGTCGAAGTAGTCGCGATAGCCCATGGCGCGGGCAAAGCGGTTGCGGATCGCCACCACCTCGAGAAAACCGTTGCCGACCACCCACTGCTCCAGGGTGTGGAACATGGCGAGCGCGCTCTGGCGCACCGCCTCGTTCGGGCTGGCGGCAAGGGAGGTGCTGGCGGCGGGCAGGCTACCGGCCACCTGCTGGCCCTGCTCATCCAGCAGGGTCAGTTTCAGCCCCTTGCGGCGGGCGAACAGCTCCGCCTCGGCCGCCACCAGCTCGTCCATCAGGGCGGCGGCGGCCGGATCCTCGATGACATTGCATTCGAAGAAGGCGATCCAGCCTTGCAGACCGCGCTTGAGATCATCCTCGTCGGCCTGCACCAACATCTCCCGCAATTCGGGCAGACGGGCCGGATTGGCACAAAAGGCCTTGTAGGCCTGCTCGGCCGCGGTGAAACCGGCCTGATCATCGCTGGTGCCCATATAGGTGGACCAGAAGAGATCCTCCTTGCGCCTGTGCACCTGCAGGTAGTCGGCGTTGAGCTGGTTGAAGTAATTCCTGGCAATGGAACTCATAAATTCCCTCTTGTGATGGGATCACCCAGAGCGGGGCCCACTCCTTTTTTTGATGAAATGCCAAATCATTCACACTCTTCGGCAAAAATTGCGCAGGGATGCGCATGAACACGCTACCAAAAAGTGGGGGTTGCTGTCTGCTGACTATACTGATGTTAAAACGCTCATTTGAGAAAGCTCGGCAAGAGACTGAAAGTAAATGAGTTGTTAACTCTTACGAACTGGCTGCCGCGGTACAGAGCCACATAAAATCAACAGGGAAATGAGGGTTTAGTCATGTTCAAGCTCGGTGATATTACCGTGAGCCGCAAATTGATTTTGCTGCTCGCACTGGCGTTTGTCGGTTTTGTCTCGCTGCTGCTTATCTCGGCCAACGCGCTCCAGCGCAATCTGATGAGCGAGCGAGAGGCGCGGCTCAATGCGGTACTGGAGCAGGCCATGAGCCAGATCCAGTTTCTGGCCAGCACCCTGCCAGCAGAGCAGGCCCAGCAGGAGGCGCGCAAGCTGCTGACCAACACCCGCTTTGATGGCAACAACTACCTGTTCGTCATCGACGAGAACCGCACCATGGTGGTTCACCCCATCCGTCCCGAACTGGTCGGCCAGAAGATGGGTGAAGGAAGCGCCGCCACCGCCGGGCAGTTCTGGTATCAGATGGTGGATATCGCCAAAGGGGGCAAACAGGGCACCCTGCAATATGTCTGGACAGGCCCATCGGGCGAAACCGCCGACAAGCTCTCCATGGTATCCGGCTATCAGCCCTGGGGCTGGATCCTCGGTTCCGGCATGCTGCTGCAGGATATTCAGCAGACCATCTGGGCCCAGTACATGAAGATGGGGACCGCCACCGCCATCGTGATCCTGCTGATGGGGCTGCTGGGCTGGCGCATCACCCACTCCATCGTCTCCCCCCTCAGCCAGATCAACCACGCCATGCAACGGGTCGCCAAGGGGGATCTGGTGGTGAGCATCCCGGTACAGGGCAAGGATGAGCTGGGAGTGGTCGCCCGCTGCACCAACCAGAGTCTCGATGCCATCCGCCATGCCCTGCTGGAGGCCAGTCTGGGGGCTCGCAACGTGGCCGATGCCGCCCTGCGCATCGCCGCCTCTGCCGAGCAGACCAATCAGGCGGTCACCAGCCAGCGGGATCAGCTGGCCCAGCTCGCCACCGCCATGAACGAGATGAGCGCCACCATCTCCGATGTGGCCGGGCACGCCGAAAATACCGCGCGGGATACCCAGGAAGCGACCGGTGAAGCCGGGCTCGGCAACCGCGACGTTCACGCCAGCGTGCACGGCATCAAGGCGCTGGCCACCGAGGTGGAGCAGGCCACCCAGCAGGTCAACCAGCTCAAAGAGGGAGTGATGCAGATCAGCGAAGTGACCGCCGTCATCAGCGCCATTTCGGAGCAGACCAACCTGCTGGCCCTCAACGCCGCCATCGAGGCAGCCCGTGCCGGTGAGCAGGGCCGCGGCTTTGCCGTGGTGGCCTACGAAGTGCGCAAACTTGCCGAGCGAACCGCCAGAGCGACACAGGAAATCGGACAAATGACGCAGAGTATACAAAACGAAACCCAACACGCGGTCGACGGCAACTCACCCCAAGGCTGTGGAAGCAACACTTCGCGGCCAATCCGCTTCGATCCGATCTCCACCCGCGCTCGAAGTAGGCAAGAACGCCGCTCGGTTACCGCTTACGTTGCTGCTGGCCACCCTGATTGCCTCCAAGAGACGGACCGCCGAAGTGGTCGAGATCGTGGCCACAGTCAAGCTGCTCCGCCGGTCGGAAAGAAGCTGGTAACATTTGTCACCTTTCCCAGAGTGACGCTCATGCGGCCGATCCGATGTCTTGCCTTCCTGGTCCTGTCGTTGGTCTTTGCTGGGTGTGGTGAGGGTGTCGATCGAGAACCCGCGGTCGCAATCTCCACATCCCCGCCCCCCGTTGTAAAGCCGCGAGTGGCGTTGGTCATGAAAACGCTGACCAATCCGTTCTTCGTTGAGATGGAGAAGGGTGCGCGCAAGGCGGAGATTGAGCTCGGCATTGAACTGATCGTCAAGACGGCAGCGCAGGAAACCTCATTCGAACAGCAGGTTTCGATCGTCGAAGATCTAGTTCAGAACAAGCGGGCCGATGCGCTCGTGATCGCCCCTGCGAATGCACACCATCTGATTCCTGCGGTGCGAAAGGCGCGTGATGCGGGTATTCCGGTGGTGATTATCGATGCCCGCCTGGATGCCACCCAACTC